>Ga0160183_113925_pt1 | contig 34258 bp, 28 predicted proteins | sample met14sb_FD_108562 | JGI IMG/M metagenome (GOLD analysis project Ga0160183, IMG submission 108562) | Synthetic bacterial communities of pure cultures from sediment of Lake Washington, USA, under high oxygen condition - MT... | ecosystem: Engineered > Modeled > Simulated communities (microbial... >...
GATGAGCATCAAGAATTGGCCCACAGACGAGCGACCCCGTGAAAAACTCTTGCAGCGTGGCGCTACCGCGCTGACGGACGCCGAGCTACTGGCGATTTTTCTGCGTACCGGCACACCCGGCAAGTCGGCGGTGGATATGGCCCGCGATTTGTTGAGCGAATACGGCTCCTTGCAGGCGCTGCTCGGCGCCGATCAACAACGCTTTTGCCGGAGCAACGGTTTAGGCGATGCAAAATACGCCCAATTACAAGCCGTACTGGAAATGGCCCGCCGCCATTTCGCCGAGATATTGCAACGCGGCAGCGCCTTGACCAGCCCGGACATCACGCGCGCCTATCTCAGCGCCCAATTGCGTAGCTACAGTTTCGAAGTGTTCGCCTGCCTGTTTCTGGACAACCAGCATCGGGTGATTCAATGGGAAGAGCTGTTTCGCGGCACCATCGACGGTGCCAGCGTCTATCCGCGCGAAGTGGCAAAAAGGGCCTTATTTCATCATGCGGCAGCGGTCATATTTGCTCACAATCATCCGTCCGGCATCAACGAACCCAGCCAAGCCGACCGGCAAATTACCGACAAACTCAAACAGGCCTTGGGCCTGTTCGACATCCGCGTACTGGACCATTTCATCGTCGGCGACGGCCAGCCCTTTTCGTTTGCCGAACATGGCTTGCTTTAGCTCTTGACCGCCGCTACTGGCTATCTTGACCGATAGTTGGCTTATATTGGCTTAACACCCGCTCCGCCAAGCGTGAAAACGGCATGCTCTGGATCCACACCGAACCGGTGCCTGTCAGCGTCGCCAGAAACAAGCCCTCACCGCCGAACAGCATGCTTTTCAAGCCGCCACTCATGCCAATGTTGTAATCGATGTCGCCGCTGAACGCCACCAGACAGCCGGTATCCAGACGCAAGGTTTCGTTACGCAATTCCTTACGGATCACCGTGCCGCCGGCGTGGATAAAGGCCATGCCGTCACCGCGCAGACGTTGCAGAATAAAACCTTCGCCACCGAAAAAGCCGCTACCCAGACGTTTGTTGAAAGCGATATCCACTTGGGTGCCGTAAGCCGCCGCTAAAAACGCCGATTTCTGGCAAATCACTTCTTCACCCAATTCAGCCATATTCAATGCCGCGATTGAGCCCGGAAAAGGCGCGGCAAAGGCCACCCGGCGTTTTTGCGCACCGTGATTGGTGAAATGGGTCAAAAATACCGACTCGCCGGTGAGCATGCGTTTGCCGATACCAAACAGCTTATCCATCACCCCACCGGAACCGTCGCCCATCTTGGCTTCGAAGTCTATATCCTGCTCCAGATACGTCATCGCCCCCGCTTCGGCGATCACGGTTTCTTTGGGGTCGAGCTCGACTTCGACCATTTGGATGTCATGACCGATAATCTGATAATCGACTTGATGGCAACGCATAGGTATCTCCTCTTATTTAGTTGAAAAATTAAACGCTTGCTAAGCAGACTCAACCGGGCTGAAAAAATTCATAGCAGCCGCGGCCCTGCTGTTTGGCAAGATACATGGCCTGATCGGCGTGACTGAGTAAGCAATCCGGCGTACCCACATCCAGCGGACATAAGGTAATACCGCTACTGACGCCAATTTTCGCGGTTTGCCCGCCGATATAGTAGGGCTGGGAAATCGCCTGATGAACACGCAGCAAGGCTTGCTCACACTGCGGTTTGGATTCCAGACCGCCCATCAATAAGGCAAATTCGTCACCGCCTAATCGGCACACCGTGTCGTCCTCGCGCAAATTGGCCTTTATCCGCTTAGCCACCTCGATCAGCAATGTATCGCCAGCCTCGTGGCCGAACTGGTCGTTGACCTGTTTGAACCCGTCCAGATCCATATACACGACACCCAATAAGGTACTGTCGCGTTTACAGCGCGCCAAAGCCTGACAAAATCTATCGTTGAACAAGATACGGTTAGGCAATTGCGTCAACGGATCGTGATGCGCCAAGCGTTCCAGTTCCTGCTGCTGAAGTTTGGCTTGGGTGATGTCGGAAAACAAACCGACATAATTCAGAATTTCACCGGTGCGGTTGCGCATGGCCGAGATCGTCAGCAATTCGACATATAACTCGCCGCTTTTCTTGCGATTCCATATCTCACCTTGCCAGCAACCCTCGGTTTGCAGGGTTTGCCACAAGTCTTTATAGAATTGCGCATCGTGTTTTCCCGACTGCAAAATACTATGATTGCGGCCGATCACTTCCTCGCGGGCATAGCCGGTTATCGCGCAAAAAGTCGGGTTGGCATCGATAATATTGCCGGCCGCATCGGTAATGGTGATACCTTCATGCGCATCGCTAAACACCCGGGCCGCCAATTGCAATTTATCTTCGGCGCGCTTGCGCTCGGTAATATTGGTCAAAATGCAATGAATAACGGCAGGTCGGGCCTTATCGCCCTGCAAGCGGCCGTCCAGAATCACGGTCAACATATGACCCAATTTTGTCAGCAGCGACAATTCGCATTCCAGCAAACCGTAGTGATTCAGCAGGTGCAGTTTTAGCCGAAAATCCTGTCCGGTTTCCGGCGAAATGAACTCAAACAGTTTGCGGCCTATCAGTTCATCAACGTCGTAGTCCAGCAGCGCACACAATTGCGGATTGACATCCAACAAATTACCTTGTCTATCCATTGCCAGATAGGCCACCGGCGAGTTTTCGAACAAGCTGCGGAACCGGCTTTCGCTTTGCCGTAACGACTCGGTCAATTGCAGCGCAATCGCCGCGTTTCGGCGTGCATTGATATAGGCCCAGGTAATAAAAAACAGCAAAAAGCTGATCAGCACCAACGCCAATACTTCAACCCAGGGCGGCTCGAATCTGGCGGTCTTACTGAAGGCTGGCATGGCACTGTAACGCAAGGTCCAAAAATGTCCGCCCAAATCCAGACGCTGTATGCGAGTCATGGCACCGGCATCGGTTTTAAACGCTGCCGGCACCAAGCTGGCCTGACTATCGAAAAGCAGGCCCTCGGCACTGAGATCGTCCTGATCAAAAATTTCCAGGCGCAAGGCCAATAAATCCTGTCCCAGGATAGCTTTCAGCAAGTCATTCATGCGATAAGGAATGTATACCCAGCCCAGTAGCGCGGAACGGCGCTGCTCTAAGGTTTGTGGGATGCTGCCGTTGCGATACACCGGAAAATACGCCAACATCCCGGCTTGTAAATCGGCCTTGGTTTCCTGGATTAGAACCAACTTACCGGTATAGGCCAACTCGCCGTTGTCCCGCGCGCGCTCCATCGCTTTGCGCCGAATCGGTTCAGAGTACATATCGTAGCCAAAGGCGCGGAGATTGCGGCCGCTGAACGGCTCCAAGTAGATAATGCTGGAATATTCGCTGCGCGGCTCTAACGGATTAACTACATAGTCAGGAAAGCCCTGGCGGCGAATATCGGCAATATGCTGTTCGAGCTGTCCGGCGGGAATCCAGACCGTATAGCCCACGCCTTGCACCCCCGGATGGCTGCGATCCAACTCCAGCATTTCAACAAAAGCACGCCAGTCCTCGCGGGTAACCTCATAGCTTGCGGCAAACAAGCCGGCGGCGCTACGTAGTGTTTGACCATGCAAAGCCATACGTTTGCTGATGTCGCTGGTAAGGCGTTGGGTTTCAAAATCGAAATATTCCTGTAAGCGCTGTTGATAGCGCCAATTCAGATCTTGCCAAGCCACAAACAAGGCGGACAGCGAAATCAGCAAAATCAGGAGAGCCGGATAGTAATGCCGGTAGCGCGCCAATAACTTTTGTGGAGCAGGGCTAGTAGTCATGCTTTCCCCTGTTGATATCGGAATATTCCGTTTCAGACCGTCGGCCAAGCTTGCGCCACAATCTAGGCTTAAAAGTATAGCGTGGTCGTTGCGATTAGTATCCGGCGAAATTCCGGATCAAACCTTCGGCAATCACTGCTTGAAGATAATCCCTTGAGCGCTTCGGCATAGCTCAATCATGGGCCGGCGTTTCTCTAACTTGCCAGCGGCTTGGGCAAAGCATTAGAGGCCGAGGGGTGACGACTGGGAGAAGACAATTGTTTACGCGGGCCCGGTGCGAACCCTGTTTAGGCAGTTGGGCTCCCGCAGAAGCGGGAGTGCCTGTATTTTAAGAACCTGCTTAATGCGCCAGTAAATTGACCAAAATCTGTTGGTAAATTCGGCTTAAAACTTCCAGCTCGTCCAGGCCAATGTGCTCGTTGACCTTATGAATACTGGCATTCAAAGGCCCCAACTCAATCACTTGTGCGCCAGTCGGGGCGATGAAACGGCCGTCGGAGGTGCCGCCGCCGGTATCGTCCAAAGTTTGAAAGCCGCAGACGCTTTCAATCGCGGCATGCGTGGCGTCGATTAATTCGCCTTGCGAGGTCAGGAATGGATTGCCGGACAAGCGCCATTGCAGATCGTATTTAAAGCCGTGTCTGTCCAAAATTGCCTGGGTACGGGCCTTGATGGTCGCTTCGTCCAGCTCCGTGCAAAACCGCAGATTGAACTGCACTTCCACCTGGCCGGGAATGATGTTTTCCGCACCCGTGCCGCCGTTGATGTTCGACACCTGCAAGCGGGTCGGCGGAAAGAATTGGTTGCCGTGATCCCACACTTCTTCGGTCAATTCTTTCAAGGCCGGCGCGAAAGTATGAATCGGATTTTCCGCCAGTTCCGGATAAGCCACATGGCCTTGGATACCCAGCACCGTCAGTTTGGCGCACAAGGAACCGCGCCGCCCGACCCGAATCACGTCGCCGATTTTCTTGTCGCTGGACGGCTCGCCGACCAAGCACCAGTCGATCTTTTCGCCGCGCTGCTCCAGCACTTCGACCACCTTGACCACACCGTGGGTGGCTATGCCCTCCTCATCGCTGGTCATCATGATCGCTATCGAGCCTTTATGTTCGGGATACTCGGCCAGGAAACGCTCGACGGCTGTGACAAACGCGGCAATGCCGCCTTTCATATCCGCGGCACCACGGCCATAGAGTTTGCCATCGCGGATGGTAGGTTCGAACGGCGGGGAATCCCACGCCGCCAAAGGCCCGGTCGGCACCACGTCGGTATGCCCTAAGAACACAAACAGCGGCGCCTGTTGCCCTTTTCGCAACCAGAGGTTTTGGGTATCGGCAAAATTCAGGCGTTCGTCAGTAAAGCCAAGCTTGGTCAAGCGCTGCGCCAGCAAATCCTGACAACCGGCGTCGTGGGGGGTGACTGATTCGCGACGAATCAACGCTTCTAGCAAAGAAAGGGTTTCGCTCATTATTCGGTAGGGTACTGATCGGGATTGAAGCCAACGATCAGTTGCTGTCCATCATCCAGAATCGGGCGCTTGATCAGGGTCGGCACCGCCAACATCAGTTGCACGGCTTTGTCTGGGGTTAAATCGGATTTTTGCGCGTCATCTAACTGGCGCCAACTGGTACTGCGTTGGTTCAGCACGGCATCCAGGCCCAGCGCATCGACAAAGCGTTGCAGCAAACCCGCATCCAGGCCATCGATTCGATAGTCGTGGAAGCGGTAGGCAATCTGCCGCGCTTCCAGCCAAGTGCGCGCCTTTTTAACGCTATCGCAGTTCTTGATGCCGTACATTACCAACATGGATTATTAGCCTTCTTCGCCGGCCAACAATTCTTCCAGGCTAGGCAAGGTTTTATCGGCGTGGGCACGCGCTTTGTAAACGTCCACAAACTCCATGAAAGCCTGCTCCAAATCGTCCAGCACTTCTTCCTCATCGGCTACCTCGTCTTCCGGAATTTCATCGGATTCCAGGTAGTCTTTTTGAATAGCGATCTCGCCGTTCAGAGATAACAGGGCGAGGATTAGGGCATTATTGGAAATATTTTCTGGCATGGTGTGCTCGCAGGTTAGGATTGAAGAGAAAAACGGGGCCGGCAACTGGCGGCAATTAAATCAACTGCGCGTAGGCAGCGTATCGAAAGGGTTCGCATTCATGCTGTGTTGCCTCCTTGGAACTTATGCCCGCATTGTAACGCATAGCCGCTCATCCTTGCCATGCGTTAAAACTCCCTGGCGCGCCGTCATACTTTCCCTGATCGGCTATTTTCCGCCGGGCATACTCCCGTTTCGATTCTCAGGACCAGCTTACCAGCTACATTTGCAATTACATCGGTTGGTTCGGAAAATTCCTACCTAGGGCTGCATAGCCGCACAAACCTGAGCGGCAGACCGCGTCCGGTCGATCTATTCGCTTAAAGCCGTTTTAACTGTATCCGCGTTCGAAACACCGGCAGCCAGCTTCTGCTTGAAAAATGCAGGCAAGGGACGTTTTGCGGCGTGATAGTCACTTGCCAATCCTCATCTCGAAAAAACCTAAGCTTGAGGTTGGCATCGTCCAACACCCACACCTCGTCCAGCCAGAAAGAGCCGTAGGGCACGCCAAACGAACGCACCGCCAGCACGTTGAACTGGCTATCCAGCAAGATTATCTCTGTCGCTTCTTCAAAGGGGCAATCCCAATCGCAAATTAACAGGTATTCATGCGCGGGAGTTTGAAATTGATGTAAAAGCCGATAGCCGGGCACATAAGACGAGCTCGGCAAGCCATTTATCAGTAATTGGGTCTGCAATGGCCAATCTTGATATTCGCCGGCGTGACTTTTCAAGGAAAAAATATCGGTTGTTTGCATCGTCTCGACCTGGATAAAACAAGGTTACAGCTTAATTTTATGACAGTCGAAAATTCGACAATCCTGAGTCTATCGGCAGCGACCGGTTACAGAAACATCATCAAGGCAACCTGAAATCCCCCATATTCCCTGCCCCGTTGTTTACAATAGCCCTCAAGGCACTTATTTTTGAGACCCATGACCGCAGACTTGCAACTTATGCCGCATCGCGGCCCCTGCAAACTCACTCAAATATAGCCATACCCAATACCGTAAAACCATTCCAGCACAGGATACATTTTCCCTCATGAAATTCACCGACACAGGCACCCTAGTCAATTGGCAGTTAGACGACATTCATATTATCCACCCCTTACACGACAAAGCCGACGGCGGTTCGCGCGGCGGTGTGTACCTGTGCATACCCAATTTTGAAGAATTATCGCCGCCTTTCGCGCTTAAACACGGCGAATACCGCATAACGCCTTGCGAGACTGATCTACCTCACCAAAAAAACCTCACGGCGCCTGACGAAACTAACTGGGGCAGCATCGAGGTAATTACCGATTGGCAGGAGCAGACGGAAGCAAACAGCAAAACCCTGACCGTCAGCACCCGCATTCGCGCGGTGTCGGAAACCGCCTTGGTACGCCCCGGCTTTCACCCCTATTTTTCGATTTCGCCCAACAGTTTTTTCGATATTGCGGACACGCAGATCGAAGTTGCAACGCTCCCGCACGATAGCTTGAGAGTACATCACGCCAACTCGCCAGCGGCGCCGATCCAGTTAAGCACAGCAGATTACGTGGTCACAATGACTTGCGACATCTCGCCATTGTCGGCAAGCCTGGCATTGGCGTTTGGCATTTGGAGCGACAAAAAAGCCGAGTATGTCTGTATCGAGCCTATCATCGGCAAACAACCCGGCCCGGACGGCCTGCCGACGCCGCTGACCTTGCAACAGGATGAGGAGTTGGTAATGGTGTTTACGATTCGGGCGGAGAGAGTGAGATTTGCGGGTTAGTTATTGAATTTGTAGGTACGAAGCGGACAGACCTTCTCCCCATATTCCGCTTCGTTCGATCAAGGCTACATGGTCAATCGGCGAAACAGTGGCGGCATCCAAAAAAAAGTTCCGAACAACAACACCGACGCAGGCAATGGGACCGGGGTCTGTTGAATATTGATGGAATAAGAAAACACCCCAGTAATTGTTTGGCTTGCACTTAAGTTATCAAAGCGAAAATTATCGGCCAAAAGATAAGTTCCAGCAGTTAACCTGAGTTGATCGAAGTTGACAAAATTCCAGGAAGACGGATTGGCAAAACCTGCTTGCGACTCGAAGATTTGGCTAGTGATGTGCTGAGAACCGAATACGAAAGAACAGCTGTCAGCTAAACCGGCTTGCGGAGTGCAAGCGGAAGTTCCGGCCGGTAACGAACTGAGATCCCAAACCCAAGCTTGGGCTTCATTCGCCGCAAGCCCTATAAAGGAATAGTTAAAATCTATGATGGCTTGCCGACCTTCTTGAACGACAAACCGGAAACCATCGAAGTTACCTTCGTCAGACCAGCCATGGGTGCCCTTAAAGATATTGTTCGTATCCTGCAAGGTAAACAATTGGCCGGAATTGAAATCACCTATGCTGCTTTCCGCATATTCGTTACTTGCGTTGGCGGCTAAAGACATCGACACCAAAGCGAGCGACGAGATAACTAAACCTACAATCATTCTAGTTTTTTTGAGCATCTCTCAATCCTTCCGTTTTTGACCGTGGCTGGGTTTCACTTCCGCGCTACCCAGCTTACCGTTCTGACGCTAAATTCAATCCCGCAACAACTCATTAATCCCGGTTTTGCTGCGAGTTTTCTCGTCCACTTGCTTGATAATCACCGCGCAATACAGGCTGTGGCTACCATCTTTGCTGGGCAAGTTGCCGGAGACGACCACGGAACCGGCTGGAATGCGACCGTAGCTGATTTCGCCGGTCATGCGGTTGAAGATTTTGGTGCTTTGGCCGATGTAGACGCCCATCGATACCACACAGTTGTCTTCGACGATCACGCCTTCCACGATTTCCGAGCGGGCGCCGATGAAGCAGTTGTCACCGATGATGGTGGGGTTGGCTTGCAGAGGCTCCAATACGCCACCGATGCCGACGCCGCCGGACAAATGCACGTTTTTACCGATTTGCGCGCAGGAACCGACCGTTACCCAGGTGTCGACCATGGTGCCGCTATCGACGTAAGCGCCGATGTTGACGTATGACGGCATCAGGATCGCGCCCGGCGCTATGTAAGAACCGTAACGGGCTACTGCGTTGGGCACCACGCGGACGCCGGCTTGAGCAAAGTCGGCTTCGCTGTACTGGCCGAATTTGGTCGGCACCTTGTCGTAATAGCGCACGTCGCCGCTTTCGATGACTTTGTTTTCATTGATGCGAAACGACAGCAGCACCGCTTTTTTCAGCCATTGATTGGTGACCCAATCGCCGTCTTTTTTCTCGGCGACGCGAGCTTCGCCTTTATCAAGCATATTCAAGGCTTCGGCAACCGCGTTACGCACTTCGGTTGAGACGGTGGACGAGCTGATTTCGGCGCGGTTTTCAAAGGCGTCGTTGATGATGTTTTCCAGGTTTGACATGGCTTCACTTCTTGGAATGGTTTTAAAAAAGGGTCTGGGTTTCTTCCCCCTTTGTAAAAGGGGGATCGAGGGGGATTTATCTAAAAATCTCCCCTAGCCCCTCTTTTTCAAAGAGGGGAAATTCCTACGGCTTGTTTTCATTGAGAAATGCTTTAATCCGTTGCGCGGCTTCTACACACTCTTCAATAGGCGCGACCAGGGCTATCCGCACATGATTGGCGCCGGGATTGATGCCGCCGCTCTCGCGAGAAAGGTAACTACCAGGCAACACCGTAATGTTTTGCTGGGCAAACAACTCACGCGCAAACTCCGTATCCGAGATTGGCGTCTTGAGCCAAGTGTAAAAGCTGGCCGGCGGCCGGCTGGTCTCGCACACATCCTGCAAAATTTCGATAAATGCGCTGAATTTGTCTCGGTACAACTGGCGGTTATGCTTGACGTGCTCTTCGTCGTTCCAGGCGGCGATGCTGGCGTGCTGGGTCGGCACCGGCATCGGGCAGCCGTGGTAGGTGCGGTATTTAAAATACTGTTTCAACACCTCGGCGTCGCCGGCGACAAAGCCGGAACGCAAACCCGGCGCATTGGAACGCTTGGACAGACTTTGGAAAATCACGCAGCGTTTGAAATCGGTAATGCCGGCCTGATAAGCGCTTTGCAGCAAGCCTTGCGGCGGATGGGCCTCGTCGTCGTACAGTTCGGTGTAGCATTCGTCCGAGGCAATCACAAAATCGTACTTTTCGGCAAAAGCCAATAATTTCAGATGATCGGCTGGTGTCAGCACCGTGCCGGTTGGATTGCCCGGCGAGCAAATAAACATCAGTTGGCAGCGTTGCCAAATCGCCTCCGGCACGCTGTCGAAATCCGGCAAATAACCATCGGCTTCCACGGTATTCAGATAATACGGCTCGGCGCCAGCCAACAAGGCCGCGCCTTCGTAGATCTGATAAAACGGATTGGGCATGATTACCACCGGCTTCTCTGCCGGATCAATCACCGCCTGCACCAAGGAGAACAAAGCCTCGCGAGTGCCGTTGACCGGCAATACCTGGGTTTCGGCATCCACACCGCCGGTCGGAATCCCAAACCTGCGGCAGGTCCAGTCGGCAATGGCCTGGCGCAACTCAGGCAAACCTTTGGTGGTGGGATATTGGGTCAAACCGTGCAAGTGCCTTAGCAAGGCCTCCTGGATAAAATGCGGGGTGGCGTGTTTCGGTTCGCCAATCGACAAAGCAATATGCGCTTTGTCGGCCGGCGGCGTAATGCCTTGTTTCAGCGTAGCCAGTTTTTCAAACGGATACGGATGTAATTGCGATAAATGCGGATTCATTATTTGCTGCAATGCGGTTGTCTGCCATTGTTTCGGGCTTGTTGCTGCATCTGCAACGCTTGATTCATATGCTGATTCAAGTTCTCGATGCGGCTACCGTGCGATGGATGGGTGGACATAAATTCGATAGGTTGGCCGCCCTGCGCAGCCTTATCCATTTTCAACCACAAATTCACGCTCTGCCGCGGATCAAATCCCGCTTTGGCCATTAAATCCAAACCGATGGTATCGGCTTCGGTTTCATGCACCCGGCTGAACGGCAGAATGACACCGTATTGGGCACCAACGCCTAATAAGCCCAGCGCAGTTTGCCCCAATGCGGTTTGCGGCTGCGACACGGCTTGCACCATCGATAATCCGGTGCTGACCGCGGTTTCCTGCGACAAACGCTCATTACTGTGGCGCGCCAGGACGTGGCCTACCTCGTGACCTATCACCGCCGCCAGTTGATCTTGATTGTCGACCAGATTGATCAGACCGGTATGTACACCAATTTTGTTGCCAGGCAATGCAAACGCATTCAGGGTTTCATCTTCAAACACCACCACTTCCCATTGCCCGCCGGTTTGTTGGGTAATGGCTTGCGCCACACAGCTAGCAAATTGACTGTAGCGTGGGTTATGCGTAATAGGGTTTTTGCTTTTCATGTCGCTGAAGGATTGCAAGCCCATTTGATCGACCTGATTATCGGACATGTAGATAAACTGGGAGCGGCCGGTAGGGCTAGTAGCGCAAGCAGTTAGCGCTAAGAAAACAGCCGTGGAAAGCAGGAATTTTTTCAACATGGCGACAACATCCGCAAGCAAAAGAAGCGACATTTTAACGTAACTTGTGAGCCGGAGTTAAAAGCTTTTTGGCCGATCAAGCCTTATTCCGACTCCGGATTGAACCCAGGCTATTTACAGAACAGCTCTTGAAAATACCTGGATCAGACGCTGTCGAAGAAATAAAAATCGCCGGGATTAGGCGTTTTCCAGCATGTGTAAAAGTTGCTGCAAGCAAAACAGCGTTGCCTGCTGGCGTATCGACTGCCGGTCGCCGCTGAATTGTTTCTGCAAACAAGCGCCTTTAGCGCCGCGCATTTGCCAGGCGATAAATACGGTTCCGACCGGCTTTACCGGCGTGCCGCCGTCCGGCCCGGCAATACCGGTGACGGCCAAAGCCAGATCGGCCAGGCTATTGGTCAAAGTGCCCGCCACCATTTCCAAAGCAGTCTCCTCGCTAACCGCCCCCACTCTCGCCAAAGTCTCCGGTTTGACACCCAGCATATCGATCTTGGCATCGTTGCTGTAGGTGACAAAACCCCGATCAAACCATCCGGAACTGCCCGGCACATCGGTAATTGCCTTGGCAATACCGCCTCCGGTGCAGGATTCCGCCAAAGCCAGACGTAGACTCAGGGTGTTTAGTCGATTGCCGAGCGCTTCGGCGAGTAAATAGCTTGGATCGTGCATGGCAGTCCGGTTAGCTGATACGGCATCAAGCCGAAAAGGGATTTTGTTGCAGCGAAAAGGTCATCGCTGCAACAGACGGGCGAATTTACTTAGGCAATTTGGCGATTTCCGAGACTTTTTCGAAATCGGCGCCGACGCTGATGATAAAGCTGGTCACTTGCTCGATGCTCATGTCCGATTTAACCACTTTCGATTCGTGAACAATCACCGCAAACCCTGAAGTAGGATTAGGCGAAGTCGGCACAAACAACACATAACGGTCGTCGGTCTTGTTGGTTACGTAGGCAGGTACCCAAATGCCCTCCTTTGGATATTCGATGTACACCACTTCGCGCGGCTCTTGCAATTGATGGCCGGCAATCATGTTCACCAGTTTCTTGGTCACCCGGTAAATCGTACTTAACAGCGGGATGCGCTCGATCAGGTGTTCGAACATCGCGATGATGGAAAACCGGCCCAGGCTGACCCGACTCCCCACATAGGTAATGGTCGCGAAACTGGCGGCAAACAACAGAAATGTCACCAGATAATTATCGGAATAACCGTAAACGAATTGAAACAAATCGGTAAGTCGGTCTTTCACGAACAACACGATTTGTACAATCACCATAACCGGTATAAACGCCAGAATGCCGATCAGGGTGTGGTTAAGGATTTTCTTCATGATGCGCCTACCTTTATTAATTATAGTTGTTAGGAAACTAGGTTTTAGCAGAGTTACGCCGGTTAAGGAAGTCTCGATGCATGCATTGCCTCCGAAACACCCCTAGCCGCACTCAAGGTAATATTTTATAAAGGCCGCGCGTGGCAATCGCCATCAGCGGCAGCATTACTCCCGTCAGGCACAGCAGCGCGCTCAAGGTCGTCAGACTGGCGCTGGCATCCCAAATAGTCAAAGAACTATTTAAAGAGATATTGGACGGCGCCAAGAACGGAAACAAGGACACTCCCATGGTTAAAATCACCATCACCACCATCACGGCACTAGCCAGCAACGCCCAATACGCTCTATCCAGACGGGACAACACCAACGCGGCTATGCCGCAGACAAAGGCTAGAGCGGGCAACGCCCATAAGGCCGGTTCGTGTTCGTAATTGTCCAACCACAAGCCGTCGCCGCGCTTCACGAATTTAGTCAAGGGATTGGAAACGCCACTAGGCATGATGTCGGTAGTGACATGATAGCCTTCCAGATGGGTAATCCAGCCGCCCGCCAGCGCAAACAACACCAAAAAAGCCAGGCCGCCGGACATCGCCAAGGCTTTACTGCGCTGATAAAGCGCGTCTTGGGTATGCGTTTGCAGGTAAATCGCGCCATGCACTGTCAATAATGCCACGCAGGTAGCACCGACCAGCGAGGCAAACGGACTGAACAGCCCGGAAAAACTGCCCAGAAAAGCAATGTGCATATCGCTAGCCAAATGAAACGGCACACCTTTCAATAGATTGCCGGCCATCACCCCCAACAGCGCCGCCGGCAGCAAGCCACTAATAAATAGGGCTTTATCCCATTTTTTTAGCCAGTCTTCACGAGTCACGCTAGCTCTGCAATACCAACCCAAAGGCCGCACGAACAGCGATAACACCGTCAACAACAGCAAAGGCTGAAAACTGGCAAACGTCGCCGCATACACTGTTGGCCAGCCGGCAAACAACACACCGATGGTTGCCAATAGCCAGACCTGATTGCCGGCGCTGGTTGGCGCCAATCTGGCAACCAGCTCGGCGCGCTGCGCTTCGGAGGCATGCAAAAACGGTAACAACATGCTGACGCCGATCTCGATACCGCTGCTCAGCACAAAACCCACGACAAACAAGCCCAACACGCCCCAACAGACCAAGCGCAGCATTTCATAATCAAACAACATGACTTGGCTCCTGGTTAAACGGCAACACTTCTACACTGCCCTGCGCGATAAATTTTAAAGTTAACATCACAGCCAACGCCAGCAGCCCGGTATATGCCAAACCGTAAGCCGCTAGGCTGACTGCTAGATCGGCGACAGTCAGCGTGGACACACCTTGCCAGGTGGGCAGCATATCGGCAACCAACCAGGGCTGCCGGCCGAACTCCGAGATAAACCAGCCGCTGGCACTCGCCAGCCAAGGCAACGGTAAGGCATAAAGACTGGTTTTAAATAACCAGGCATGGCGCCAACCGAGAATGCTAGAGGCATTCGCCGCTAAAAACAGCAGTACCAGCAAAACGCCAGTCGCAATCATCGATCTATATCCCCAATACAATGGCGCGGTAGCCGGCACGCTGGCGCGCACAGCCTGTTCTATCTGCGCCGGGGTGGCATCGGTCACGCTCTCCCGCCAACGCTTCAACAACAAGGCATAGCCCAAATCGACTTTGGCGGCGGCAAACGCCGCCAGTAATTCCGGCTCCTTTTTGTCGTCGCGCAATTCCTGCAGCAAGGCATAAGCTTTTACGCCGTTAGCGATGCGCCGGCGATTTTGCTCCAGCGTCGCATCATTGGGCAGACCGTTAATGGCCGCCAGCTTGTTATGCTGCATCGCACCCGCGCCATAAATGCTGACATCGCCTATCGCCATGGTGGCAATCACAGTCACCAAACCAAAAGCCGCGGCGATGCGGTAAGAACGTTGCGCCAGTTCGATTTCGCGCTGCTTGAGTAAATAGTAAGCGCTGATAGCCAACATAAAGCCGGCGGTCACCACATAACTGGCCAGCAGACTATGCACAATTTTCGCCCAAGCCAGCGGATTGCCCAGTACCAGCGATAAATCGAACAACTCCAGCCGTAGGGTTTGGGGATTTAATTCCGCACCCACCGGATTTTGCATCCAGCCGCTGGCAATCAGAAAGCCAAACAAACTCAAGTGGCAGCCGATAGCGATTAACCAAGTCACCACAAGATGCGACCACTTGCCCAAGCGCTGCCAGCCAAATAAAAACCAGCCCAGCCCATTGGCGGCTATAAACAGACCGGCAAAACCCAGTAACAAGGGTATGGCAAACACATCGCCGACATAATGCGAGAAATACGACCAATGGGTCCCGAATTGACAGGCCATCGCCAGCGAAGCAACCATGCTCAAGCCAAAACCGATGGCGAACAACTTTCCCCAGAACTGCGTGAGGCGTTGGTAAACGCCCTGCCCGCTGATGACAAACCAGGATTCCATGCCCGCCAACAATAGCGACAAACCCAGCGTCAACGGAACGAATAAAAAATATTGCACCGCATGCAGCGCAAACTGCGCCCGCGATAACTCAACAACCGTTTCGGAAATCATCCCCACTCCTCGGTCAAGCTCAAAAATGCGGGCAATTATAGAGTTATCCGCTTGCTTGTCTGCGATTTTCTCGACCGATTCGCATTAAAACCAGAGTGAAAAACTGGAGAATACCGACTACTGATATACACTTTTCAACTTACAAGCACACATTCCAAAACCTCATGGGCTTTACTCCGCGCATTATCGTTGGACTAAAAATAGTCGGTATCGCCCTGCTCTACGCCATGTTGGCCAAACTGGTATTGGCTTTTTTTTCCGACAACGGCAATGTCACGCTGGTTTGGTTTCCAGCCGGCCTGGGGATGGCCACCTTTCTGTTGGGCGGTAAGCGCTATTGGCCGGGCGTGTTCATCGGCGCGTTTCTTGCCGGCATGCTGGTCGGCGACTCCTGGCTAATCTCCGCCAGCATCGCTACCGGCAATATCCTGGAATCCTGGCTTGGCGCCTGGCTGCTGCTCGGCAACCCAAGCTTTTCGTTATCGCTGCGGCATCCTCGAGATTTTGCCTGGCTGACGTTGACAGGCATCATCGCCGCCTGCTTCAGCGCACTGATCGGCCCCATGACTTTATTTTTAAGCAAATATCTGCCTGCCGAAGCCCTGCTGCCCAGTATGCTGCACTGGTGGATGGCCGATGTATTCGGAATCGCCTTGGTCACGCCCTTGATTCTGATCTGGCGACACTGGCCGAAAGACTGGTTTGCCCCCAAACGCGCGTTGGAAACGCTGGCCTTCATAGCAACGAGTTTTTTGAGCGGCCAAGCGGTGTTTTTAAGCTGGTTTCCCAACCTGCTGAGCGCTTATGGCGAAACTTATTGGGCCTTCCTGTTCGTGGTTTGGGCGGCGGTCAGATTCGGCCGTCACGGCGTGTTGCTTTTGGTGACAATGACCGCCATTCAATCCTTGTGGGGTTTGCAGCATCAGTTGGGCGCATTCGCCACCACACACCTGCAAAGCGGCCTGCTAAACATCTGGTTTTACCTGTTCATCCTCGCTAGTGTGGGCATACCGCTAGCCCTGACTTTATTCCATCAACAACAAATCAACCAGGCCTTGCAACAAAGTGAAGCCCGCTTGAGTTTTGCATTGGAAACCATCGATACCGGCGCCTGGGACCTGGACTTACAAGATTATTCGGTGCAACGCACAGACATACACGACCAAATCTTCGGCTACAGCCATCTGCTGCCGCATTGGACCTATCATACTTTTCTCGGCCATGTGGCACCGGAGCATCGCGACATGGTCAATGCCGGCTTCCAGCATGCTCGCACCACGCACAGCAATTGGGATTTCGAATGCCGCATTCGCCGCATCGACGGCGCAATCCGCTGGATTCGCGGCTCCGGTTGCCACCAACTCGGCAATAGCCCGCGTATGACCGGTATTCTGCAAGACATCACGGCATACAAATTGGCTGAAGAAGATCGGCAATTGGGCATGTTGTTTTACCAAAATTGCAGCGAAGCGATGATGATCACCGAAGCGGATGCCACTATCGTCTCGATTAACCCGGCATTCAGTCGCATTACCGGTTACTCCGCCGAAGAAATAATCGGCAAGAACGCCCGGATTCTGGGCTCCGGCCGGCATGACGATAGCTTTTTCCAATCCATGTGGCAAATCATCAATAGCAAAGGGAAATGGCAGGGCGAAATCTGGAATCGACGTAAAAACGGCGAACTTTATGTCGAGCAGCTCAACATCAACACCATTTTCGACCGCAACGGACTACCGCTAAAGCGTATTGGCCTGTTTTTCGACATCACCCAGCGTAAGCTCGGTGAAGAACAACTGTGGAAACAGGTTAATTTAGATCCGCTCACGGGTGTTGGCAATCGCCGCCTGTTTTACGACAGACTGGAGCAAGACATTAAAAAAGCGCAGCGCGGCGGCTGGTTTTTGGCATTGCTGGTGGTGGACATCGAGCACTTCAAAGACATTAACGAACGCTTTGGTTATGCGCAAGGCGACAGCATTTTGCAGGAAGCCGCGCAGCGCGTACTAGCGAATGTGCGGGAAACCGATTTGGTGGCGCGAATGGATGGTGCGGAATTTGCGGTCATCCTTGCCGAGCTGGAAAAAACCGACAGCACTGAGCGCGTCGCGCAATTAATTATCGAAAAACTCGCCGAACCGTTTACGCTGGAACACGACACAGCCCAACTCAATTGCCGTATCGGTATCGCCATCTGCCCTGACCATGCCGACAATACCGAAGCGCTGAAACAAGCCGCTATGAATGCCGCCAAAAAAGCCGCCTCACAAACTTACCGTTTCGCCAATCCGCCGACCGCGTTTTAACCGCGATTCAGCCAAGCCTCAACACAGGCGCTGCCGCGGAAACACGCAGCGGAATTTACTGCCTCTGCCCAGTTGGCTTTCAATGTCCAGCTTGGCATCGTGCCTGACCAACACATGCTTGACGATGGCCAGCCCCAAACCGGTGCCGGGGATTTTTTGATTGCGTTTCACTTCGGCGCGGTAAAAGCGTTCGGTAATCCGGGGAATGTCCACACTGGAGATGCCGTCGCCAAAATCTTCCACTTCAAAATAAACGCTGCCGTCGGGCTTGCCCCGCCAACTCACTTTAACCGGCGAGCTAGGCTGCGAATATTTCATGGCATTGACCAACAGATTGCTGAAAGCGCTACGCAACTCCTCCATATCGCCACGCACATTGGCTCGGCTATCCAACACCAGCTCGACCCGGCGCTCGTCCTTTTCCAACAAATCGCTTTCCTGGCAAACCTGCACGAGCAAATCAGGAATATTCACGCATTCGAATTTCTTGGTTTTGCTCTCCAGGCGCGCCAGTAGCAGTAGATCATCGATCAAAGCTTGCATGCGCTCGGTCTGTGCCGCCATGTTTTGGAATGAGCGCGTGTAAGGACTGCTACCGTCGTCAAGTTCCTGCAAGGTCTCCAGATAACCACGCAACACGGTAATCGGCGTGCGTAATTCGTGCGAGACATTGGCCACAAAGTCGGTACGCATCCGTTCGATATTCTTTAGATGGGTGACATCCTGCGCCATCAACAAACGTAAGCCGGCACCGTAAGGGAAGATACCGATTTGCAAAATCATGTTTTCGTTGATCGGCGAAGGAATACAAACCTTGTTGTGGTAATCCTGATCCTTCAGGTACTGAATAAACAACGGGTGCCGGACCAAGTTAGGAATCCGCTGCCCGTTATCGGAACGTTTCAGGCCCAGATAGTCATAGGCCACTTTGTTGCTCCACTCGATTTCGCCGTAGCTGCCTAGTACCACAATGGCGTCAGGCAAGGCGCTGGTCGATTTGCGAAACCCATCCAGCATTTTGCCCAACTTCTTCTTCTGGCGTTTTTGGCTTTTGCGAATTTTATAAAAGTGGTAGTAGATATCGCCCCAGATCCCTTTAAAATCGGGGCGCTCTCCGCGGCCGCCCTGGCTTAACCAACGCTCAAGGCGGCTCACGTTGATCGATTGCTTAATGTAGAGAAAAAGGGTGATTGCCAATAAGAAATAGCTGAGGTGCCCGACAAAAAAACTCAGCAGTAAAGCCGGTATCAGTAAAGCAATAGCAATATTTATTTCCCGCTGCCAACGCTGCATGAATAATCAGTCTGCCATCGAAAAGCGGTAACCGAATCCGCGTACGGTCTGGATCAGTTCCTCGCGGCCATATTCGGCCAGAATTTTGCGCAAGCGGCGAATATGCACATCCACGGTACGCTCCTCTATGTACACGCTACGCCCCCAGACCTGATCCAGCAAATGGGTTCGGCTGTAGACCTTGTCGGGATTGGTCATAAAAAACTGCATCAATCTAAACTCGGTAGGACTGACTTCCAGACTGCGGCCGGCGATAGTCAGTTTGTGTTGCTCGGCATCCAAAGTGAGATCGCCGACGCTGAGCTGTCCGGATTCCGACAACTTCCCGCTGCGACGCATCACGGCCTTGATCCGGGCGATCAGTTCTTTCGGTGAAAAAGGCTTGGTCACATAATCGTCCGCACCAATTTCCAAGCCGCGAATTTTGTCTTCTTCCTCGCCGCGCGCAGTGAGCAAAATAATAGGCAATTCCTTGTAACCCGGCTCGTTTTTCAAGCGTCTGGCCAATTCCACGCCGCTGATGCCCGGCAGCATCCAGTCCAGAATAATCAAATCCACCATATTATCGGCCAAACTCTCCCGGGCCTGCTCGGCACTGCCAACGGCGATCACCGTCAAATTGGCCTGTTCCAGCACCATGACCAGCATCTCCCTGATCGCTTCTTCGTCTTCCACGACCAGGATTTTCAAGTTCGACATAAGCATGTTTAGTCTAAAGGGTCCAAGGATTAGGCTAATTTAGCAGCGCTATATTACCGTTTTGTGACAAAAAAAGCCGACCAATCCCCGAGCTATCGTCCCTTACCAGGGTCCGGCATCGGCCCCGCCGTCACGCCACTATCGCCAACCGGCGCGGCAAAGGCGTCCGACACTAAAGTACTTATATTGCCGCCGCTCAGCGCTTCCAGAAACGCTACAAGATCAGCGATTTCCCGATCAGACAAGCCCAGCGGCTTGAGCAAGGGCGACAAATTTTCGTTGGCTACGCCGCCTTGATTATAAAACTTCACCACCTCGGCCAAGTTCGGCAAGGAACCGTTATGCATATAAGGCGCGCTGAGCGCGACGTTGCGCAGCGACGGGGTTTTGTAAGCCCAGCGGTCGGCGGGATTCTGGCTGATTTCGTAATAGCCCAAGTCGCCGGGTTTCTCGGTATTTACACCTTTCAGATGCTCGCTATCCACATCCACAAACACGCCCGGCGCCACTTGCACCCGTTGTTTTTCCGGCGACTTTTGCATGGATTCGGCATAGCCAACGCCAGTGTTATGGCGTTTTTGATCGGTAAACAAGGCAGACTTGTCGCCAATCACGTGACAACTGCTGCAAGCGGCTTTACCGGTAAACAAAGCAAACCCCCTTTGCGCCGCCTCGCTAATCGCCGTTTTTTGTTTCCCAAAATACCAGCGGTCGAATGGCGAATCGGCGGCATTTAACGTGCGCTGATAACTAGCCAAGGCCTGACCGATGGTTTCCATGGTCGGCCCTTTGTTAAAGGCTTTTTCAAACAGCCCGCGATAATCGGCGCTGGCTTTTAGTTTATCCACCACATAGCCAATCGACGGATTCGCCATCTCGTTATGCGCCAGCAATGGGCCCCAAGCTTGTTGTTCCAGACTGTTTTCCCGGCCGTCGTGAAATAGCAATTGCGCATAGCCGACGTTATACAAAGACGGGCTATTGCGCCTAACGCTACGCCCTTCAATACCCACCGCCGTGGTCATTTCGTTATTACTAAAGCCTTGTTCCGGGATGTGGCAGATGGCACAGGAAAAGGTATTGTTCAGGGAGAGCCGCCGGTCGAAGAACAGCTTGCGACCCAATTCGATTTTGGCGTTGGTCAGCTGATTGTCTTTCGGCACCGGAAACTTCGGCAAGCCGAGTGGCGGCTTTAGAGCAAAGTCGATCAACTTTGCCGGCTGCCCCCGGCGCTGTGCCAGTGCCAGTGAACGGGTTTGGTAATCGGCTTGCTGATAATTTTGCTTATTGTCACCGGGCTGGAACAACATGTCGGCCCGTGCCGGTAGTGGCAAGGTTTGTGGTTTAGCATCGGCCAGCAAGGTTTTGACATCGTTGATCAGCGTGTCGGCATGCAGAAAATCCACGCTATAAATATTGCGGACGTTTTTGTCCTTATCGATCAAATACACCCGCAACAAATGCGAAAACGTGCCGGTAAACTGGCCTTTGTCGTCGTAGACTTTTTGCACGTTTTGCTGGTAACCGTCGAGGATGGGCTGCAATTTGGCTTCGTCTTTAGTAGTCAGAAATTGCCAGTCGAAATCGCCGGTTTTAAAACCCTCGCCGTAATGGCGCATCATTTCCGGCGTGTCTTGGGCAGGGTTAAAGCTCAAAGTCAATAACCTGAGTTTGTCCGCCAATTCCGGCTGTTTTTGCAATTGCCTGCTGATCTTGTGCAACACCTGGGTCGCCAGCGGGCAGCCGTTGACATCGCTGCAGGCGGCGTAGATGAAACTGAGTAATACCAGTTTGTCGCCCATTAAGTCGTGGAGGTGTTTGGGCTGGTTGTTGGTGGTTATTACTTCGCCATCAGCAGCTTTTGTGATGATGGGTAGGTTGTAGGTGCCGGGTTTTGCGGGTTCAAAAGGTAGTGCGGTGTAGCCGGGGGCTAAGGGGTTTGGTTTTTGTTCTTCGGCGAAAACTGCTGCGTTTGTCAGTAAACAGAGGATAGGGAGTAAATAAGGGAGTTTCATGAGATTGCTGCTCCTATCGTTCCCACGCTCCAGCGTGGGAACGCAGCTGCGGACGCTCCGGCGTCGGCTTTAGGAAAAAGTAGACTGGGGCGATCAGGGAGCTTCATGGATGCTGTTTACTCTTGGGATTTGGTGTCGCTGGCGCGACAGCTTGATTTAATGTCGGGTCTCGGCCCGACAGCCGAGGTACTTTTCTTTGCTTGTCCAAAGAAAAGTACCCAAAAGAAAAGACACCCGAATGCTGCTTGTTTCCTGCGCTCCGAAGCTTTTGAACGGGGTTGCCGAAAGGGGCTTCCTGCCCCTTCGGCAACGCGCCGCATCCATGCGGCGCCCCTCCGGGCTGGTCCGTTCAAAAGCTCCGGTGCTCGGCGCGGCATACGGGAGGAAAACCATCCCGAAACTTGAAGGACACTTTATTTTTACGTAAATAAAGTAGCCTCAATGCAGTGAAACGGAATCGAGGAGAAGATAACTTCGATTATCCTCGATTCCACTACGTTTCATCGAGGCTACTTGCTACTTATTCTTGCGCGGATCATCGGCCGAATTCGTATAAGTAATACCCCATGGCCCAGTAGCGATTAATTCGACGATTGTTTCCTCATCAGTGGTCCACACATAATGAGTGTGTCCGGCCGGCAATACAAAGCCTGAACCTACATTCAGAATCTCACCTTTTTTGGTGTCAAATGTTTCACCCATGCCATTGCCTAATTTGCCACGGAGAACGGTAATTACCTCTGTGAACGGGTGTATGTGCGGTGGGATTGGATAATTGGCTGGAAATTTCAGCAGAGCGATAAAAACTCCCGCTTTGTTTGGGTCCCCTAATACAATGGCGCTTTTGGCACCTTTAGGGAGTATCGGTTCGTCATTCCACTTAACTGTATCCGGAACAAAAGATTCCGTGGTAACGGCGCTCATCCGTTCAATTTTGTCCTGAGCTAGTGCGAAATCCGCGAAAGAAATAAGTATTAAAGCTATCAAATAAAATCTCATCTGGTTTCTCCATTTTCTATATTGTTAAGCTCATAGCTCTGATTAGGGCGCGTGTAGGGCGTCAATAGGCGTAGCCGTATTGCGCCGTATGTTGGCTTTAAATCATTCGGCGCATTACGCTATCGCTAATGCGCCCTAAAAACACTTCGTAAATAATAAGCCGTCGGATTTGGCATGGGTTCCCCCCGCATGCCGCGCCGAGCACCGGAGCTTTTATCGAGAATAGCCCGAAGGGGTGCGACAGGGAGAGCCTGCCCCGCTTTTTCGGGCATGCCGCACGTCGGCGGAGGGGCTGGGAAGCCCCTTCTGCCGACCCTCGATAAAAGCTTCGGAGCGCAGGATCAAAGCGGCGTCCGGGTGGCTTTTTCTTTGGATACTTTCTTTTGGCCAAGCAAAAGAAAGTATCGCGGCTGTCGGTCCGCGAACCGACATTAAATCAAACCGTCGCGATAGCGACACAAACACAACAACCCCGAATGACCACCGAGCAAACAACTACTTAGGCGAACCACCATACAAAGCATACGCCCCAAACCGCATTTGATGCGCCCTACCCAGCTTCTCTTTTGTAAAATCAATCGAGAACTGCTCGGTCAACTTGCTACCATCCCAACTATAGGCTTTGAAGAATTGCTCGTTGTCCGCGCCTTTCTTGTCCCAATTGGCCAGCAGCGACGAGGTGTAATACAAGCGTTTGCCGTCCCAGCTGGAGGACACCATATTCACTTGCGCGCCGATTTTTTTGCTCAAACACTTGTTTGGGGTGGAACGGATCGCTGATGTCGAAGCGGCGGGTCATACCATCCATAAAGGTATTGACCCACAGGGTTTTGTCGTCGCTGGAGATGGAAATGTCCACCGGCAACGGGATTTTGGCCGGTTCGCCGATGTCCGCGACATCCTTGGCTTGCCATTCGCCCTTGTCGTCTTGGTGTATCAACCAAATTTTTGAGGTCAGCGCGGTGCTGGTGAAGCAGTAGTTGTGATCTTCCGCCCAAGCGCAACGGATTTCCAACGGCGCACCGGGAACATCGAAAACTTTTTTCGGTTGGCGACTGTGTAAGTCCCATTGCACGACAGTGTTGCCAAAGCGTTTCATCGCTTCCGGGTCGGCCAGCATTTTGCCAAAGTCCATCATGTAGTTAGACCAGCCGGTGAACGACGAGGTCAGCATCAGGTTTTTGCGTGGCAATACCCGCACGTCGTAGTTATAGCCGTCGGCGTATTTGCCGGATTTGATCGCGCCTTCCAGGTTGCTGTCGGTCGGCAGCCAGTAGGTGGCAATGTAATCGCCGGCGTTGCTGTATTCCACAATCGCGGTGCGGCCGCCGTGGTCTTTGTTATTGGACAAGCCGGTGATGATCATCCGGCCCGGCAAGGCGTACAAGCTATGCGGGCCGACCACACCGCCGCTTTTGGCGACGAAATCGGTGATGGTTTTGCTGAGTTTAGGTTTGGCGGGATCGGTAGACACGTCGAAGATGAAAATCTTATTGGTATCCAGACCACCGGCCCACAGAAATTTACGATCGTCGGTAAAGTCGGAATGGTGGGCTTCGTTACGGCCACCCACCGACAGACTGCCGATCACTTTGCCGTATTGTTTGGATTTGGGATTGACGTCGACGGTGACCAGCTTGTCCTGCTCGTCGCCAACGCCTTCCGCGCCCAAGGTCCAGATGTACACAAAATCTTCCTGGCCGGTGATTTTCGCCATGTACGGCGAGGCACAGGTTTCGTCAGCGCTGGCGGACAGGCTGGCGGTGCCGAGTAATAAGGCGGCGCTAAAAGTGCTTAGTTTAAATGTCATGGTGTTCTCTCCCCTTGTTGTTATCGTTCCCACGCCTCAGCGCGGGAATGCATGTTGAACCGCTCTCGCGGTTCCGGGACGCTGGAGCGTCCCACCTCAGGTTCCCTCGCCGGAGCGTCGGAACCATGAAACTACCAGCTTAATCGCTCGTGGTCGGGTCGATGATGGTGGTAATTTGTTCGATGCGATTGGCCGGAAAACCGCCTTGCTCGGCGTGTTCGCGAATCGCTTGTTCGTTGTCGGCGATATAAATGCAATACACTTTATCGCCGGTCACATAGCTTTGTAGCCATTGGATGCGCGGCCCCATCTCGCGCAACACGCCGCAGGATTTTTGGGAAATGCCTTGCAACTCGGCTTGCGTCAGCTGGCCGGCGCCGGGAATGTCGCGTTCGATGATGTACTTGGGCATGATGGCCTCCTAATAAATGACCGGTCGTCTAATTTGCCGGCGTTAAAAAATGCTGCCGGGAGGGCAGCGGTTATTTCGATTGGTAGGCTGGGTTGAGGGAAAGCGAAAACCAGCCAGGCGTCTTCTTAATGCTCGGTTTCATTGCATTCAACCCATCCGACGCACTAAGACACACTTCAGTAAATTCGGTAAACCTCATGACCACTCATTAATTTGAACTCCGAATTCTTCCAAAGCAGTTTGTTTTGCGTCAAACTCAGTCAAATGCCAAGAATCGCCATAGAGTCCCTGGTTAGTTGTAGAATAACAAAGCAAGTAACCTGATCCGTCGAAATATATATCGATGTCAAACAATTCTCGACGTGTAGATGAAGTATTATCGCTAGTTGTATTAGCTACAGGCCACCACCCAGTTTTTTGATCTCCAGCGACAAAAACAAGCTTTTGAACACGACAGATGATTTTGGAAATGCTCATAGTTTTTTGATCAAATTCCAGCTAACTCAATGTTGCAAAAGATGTATGCTTTTTAGCTAGGCACCCGTAAATGCTAGGCTTCATTCCATTCAACCCATCTTACGCACTAAATTCTTGATTTTTAGAAAAAATATTGTTTACTCCAACTCACCAAGGGCCTGAGGATACAAGAAGTATTTCATAAAAAGCGCTGTCTTAGCTCCGCCATGACTTGTTCGCCATCCAGTAGCAGCGCCGAATTGGCGTCTATTTCCTTGCAACGCTTTTCAATTTCTTGCCGCCACTCCTCGGAAACAGGTAAGTCCTCTTCATAATCTAGGCTTTCGATCAGTATTTCCGCAATATACGCTCTTGCTTCCGGCTCCAGTTTTAAAGCCTGTTCGGTTATCGTTTGCGCATCCATAAATCACCTCCAATTTGGCGCTAGCATGCGATAAGGTAGGAACTCAATCAAGCCCGAAAATAATCATCCAACAAATCCCGGCAAACCGCCTGCAACGGCTCCACCGATTGCTCGACTTTCATTCTTAGCAACGCCCCCTGCCAGCCGTTCAACATCAAATCCGCCATGCTCTTCGCCGAGCGATCCAGTCGCACCGAACCTTGTCTTTGGCCGCGTTCCAACGCCGCTTGCTGCAAGGCACTGTATCGACCGACGGCATCCAGCAAGGCATCGCGGCATAAAGGGCTGGTATCGCCAATCTCGCCCATTAAATTACCCAGAAGACAACCGCCCTTGAAACCGGTTTGCGCCACCTCGGCTATCAATCCCAAATAGTAAGCCTTCAAAGCCGCCAAGCCGTCCGTTTCCGAATTTTGCAAATGGCCGGATAAGCGCAGGATAAACGGCTCGATGTAATGATGTATTGCTTCGGCGGCGAAGCGTTCTTTGCTCTCGAAATAGGCGTAAAACGAGCCCTTGGGTATTTGCACGGTATCCAGGATCTCTTTCAAGCCGGTGGCGTGATAGCCTTTTTCCAGCAGCAAGCTGACGCCCTGCTCCAGGAGCTTGTCTTTTTTCAGCTGTTTGGGTGCTAACTTCGTCATGGGCCTTATTATGCGACCGGTCGTCTTATTTTGTAAATAAGTTTTTTCTAATTTATAAAAAATAATCGCGTACTCTTTGTAGGTCAGGGTGCGCGATGGCGCTCCCTGACAATTTAAGCTTGTCACGTAAACGCTTTCGCGGCAACGTAACCTACCTGATACTTGATTGTCGCAACATCAGCCAGAACAGCAAGCGCCAGACCTCAACAAATTAGCGCCTTTAGGCAAGCCAACTAGCGATTTTTCCGCCCTAATATGCTATTTTGAACGCTCTGTTATTTTTCCCTACCCAACCAGCAACATGAGCATAAAATCAGACAAATGGATTCGCCGCATGTCCGAGCAACACGGCATGATAGAGCCGTTTCAGGCCGGGCAAGTCCGTGAATCCGCGCAAGGACGCATCATTTCTTACGGCACCTCCAGTTACGGTTACGACGTCCGTTGCTCCAACGAATTTAAAATCTTCACCAACATCAATTCCACCATCGTCGATCCCAAAGACTTTGACGAAGGCAGCTTTGTAGATGTGAAATCCGACGTCTGTATTATTCCGCCCAATTCGTTTGCGTTGGCCCGCACCGTGGAGTTTTTCCGGATTCCGCGCGATGTGCTGGTCATCTGTTTGGGCAAATCGACCTACGCCCGCTGCGGCATTATCGTCAACGTCACCCCGCTGGAACCGGAATGGGAAGGCCATGTGACGCTGGAGTTTTCCAACACCACCCCGCTGCCGGCGAAAATCTATGCCAACGAAGGCGTCGCGCAAATGCTGTTTTTCGGCGGCGACGACGTCTGCGAAACCTCTTACAAGGATCGCGGCGGTAAATATCAAGGCCAAACCGGAGTAACCTTGCCCAAGGCTTGAGTGCCCAATTCCTTAAACGCCACATCACAATCCATTAAATACATGATGCCGACCAGTCAAACCGAGACGCTCGACCAGTATTACCAGCAAGTTCAAGACATTATCCTGAAACGCCAGGATTGGATAAGTGGCCTACTACCGGCCAGTACCGCCGTCACCACCCACGGCAATTACACGGACGCTTGGGTGCGGGACAATGTCTATAGCATCTTGGCGGCCTGGGGCCTGGGACTGGCTTACCGTAAAGTGGAGGGACAACAGGAACGCACCTATTTACTGGAGCAAAGCGTCGTCAAACTGATGCGAGGTCTGTTGACGGCGATGATGCGGCAAGCGGCCAAGGTCGAAAAATTCAAGCACAGCCAGGACCCGCTAGACGCTCTGCACGCCAAATACAAAACCAACAGCGGTGAAGTGGTGGTGGGCGACAGCGAATGGGGGCATTTGCAACTGGACGCCACCTCCTTATTCTTGCTGATGCTGGCGCAAATGACCGCCTCGGGCTTGCGGATTGTGTTCAGCATCGACGAAGTCAATTTCGTGCAAAACCTGGTGCATTACGTCAGCCGGGCCTATCGCACACCAGACTATGGCATCTGGGAACGCGGCAATAAAATGAATCACGGCCTGGCGGAATTGAATGCCAGCTCGATCGGCATGGCCAAGGCGGCGCTGGAAGCGATGTCCGGCTGCAATTTGTTTGGTAAGGACGGCGGCCAGACCGCGATCATCCACGTAATCAGTGACGACATCGCCCGCACCCGCATTACCCTGGAAGCCTTACTGCCACGTGAATCCATCTCCAAGGAAGTCGACTCAGCAGTACTGAGTGTGACCGGCTTTCCGGCCTTCGCGGTAGACAATAAAGCGCTACGCGAACGCACCGAGGCTTTGATTGTCGACAAACTGCAAGGCCGTTACGGTTGTAAACGCTTCCTGCTGGACGGCCATCAAACCGTCATCGAAGATCATCAACGCCTGCATTACGAACCCAATGAGTTGAAGCAATTCATGGACATAGAATGCGAATGGCCGCTGTTTTTCTGCTACTTATTACTGAATAAACTGTTTGCCGGCGATACTGAAGGGGTTGGTGATTACCGCCGCCGCCTGGAAGACTTGCTGGTGGAGCAGAACGGCCAATGGCTGTTGCCGGAACTATACATCGTGCCGGAAAGTGCCATCCCCGCTGAAAAACGCCACCCGCACAGCCAAACCCGCATTCCCAACGAAAACGTACCCCTGGTCTGGGCGCAAAGCTTGTATATCCTGGGCGGTTTGCTGCAAGACGGCTTGATCAGCGTGGACGACATCGATCCGCTGGGGCGCTACAAATCCACCCGTCTGTACCCGAACTCCACATTGCAGATTGCCCTACTGGCCGATGACGAACAGGTACAAGACGAATTGCGCGGGCGCGGCATCCCCTCGCAAACTTTAACTGAAATCGCGCCGATCCAAGTGCGAGACGCCAGCGAATTAGCCGCTGCTTACACCCAAGTGGGCCGCAACGACCGCATTGGACTCACTGGACGACCCCTAAGACAATTACGCACGCTAGCCACCTCCAAGCTTTACGTGCTGGCGGGCGAGCCTTTATTGTTTTTACCGCAATTCATGAACCAAAAAGGTTTTTATATTGCCATGGACAACCAGTTACTGATTCAACGGCTGCGTACTGAACTGGCCTACATCATCCGCCACTGGGACAATCCCGCTCAGCCCTTGTTGGTCATCAACATCAAGCACAACATGCTCGGCAACGAAGACCGCCAAGTATTGTTGGGTTTTATCGAGCAACTCAGCCAAGGCAATGTGCAAGGCACACCGGTGAAACTGGGACGATTGACTGATTTTGTGCAAACGGCCAGCCACGAAAAAATCGGCAACTTACATGGCTTTAGCTTTTCGGAAGCGAATTGGGAAGAGGTCGAACGGCCTTTCGCTAATTTGCTGGCCCACGACGACCAAGCGCCGCAAGCACTGGATAGCTTCGTACTGACCGAGTGGGAAATTGGTGACGATGGCCGCTTAGTAGAACAATTGCGCAATAACCCCAACCTCTATGCCCAGTTGGAAGCCCTCACCTTGCTCTGCCAACGCCACGGACTTGATTACGACACCGGCTTACGCAACGACGAAAACCAGCCAGGGTACGTGCGCGACTTGCTAGAAGAAGTGTATGCCCGAGCCGGCGACCGCCATGCTTGGTATGTGGTGCGGCGTTGCGCCAGCTTACTGGGCAAATACGACATCAACCTGGAACAAGCCGCCACCGAGATTCTGGTGCGCCAGCATGGCTTGACGGTAGGCCGCGCTTACAGCGGCAAAGCCACCTTGCGCCGCCCCACCGACTCCTGGCAAATTCTGGACACTATCCGCACCTTTAACCCCAACGACAGTAGCCAGCAAATCATCGTCCAGGAGTTAATCATCTACCTGGGCATGCTGATCAAGTTAAAGCCGGAATTGTTCGCCGACATGCACACCATTCGCGTCGGCCACATTCTGCAATTGATCATTGCCAGACAAAAACGCCTGAGCAGCACCTCTCTGGACCAGGCGTTTAGCGATATTTTGTCGCTGCCGCCACATCAGGTGGCGGACCTATTGCAGGAAACCCTGGAAGATTACAACAACAGCGAAAACCAGCTGGGGCAAGTCGAAACCTTGCATTGCGAAGGCCCGCAGCGCGATCTGACCGCCGCGCGCTTTCCGGAGTCGATGAACCCGAAAGACCGCGGCGACGCCGACGACTGGTATGCCTGGCGCGAACAGCAAGGCAGCGTCGGCCGGGAAAACGAAGCCTTCTTCGCTGGCGTATGGGACTTGTTGCATCACTGCAAGGGTTTGATGGTCGGCGAAAAATACAACAGCAAACGCCGGATCGACAGCGAAATCATGCTGGCGCAAATGACCGCCGGCGAACAAAGCTTTAGATTACATATCAACCATATTCTGAATAAAATTCAGGCGCCGGTGTATCGGCAATTGAGCGTGGAAGCCCTGCGCGCGCTGGCCTCCATTGTCCGCGATTATCCCGACCTGTACATTGACGACACCTTGGTGACGGATATTTTGATCGGCCATGCGGTCAGAATAAGTTGGCTGCAACAGCACCCGCACTACCGCGATCATTACGAAGAATGCGTATCGCTGGCTTGGCAGGCTTTTTACCAGTTGCCGCCGCATGCGTTGGCCAACGCGATACTCGATGCCTTGATCCACCTGCTCAACAACGCCACCCCAACCTCATGAGGACGACTATGATTCTAGCCGGCGACATTGGCGGAACCAAAACGGTTCTGGCCTTACTCGACAGACAAGCCGACGGCACGCTGAGCTGTTTGCAGGAACAAACTTTTGCCAGCGGCGAGTTTCAGACTTTTGAGGAAATTCTGGATCTATTTCTGAGCGACACCCCAACGGTGACATCGGCTTGTTTCGGCATAGCCGGCCCGGTCGTCAATCAACGCTGCCAAACCACCAACCTGCCCTGGCTATTGGATGGCGAACAACTCAAAGCTCGACTGGGCACCGACCGGGTGAAATTGCTGAACGATTTGGAAGCCATGGCAATCGGCATGCTGCACCTACAGGAACAGGACTTCGTCGAACTAAATCCCAACGCCGAGCCGCAAACCGGCAATATTGCGGTGATCGCCGCCGGCACCGGTTTGGGCGAAGCGATGCTGCATTGGGATGGCGAACAGTATCACCCCATCGCCACAGAGGGCGGTCATTGCGATTTTGCCCCGCAAAACCCGCAACAAGATCAACTGCTGACTTTCCTGCGCGGCCGTTATCCTGCGCATGTCAGCTGCGAACGGATATTGTCCGGTATCGGCTTCAGTAATATCTACGACTTTCTGGTCCAAGCCCGCTTCGCCCCGCCCTGCCCGGCGGTGCCTGCACCCGCCAATGCCAGCGGCGTTGATCGCAATGCGCTGATTTCGCGCTTGGGCGTGGACGATGAAGATCCCTTGTGCCGCGAAACCGTGCGCTTGTTTGCGGAACTTTACGGCGCCGAAGCGGGTAACTTGGCCTTAAAAGCCTTCGCTACCGGCGGCGTATTCATCGGCGGCGGCATCGCCCCCAAAATCAGATCGGTGCTGGAATCCGGGGAATTTATCCAGGCTTTTGTCGCCAAAGGCCGGTTTCAGCCCATGCTCGCCAAGCTATCGGTCAAACTGGCTTTGAATCCGCGCACACCTTTGCTGGGAGCAATGCACTACTTTGCCGCGCAATAAGCATTTCGTATCAAGCTATAGAAAAAGGTACGGCAGCGTCGGAATCGGCTAGGCTTATAAATCAACCTTTTAAATAAGCCTTTGCTAGATTTACTTGCTAGCAGTGTAGCCGAGTCATGGTCCAACCCAAGCAGAAACAAGCCAGTTTGCAAAAATCGCTATCAATCCTTCAAGCCGCGCTCGACTCCAGCACCGACGCTATATTGGTAGTCGATCTGTTCGGCAAGATCGCCACTTTCAACCCGCAATTCATGCGGATTTGGGGCATCCCGCCAGGTTCTTTGAAGATCGGCGACGATGAGAAATCCCTGAGCTACGCCCTGAAACTGCTAAAAGACCGAACCTCCTTCCTAAACCGAATCGAAGAGATTTATAAATACCCTAAGCAACGTTACGCCAGCGAACTGGAGTTTAAAGACGGCCGCTTTATCGAAAGCTATTGCCAACCACAATATCTGGACGGGCAACCGGCGGGCCGGGTTTGGAGTTTTCGGGACATCACCGAGCAAAAAACCTCGCGCAGGCGCTTAGCCCAATTAAGCTTTGGTATGGATCAAATGCATGACAGCGCTTATTTGATTACCGAGAATGCCAGCTTCATTTATATCAACAACCAATCCTGCAAGGCTTTAGGCTATAGCCATCAAGAGCTGTTGCGCTTGAGCGTATTCGATGTAGACCCTTGCTTTCCGCGCCAAGTCTGGGCCGCGCACTGGGCGGAGCTGAAAATTAAGCGCTCGAACAAGTTGGAAACCATCCACAAAACCAAGGATGGCAGGTTGTTTCCGGTGGAAGTCGTGGCCAATTATTTTGAATACGCCAATGTCGGTTATAACTTGGCTATCGCTCGGGACATTAGCGAACGTAAGCGTATCGAAGAAGCCCTGCAACAGGCCGCACTGATTTATCAAAACAGCAGCGAAGCCATGCTGTTGGCAGACTCGGATGATCGCATCCTGACAGTCAACGCCGCCTTCACCACCATTACCGGCTATCAATCCGATGAAGTAGTCGGTAAGCACATTGGCATTTTAAACAGCAGCATCCACAGCGAAGCTATGTGGCAAGCCATTCAAAGCAAGGGCAGCTGGCAGGGCGAAATCTGGGACAAACGTAAGAACGGCGAGTTATACGCCAAGTGGTTAACCGTCAATACCATCTTTGATGCTCAACAGACCATGCAGCGACGGGTGGCTTTGTTTTCCGATATTACCGAAAAGAAAAAAACCGAAGGCGTGATCTGGCAACAAGCCAATTTCGACCCATTAACCCAATTGCCGAATCGGCGCATGTTTTACGACCGGCTGAGTCAGGAGATCAAAAAAGCCCACCGGGAACACAAGCGTCTGGCGCTGTTGTTTATCGACCTGGACTTATTCAAGGAAGTGAACGACACACTGGGACACGACATGGGCGACGAGCTGCTGCAAATTGCCGCCCAACGGATTTTGACCAGCGTGCGGGAAACCGACACGGTAGCCCGCCTGGGCGGCGACGAGTTTACTGTGATTCTGAGCGATGTCGGCGACCCCGACAACGCCGAGCGTATAGCCGGCAAGCTGTTGCACAAAATGACGGAATGTTTTCAGTTGGGTAACGAAATTGCTTATATTTCCACCAGTATCGGCATCGCTTTTTTCCCGGATGACGCCGACAACCTGAAATCGCTGTTAAAGCATGCGGACCAGGCGATGTATGCCGCCAAGCGCCAGGGCCGAAACCAATATTGTTTTTTCATCCCTACCATGCAGGAATCCGCACAAGCGCGGCTGCGGCTCAGTAACGACCTACGACAGGCTCTGGCCGGGCAGCAGTTTTATTTGTGCTACCAACCCATCGTCGAACTGGCTACTAATACTGTACGCAAAGCGGAAGCGCTGATCCGCTGGCAACATCCAACACGCGGCCTGATCAACCCGGCGGACTTTATTCCGATTGCCGAAGAAACCGGTTTGATCAGCAGCATCGGAAATTGGATTTTTCAGGAAGCCGCCGAGCAAACCAGTCGCTGGCGGCAATCGATACACGAAAAATTCCAGATCAGCATCAATAAGTCGCCGGTGCAATTTCGGAATGAGCGCGAAAGCCATCGCGATTGGCTGGATAGGCTGGAGGCACTGAGTCTTTCCGGGCAAAGCGTCGTCATCGAAATTACCGAAGGCCTGTTACTGGATGCCAATAGCAGCGTGGCCGAGCAACTGTTGTCGTTCCGCGACGCCGGCATTCAGGTGTCGCTGGATGATTTCGGCACCGGCTATTCCTCGTTGTCTTATCTGAAAAAATTCGACATCGATTATCTGAAAATAGATCAGAGCTTCGTCCGCAATCTGGCAGTTGGCTCCGACGACATGGCCTTATGCGAGGCAATCATCGTGATGGCTCACAAATTGGGCATAAAAGTGATTGCCGAAGGCATAGAAACCTCAAGCCAACGGGATTTGCTTACTGCGGCAGGTTGCGATTTTGGACAGGGTTATTTGTTCGCCAAACCGTTACGGGCCCAGGAATTTGAGCAATTGTTTGCCGATTGCAAGCTTTGAAAGATCGGCAGCGGAGGGAGTAAGGGAAGTATGCCAAGCAGGCATGAACATCGAAAACAGTTTAGTTGGGAGCCACCGAGAAAACACGTCTTCCGGTGGCAGCCGTTAATCAATCCGGATTGGATTAATTAGATGCGTCCTTAGTGAGCGGCGCTGTAAACTTTCATCATTTCTTTGTAAAGGTCCAGAGTCGCTTTCAAGCTGGCTACGGCGTTGGCATCA
>Ga0160183_118607_pt1 | contig 33555 bp, 30 predicted proteins | sample met14sb_FD_108562 | JGI IMG/M metagenome (GOLD analysis project Ga0160183, IMG submission 108562) | Synthetic bacterial communities of pure cultures from sediment of Lake Washington, USA, under high oxygen condition - MT... | ecosystem: Engineered > Modeled > Simulated communities (microbial... >...
AAGTAAATAGGGCGTGGCTCGCGCTGCCAGCGGGTAGATAGCTTGAGCGTACAAGTAATTGTGCGCCTAGATGAATGACTGTCAACTTTAGCGATAAAGTCTACAAAACCCGGCTTATCGGCCAGCTTCACTTTCGTTTTTATTATCCTCTTGATTGTATTCAAATACATAATTCCCAACGCTTATATTTTACATTCACTTGATTTGGTATCTTATTGATTATTAAGGTTATTGTTTTTATGATAAAAATGCGCTAAGTCTTTGTCTTATAAAGAAAAAATAGTGAAAAAGTACTTGCTAAGTACTTTTTTTTTTATCTATAGTGCAATTTAGTGGTGAAAAGTGGAGTTTGGTGGGGAGTTGGTGGGTTTAAAAGTTCTCCTTTGGGTTCTGCTAAGTAGCTTGACGGCTATCTATACACAAATAAAGTTAATAAATTTTGAGATAAATGAAGCGCGAATATAAGTCATTTAACAAGAGCCACTAATTTGACGGCTGAGTAAATGCATTAAAAATAGCCTGCTTAAGAATTAAGTGCGCATTTGAGAATAATTATTTAAGGGATGTCCATTTCAATCATGTTTCGCGGTGCAACACATTTAAGTATGGATGCTAAATACAGGCTTGCAGTGCCTGCTAAGCATCGTGATGCTTTGTTGGCACAAAGTGCGGGCAGTTTGATATTGACTGCGCATCCGCACCGTTGCTTATTGTTGTATCCGCAACCAGCTTGGGCGCCAATTGAAGCCAAAATTAATGGTCTGTCCAGTTTCAACCCGCAAACCAGTGTTTATCAGCGCATGATGGTGGGTCAGGCAGAGGATATTACGCTGGACGGTACGGGGCGTTTGTTGGTTTCGCCGGTATTGCGCCGATTTGCGAGTTTAGATAAAGATGTGATGTTTGTGGGACAGGGCAGTCATTTTGAGATATGGAATATGGATGCTTGGAACAAGCAGTTGGAAACTTTAATAACGGGTGATGGTTTTGAAATGCCCGCAGAATTAGAGGGCTTTTCGCTATGATGCTGGGCGCAAAATCTGCGCCGCCAATAAAAGAAAATTCAGCCTCACTGTCAGCATCAAATATGACTCCCGCATTAAACTCTACCGCTAAATCGCCATCGGCTGCACATATCACAGTATTGTTGAATGAAGCGGTGGATGCGCTTCATATTAAATCCAATGGTGTTTACATTGATGGTACTTTTGGGCGTGGTGGTCACAGCCGGCTCATTTTGTCCAAATTGAGTGGCGATGGTCAATTGTTCGCAATAGACCGGGATTTGGCGGCATTGGCAGAAGGTCAATCCATTCAAGATGCGCGATTCAGTATTGAGCATCGGCATTTTTCAGAAATCAATCAATTAGCAATCAGTAACAATCTCACAAAAGTAGATGGAATTTTGCTGGATTTGGGTATTTCGTCGCCGCAAATCGATGAAGGTGAGCGGGGTTTTAGTTTTAGGTTTGATGCGCCGCTGGATATGCGTATGGACCAAACGCGTGGCAAAACAGTGGCAGAGCTGTTGTCCACAATTTCAGAGCAACAGTTAGGGAAAGTGATAAAAGACTATGGTGAAGAACGGTTTGCTAAGCAGGTTGCAAGGGCGATTATTAAGGAGCGCACAGACGGGCGCTCCATCACCACTACAGGGCAGCTTGCCAAGGTCGTGGCAAGTGCAATCCCTAAGATTGAACCGGGGCAGAACCCTGCAACGCGCACCTTTCAAGCTTTACGGATTTACGTCAATTCGGAGCTTGAGGAGTTATCGCTAATTTTGCCGCAATGCCTGAATCTATTGGCTGAGGGCGGGCGTTTGGTAGTGATCAGCTTTCATTCGCTGGAAGATAGAATCGTTAAGCAGTTTATTCAAAGGGAACAAAACCGCGATGATTTGCCTTCTAATTTTCCAGTTAAAGCGAAAGATTTGCCGCAGCCCAGATTGATGGCTATTGGTAAAGCGATTAAACCAAGCGCTGCTGAAGTGAAAACGAATCCGCGTAGTCGAAGTGCGGTGATGCGTGTGGCAGAAAGAACGGCGACAGCTTAATAAGCTGTTTATGCAAACAATAGAAACCATGACCCGATTAAATTTTATTTTATTTTTTGTGTTAATTGCTGTGAGCTTAGGTGTAATCACGTCGCAGCATAAGGCGCGCAAATTATATTTTGAGCTTGAGCAGCAACAAAACTTGATACAGAAGTATGAAACAGAATTTGGACAGTTGCAGTTAGAGCAAAGCACTTGGGCGATGCATTCGCGCATTGAAGAATTGGCAGCCAAGAAATTAAAAATGCAAGTGCCTGATGCAAAACGTATTCAGGTAATCGCAAAAGAAGAAGTGACTTTGGAAGTCATACGCTAGAACTGATTAGTGAAGAAATTTAGAGAAAAATGGCCTATAACCCAATACAGCACCATATAGTAAAGCTGCCATCATGGCGGCGTAGGCTATTGCTGATTTGCATCTTGCTGGGTTTTGCAGGCTTGTTTGCGCGTGGTATTTATTTGCAGAGTCTGCATAAAGAATTTTTACAGCAAAAAGGCGATGCACGTTACAGCCGCACATTGGCGCTGCAAGCGCATCGTGGAAAGATTACCGATAGAAATGGCGAACTGCTAGCGATTAGTAGCCCGGTTGAATCTGTTTGGGCAAGTCCGCCAGATGTGAAAATCACTGCTACGCAAAAAGTAAAACTTGGGCAATTGTTAGGTATTAAAAGTAAAGAAATAGATAAGAAGTTTGCCAATTTACAGCGCGGATTTGTGTATATAAAGCGCAGAGTTTCACCGGATTTAGCAGCAAAAGTCATGAGCTTGGGTATTCCTGGTGTTTTTCTACAGCGCGAATACAAGCGTTTTTATCCTGCTGGAGATGTGACTGCGCATGTAGTTGGATTTACCGATATTAATGACAAAGGCCAAGAAGGTTTTGAGCTGGCACAAAATGCGCTGTTGTCAGGCAAAGCAGGTAGCCGCAAGGTGATTAAAGATAGGCAAGGTCGCATTGTTGAGGACTTGGAAGATGTAAAGGTGCCGCAAGATGGGCATGACTTGGTGCTAAGCATAGATAGGCGCATTCAATATTTAACTTATAGAGAATTAGCGCGCGCAGTCGATTTATACAAAGCCAAAGCCGGCGCGGCAGTGGTGCTGGACGCCAAAACTGGTGAGGTGTTGGCGATGGTTAACTTACCTACATATAACCCGAATAATCCGGTGAATATCCAAGGTAAAACGCGCAATCGTGTGATTACCGATGTGTTTGAGCCTGGCTCCACTTTAAAGTCGATTGCCGTTTCAGCTGCGATGGAATTTGGCGATTTCAAACCAGATACGCCGATTCAAACTGCGCCGGGTTATATGAAAATCGGCCCGGCAACTATTCATGATACGCATGATTATGGCGTGCTGACGGTGGCTGGTGTGATACAAAAATCATCCAACGTGGGCGCCTCCAAAATGGTGTTAAGTTTAAAACGCGAAGAACTTTGGAGCGTGTTCAATCAACTGGGTTTTGGCTCGCGTATGGATATTGGTTTTCCAGGTCAAGCATCAGGACGCTTGCGTCCTTATAAATCCTGGCGTCCGATTGAGCAAGCCACGATGTCGTATGGACATGGTATCAGCGTGACTTTATTACAGCTGGCGCGTGCGTACACGGTTTTTGCAAATGAAGGCGAGTTAATGCCTATTTCATTGTTAAAAATTAAAGACGCACCAGTAGGGCATCAGGTATTTTCGGCGCAGGTAGCCAATGATATGAAAACCATGATGGAGCAGGTTGTATTGCCCGGCGGTACGGCATTAAAAGCGCAGGTAGCTGGTTATCGCGTTGGAGGCAAAACTGGTACCGCGCATAAATTAGGCCCAACAGGTTATGAAAAAGATAAGTATGTGGGTTCATTTGTTGGTTTAGCGCCTGCATCTAATCCACGTTTGATTATGGCGGTGATGATCGATGAGCCAACAACCGGAAAATATTACGGCGGCACGGTCGCCGCACCCGTATTCAGTGCTGTGATGTCAGATGCATTGCGCATGCTGGCTGTGCCGCAAGATGCACCTAATAATAACGTCGTTATACCGCCTGATGTTGAGGATGTAAAAGAGGCGATATGACAAAGCCCATTCAAAACTACACGATTAAAACGTCGATTAAAGATATGACTGCCGATAGCCGTCGGGTAACGCCTGGCAGCTTATTTTTAGCGTACCCGGGTGATAAAAGCGATGGGCGCAATTACATTGCCGATGCTATTAATAATGGCGCAAGCGCAGTGTTGTGGGATTCGACCGATTTTGACTGGAATCCAGAATGGACAGTTGAAAATATCGGTATTGCGAGCTTGCGCTTGCAGGTTGGCAATATTGCTGACCAATATTATAAAAAACCATCCGAAAAATTATGGACGATTGGTGTAACTGGTACCAATGGTAAAACTTCCATTACGCAATGGTTAAGTCAGTGCTTTAACTATCTGGGGCGCAAAACAGCGGTGGTTGGTACGCTGGGTAACGGCTTTGTCGATGCGTTAAGTGAAACGCAAAATACCACACCCGACGCGATTCTATTACAAAGTATGTTGGCTGATTATTTAAATCAGGGTGCTGAAGTGGTGGCATTAGAAGTTTCATCGCATGGTTTGCACCAAGGTCGCGTTAATGGCGTGCATTTTGATGTGGCGGTGTTAAGCAATTTATCGCGCGATCATTTGGATTATCACAGCACATTCGCAGAATATGCCGCTGCAAAACGTCGTTTATTCGATTTTGCTGATTTGAAAATGTCGGTGCTGAATTGCGACGATGATTTTGGCCAGGAGATTGAAGAAGACTTGAAACTGGCTGTTGCGCCAGTGATCACTTATGGCATTGAGCATGGCGACGTGCGTGCGACGCAATTACATTTTGAAAATACCCATTTCAGTTTTGTTGCTGTTACCCCACAAGGTGAAGCGACGGTAAAAGCCAATTTAATCGGCCGTTTTAATGTGTATAACGTGTTGGCAGTATTGGCTACTTTATTGGTTTCAAAAGTCAGCTTAACAGATGCAGTCGATGCCATTGCACAGATTCAATCAGCCGCAGGGCGTATGCAGCTACTCGGCGGCGGTGTGCTGCCATTGGTCGTTGTCGATTATGCGCACACGCCTGATGCACTGGAAAAAGTATTAAGCACATTAAAAGAGCAAAAACCATTAAGTGCAAAATTAGTATGCGTGTTTGGCTGCGGCGGCAATCGCGATGCGGGTAAGCGAGAATTAATGGGCAAGATTGCCTGCGATTTGGCGGATGCGGTAGTGGTGACTTCTGATAATCCGAGGCATGAGAGCAAGCGCAAAATCATCAATGAAATCCTGCAGGGTACGCAGGGTAATTATTTGATTGAACAGGATCGCGCAAAAGCGATTTCAGTTGGCATATTTGCGGCTAAAGCGGGAGATATCGTACTGATTGCAGGCAAAGGACATGAGCAGTATCAAGAAATTAAAGGCGTAAAACATTATTTTAGCGATATGGAACAGGCCGAAAAAGTGTTGAAATCATACGCGGAGTCGCTGTCATGATGAAGCTATCAACCATTGCAAAAGCGGTGAACGGCATACTCTTGGGTGAAGATGTTGAGGTGCAAAGCGTAGGCACAGATAGTCGCGCGATTGTGAATGGTCAGCTTTTTGTGGCTATTAAAGGTGAAACTTTTGATGGTAATGCTTATGCGGTAGATGCCATCAAGCAAGGTGCGGCGGCAGCTTTGGTGTCAGATGCGCAGACAGTTGCCTCCCCTGCCGTTCTGGTAGATGACACGCGCTTGGCGCTTGGACAGTTAGCACAGTATTGGCGCAATCAGTTTGCGTTGCCGCTGATTGCTATTACCGGCAGTAACGGCAAAACCACCACCAAAGAGATGTTAACCGCTATTTTGGGCGTGGCGGCAAAAGATGCACAGAAAGTGCATGCCACAGTCGGTAATTTTAATAATGACATTGGATTGCCGTTAACTTTGCTGAAGTTGTGCAAACAACATGCTTATGCCGTGATTGAAATGGGCATGAATCATTTGGGTGAAATCGACTATTTAACCCGTATCGCGCAGCCTACTGTGGCGCTGATTAACAATGCAGGCACTGCGCATATTGGTGAGCTTGGTTCGCGTGACAATATTGCCAAGGCTAAAGGCGAGATTTTTAATGGTTTGAGTGCAGGCGGTATGGCTGTGCTGAATGCAGATGATGCATTTTTTACGTATTGGCAATCATTAAATACAGGCAAAAAAATCGTTACTTTCGGGCTGAATAACGTGGCGGATGTCACTGCCGTTTTTGAAGAGGTTGATGGGTTAAGTCATGTGCAGCTGACTACACCAACTGGCATGGTCAGCTTTAATCTGAATATATTGGGTAAACACAATATCAGTAACGCACTTGCTGCCAGTGCTGCAGCGGTTGCACTGGGCGTGAGCAATCAGGATATTGCAGATGGTTTGCAAAATATGCAAGCCGTGCATAGTCGCTTGCAGCGCAAACTGGGTTTGAATGATGCACTGTTGATTGATGATACTTACAACGCCAATCCTGATTCGATGAAAGCCGCGATTGATGTATTGACCGCGATGAATACGCACCGCGTTTTTGTGATGGGCGACATGGGCGAATTGGGCGCGGAAGCGGCAGAAATGCATGCTCAAATCGGCTTGTATGCCAAGCAAAAAGGCATTGCCAGGTTATTGGCATTTGGTGAGTTAAGCGCAAATGCTGCAAACAGTTTTGGTGATGGTGCACAACATTATTTAGTACTAGACGATGTGATTGCGCAAGCAAAAAACCTGATGCAAAAAAATGTAACGGTTCTGGTGAAAGGCTCACGTTTTATGAAAATGGAGCGCGTGGTGAATGCACTGACGAATCAAACAAAATTACAACAAAAAAGTTTAATGGAGGACGCATCATGTTATTAGAACTTGCCCGTTGGTTAGCGCACGATATTCGTGGTTTTAATGTGTTTAATTACATTACATTGCGCGCGGTTTTGGCGACTTTAACTGCCTTAATCATCTCATTTTTAGTTGGCCCGACCATGATTCGTAAGCTGACCCAATATAAAGTGGGGCAAGCGGTGCGGGATGATGGTCCGCAGACGCATCTAGTAAAAGCAGGCACGCCGACCATGGGCGGTGCACTGATTCTGGTGGCGATTGGTATTTCGACCATATTGTGGGGCGATTTGCATAATAAATATATCTGGGTGGTACTGGTGACTACTTTAGGTTTTGGTGCCATTGGCTGGGTAGATGATTATCGCAAAGTGGTTTATAAAAATCCGAAAGGCTTATCCGCCAAAGCCAAGTATTTTTGGCAAAGTGTGATTGGGCTTGGCGTGGCGATATTTTTATATCAAACATCTGCCAGCCCAGTTGAGACGACTTTAATCGTGCCGTTCTTCAAAACTTTAGTGCTACCTTTAGGTGCAGTAGGTTTTATTTTGCTGACTTATTTAGTGATTGTCGGCTCAAGTAATGCGGTGAATCTCACTGATGGACTGGATGGTTTGGCCATTATGCCAACCGTGATGGTGGGTAGTGCGCTGGCGATATTTGCCTATATGGCAGGTCATTTATATTTTTCTAAATATCTGGGTATTCCTTATGTGGCGGGAGCAGGCGAATTGATGGTGTTTTGCGCAGCCATGGCGGGTGCAGGTTTAGGCTTTTTATGGTTTAACGCTTACCCGGCTGAAGTGTTTATGGGCGACGTAGGTGCGCTGGCTTTAGGTGCTGCACTTGGGGTTGTGGCCGTTATAGTGCGCCAGGAAATCGTGTTGTTTATTATGGGCGGCGTGTTCGTGGTGGAAACATTCTCAGTGGCGCTGCAAGTCCTGTATTTCAAATATACCAAACTCAGAACAGGCGTTGGGCAGCGTATCTTTTTGATGGCGCCGTTGCATCATCACTACGAACAAAAAGGCTGGAAAGAAACGCAGGTAGTGGTGCGATTCTGGATTATTACGATGATGCTGGTTTTGATCGGCTTATCCACATTAAAACTCAGATGATTAGAACAGAATGAAAATCGCGTTAAAAGACAAAAAAGTATTGGTACTGGGCCTGGGTGATACCGGCCTATCTGCCTTGCATTGGCTTGACCGCCAAGGTGCGATTTTGTCTGCGGCTGATTCTCGCGTTAATCCACCAAGCGTGGATGATGTGATTAAACGCATGCCGCAAGTGCATATTCATACAGGGCCGTTTGATCCGGCCGTATTGCAGCAAGCCGAGTTAATTGTGATTAGCCCCGGTGTGGCTATCACTGAGCCAGCGGTGCAGGCGGCTATTGAGCATGGTGTGCCAGTGATTGGCGATGTGGAATTGTTCGCGCAGTATCGTCCCAAACATGCAAAAGTCATTGCAATAACGGGCTCCAATGGCAAAACAACGGTAACGACATTAGTAGGCGAAATCTGCAAGGAAGCAGGTTTGAAAACGATTGTGGCGGGCAATATCGGCTTACCGGTATTAGAAGCGCTGATGATGCAAACACCCGATGTGTATGTGCTTGAACTGTCTAGTTTTCAATTGGAAACAACGCATCATTTAACATGTGACAGTGCAACTGTGCTGAATATTAGTGAAGACCACATGGATCGATATGCGGATATTGATGCATATACTGCCGCCAAAGTACGCATTTTAGCGCATGCAAAAACGGCCGTTTTAAATCGTGATGATCCAGCAAGCTTAAGTATTCGGGCTCAAACGATGCAGCAAGCTAAGCACATGGTGACATTCGGCTTGAATGCCGCGCCGACTATAGAGGATTTTGGTCTGATTGAATGCGACGGTGAGTCGTGCTTAACCAGTGGCCAGCGTAAAGTTCTGCATGCAAATCAACTGAAAATCAGTGGCTTGCATAACGTAGCCAATGCACTTGCAGCGGTGGCTTTGTGCAGCGCTATCGGTATTGAAAAAACAGTTATTGCCAGCGCATTACGTCATTTTAAAGGCCTGCCACATCGCGTGGAATGGGTTGCTACGATTGATAATGTTGATTTTTTTGATGACTCAAAAGGCACGAATGTGGGCGCGACCTGCGCTGCTATTGCCGGCATGGTTAAACAAGGGAAACCGCAAAAAGTGGTATTGATTGCTGGCGGCGATGGTAAAGGACAGGATTTTGCACCGCTATTACCTGCTGTAAAAACTAACGCACGCGCTGTGGTTTTAATCGGGCGCGATGCAGCATTAATTGAAGCAGTTTTGTTGCTGTCAGAAATGCCGATATACCATGCCGCCGATTTACCAGAAGCAGTAAATATTGCGCAAAAAATAGCATTAAGTGGTGACGCCGTATTGCTGTCACCGGCTTGTGCCAGTTTCGATATGTTTAAGAATTATGTGCATCGTGCAGAAGTGTTTGTAGAAGCGGTGAAACGCCTGCAACAAACAGCGGCGCAAAAGTCAGGCAGCACACTAGGAGTTTCAATATGTTAGCCCCTGTTATGCATAGCCGTGAACGCATGAATGCCGCCAGCTACGACCAGATGTTGTTGTGGGTGACTTTAATATTGCTCGGTTTAGGCTTGGTGATGGTGTATTCGGCTTCAATTGCCATTGCAGAAGCCGATAAAGCGGTTGGCCATCAAAGTACTTACTATCTGATTCGGCAGGCAATTTTTATTGTCGTTGGCGTAATGGCTGCCTTTGTCACTTTTCAAGTGCCGGTAGCTGGCTGGCAAAAAATGGCGCCGTATCTATTTTTGCTGGGTTTGTTCTTATTGGTACTGGTGCTTATTCCAGGTGTTGGGCGCAACGTCAATGGCAGTCAGCGCTGGTTGTCCTTATTTGTCATTAACCTGCAGCCATCTGAACTGATGAAACTATTCGCCGCCATGTATGTGGCTGATTACGCCGTGCGTAAAGCACCGCAGATGGATAGCATCGTTAAGGGATTTTTACCGATGGTAGCGGTGATGGTGCTAGTTGGGTTCTTGCTATTACGCGAACCGGATTTCGGTGCATTTGCAGTGATTGCGGCTATTTCAATTTCCATACTCTGGCTGGGCGGCATTAACGTTAAGATTTTTGTCGCTTTGCTGGCGCTGCTGCCCGTGGCAATTTATGTGCTGATTGTTAGCTCGCCTTATCGCATGCAGCGGGTGATTGGTTTTATGGACCCATGGGCAGATCCTTATGGCAAAGGTTATCAGCTTTCCCATGCACTTATCGCGTTTGGTCGTGGCGAATGGTTTGGGGTAGGATTGGGCGCCAGCGTCGAAAAATTACTATATCTGCCAGAAGCACACACAGACTTTTTGTTGGCGGTGATTGCAGAAGAATTGGGCTTTGTCGGGGTGTTAACTGTATTGGGATTGTTTTGCTGGATTGTGATTCGCGCCTTTGGTATCGGTAAAGAAGCGGTTGCTAATGAACGTTATTTCGCTGCTTTGTTGGCGCAAGGTTTAGGTGTATGGATGGGCGTACAAGGCATTATTAATATTGGCGTGAACATGGGCGTGTTGCCAACTAAAGGTTTGACATTGCCTTTGCTGTCATTCGGCGGTAGCGGGATATTGGCTAATTGCATCGCTATGGCGGTGTTGTTGCGTATCGATTTTGAAAATCGCCGTCTTCAAAAAGGGCTGCCAGCATGATGCTCGCTTCTCCAGTGACTGAGTTTGGTAAATTCACCATCATGATTATGGCGGGTGGTACGGGTGGTCACGTGTATCCGGCCATGGCAGTTGCTGACTATCTAAAAGAACATGGCTGGAATGTGGTTTGGTTATGCACTGAAGGTGGCATGGAAAATAGATTGATTGAAGGTAAAAACTACAGCAAAGCAATCATCACCATGCGTGGCGTACGCGGAAAAGGCTTGTTGAACTGGCTGTCCTTGCCACTTAAGTTAGCCACCGCGTTTAAGCAAAGTTTTTCAGCTATTCGCCTGCATCAGCCGGATGTGGTACTGGGTATGGGCGGCTTTGCTGCATTTCCTGGTGGCGTAATGGCGAAATTGTTAGGCAAATCATTAGTGATTCATGAGCAAAATTCCATTGCCGGGTTAACCAATAAAATCTTGAGTTTAGTTGCAGATAAAACTTTGGTGGCGTTTCCTTCGGCATTTGCTAAAGGAACAGTTTTTGGAGATGAAGCGATTTTGGTCGGTAATCCTGTGCGCAAGGATATTACACAATTGCCATTTCCTGCACAGCGTTATGCATCGCGCACGGGTAAATTGAAATTGCTGGTAGTTGGCGGAAGTTTGGGTGCGACAGCGTTAAACGAAGTTCTGCCCAAAGCCATTGCAACGCTGTCAGAAAACAGTCGCCCGGAGGTGATTCATCAAGCGGGTGAAAAACATATTGCAGCCTTGCAAGCTAACTATCAAGCGGCAGGTGTAACGGCGGATACAAAAGCATTTATCCATAATATGGCAGAGCTATACGCTTGGGCGGATGTGGTGGTTTGCCGTTCAGGCGCACTGACCGTTGCTGAGTTGTCTTGTGTTGGCGTCGCCAGTATTTTGGTGCCTTTCCCAAGTGCGGTGGATGATCATCAAACGTATAACGCGAAATACTTAAGTGATGCGGGCGCTGCAAAATTAATACAACAGACCGAGTTTAATGTGGCAAAAGCGAGTGAATTGCTAGGCAGTTTAACGCGCGAAATTTGCTTGGAAATGGCGATTAAAGCAAAAAAACTAGCCAAGCCAGAGGCAACAGAAGTGGTTGCCAATATTTGCATGGAGGCAACGCTTTAGGCGTCATTCAATATGAAACATAAAGTAAAAAACATACATTTTGTTGGTATCGGCGGCGCAGGCATGAGTGGCATTGCTGAGGTGCTGATTAACTTGGACTTTAAAGTATCCGGTTCAGATTTGGCGAACAACGCGACCACTAAACGGCTGACGCAGTTTGGTGCAACAGTGCATCTTGGGCATACGGCAGAAAATGTGAGTAATGCTGATGTAGTCGTCGTGTCATCTGCGGTGAATGAGGCGAACCCTGAAGTGATTGCTGCGCGTGCAAGAAATATTCCAGTAGTGCCACGCGCATTAATGCTGGCAGAGCTGATGCGCTTTCGGCAGGGAATTGCCGTTGCAGGTACGCACGGCAAGACAACCACAACCAGCCTAATTGCCAGTATTTTGAATGAAGCTGGCATGGATCCTACTTTTGTTATTGGAGGCAAATTAGAAGCGGCCAGCGCCAACGCACGTTTGGGTACAGGTGAATATATTGTGGCTGAAGCCGATGAGTCCGATGCTTCATTCCTGCATTTAACACCTGTGATGGCGGTAGTCACCAATATCGACCAGGACCACATGGATACCTATGAACATAGCTTTGAGAAATTAAAAAGTGCATTCGTAGAATTTCTGCAGCAGCTGCCGTTTTGGGGCATGGCCGTGATGTGTATTGATGATGCTAATATTCGTGAAATTTTACCGCGCGTGACCAAACCCGTGATGACGTATGGTTTTAGTGAGGATGCGCGCATCCGCGCAACAAATGTGCGTGCGGATAATGGCCAAATGCATTTTACGGTTGAGCGTATCAATGGCATCACCACTACGTTTGACGTGACGCTTAATTTGCCAGGTAATCATTATGTGTTAAATGCGCTGGCAGCGATTGCGATTGCCAGTGAGTTAAATGTCAGTGATGCCGCGATGATTAAAGCACTAGCCGAGTTTAAAGGTGTTGGCCGACGTTTTGAGCGTTATGGCGAAGTCGCTGTGAAGCAAACAGAAGAAAAAACAGGCGGCACGTTTACTTTGATTGATGATTACGGCCATCACCCAGTTGAGATGCAAGCGGTGATTGCCGCCGCACGCGGTGCTTTTCCGGATCGCCGCTTAGTCATGGCATTTCAACCGCATCGCTACACCCGTACACGCGATTGTTTTGAGGATTTTGTGCGCGTACTTTCTACTGTCGATGCAGTGTTGCTGACGGAGGTGTATTCAGCAGGTGAAGCACCGATTGTAGCCGCTGATACGCGTAGTTTGATTCGCTCCATTCGTTTGGCTGGCAAAGTTGAGCCGCAGTTTGTAGAAACGACTGATGAATTGCCCGTCGCTATTTTAAATGCAGTACAGGCTGACGATGTGGTGATTGTGATGGGCGCTGGTTCAATTGGCCAAGTGGCAAGTAAAACCAAGGATTTAGCAATTAATCTGTTAGAAGGTTTATCAAGTTAATGGTGCAAACAGAGATAAAAATGCAGTCGCAATTGCTCGAAAACGAGCCATTGGCACGCTATACCAGTTGGCGTGTCGGTGGGCGCGCTGATCGTGTATTTATCGCAGAAAATTTAAGTGAGTTACAGGCATTTTTGCAAAGTTTAGACCATACGGAACCGATTGTTTTTATGGGTTTGGGCAGCAATTTATTGGTGCGTGATGGTGGCGTACGCGGCACGGTGATTGTGATGCACCAGGCGCTAAGTGATTTGAGAATGGATGGGCAATATATCTATGCCGAAGCGGGAGTGACTTGCGGAAAACTGGCTAGATTCAGCGCAAACAATGCAAAAGATGGTGCTGAGTTTATGGCAGGCATTCCCGGTACGGTAGGCGGCGCCTTGGCGATGAACGCGGGTTGCTACGGCAGTGAAACCTGGAGCATTGTGCATCAGGTATTAACAATTGATAGAACAGGCATAACGCATGTGCGTAATGCTGCAGAATTTGTTGCTAGCTACCGACATATAGAGATGCCAGTACGTGATGAATGGTTTTTGGGTGCTTGGTTTAAGTTGGATGTGGGCGATGCCAATCAATCGCTTAAAAAGATTAAGAATTTACTGGCAACACGTTTAGCGAGTCAGCCGCTTAATTTGCCTAGTGCCGGTTCTACTTTTAGAAATCCGCACGGTGATTTTGCAGCAAGGTTAATTGAGGCCAGCGGCTTAAAAGGCTATCAAATTGGCGGCGCACAAGTATCGCCGAAACATGCCAATTTTATTGTGAATGTAGGTGAATGTACCGCGCTGGATATTGAGATGTTAATTAAACACATGAAAGACGTGGTTTTAGAAAAGCAGGGTGTGGCGTTACAACAAGAGGTAAGAGTGATTGGTGAATATGCGTGATGAAATGAAAAAATTTGGCAAAGTAGCCGTGCTGTTTGGAGGCAAATCGGGCGAGCGTGAAGTGTCGATTAAAAGCGGTACTGCTGTGCTGGCGGCATTAAAACGTCAAGGTGTGGATGCAGTCGCGTTTGACCCTGCGACTGAAGCACTCAGTGAGTTAAGCAGATTTGATCGTGCATTTATTTCCTTACATGGTCGCTTTGGTGAGGATGGCACTATCCAAGGCGCGCTGGAGTTAATGGATATTCCGTTTACCGGCAGCGGTGTGATGTCATCTAGCTTGGGTATGGATAAATGGCGTACGAAATTATTGTGGCGTGCCGTGGGTATTGCAACGCCGGATTTTGAACTGGTAAGTGAGACCAGTGATTTTGCTGCAATTGAGCAGAAATTGGGCTTGCCGATATTTGTAAAACCTGCCAATGAAGGTTCCAGTATTGGCATTAGTAAAGTCAAACAAGCGGGTGGATTAAAAGCCGCTTATGAGTTAGCTGTAGTTGCAGATCCTTTGGTGATTGCAGAGCAGTTTGTAGGTGGTGGTGAATATACGGTTGGGATTTTGGGTGATACCGTTCTGCCGATTATCAGAATAGTGCCGAAAAATGAATTCTATGATTTTGATGCGAAATATCTGCGCGATGACACCGAATATCGTTGCCCAAGCGGATTAAGTGCAGAAAAAGAAGCATTAATACAACAAGAAGCCTTACAAGCTTTCCGGGCGATTGGTTGCAGTGGTTGGGGCAGGGTAGATTTTCTAATGGATGAACCAGAAGAAAATAAAGAGCAAAACCATTACTTTTTAGAGGTGAATACCAGCCCAGGTATGACTGACCATAGCTTGGTGCCAATGGCAGCTAAGGCGGCGGGTATTTCTTTTGATGATTTAGTAGTGAAAATTTTAGCGATGACGCTGGACGGAAAAAATGTGGGATAAACCCCGCCTATTAAATTGGCTTGCCAATTTACTGTATGCCATGTCGGTGGTGCTGATGCTGTACGCCTTGGTGTTTGTGGTGGTGCATTTGCCCATTTTCCCGTTGCGTGAGGTGAAGGTGAATGGTCAATTAGAACATGTGAACCGCGAACAAATTAAGCTGATTGTGGCTAAACATTTGAAAGGTAATTTTTTCACACTAGATTTGGTGAAAACACGTGATGCGTTCCAAAAGCTACCTTGGGCACGCGAGGTTAGTGTGCGTCGTCGCTGGCCAGATCAATTGGAAGTTTCAATTGAAGAGCATCAGGCATTAGCGCGCTGGGGCAATATTGCGCTGGTGAATACACATGGTGAATTATTTCAGGCCGCGACAGATGCGGAGTTACCTGTATTTTACGGGCCAGGGGATGGCGTGATGGAAGTGACTAAAAGCTATGCTGGCTATAGTCAGATTTTAAATAAGGTGGATATTAAGATCGCGCAGGTGACTTTGTCGCCGCGTCGATCTTGGGAAATTAAAACCGATAAGGGCTTAACGATTGCACTTGGTCGTATAGACATGGATGCGCGCTTGAGTAAATTTACCGGTGCGTATCAATCGACATTGAGTCGATTAAATCTAAAAGTGACTTATGCGGATTTGCGCTATCCGAATGGATTTGCAGTACGAAAACCAGTTGGTTTAGCTGCTTTATTAAATAAAAAATTGCCAGCTAAAACAAAGCCAGTAACACCTGTTCCAGCAGTAAAGGCGACATAAGCTAAATATTTAGCTTAGGAAACAAAATGAAAAAAGGGAGTAAATAATGAGCAAGGTTCGTGAAGATAAAAACCTAATCGTAGGGTTGGATATCGGCACATCTAAGATTGTGACCATCGTCGCCGAGTTGCTGCCGGAAGGCAGTTTGAAAGTGATTGGCCTTGGTCAGCATGTGTCGCGCGGCCTGAAGAAAGGCGTAGTAATTAATATCGATTCCACTATGCAGGCGATTCAACGTTCTATCGAAGAAGCGGAACTGATGGCCGATTGCAAAATTAATGCCGTATTTACCGGCATTGCTGGCAGTCATATTAAAAGCCTTAACTCGCATGGCATGGTGAAAATTAAAGATGCGGAAGTATCGCAAATGGACATTGACCGCGTGGTGGAAACTGCACGTGCGATTGCCTTGCCAGCCGATCAGCAAATACTGCATATCCTGACGCAAGAATTCATTATCGATGGTCAAGAAGATGTGCGCGACCCACTCGGCATGAGCGGCATGAAGCTAGAAGCAAAAGTGCATATTGTCACTGGTGCTGTGGCTGCTGCGCAAAATATCGTTAAGTGTATCAAGCGCTGCGGCCTGGAAGTCAGCGATTTGATTCTGCAACCATTGGCATCCAGCGTCGCGGTGTTGACGGATGACGAAAAAGATTTAGGCGTGTGTCTGGTGGATATCGGTGGTGGCACGACAGATATCGCTGTATTTAAGAATGGTTCTATCCGTCACACAGCGGTAGTGCCGATTGCAGGCGACCAAATCACCAATGACGTTGCAGTGGCTTTCCGCACGCCAACCCAGTCGGCAGAAGATATTAAGGTGAAATACGGTTGTGCCTTGCGTCAGTTGGCCGATGCGCGCGAAATCGTAGAAGTGCCGGGTGTGGATGGTCGTGAAGCACGACAATTATCGGTACAAACCTTGGCAGAAGTGATTGAGCCGCGCGTGGTTGAGTTGTATGAATTCGTGTTGCAAGAGTTGCGCCGTAGCGGCATGGAAGAAATGATTGCTTCCGGCATTGTGATTACCGGTGGCTCATCCATGATGCGCGGCATGATAGAGCTAGGTGAAGAAATTTTCCACATGCCGGTGCGTCTAGGTATGCCGCGTTATGTAGGTGGTTTATCAGAAGTCATCAGTAATCCGCGTTATGCAACAGGTGTAGGTTTGATTTTGATGGGTAAGCAGCAGTTAGAGCGTCAAATTAGTGGGCAGATGGAATCAAATTCAATTGCACGTTTGTTTGAAAAAATGAAAAGCTGGTTTCAAGGTAATTTTTAATTAATAGCAGTTTTAGTAGGCGTTTTTAGTGTTTTAAAAGAGTTAAGTAGTGGAAATAGGGCAGCGTTTAACGCAAGTTAAATGCAAATATTAAAGGCAAAAGGAGATATAAAATGTTTGAAATTATGGATAAAGATTCACAAGAAGCCGTCATTAAGGTGATTGGTGTAGGCGGTTGCGGCGGCAACGCAATCAACCACATGATCAGCAAGAATGTGTTAGGCGTTGAATTTATTAGCGCGAATACAGATGCGCAAGCGCTGAAGAAAAGCTCTGCAAGCAAAACAATTCAAATTGGTTCAGACATTACTAAAGGGTTGGGCGCGGGCGCTAAACCAGAGGTGGGCCGTGAAGCTGCATTGGAAGATCGTGATCGTATTGCGGAAATGATTGATGGCGCAGATATGCTGTTTATCACTGCCGGTATGGGTGGCGGTACAGGTACAGGCGCAGCGCCGATTATTGCTGAAGTAGCCAAAGAAATGGGTATTTTGACAGTGGCTGTTGTAACTAAACCGTTTGCATTTGAAGGTAAACGTACTAAAGTCGCAACAGACGGCTTAGAAGAGTTGTCACAACATGTGGATTCATTAATCGTGATTCCAAATGAAAAATTAATGGAAGTACTTGGCGAGGATGTGCCTTTTACAGAAGCATTCAATGCCGCGAACGACGTACTGCATAATGCTGTCTCAGGTATTGCAGAGATTATTAATTGCCCAGGTTTGGTTAACGTTGACTTTGCCGATGTACGCACAGTAATGAGTGAAATGGGTATGGCGATGATGGGTTCTGCTGAAGCGAGCGGCGTAAATCGCGCGATGATTGCAGCGGAACAAGCCGTTGCAAGCCCATTGTTAGAAGACGTCAACTTAGCCAATGCGCGTGGCGTTTTAGTGAATATCACCGCAAGTACTAGCTTTAAAATGAAAGAGTACTATGATGTGATGAACACCATTAAAGCGTTTACTGCAGATGATGCAACCGTGATTGTGGGTAATGTGGTTGACGAAACGATGGGTGATAAATTGCGCGTGACGATGGTAGCAACAGGTTTAAATGGTTCAATTGCACGTCGCCAGCAAAAACCAGAGTTACGTGCGATGACAACATTGATGACAGGTACGAATAGTCAGCCAGTGTTTGTTGGCGATGTGGAAGAAGAAGCACCTGCGGTGTTTAGTCAAAACAATCGTCGCGCACAGGTTGAGGCGATGAAAATGTCAGGTGTTGAAGAATATGACATCCCGGCATTTTTACGCAAACAAGCCGATTAATTTGGGCGACATTTGTTAAAATGTAAGGTAAGTTAATAAAGGGAACCGGCTAGGACATTCTAGCTAGATATTTAAGTGCTGAAGCAAAGAACATTAAAAAAACAGATTAGTGCTACTGGCGTTGGTTTGCATAATGGTGAAAAAGTCACATTGACTTTGAAACCAGCTGAAATTGACACAGGCATTGTATTTAAGCGCGCCGATTTGCCCGGAGCGCCCACGATACAAGCACAACCTGACGCAGTGCGTGATACACGCATGTGTTCTGCCCTAGAACATAATGGTGCGCGTGTCGCCACTGTCGAGCACTTAATGTCTGCATTAGCCGGTTTAGGCGTCGATAATGTAGTCGTGGAAATCACGGCCTCAGAAATTCCGATTATGGATGGCAGTGCCGGACCCTTTATTTATTTGCTGCAATCGGCTGGCATTGTTGAGCAGCCAGCAGCTAAAAAATTCATTAAGATCAAAAAATTAATTGAAGTAAAAGACGGTGATAAATGGGTGACGTTTGAGCCCTATCACGGTTTCAAAATGGATTTCACTATTGAGTTTGCGCATCCTGTTCTTGAGAACTCAGGTAGCAATGTCAAAATAGATTTCAAAGATAATAGTTATATTAAAGAAATCAGCCGCGCCAGAACGTTCGGCTTTATGCATGAAGTGGAATACCTGCGCGCCAATGGGTTAGCGCGCGGCGGTAGTTTAGATAATGCCATTGTATTAGATGAATATCGCATTTTAAATACCGATGGTCTGCGTTACCAGGATGAGTTTGCCAAACATAAGGTATTGGATGCCATTGGCGATTTATACATGCTAGGCCACCCATTACTAGGTGCATTTACCGCATTTAAATCTGGCCATGCTTTAAATAATGCCTTGTTAATCGCATTATTGGCTGATGCCGATGCTTGGGAGTATGTGACTTTTGAGAACATTGAAGAAGCACCAAAAGGCTTTCAGGATCAAACCGCTTTTTTTACGCCTAATCTGATGCCGCATTTTAGTTAGATTAAATTAACCTTAAGCCATGGCCATTATTCGCTTAACGATTGTTTTAGTTTTTCTTGCAAGTTTAGTGTTATTGGCGTTGTATCTGGTTACACGCAATCAGCGTTATTTAACACTTGTAAAAAAAATCCTTACTTATACAGGCTGGATGCTAGTCGTTGTTTTTCTGCTTTACTTAATAGCTAGGGTTATCCGACTTTAGTACGTTCAATACAGGTTCGGTTAATATGCGCACTCTACATTATTTTAAAACCATTATCGTCACATTGATAATGTCTGCCAGCACCAGCTTTGCCGCCAGTGGCGATGAGGAGTTTTTGCTTGCACGCACTGCCTATACCCAAAAAAACGCCATTGCATTGTCTGAATATATGCAGCAATTGCAAAGCCAGCATTACTTGCTTGCGCCATATACCGAATATTGGCTCATATTGTTGAGTTTAAATGAGGCCGATAATAAAACCGTAGTCGATTTTATTAATGCTTACAGCGATTATCCATTTGCAGATAAACTGCGTGGTGAATATTTAAAAAAATTAGCTAAAGAGCAAGATTGGTCTGCTTTTGCAGCAGAACTCCCCAATTATAAGCAAGAGGATGCCGCTGTTGCTTGTTATGCGGCAGAAGCCAATGCGATATTGGGCGATGCCAAATCGCTAGAGGCGGCAAAAACGTTATGGATGCAGGGAAAAGAGCAGCCCAGTAGTTGTAACAGCTTATTTGACCGCATGCAGGCGGCAAATGTATTGAGTGAAGAGGATATTTGGGCAAGATTTCGCTTAGCATTAACAGATAATCGCATCAGTCTTGCCAAAGGCATTCTTCAGCGTAGCAAAACGTTTGAAGCAAGCCAAACCAAGTTAATCGATAAAGTATATGCAAATCCCAGCACGGCATTAGCCAAAAAAACCATTAGTTTTAAAACCAGATTGGGCCGCGAACTTAACTTGATGGCCTTGAACCGTGTGGCAAGAACCAACTCGCAACAAGCTTTAAGCTTATTTAATGGTGTTGAAGGTGCAATCCAGGCCGATGATAAAAAGTTCTTTTATGGACGATTGGCCTTACACGCTGCGCAAAGACATGAGCCGCAAGCGCTGGAATGGTTTAAATTAGCCGGCGACAGTCTTAATAAAGACCAGATTGCTTGGTATGCGCGTGCCGCGTTGCGTGATAAAAATTGGCAAAGCCTGCTCGCAGTTATCGCGAAAATGGATGCAGCCCAATCCGAAGAAGCGGTTTGGCGTTATTGGAAAGCACGTGCATTAAAAACGCAAAAACAATTATTAGAAGCCAACACCTTGTTTGCTAAGCTATCCACAGAGCGCCATTATTATGGTTGGCTGGCACAGGATGAGCTTGAAGGTTTTATTACCGCGCCATTAAATACCTACAAGACAACAGAAGATGATGTGCAGGCAATCGCTACGTTGCCGGCTATTCAGCGTGCGCTATCGTTACAACGCCTAGATTTTGTGTGGGAAGCGAAATCTGAATGGGCGATGGCAATTAACGGATTTGACGATGCACAATTATTAGCCGCTGCCGAATTTGCATCACGGCAGAAATGGCATGATTTAACCATTGTTACGGCCGATAAAACTACCGAATTGCACGATTTTGCGTTGCGCTACCCTACGCCCTATCGTAACTTATTTAAATCTGCCGCTAGTGAACAAGAAATTGATGAAGCTTGGATATACGGTATAACCCGTCAAGAAAGTCGTTTTATGGTTGCGGCAAAATCAGGTGTAGGTGCCGCAGGATTGATGCAGTTAATGCCAGCTACCGCCAAGTGGATTGCGGGTAAAGCTGGGGTTGAGAATTACCATAATGGCATGATTCACGAAATGGATACGAATATCGCGCTGGGTACTTATTACATGCGCTATACGCTGGATTTAATGAACGGCCAGTCTGTGATGGCAACAGCTGCCTACAATGCAGGGCCCAGTCGTGCAAAAAAATGGCAGGCAGATGTGCCGTTGGAAGGTGCTATATATGCAGAAACGATTCCATTTAATGAGACGCGCACATACGTACAAAGGGTGATGGCAAATGCACATCTATATGCGCATCAGCTGGGTTTAAAACCCATGACTCTAAAACAAAGGTTAGGCGTGATTCCCAGCAATACAGGGTTAGTATCCGATAGTTCTGCTGTTGACAGCGCGACGATTGCTAATGTGGGTGCTGAGAATTTAAATCAAAACAATGCAAGTCAGGGTAGTATTGAAGCTACTCAATCTGTTGATGAATGATTTTAAGCAGACTATTTAATAAGTGCAGTTTAGAGTTGAAGTAAGTTCTGTAGTTTAAAGGTATGTATGACAATTAAATCAGTATGTGTGTTAGGCGGGGCGGGGTTTGTTGGCAGTAGCATTGTTGCTAAGTTAGATGCTGCAGGTTATCAGGTAAAAGTATTAACACGCCGCCGCGAGGCTGGTAAACATTTGATTTTGCTGCCGAATGTGCAAGTGGTTGAGTGCGATGTGATGAATAATCACGCACTGAAACTAGCATTAACTGGCACAGATGCGGTGATTAACTTAATCGGTATTTTGCATGAAAATAATCGGAATACCTTTGAAGAGAATCATCATCAATTGCCGCGCCGCGTTGCACAGTTATGCGAAAACTTAGACATTTATCGTTTTATTCACATGAGTGCTCTGCAAGCCAGCACTCATGCACCTAGCCAGTATTTAATCAGTAAGGCCAAAGGTGAAATCGCTATTAAGGAATTTAATAAAAAACTGGATATCACGATTTTCAGGCCTTCAGTCATTTTTGGGCGCAATGACCGTTTTTTAAATCTATTTGCTAATCTGGTTAAGTATTTGCCAGTGATTGCCTTGGCAAAACCGCAAGCAAGATTTCAACCGATTTGGGTCGAAGATGTCGCCAGCTGTTTTGTAAATGCCTTAGAGAATACGACCACCTACGATAAAACCTATGAACTTGGCGGCCCGACTGTTTATACATTGCGTGAATTAGTGCAAAAGGTGATGGATATTTTAGGTAAGCAACGCCCTATTATTGGCTTAAATGATCGTTTGTCCATGATGCAAGCATTTACGATGGAATTGCTGCCGATTAAGCTGATGACACGCGACAATGTGAAATCAATGGCGCTAGATAACGTCACGCACCAATCAATAGCGCCGGAATTAAATGTTAACCCAACGCCATTAGAGGCTGTTGTGCCGGAGTATTTAACTAATGCCACACCACGTGGGGCTTACGATAGTTTTCGTAGTGCGGCTGGGCGTGCCATTAATGCCAGAAGATAGGCGTTTTTTGTTGTACGGGCTTATCTAAAAATGTCTGAAATGCAAATCTATATTGTTGGTGGAGCCGTGCGCGATGAGCTATTGGGTTTACCCGTCAAAGATAAAGATTATGTCGTTGTCGGCAGCACGGCCGAACAAATGGTAGCAGCAGGTTACAGACCCGTAGGTAAAGATTTTCCCGTCTTTTTACACCCCAAAACTCAAGCAGAATATGCGTTGGCTCGTACAGAGCGCAAAACGGCAGTTGGCTATAAGGGCTTTGCCGTGCATGCCTCTCCAGAAGTCACATTAGAAGAAGACTTAGCGCGTCGTGACTTAACTATTAATGCCATTGCAAAAGCCGTGAATACAAAAACAAAAGATGGGCATGGGCAGTTGATTGATCCGTTTAATGGTAAGGCAGACATCAAGTCTAAAACCTTGCGTCACGTAAGTGATGCCTTTGCAGAAGACCCTGTACGTATTCTGCGTGCCGCACGTTTTGCCGCACGCTTTGCCGATTTCACTGTAGCACCTGAAACCAATCAACTGATGCAGCAAATGGTCGCCGCTGGCGAAGTGGATGCGCTAGTGCCTGAGCGCGTATGGCAAGAATTAGCCAAAGGCTTAATGGAGCAAAAGCCCAGCCGTATGTTTGAAGTGTTGCGTGCCTGTGGCGCGCTACAAAAAATTCTGCCCGAGCTGGATAGGCTTTGGGGCATACCGCAACCGCCGCAACATCACCCTGAGATTGATACGGGCGTGCATGTGATGATGGTGATTGACTATGCTGCCAAACATAATTTCAGCTTGCCCATTCGTTTTGCCGCCTTAACGCACGATCTTGGCAAGGGCACCACGCCTGTCGATGTTTTGCCACGCCATATTGGGCATGAGATTCGTAGTGTGGATTTACTCAAAGATGTAAGTAAACGCTTGCGTGTACCTAACGATTGTAAAGAGCTTGCGCATATTGTTGCCAAGTTTCATGGCAAATTACATCAGACCAGCAAAATGCGCGCAGATACTTTGCTTGAGTTTTTGATGGAACTGGATGCGATTCGCCAACCTGCCAGATTCGCTGATTTTTTAAAAGCTTGCGAAGCCGATTCGCGTGGTAGGACAGGTTTGGAAAGTTGTGATTTGCCAGAATCGGAATTGCTTAATAAAGCTTTAAAAGCGGCTGTAAGTGTGGATGCTGGTGCGATTGCTCAAGAGTTTAGTGAAGCTGAAAAGATTAAGGCGGCAGTGTTCCAGGCAAGATTGAAAGTCATTCAACAAATTATTTGAAGGATTCATTAGTCGTATTTTGTCTGAATCTTTACATTTATTTACCTAGTCAGATAGGCTTTACAAGCTTATCGGCGTCATCTCGATAAGACCTCAGTCGTTATTCATCATATGTGAGTTGCTAGTAGTTTTGATTAGTAACTCAACTGTATTGCTTTTGCGGCAATACAAATTTTGAATACATAGAGGTTTTATATGAAAAAGCATTTTGTTGCATTTAGCGCATTAATCGCTATATCTACTATTGGGATATCTACAGCTCAAGCAGGTGTAGGTGTGTCAGTTAGTATTGGCCAGCCAGGCTTTTATGGGCAACTTAATATTGGTGATTATTATCCAAGACCACAACTAGTCTATTTGGAACCTAGAGTGGTTTATGTAGAGCCTTTTTATCGAGATGCGCAACCTATTTATTTGAGAGTGCCACCTGGCCATGCAAAACGCTGGTCAAATTATTGCGATAGATATTACGCCTGCGGTAGACCAGTTTATTTTGTGCAAGATGCATGGTATCAAAATGTTTACGCACCCAGATATCAAGAATATCGTCAGCACGGTGATGACGGCAGACGCTACGACCACGACTATTGGAGCAAAAATGATGATAGACGAGGGCGTTATGATGGGCGTGATAGTCGTTCGAACGATGGGTCGGACAATGGAAACCATCGAGGCAATGGACCAGATAAGCATCAAGGTAATAACAAAGGCAAAAACAACAAAGGTGGAAACGGCAGAGGTAATGGCCGCCACTAAATCGATATGAAATTACTTTGAAATGTTTGAGAAGTGATTATTTTTATTGAAATCAGTAAGCAAAAAGGAAGGGCTGTTTTAGCCCTTCCTTTTTGCATTTATGCAGGCGTTAATTAAGTCTGTTATATAACACTTAATATTCTGCAAACAAATCTAGATATTATGGCTACAGTAAGCTTAGATGCTGTTGCACAAACTCCGTTGGTTTACGTTTAAACCCACTCTTGGCATATTGATGCCAGCGACCAACTACATAACATACCATCAAGTTCGCCTGCGCTTCAGCATCACCCTTAACGCCTGTACTAGTTTCTGCGATGCGGATGCTTTGTTTTAAGCTGGCTTCGATTCTGTCGTAAAGCTGGTTAATGCGCGTTTGTAACCATTCCTCTTCATTCACTAAAGCGTCGCCAATTAGCACGCGTGTCATACCTGGGTTTTTTTCAGCGAATTTTAACAACATGGTGATGATTAATTGCACCTGTTTTGCGCCATCTGTTTCGTCTGTCGTGATTTTGTTAATCACACCAAAAATTGAGGCTTCGATGAATTCAATCAGATTTTCAAACATTTGTGCTTTATTGGCAAAATGGCGATAAAGCGCGGCTTCACTTACGTCTAGTTTGGCAGCTAAGCTGGCTGTGGTGATTTTCTCGCGCTTAGGATTTTCTAGCATTTTGGCGAGTGTTTCTAAGATTTGCTGTTTACGGTCTGATGCCATATTGCTCCCCTGAATTATTGTTTTAAATTAGGGGCTAATTATAGCTGAATGTGAGTGAGCGCTAACACTGAATCAATTCTGTAATCAACAAAACCAGGTTTTTGTTGTTTTTTAGTCACCCAGATGGTTTTCATGCCTAATCGCTTTGCTGTCATTAAAGCGGGTAGATTGTCTTCCAGCATAATGCAGTTTTTAGGATGAGTTTTTAAGGTTTGAAGTAGCGATTGAAAGCCACGTATTGATGGCTTGGCATGAAATTTTGTGGACTCCACACTAAAGACCAATTCAAAGCAATCAGCAATGCCCATCAGTGTGAGCACACGCATTGCATATTCCCGCGGCGCATTGGTGAACACACATTTTCGCCCTTGCAGACTTTGCAGTAGATGGCGTAGTTGTTTGACTTGAATCACCATATTCGGCAGATCCATAAACGCATGTGTGGTTTTTAAAAAGTGCGGCGCATTAACACCATGATGGCGCATTAAACCTTTAAGCGTTGCGCCATAAATCTGCCAATAGTGCTGGCGCAATTGATGCGCGGCGACTTCATCTAAATCCAGTTCATCCATGATGTATTGCGTCATGGCGCGATTCATCACAGGGAAGATGTGCGCGGAGGCGTTGTGTAAGGTATCGTCTAAATCAAAAATCCAAACTCGGTGCATAAAACTTTTGCAAGCAAATCGCGGCGTCGCGTGCTCGCTTATTCCTCGCCTGCCTGATGGAGTGTCGCCGCTTCTAGCGCTTTATCTTGCAAAATTATTTTCTGTCGCCGGGCTGGTTAAATGTAATTACTTGGCTTTAATCAGCGTACCAACGCCTTCATCGGTTAATACTTCCAGTAACAGTGCATGTTCTACACGGCCATCGATAATATGCACAGCTTTTACGCCGCTTCTGGCTGCATCTAAGGCTGAACTGATTTTAGGCAACATGCCGCCGGATAATGTGCCGTCTGCGACTAAGTCATCAATCTGTTTTGGTGTTAAACCTGTCAGTAATGTGCCGGATTTATCCAGCACGCCGGGCGTATTGGTGAGTAGGATTAATTTTTCCGCACCTAAAATTTCTGCCAACTTTCCTGCAACTACGTCTGCATTGATATTGAATGTATCGCCATTCTCGCCGACACCAATTGGCGCGACCACAGGAATAAAATCGCCGGAATCTAAAAAGTTGATAATGCTTGGGTCAATCGCACTGATCTCGCCCACTTGGCCAATATCAATCATTTTGTTGGCATCGTCTTTATCCGCCATCATCAATTTGTGCGCATGGATAAAATTACCATCTTGCCCAGTCAGGCCAACTGCCTTGCCGCCGTGGCGATTAATCAAGTTAACGATTTCTTTATTCACCTGACCACCCAACACCATTTCAACCACATCCATGGTTTCTTCGTCAGTCACGCGCATGCCTTGAATAAACTCGCCTTTTTTGCCCAGCTTATCCAGCATTTCATTAATTTGCGGGCCGCCGCCATGCACAACCACTGGATTCATACCAACCAGTTTTAGCAATACGACATCCTGTGCAAAACACTCTTTTAGATGCGCATCCGTCATAGCGTTGCCGCCGTATTTAATCACAATGGTTTTATCAAAAAAGCGTTTAATGTACGGCAACGCTTCTGCCAGAATCTTCGCTTTTTGGGCTGGTGCAATGGTGTTTTGCGCGCTATCTTGTATAGGGTTTTGCATGCTAATTCTCTGAAATTAAATTTTGTCTCATTGTATCTAAAAAAGAAGCTACTAATTAAAGAGATTGCCGAAATTATTAGCAAAATAAACCAAAATATTAACTGCAAAATCGGGTTGATATTTTGGTTAACACGCTTAAAGCGGCTTAACGAATACTTTTGATTTGCGCTGGAAGTTGTAGAGATTTTGCTTTTCCTGCGGCAGTTTTTCAATTGATTGTTCAATAAATCCCCGCTCTAAAAACCAGTGTTCAGTGCGTGTGGTTAAACAGAACAGTTTTTTAAAGCCATTTTCTTTTGCCTGCGCTTGGCAATAATTGAACAGTCTATCGCCACGACCATTGCCGCGATAGTCCGTATCAATTGCCAAGCAGGCAAATTCTGCCATGTGCTCAGCGGCAAAGGGATAAAGTGCTGCACAGCCGATGATGCGATTGTCGTGTTCCATGATATAGAAATGGTCAATTTCCATTTCGATGCGCTCACGTCCGCGTCGTACTAAAATGCCATCATTTTCCAGTGGTTCAATCAATTTCAATATGCCGCCAACATCGTCAATATTTGCTTGGCGCATAGTTTCCAGACCTTCTTCTGTCACCATCGTACCAATGCCGCTGTGCGTGAAAAGCTCTTGGATGATGGCGCCATCGATATGGCGTGAAATCAAATGCGTGCGCGCGACACCATGTTTGCAGGCGCGTACTGCGGCAGGCAAATAATAATCAACGTCCTCAGAGAAATGAATGGGGGCTTCATTGTTTTGTACATTGCGTAACAGATTCTTGGCTTTTTCTGCCGTCATCTCACGCAATAAATCACCGCGCAAATTGCGCACGCCGTCACTATCCATCAAGAAAATCAGTTTGTCTGCGTCCAGCGCAATCGCAGCGCTTACCGCGACATCTTCCAGACTTAAGTTAAAAGCTTCGCCAGTTGGCGAATAACCAAGCGGTGATAGCAATACCAGCTCGTTATCATCCAGCCGTTTTTGTATGCCAATAGCATCTACTTTGCGTACTTCGCCTGTGTGTTGTAAATCCACGCCATCGCGCACACCAAGTGGTTTGGCGGTAACAAAATTGCCGCTCGCCACGCGAATATCTGCGCCTGCCATTGGTGAATTGGCAATGCCCATTGAAAGTAACGCTTCAATCTCCACTCGCACAGCACCGTTGGCTTCTTTTACGGCTTCCATCGCCGCATCATCGGTCACACGCAATCCATCATGAAAAGCTGGTGTCAGTTTATCGCGCTTTAAACGTTGTTCAATCTGTGGACGTACGCCATGCACCAAAACTAATCTTACTTCTAGGCTGGCAAGCAGGTTTAAATCGTGTGATAAGGCAATAAATTGCGCATCATTGACTACTTCACCACCAAATGCGATAACAAAGGTGCGGCCACCAAATGCGTGAATATAAGGTGTTGCAGAGCGAAACCATTGCACGAAGTCTTCAGCGGTTGCGCGAGAAGTGGATTGGTTAAAAGTCGATAGATAGGATTGATGCGGTTCTTCCACTTGCAACGGCAAATTGTTTTCTGCTTCGCTTAAGGCATAAAGATGTGCAGGCGTTGTATCCAGTGCGGCAGAAATTTTGCGCAATAAAGTTTCTGATACACCTAACTCGCCGCGCTCTATGCGTGATAAATTACCAGCATCCGCACCTATTTTGCTGGCAAGTTGCTGTAGTGTCAGGTTGTTTGATTGACGTATTTGCCGAATAAATCTGCCAAGAGATGCCATCATAAATCCATATATTTGTAATATTTACATTATTATAAATAATTTTGTAAAAAATACAATTTTAATTATGTGGATTTAATAATCGCCCCACAAAACTTGCATGCTGGCGATGGCAGTTAATGCGGCGGTTTCGGTGCGTAAAATGCGCGGGCCCAAAATAATGGATTGGAAGCCTTGCGATGTTGCGGCATTAATTTCATTTTGACTTAATCCACCTTCTGCACCAATCAGTAATTGAATGTGATTGGCGGGCTTGGTTAATGCCGCCAGTTTTAATGCGCCCACAGGGTTAAGCAAGATGCGGGTGGCATTTTCTGATGGATGATCTGCCAGCCAGTTAGATAAACTGATTGGCGATAATACTTGCGGCACAAACGCGCGCCCAGATTGCTCGCAGGCTGAAGTGACGACGTTTTGCCAATGCTCAAGCCTTTTTTGCGCGCGTTCCTGGTTGAGTTTTACCACGCTGCGTTCAGTGGATATTGGCTGAATCGCATTCACGCCCAATTCCACGGCTTTTTGAATGGTGTAATCCATGCGGTCACCGCTGGATATGCCTTGTAGCAAAGTGATATTAAGTGGCGATTCATTTACAATCGTCTGGCTAGCCAGCACTTTGGCTATCACCTCATTTTTTTTGATGCTGATTAACTCACAGTTATAGTCTAATCCGTCACCATTAAATAACTTGAGCTTATCGCCAACATTCAATCTCAACGCGCGCGTGGCATGCGTTGCAGCACTGGAGGATAGTGAAATTAATGCACCAATATTAAGTTTTTCTGCGCTATAAAAACGGGTATTAGACATGATTGTATTAAACGAAAGTGTTAAGATAAAATTATAAGTTAATTAAGGAGTAAAGCATGGCAAGTTTAAATCCGCCCATGTGCGATTTTGGTTGGAAAGCCCCTGATTTTAATTTGCCCGCTGTGAACTTCAGAAGCATCGAAGGTAACTTGGTGTCGCGCGATATGGTGATGGGCAAGAATGGTTTGCTGGTGATGTTTATCTGCAACCATTGTCCTTATGTAAAAACCATTAAAACGCGATTGGTTGTCACTTGTCTTGAGCTAGAGCAGTACGGCATTAATAGCATTGCGATTCAAAGCAATGACACGCTGAAATATCCGGAAGATAATTTTGCGCGTATGACAGAAGAGGCTGCGCGTAATCGCTTTAGCTTTCCATATGTGCTGGATGAAACGCAAGAAGTCGCAAAGGCCTATGGCGCAGTATGTACGCCTGATTTCTTTGGTTTTAATGCCAAGGGTGAGCTGCAATATCGCGGCCGTTTTGATGCTGCGGGCCGTAACCCCGAGCCACCAAAAGACAGCAGGCGTGATTTGTTTGATGCGATGAAACTGATTGCAGAAACAGGCAAAGGGCCGCGTGAGCAGATTGCCAGCATCGGTTGTTCAATCAAATGGAAAGGCGAGTAGCTATTTAGTTAGCCTAGCATTCCGTCAATTCTAGGTTTGATAAGAATTGCGCAGTATTTTCCTACAAATATTGCAAACGCCAGTAGCCAGCAAAGATAAGAACATACTACCCACAATAAATAGTGCTCACTTGCCAAAACCGGAAAGATGGAACGCAATATTGCGCCTACTATAAGTAAGCCAAATGCGTAAGACACCATTCTGGGCGGCTGATGGATGTTTCTTCCCGTATGGCCTAATGCAACGCGCGCCATCATTGCCACGGTAATAAGCCCTATACCGCCTACGGCCAATAAATGAATGGCAAATATCATGCCGATTGAGCTGGTTAAATAGCTGAGTGAAGTAAATAAGAAGCCTAAATTAATTAGCCATAAACCACAGTAAAGGCTCCACAACAAAGGCACTTTCCAAATACCCTTAGTGTGCCAGTTAAATAAGCGAAAACCATTTGTTAAGAAAAGCAGTGATCCAGCCAATATGCCGATACTGGTGCTTTGAAGCGCTACTTCATTCAGTAACAGGCCAACCAGTAGCAACATAATGCTGATATCCAGCCATTTAAACTGCTTAAGTTTTACTTGCTCCTGTACGCCACGCTCAATAAACATAGGCAGTACTCTGCGGCTAATCACCAGAATCATGCTGACCGTTAAATATAATCCAATGATAATGCTCACTTGCGCGCCATTTGCCCAGCAGCCTAATGCGCCAGCATAAAAGGCAATATTGCCAACGCCTAACATAGCTACTTTTGTCAGTACCCCCAATTGTCGCCACTGTTTGACTTTTACAATTGGTATAGCAATTGCAGCACTCAGGCCCAACATAAATGCCGCATCAAACAATGCTGCCCATATCATCAGGGTTGGATTAATCAGCATAATCAATCTTGCAGAAACCCAAAGCATAAATAGTGCTAGCAACGGTTTGCCATGTAGAGTTTGTATGCCTGTCCAATTTTTAACAGCAGTGAGTAAAAAGCCCGCAATCACTGCAAAAGCATAGCCATAGAGCATTTCGTGCGCGTGCCACTGTGATGGCCGGATATTTTCAAGATTAAATTCAAATCCAAGCGCATAAATTGCCATCCACAAAGAAAGTGAAACGATTGAAAATATGCTGGCGCCGAGGAAAAATGGCCTAAATCCTAAATCGAATAAAGCAATTTTTTTGCTTTGTTTTTTTGCTGGACTAAGTTCGGGTATGGGAATATTTTGCTGCATATCATGCCCTCAATAAACGGGTAGACTTTAAGCGTATCATAAAATAAATACGCAGTTTTGATATAAGACAATTGATATGACATAGATGTCATTGTGCTGGTTAACTTAGTACAATACCCATCAGTAAATTGAATCTATAGGTGTTATATGAGCATACAAAAACTTAAGTGGGGAATTTTAGGTGCGGCGCGGGTTAATGAGCGCTTACTACCAGCGATTATCGAATCGCCGAATTCAGAGTTGGTTGCTATTGCCAGTCGTCGTGCAGGCGCTGCTAAAGCGGTTTTAGAGAAATATGCGCCGCATGGGTTTATTGAAACACATTCTGATGTACGGTGTTATGACGACATGGATGCGTTAATCAATGATCCAAATGTGGAGGCGATCTACTGTCCGCTGGCGAATGAAGAACATGCGAACTGGGCGATTAAAGCGATAAATGCAGGCAAACATATCTTGATTGAAAAGCCCATGGCAATTACCTTAAAAGATGTGGAAGCGATTGAAGCGGCGGCGATTAAAAATAAGGTCAAAGTGATGGAAGGCTTTATGTATCGCTTTCATCCACAGCATCAACGTGTGCAGGAAATCATTGATTCTGGACTAATCGGCGATGTGTTATCAGTACGTGCCAGTTTTTCATTCCTGATGAAGTCGGCACGTATGTATCGCATTAACCGCAGCATGGCAGATGGCGGCGGCGCGATGTGGGATATCGGGCCGTATGCGATTCATAGTTTGCGTTGGTGCTTTCAGAAAGATGGCAAGCCCGCGGAGCCAGTTTCAATTACCGCGCATGCCAAATTGAATGAACACGGCGCAGATATTGTGACCAGTGGAGTATTGGATTTTGGCCCGGACAGCGAAGGCCGCGCCCGCTTCGGACATTTTGATGTGAGTTTCGAGCGTAGCCGGAAATCAGAGTACGAAATCATCGGCACAAAAGGCTGGGTTAAATGCCATGCTGCATGGGTGTTTCAAAATGATGTGCCAGTCATCAGCTGGGCGCTGGAAGATGGCAAATACGCAGAAGAACGCTTTGCACCAAGCAATCACTTTAATTTAGAAATCGAGCATTTTAGTGATTGTGTGTTAAATAATAAGCAGCCTTTGCTGACATTTGCGGATGCGAAGGCTAATTGTCGGGCGATTGAGATGGTTTTGCAGGCGGTAAAATAGCAAAAAAGTACGCCGCCAGATTTGCGGCGTATCACAATTAAGGCTTTATTTAGATAAACATTCCACCAGAAGCTTCAATGCGTTGTGCATTCACCCAACGGTTGTCATCTGAAAGTAATGATGCAATCATGCCGCCGATGTCGTCTGGCAAGCCTGCACGGCCTAAGGCAGTTTGTCCGGCGACAAAACTGTTCAATTGCTCGTTATCTCTTACTGCGCCACCACTAAAATCAGTTTCAATTGCACCTGGTGCGACCACGTTCACAGCAATGCCACGTGCACCAAGTTCTTTGGCTAAATATTTAGTTAAGGTTTCAATTGCGCCTTTCATGGTTGCATAAGCTGCGTAACCTGGTAAGGCAAAGCGTGTGAGGCCGCTGGAAACATTGACGATGCGACCGCCATCTGCAATCAGTGGCAATAATTTTTGCGTCAGGAAAAATACACCTTTTAAGTGTTCGTTCACCATTTGGTCAAATTGCACTTCGCTGGTTTCTGCAAAACTGACATGCACACCAGTACCGGCGTTATTGATTAAGAAATCAAAATGGTCGCTATTCCATTTCTGTTTTAATGCAGTTTTCACCTGTGCTGCAAAGGCGGAAAATGATTTGCTATCCGTCACATTCAATTGTAGTGCAACAGCTTTTTGCCCTAATTGCTCGATTTCTTTGACTGCTTCGTTCGCTTCAGCTAATTTGCTGTGGTAGGTGATGATGACGTCATTACCTTTTTTAGCCAGATTTAATGCTGTGTTTTTACCTAAACCGCGGCTACCACCTGTAACAATTGCAATCTTTGTGCTCATTTTTAATCCTTTTCGTTTATTAAAATTTAGTGGCTTAAAA
>Ga0160183_117288_pt1 | contig 32945 bp, 28 predicted proteins | sample met14sb_FD_108562 | JGI IMG/M metagenome (GOLD analysis project Ga0160183, IMG submission 108562) | Synthetic bacterial communities of pure cultures from sediment of Lake Washington, USA, under high oxygen condition - MT... | ecosystem: Engineered > Modeled > Simulated communities (microbial... >...
TTGCGCAAAATCCTGCAGCCAATGGACGAGTTGGCGGCATCCGAGTTTTTGCTGGGCAAACTCAAGGACTTTAAAACCAACGCTGCATTTTTCGATTCGATGAAGCGCTGAGCGCAAAACCTCTGTACCGACGAGCGCTACAGCGCTCGTCACAAACTCGTCAAACATCCCCACCGCTGTTTTTCTCTTTTTTGTCATAAAACACAGAAGCCTAGACTCATTCTGATGTGCAGCCAGCAGCGCGCCAGCACATTTGATGGTTATCGATGCGATTAATTTTGTTATATTGCGCGACGACCTTAAACGAGGAGTATGGCCTTGCGAACAACCAGCAAATTTTTTATGCAATTCGTCCGATTAGCCGGCCCTTTCTGGTGCTCGGAAAATAAGACGACCATTCGGACCTTATCGGCGTTTTTGGTCGCGTTAACAGTGGCGCAAATTGCGGTCTCGGTCATTATTACCGAATGGAGCGCGGATTTATTCGATGCCTTGGAGCAGCGCTCTATGTCGAGGCTGTTTACCCAAGTTGGGTTGATCGTCTTGATTTTTATCGCGAATATGGCAATCACGGCGACCCATTTGGTCGTCAAACGCCGCTTGCAACTGAGCTGGCGGGGCTGGTTAACCGATAAATTGATCGGGCAATGGATGCGCGACGGCCGGCATTATCTGGTTACCCACTTACCGGGTCAGCACGATAATCCTGACGGACGCATCGCCGAAGATGTCCGCATTTCCACTGAATACGCAATCGATCTGTTACACACTTTCTTTTACTGCGTACTGTTGTTGACCAGTTTTACCGAGATCCTGTGGACCTTGTCGGGGACCGTTACGGTAAATCTAGGTTTGGTCGAAATCCCGGTTCAAGGCCATTTGGTCTGGTTGGCGTTGATTTACGCCGCTAGCGCATCCACGCTGGGTTGGTGGATAGGTAAGCCGCTCACTATGGCTACCGACAATAGACAGACCGTGGAAGCCAATTTCCGCTTCGCGCTGGTCAAAGCCCGGGAGAATGCGCAAGCCATTGCCTTGATCCACGGTGAGCGCCATGAGAATCCGCATTTTCATCATTTATTCGGAAACATTGTCGATGCCTGGAATCAGCAAACCCATGCCTGGCAGCGGATCACCATGTTCAGTTCCGGTTATTCGATATTGTCCATGGCATTTCCTATCTTGGTGTCGGCGCCGCGCTTTATTCTGGGTACGATCAGCCTGGGAGCGTTGATGCAATCCGCGCAGGCTTTCCAGCAAATGGTCGCGGCTTTGTCCTGGCCGGTTGACAATATGGGTAAGGTTGCGGAATGGCGGGCCTCTGTCGAGCGAGTTTTGGGATTGAGCAAGGCCCTGGAGCAATTGGAACGCGAAATAGCCAAGCCTGACCCCTATCGGATTCGCTTGGTGAAAAGCGACAAATCCGTATTGGCGTTTCGCGATTTATGCATTTCGCGTTTGGACAGAATCGTCTGCGTGTCCACTCTCAATGAAGAAATCAAGGCCGGAGAGCGGGTGTTGATTGCTGGCAATGCGTTTTCCGGTAACAAGCTGTTCAAAGCTATAGCAGGTCTGTGGCCATGGGGCGAAGGCATAATTGAATTGCCGGATGATGAAACCATGTTCTTTATGCCGCCGCGTCCTTATCTGCCTACCGGTACCTTGCGCGCGTCGATTTGCTACCCATCCAACCCCTCCACTTTCGATCAGCAGATACTTGAAAATGCCCTTCAACTGGCCGGAGTGAAAGAGTTGGAGGAACAGCTCGACCAGGTTGCCGATTGGGAGAAGAATCTTGAGCGCGAACAACAACAACGCTTGGGCTTGGTGCGGCTGTTGTTGCACAAACCCAAATGGATATTGATGCAGGAAGCCTTTGATTCGCTCGACCCTGAAAGCGAAGTGGACATGGTCAATCTAATCCATAAAAGGCTCACGGATTCCGCTGTCCTGACCATCACCAAGGTGCCCAATATACAGGCTTTGTACAAGCGGCGGATTACGCTCTGCTAACGGGAAACGTGCTCTAAGGCGCTTTGTTACAGGGGCTATCCGAATGTCTGCCAAAAAACTGCGCGGGGTCAATCTGGGCGGATGGTTGGTTTTAGAAAAATGGATGACGCCCAGTTTGTTTGCCGGGTTGAATGCCAGGGACGAGACCAGTTGGTGCGTCGAATTGGGCCGCGAAGCCGAAACCCGTTTGCAGCAACATTGGCAAACCTTCATCACCCGCGCCGACTTTGCCTGGTTGGCGCAAGTCGGGATCAATGCGGTACGCATCCCGGTTGGCTATTGGCTGTTTGCAGCCGATTATCCCTATCATCATAGTTTCGGCGCCGTGCGATTTCCTTTTGTCGGCGGCGGCATGGAGGTACTTGACCGGGCTTTCGATTGGGCTGAAGAATTTGGCTTAAAGGTCGTTGTCGATCTCCATGCCGCGCCCGGCTGTCAGAACGGTTTCGATAATGGCGGCATCCAGGACGTTTGCGAGTGGCATACTCAAAACAGCTATATCGACTATTCCCTGGAGACCCTGGAGCGATTGGCCCAGCGTTACGGCAAACGCGCGGCATTGCACGGAATTGAGATCTTAAACGAGCCGCGCTGGGATGTGGATACTGAACTGTTGAAACGTTACACCGAAGCCGCTTATTGGCGCATTCGCCGCCATTGTCCGGCTGAACAGGTGGCGGTGATATTTCATGATGGTTTCCGGTCGTTTCGCGAATACGCCGGTTTTTTACAGTCGCCCGAGCATGGCAATGTGATCTTTGACATACACCGTTATCAATGTTTTGTGCAGGACGATATCGACAGGGATATTTATCAGCATTTGCAAAAAGTGGTTTGCGATTGGAAAGCAGAAGCTGACGAGATTATCAGCGGCCTGAGTTTGCCGACCTACGTCGGCGAATGGAGTTTGGGGTTGGATGCAAAACTGGCGGCGCTTTGGGCCGAGGGGCTTTTCGATCATGTCCATACGGAAATGGACGACATGCAGTTCGATATCGCTTGTCGCGGCTACGCGGCCGCCCAACTGGCCGTGTTCGAAAAGTATCTGGGCTGGTTTTTCTGGAGTTATAAAACCGAGAATATGCCGCAATGGAATTTTCGGGAATGCGTCGAGCGTGGCTGGTTACCGGGTAAGTATGCTTGACGCTTGGGGCTATTGCTAAAATATTTGGTATTTTAAGTGGGGGATTTGCGTTCTGGAACGTCTTACTATTAACAGCATCATAGCAATCATGCCGCATGGGTATGCTTTAGCCGATAATGATGATTAGGTGTAATATGAAAACAAGACGATCTCGAACCAAATTGGACAAAATGTCGCCGGAAGCCTTGGATGCCTGCTTCCCGTCTGCGCGCTATTTTCAAGTTCACTTCGAATATCTGCATGAAACCATCAATGAACTGAAACAGCAGCTTACTCAGTCCAACCAGCAAATTGCCGAACTGCAACAGCAGCTGCAAGCCCAGTCATTGGCCGAAATGCCAACGGTAAATTATGCTGCCGAGACAAAGTCCACGGGTAATTTGCGTCAGTCTTAACAGCCCTAAGGTTGCTTTAGATAGCCGTCACTGTTCTTTTCGACCCAGCGTGTTTGTCCGGATTCCAAGGTTTCCCGTTTCCAGAACGGTGCCTGGCTTTTCAAGTTTTCCATAATGAAGCGGCTGGCGTCAAAAGCGTCGCCGCGATGCGCGGACCACACTGCCACCAGCACCAGCGTATCGTTGGGCCATACCTGGCCGATGCGATGGATCAGCAGCACGTCTAATAACTGCCACTGACTTTGGGCTTGTTCGACAATACGCTGTAATTGCTTTTCGGTCATCCCTGGATAATGCTCCAGGTACATACCGCGTACCTCGTCGCCTTCATTGAAGTCGCGCATGCTGCCAACGAAAACGCCGGTGGCGCCGTATTTGCCGGCCATGTCGACCGCCTGAGCTTGAAAATCGGCCAGTTCTTGCCAGGGGTCGAAAATCTCGGCGCTAAGTTTGATGGTACTCATTTCAACCTCCGGTCACCGGTGGAAAAAACGCCACGTCGTCGCCGTCGCTAACTTCGGCATCCAGACCGACATACTCCATATTGATCGACGCCAATACCGTGCCCGGCATGTCCATGTGCGGATTAGCGCGATGCCAGACCTCTAGCACTGTCAACGGCGCATCGATTGTCAGCTCGTCGTAGCTGCGGCCGACGCGATCCTTCAAGCTTGCAAAGTAAAGCACTTTAATCGACATCTTTATTCACCCGGTAATACAATGCTTGGCTGATTCCACTTGCCTAGTATGCCATGTCCCATTCGCCGCTCACTCATTTTAATGCCGCCGGAGAAGCCCATATGGTGGATGTCGGGGATAAGGCCATCACCCAACGTCAGGCGGTTTGCGAGGGGTACATAGAGATGCAGCCGGAAACCTTGGCGTTGATTGTGTCCGGCACCCACAAGAAGGGCGACGTACTGGGCATCGCCCGCATTGCCGGCATCATGGCCAGTAAAAAAACCGCCGATCTGATTCCGCTCTGCCACCCGTTGCCGATCAGTCATGTCGAGCTTAGCCTGCAAGCCCAAACCGACTTGAGTCGGGTCTATTGTCAAACCACAGTGAAGACTACCGGCCAAACCGGCGTGGAAATGGAAGCCCTCACCGCGACCCAGATTGCCTTGCTGACCATTTACGATATGTGCAAAGCCGTGGACCGCGGCATGACGATTCAAGGGGTGCGTTTGCTGGAAAAAAGCGGCGGCAAATCCGGGCACTGGCGCCGGGACGACGCTTAAATCAAGCCTTGCCGCTTACTCGTCGGCCTTCTTGTCAGGCGGGCGGTTGATGATTTTTTCGTCTATGGCTTTGTGTAGCAAACGAATCAGCTCCGCCGAGCCATCTTCGCCAAACTCCAAGTCTTCCGGTTTTGTCAGGCTGGCGTTGACGGTTAAGCCACGCCGCTCTTCTTTCAACTTGATGGTGTATTCGGCTTCGTCGTAATCATTATTCAATAAAGCGCGCAACAAGCCGACATCTTTGCCGCTGGTGTCGGGGTCATAACGCACCTGAAAGCGTTGATCTTCCTGGCTTTTATCCAGCACTTCGATATTGCTGATTTTCAATGCCGTGGCGACCATTTCCCAAGCCCGGTCGGGGCGGGTTTTCAAGGTAAGCACAGGCTTGCCCCCTTCGTCGGTAAACGCCATCAAATCGGCCAAAGCCGACTTAGGCTTTAAATCGTCGGCAGCCACTGCCGGCTGCGGATTGGTATGTTCTATCGGTAAAACCGGCGGCAGTTCCAGGTGGTGGGTATCACGGTATTTGTCCGGCGCATCCGCGCAAGCCGTCAGCAACAGGCAAGGCAGGCTGTAAGTCAGCGTTCTTAACAACATAAGGCTCACTCGCAAAAAAAGCGTCTATGTTCCAGCACCGGGAAAGACAGGCGGGTTTTTTCCAGGCGGCTTTTATCGACTTCGGCGCTGACAAAGCCAGGGCCGGTTTTGTAACAATCCAGTACCACGCCCCAAGGATCGATCACCATGCTGTGGCCGTAGGTTTGCCGGCCATTCATATGAAAGCCGCCTTGGTTTGGCGCGATGACGTAGCAGAGGTTTTCGATGGCGCGGGCCCGCAACAATACTTCCCAGTGCGCGGCGCCGGTTTTGGCGGTAAACGCGGAAGGGATCACCAATATATCCAGGCCTTGCCGGGTCATCGGCCGGAAAAATTCCGGAAAGCGTAAGTCGTAGCAAACCGCCACACCCAGCCGGCCGAACGGCGTATCGATCACGCAGGAGGCGTCGCCGGCTTCGACGGAGTCGGATTCGCGGTATTCCTCGGCGGTATCCGGCACGCTGACGTCGAATAAATGCACTTTGTCGTAGCGGGCGACTCGCTCGCCCTGCTCGTTGTAGATCAAACAAGCCGCGCGGACTTTATTGGCGGCGGTGGCCTGCATCGGCATCGTGCCGCCTATCACCCATATGCCGTATTTTTTGGCTATGGCGGCCAGAAAATCCTGAATCGGGCCGTTTCCATCCTGCTCGCTGACTTTAACCTTGTCGTATTCGTTCATACCCATGATGGCAAAGTTTTCCGGCAAGGCTACCAGTTTCGCACCGGCTTTCACGGCTTCGGCGATCTGTTTCTCGGCTTCAAGCAAATTGGCGCTGACTTGCGGTCCGGAGGCCATCTGGATGGCGGCACATATGGTCATGAGGTGTCCCTGATTTTAATTGTTTTCTATAGTTTTAACTGTTGGGGAGCCGTTTATTCGGCAGAGCCGTTCATTTGCTCAGCGACTCCAGCCAGCCGCCGGTTAAGCCGCGCCAAGCCTTTTGCACCAAGCCGTCTTGATCGTGTAACGGCGTGACCTCGACATTGCCCCAGGGCCCGGCGAGTTTGTATTGCGAGCCGAAAAAATAACCTTCTTTGTAATCGTCAGTCACCACTTGGGTAATGACGGCAGCGATACCGCCCACGATTGTACCAGCAATCGGCACCGCCCCGGAACTCTTGGGCACGACGGCAACGCGGTGGTCCATGGTCTTTTTTACTAGGTCGGCGGTCCCGGCTATGCTGAGTTTCGCCGATACCGCGTCGATTAATAAATTGTCGGTATAGGCTAAGCCGTTGCTGATTTTGAAGTCGCCGGTAATCTGATCAAAGGCCAAGCCCTGGCGGTAGACGTCGGTAAAATCCAGGCTCAAGCGCTTGGCCCATTGTTCCATCGCGATCAAGCCCAGCAAGCGGCCAAAGCCCGGCTCGATGCTGGAAATGCGGCCGTCACTGAACTTCAGCTGCATTTGCCCGGTCAGGTTGGCCGCTGAAAATTGCTGCGGGGCGCCGCGCCAGCCGCCGTTGAAATTGATTTCGGCGTGTGTGCCTCTCAAGTCGTCGGTAAAACCTAGCTGCGACAGAAACAAGCCGAAACCGTTCATGTTCAGTTTGCCGGTTAATTGCGTCGAACTGCCACCGACCAGTTTGATCCAGTCCGCACTGAAATCTATCGTACCGGCCACGCTGGCCAGTTGCACGTGTTTGAAATGAATGCCGTTGATCAGCCGCTCGGTATTCAGCTTCAAGCTACCCAAATCCACGCCGCGCCATAGCAGTTGTTTGCTGTCGATCTCGATCAAGGGCAAGTCGGTAACGACGTCTTCTGCCGCGTCGAAATTCAGGCTATCCATCGCCGACAAATTCAGATAATCCATTTGCAGCTTGATGATGTTGGTGCCGCCGCGCTGGTCGGGGATCGTCAATTTGCCGCGTGCCATCGCGCTGTCCAACGTGGCTTGCCAAGCTTGATTGATATGCTGCAACCGGCATTTTAGCGCGCCGATGTTCTGGCCTTGCCAGATCAGTTGCTCGGTATCCAGAATAACTTCTTTTAACGCCGGCAAACGTTGCTGGGTTTCGTTGTCGGAGAATGCGGCAAGCGCGTCGGACAATTTGAATTGCGGCTGCTTGATTTCCAGCTTCAACCCTGCCGGTTCGTAAAAGTCCGCCGAGTTCCGGCCGAACACTATATGCCCGGAATGGAGTTGATTTTGTTTGCCGTCGATCAACAGCGCAGCGTTCAACTCCTTGCCGTAAGTAATTTTTAGTGGCAAGTATGGGCTGTTGTTAAAAATAAAGCTTAGATTCAATGCTTGCTCTTGCTCGGCCGATTTGGCCAGAGCATCCTGGGTGTTGATCGTTACGCCCTGTAAGTTGCTGTTAATGCTCAGGGTGGACGGCTTAGCCGCATCGTAAGGCAGCGTCAATACGGTTTGATAATTCAAGCTGCCGTCGGCAACCTGATTTTTCAGGAAACTGAATTGCTTTTCCAGGCGCTGGATGTCGGTGGTGCCGTCTATCAGGATTTGCGTGGCGCTGGCATCGCTTTGTAGGATCGCATGTATCGGATAGCCCAGGGTATTGCCTTCCAGCCGGGTGCTGCTGACCCGGTCTTCGGTAAAGCGCAGCACGCCGCTGATGTCGTTGACGGCCAGATCGACGGGTTTGACCAGCAAGCGAGCCTTATCCAGATGCGCATCGACTTTGACGGTGGTCGGCAACGTCTCGTAGTAAGCAATTTTCAGATCCAGGTCGACTTGGGTATGACCATCCGGGGCCAACACTTTAGCCAGCGGATCGATTTTGGCGCGTAGCGGGGTTTTTTGCAGATACTGCAAGCTTTGCGGCAGCTTACTCTGCACCTGGCCCAACACGTAAACATAATCGCTATTGGCCAGATCAGGAATCGAAACTACGGCTTGATTGATGTCGACGTTTTCGCTATGGCCGCCGTTAATCGCCACGTTCAGATCCGCGCCGAGGAATTGCACATCGGCATGCACCGCACGCAAATGCGGCCACAGGGCGTTGAACTGAATTTCGCCGTCGTCTATCTCAAACACTACTTCAAATAGGCCGGGACCGGTGGTAAACGGGAAGTCCGCCAATTTGCCATTCAAGCGCATTTCGCCCTTGTCGATATGCCCGCCGATAAAGGCGTCGTCCAGCCAGGCGACCGCATCCTTACCCATGATTTTGGCCGGCAGGTATTGCGGTACATTACTGATGTCTTTGAAATTGTCGAAACGGGTGCGCATATCAATGACAGCGCTGTCGCTATTCTTCGGGATGCTGAGTTGCAGGTTGGTTTGCGTGTGGAAGGCCGCGCTGTCCAGTTGCAGATTTTCGCTGGCGATTTGCCAGTCGCTGTCGGTTTGCCGCCAGTTGATTTGGCCTTGTAAACGCGGGACGTCCAGGCTACTCCTAAACATTTGCGGCGCATTGAATTTGGCGTTTGTACTGTCGAATATCAGTTGCCCGCCCTGGTCGCCGGCAATGATAGAGCCGCTTAGCTCTTGTAATTGCGGCACGTCGCCTTGCGCATCGTTACCAAGGTGGCTGAAATGGCCGTTGAGCGCATAGCGTTGTTGATTGCTCTCAGCGTAAAACGACAGATCGCGCAAAGTGCCGCGTGGATTGAGTGACAGCCATTTAGCCCAATCGGTTTGCTCTGCCGGTAGAAACGGCGGTATCAAATGCATCAAGGCTTGCAAATTCAACTGTTTGATCACGCCGCTGAGGTTGCCTTGCGCATCTTGCTGTAGATAGAGCTCGGCATCCCGCCAGCGCTGATGATTGGCAAAAACGTTGACGTCGTAGGCACTCCAACGTTGCCGGCCGTTTTGCTCAGTCCAGGCCAGATTGCCTTCAAAGGTATCGAGTTGCAGCGGTTTGCCTTGCTGTCTGCCGAATTTAATCTGTTGGCCTTGCAGATAACCGCTAACTTGGTAAGGCATCGAGTCGCGCCATTGGCTCCAGATCCGCATATCGCCCGAGCCGGATTCCAAATGCAAACCCAGTGGTAAATCCTCGATCAGCCAAGCCGGCCCTTGCAGATTGCTGCCTTCCACATAAATTTGGCCGTTGATGCCATTGGCCTGGAAGATATTCCCGTCAAGTTGGGCGGAAATGCGCAAGCTGTCGCCGTATTGCTCCGGCAAACTGCTGACTAGATGGAGCTCGTGGCTTTGATCCAGATAGTGGTTTTTGATCAGCAAATCGAAGTGTTCGACAGTCACCGGCGGCCGATGCCGCTTCAGATCCTGCCACGTCACCTGGCTTTGCAGGATCTCGTATTTGCCGCCCTGTAACAGCCACAGCGGTTGCCCGTCGCTGCTTTGCAGGCCTTTGATGCTGAGGCTGCCGTCCTCATTACGCAGAATATCCAGTTTGGCGCCCACCAGCGTCACCCAACTGGCGGCCATAGGGTCCTGGGTCAATAGCCATTCCAGTAAATCGATACCGATCCGCACTTCTTGCAAACGGATAGCCGGTTTCGCCCCGGCTTCGGCGCCTTCGATAGCGATTTCCCGCAACAATAATTCCGGACTGAAACCGCGCATATTCGCGCCCAGTTTGCCGATATGCAGCGGAATGCCGGTGGTCTCGCGGACTTTTTGTTCCAGCGTGATGCGGTAATCGGCAATGTCGATCAAAAAAACCCGTACCGCGCTCAAGACGAGGGCAATCGTGATCAGCGACCAGAACAACAGGTGTCGGGTAGCCCGGGTAACGTGGTGAATAACCAAAATAGCCGCCTATAGCAACACCACGTCGTAGTGCTCCTGGTTATATTCGGCTTCGGCGCGGATTTTAATGCCGACTTTCAAGAACATTTCCAGCTCCGCCAGCATATCGGCTTCTTCGTCGAGTAGCATTTCCACGACCTGTTCTGAAGCCAGTACCAGGATTTGCTGGACATTGTATTGCCTGACCACGCGAATGATTTCCCGAAAAATTTCCAGGCAGATCGATTCGGCGGTTTTCAAGACGCCGCGGCCGCCGCAAGTCGAGCAAGGCTCGCAGAGAATGTGTTCCAGACTTTCCCGCGTGCGTTTGCGGGTCATTTCCACCAGACCCAACGCGGAGACTTCGGTGATTTTGGTCTTGGCGTGATCCTTGTCCAGGTTGCGCTGCAAGGCCTGCAACACCTGCTTTTTATGGTCCTCGCTCTGCATATCGATGAAATCGATAATGATAATGCCGCCCAGGTTGCGCAGTCTGAGTTGTCGGGAAATGGTCTGGGCCGCTTCCAGATTGGTCTTGAAGATGGTTTCTTCCAGATTGCGGCCGCCGACATAACCGCCGGTGTTGACGTCAACGGTGGTCATCGATTCGGTCTGGTCGAACACCAGGTGACCACCCGATTTGAGTTTAACCTTTCGGTCCAGCGCCTTGCTGATTTCGTCCTCGACATTGTAAATATCAAACACCGGCCGCTCGCCAGAATAATGTTCGATGACCGAGACGATTTCCGGCACGAAGGTTTCGGCGAATTCGACCAAGCGTAGAAAGGTTTCCTTGGAATCGACGCGGATTTTTTTCGATGCCGTCTTTGTACAAATCCCGCAAGGTGCGGATGCTGAGCGGCAGGTCTTCGTGGATCAGGGTTTTGACTTTGGCCTTGCTGCTTTTTTCCAGGATGGATTCCCAGAGTTTGTGCAAAAAAGTCATGTCGGAATACAAAATCACGTCTTCCACACACTCGGCTGCGGTACGGGCAATAAAGCCGCCGGGCACCTGATGTTTCAGCTGATAGGCTTCGATGCAAGCCCGCAAACGGGTGCGTTCGGATTCGCATTCGATGCGTTGCGAGACGCCGGAGTTGCCGGCATAGGGCATGTAAACCTGATAGCGGGACGGGATGGAAATATCGGTGGTCAGTCGCGCGCCCTTGTTGCCGAGCGGATCTTTGGTGACTTGCACCACCAATTTTTGGCCTTCCTTTAAATAGTGTTCGATGTTTTCCGAGGCTCTTTCGGCCAGTTCCTTGCTGCTGAAATCGGAGAGATGCAAAAACGCCGCCTTTTCCAAACCAATATCCACAAAAGCCGCCTGCATGCCCGGCAACACGCGGCACACCTCACCTTTGTAGATGTTGCCAACCAAACCTTTTTGCCGGACCCGCTCGATAATCAGTTCTTGCAGGACGCCGTTTTCGATCACCGCGACTCGGGTTTCCGGCGGCGTGACGTTGATTAATATTTCTTCGCTCATTGAATAATGTCTATGCCTGCTAGGCTTAATAATTGCGCGGTTTCGAAGAGCGGTAAGCCCATCACGCCGGAAAAACTGCCGGTGATCGATTCAATAAATACGCTGGCCAAGCCTTGAATGGCATAGGCGCCAGCCTTGTCGTGCGGTTCCCCGGTTTGCCAATAGGCGACGATTTCCTGGTGGCTCAAGGGCCGGAAGCGCACTTCGCTAACGCTAAGCGCTTGCCAGTGTTGCTCACCGCGTAAGGATACCGCGCTATAGACTTGATGGCTGCGGCCGGATAAATGACTGAGCATTTCAATGGCGTGCTGCAAATCGTCCGGTTTGCCGAGGATGCGGCCGTCGCAAATCACGCTGGTATCCGCGGCCAGTACCGGTAAATCAGTGCCGACCGTTGCCAGACAGAGCGCCGATTTTTCTGCGGCTACCCGTTCGACGTAAGCAGTCGGTGTTTCGCCCGGCCGCGGCGTTTCGTCGATGTCTACCGCCATGATACTGTGACGGATGCCGATTTGCTTGAGCAATTCGCTGCGGCGCGGCGAGGCGGAGGCCAGGATCAGTTGTGGGTGCATGCGCTTAACGATGGTAAGGGTGGTTATTCAACAGACTCCAGGCCCGGTAGATTTGTTCAGCGACAATCACTCGAACCAAGGGATGCGGGAAGGTCAGCGGCGACAGGCTCCAGGATTCCTGCGCCAGGTCGCGCACTTGCTGGGATAAACCTTCCGGTCCGCCTATCATTAATGCGACCGGCTGACCGTTGCCCAGCCAGCGTTGCAAGGCTTGCGCCAAATTCGGAGTGGTCCAGGGTTTGCCGGGTATGTCCAGCGTCACCACGTGCGCCCGGCTTGGCAATGCCGCTATCATGCGTTCTCCTTCGTCCTTGGTAATGCGGGCAATGTCGCCGCTACGGCGTTTGTCCGGGGCAATTTCTTTTAGCAGCAACTCGCATTCGCGCGGCAGCCGCTTGGCATATTCATTATAACCTTGCTGTACCCAGTCCGGCATTTTGTTGCCGACGGCTATCATGTGGATTTGCATAGTTGTTACAGGCTATCAATTCGCGGGAAAACGGGGTAAAGAACGGGTGGTATTCATGCGCACAGCGTTTACAAACGTCGCCGAGCTATTGGCGCTAATCGCTAGCGTGACCATGTTTGGCATGCGCAGGATCCCCAAATCCCGATATTTTTTGCTGCGCTTAGGTTACACGAAGCGCCGGGCTTTGCGAAATCGGCTCTACCGTCCGATAGTGCAAGCCCTAAACGGCCATCTGGTTTATTTAAACCAATTCTTGGGCGGATTGGCTTTTTTCAACCAAATGTCGTTAGAATGTTTACTGTATTGGACTTAGACGATAACAATGGTGATGCTAAGCGCGCTGTTATGGACCCCGGCGCTGGGGGCAATATTGCTGGTACTGGTCTCCGGCCGGAATAGCCGATTGATCAGAATTGTAGCTAATGTATTCAGCTTGGCGGCTTTGTTGCTGGCTGGTTTGCTATTGCTCCAGTTCGACGCCGACGACACCGCGCTGCAATTCAGCGAGTTCTATCCGCTTAACCCCAAACTGGGCAGTGCTTATGCTTTGGGTGTGGACGGCCTGTCCATGCCGATGCTGGTGCTGGCTGCGCTGTTGACTTGCATTGCCCTGCTGGCTTCCTTTTCTTTGGCCGATAGCATCAAGGGCTATCATATTTCCGTGCTGTTGTTGGAATTCGGCATGCTCGGCGTGTTTATGGCGCAAGACTGGGCGCTGTTTTACATCTTCTGGGAAGTGACGTTGATCCCGCTGTTTTTCCTGATCGACCGCTGGGGCGGCAAACGCCGGCATGCCGCCAGTTTAAATTTCGTGCTGTACACCATGGGCGGCTCGGTGTTCATGTTGCTGAGTTTATTGGCGATCAGTCAATACGATCTGGAAAACCAGGGCTCCTTGATGGCCTCGATGGGCCAAGCCGCGCAAAATATGCCGGAGATCGAACAGGTTTTGGTTCTGCTGGGCTTCCTGATCGGCTTTGGCGTGAAAATGCCGATCTTTCCCTTGCACGGCTGGTTGCCGTTGGCTCACGTCGAAGCACCCAGTCCAATCAGTATTCTGTTATCCGGCATTCTGCTGAAAATGGGTGCCTACGGCTTGCTGCGCTGTGTGGTGATGTTGCCGGTTGCCGCAAAATTGATTCAGCCGCTGCTGGTATTTCTGGCTTTGTTCGGCATGCTTTACGGTGGCTTGCTGGCCTGGCGGCAACGCGATCTGAAAGCCATGGTGGCTTACTCCTCTTTGAGTCATATGGGCGTGGTCCTGTTGGGCATTGCCGCGCTGAATCAAACAGGCTTCACCGGTGCGATATTACAAATGACCGCGCACGGCCTGATCGCCGGCGCGTTGTTTTTATTGGTTGGTCTGCTTTACGAACGCACGCATACCCGTAACATTCAAGATTACAGTTCGCTGGTGCAGGTCATGCCGCGCTTTGCCACCTTGACTACCTTGACCTTGCTGGCGGCCATGGGCTTGCCCGGCTCCGTTGGTTTTATCGCGGAACTGCATACCCTAATCGGCGGCTTTCAAGAATGGGGAGGGTTGATGGTGTTTTTTAGCCTCAGTATTCTGATCAGCGCCGCCTATGCGATGCGCACCATCGGCTTGCTGTTTACCGGGCCGGTGAAACCGCAGATGCGTGAGATTGCCGACCTGAAATCTTTGGAACTGATGGCTTCCGGCGTGTTGGTCGGCGGTATTGTATTGTTTGGTTTGCTACCGGCGCCGTTGATTGATTTGTCTATGGCAACGGTGGGGAAAATGTTGGCGGTAATGGGGGAGAGGTTGCCGTGAACATAGTCCATATCGAAGGAAGGGTCCGGCTCCCGTATGCCGCGCCGAGCACCGAAGCTTTTTCCGAGATCAGCCCGCTAGGGGAGCGGCAGGGATGCCGCTTGTTTTCGGAGGGGCTGGGAAGCCCCTTCCGAAAACCCTCGGAAAAAGCTTTGGCGCGCAGGATCAAAGCGGTATTCGGGTCGCTTTTTCTTTGGATACTTTCTTTTGGCGATGCAAAAGAAAGTATCTCGGCTGTCGGTCCGAGAACCGACATTAAAATATCCGTCGCGGTAGCGACACCATTTTCGAAGATCAGGGTGTTAAGGCAATGATGGCATCGTCTACAAGCACCTTGTCGCCCCGACAAATCATCCTTGACGCGATCCATCACCTGGATCACGTATTACCGGGACAAGCACCGATTCACGATTTTGTGCATCACAATACCTTGCATGGTTTTCAACACCTGCCGTTCGAACAAGCGCTGGCGGACTTTACCGAATTGACGGGTATCAGTTGCTACCTGCCGGCCGAACAGTTTCGCGAGTTTTATGCGCGGGGCCGGATAGCCGATGACGATATTGATGCTGCGTTGGCGCGGCAGTTTGCTGATGCGCTGGACACCGAGATTTTCAAGGTCAATGGCAAAACCATCACCCAACACATGCTTTACCGACTGGCCTTGCTGCACGATTTGGCGGCCCTGAAGCCTGCGCAATTCGATTGGCAAGTGCGCGAACTCCGGGTGTTGGAGAATATGTTAAGCAACGGCGAAAAGGCTTCCGAGTTATGGGATGGTTTGGTCGCCAAGCTTGGATTGCAAATGCAGAATTTGCATCCGGAAGATTTGCTGGATTTGTCCGCCGAGCAAATCCGGCAATGGCTGCCGGATGCGGCGAATGCCGGTGCGGAACAGCAGATGCGCCAATCTTGCATGGAGAGCCTGGAAAGCCTTTTTGCACGGGTCGGCGGCAGTTTGACATTGCGCGGCTTGCTGTTGGCGTTGACCGGCGAGGATATTCTGGACACGGTGCGGCCTCAATTAATTCGTTTATGTGCATCTTTGCTGGACGAAGGCCTGGCGGCCTGGCGATTGCCTAAGCGCCAAGAACTGGGTTTGTACGAAGCTTGGCGCGAGAGTTTGATCTACGATGCCCAGCCGGTTTTTCAGGAACTACATAATTGGCAAGCGGTTATGGGAGCACTACCTGCCGAACCCATAGATGCGATTGCGCAAGAGCTGGTAGCACTGAAAATCCCAGAATCCCGCTGGGTTGGCTATCTGCAAAGGCTAACCCTCGAACTGCCGGGTTGGTCGGGTTTGATCAACTGGCGGCAAACTCATCCCGATTATCAAGCGGATGACGCCACCCAGCCCCTATTGGCCGATTATCTGGCGATACGCTTGATTCTGGATCGGCTGTACGCAGAACAGCTATGCAGGCAGCAATGGGGTTGCGAGGCGCAACTGGACAAACTCCGCGGTTATTTTTCGAAAAACCTGGCCGAGTTTTCGGTCAGGCATACTTTGTTTAAAGGCCAATTGCCGGAGTATTTGGCGCTTGCGTCACAGGCTTTACTGAAAGATTCGGCGCGGGACAAACAGGTCTGGCAGACCGTGGCCGAACGGATTTGGACCTGGCAACTTAGTCCGTTGGCTCCCTCAGCCCTCAGTATTTATAACCAGGGTTGGCGCTTGTTTCGCCTTTGCCAATTGCTTGGATTAACCGCCAGTGACGTGCAGCGATCAGAGCCGGCCCCGCTGTTGGATTGCTTGGCCGTCATCGACACTTTCAGCGAAGCGGATCGCAGTACAATCTGGCTGAACGCCTACGAACGCCATTATCAACAAGCGCTGCTGCAAGCCCTGCACGCCAATCATAATCGCGGGCGCTGGGCGCAACGAGACAACCGCCCCGCAGCACAAATCGTGTTTTGCATGGATGATCGCGAGGAAGGCATCCGCCGTCACTTGGAAGAACTCAATCCGGCTATCGAAACGCTGGGAGCCGCCGGTTTTTTTGGCGTACCGATGAATTATCAAGGCCTCGACGATAGCAAATTGACGGCCCTTTGTCCGGTGGTGGTCGTACCGGCACATAACGTTCAGGAATGCAGTCAACCCGGCCAGGAAAAAGCCTTGGCCCGGCGCCGGCAAGGTCGCAATCTAAAGCAACGGCTTGCCGATTTGCTTCAGCACGGTTTGCGCCGCGATGCGCTGCTGGCATATCCGGTGATTAATACCATGGCACCGCTTACGTTGCTCGGTTTGCTGGCGAAAAGTTTCATTCCCAAAACGCAGCAGCAGATGCTGGCTGCGGTGGCGAAAGGCATCGCACCCGACGTGCCATCGCAATTGCATTTTACCGCTGGTAACCCTGAGACACCGGCCTCGCCCCAACAGCCCAGATTAGGCTTTACCGACCAGGAGCAAGCCGACCGAATTGCCGGATTTTTGCGTAATACCGGTCTGACTTACGGCTTTGCCGAATTGGTGGTATTGATGGGCCATGGTTCGATGAGCCAAAACAATCCGCATTTGTCCGCATACGATTGCGGCGCCTGCAGCGGCCGGCACGGCGGACCCAATGCCCGGTTGTTCGCGGCAATGGCGAATCGGCCAGAAGTCAGGCAATTACTGGCCGAGCGCGGTATCGTCATTCCAGCCGACACCTGGTTCATCGGCGCCGAACACAATACCTGCGACGAAGACATCATCTGGTATGACAGCAGCGCCGTGCCGCGGGAGCGCCAACCGGCCTTCAACAAATTTATGCAGCAGATGCAACACGCGCAACGCATGTCGGCTCACGAGCGCTGCCGGCGTTTGGCGTCCGCGCCGCGCCGGCCGGAGCCCAAGCAAGCGTTACGGCATTTTCTAAATCGCGCTGCCGATTTTTCCCAGGCTCGGCCGGAGTTGGGCCATGCCACCAACGCCGCGGCACTGGTCGGTAGACGCTCTTTAACGCAAGGTGCATTTTTTGACCGTCGCCTGTTTTTGATTTCCTACGATCCGAGCCAGGACCCGGAAGGTACAGTGCTGGAAGGCATTTTGCTGGCGGTCGGTCCGGTCGGCGCCGGCATCAACCTGGAATATTATTTCTCCACCGTGAATAACGAACGGCTGGGTTGCGGTTCAAAAGTGCCGCACAATCTGACTGGCTTCTGTGCAGTGATGGAAGGTGCCGGTAGCGACTTGCGCACCGGCTTACCAAGGCAGATGATCGAGATTCACGAGGCCATGCGTTTACAAATCGTTGTCGAGGCGAAAACCGCGGTGTTGGAGCAAATTTACGGTCGGCAGGAAAGCCTGCGAGAACTGATCGGCGGCGGCTGGGTGCATCTCAGCGCCAAAGACCCGGATAGCGGCGAGATATTTGTGTTTCAACGCGGTGTCGGCTTCGTGCGCTGGCAACCCGACAACAGCGAACTGCCGCTACGGGATAACTCGCCGGATTGTTACCGAGACGAAACCCAGCCGGTGGCGCCTATGCTGATCAAACAGCCCGATTTAATGGCGGTTGTATGAGTATGGCGGCCTACGCAACCCTGATTCCCTTGTTTCCGTTGCTGGCGGCGCTATTGATTGGCAGCCTGCATTTTTGCCGGATTATCGACGGCGAGGCCGGCGAGAAAACCACGGCCCGGCTGGGCGTGACGGCTATCGGCCTATCGGTACTGACGGCCCTGGCTTTATTGGCCGGCAATTTGTCCGGTCAGTTGCCCGACTCGGTGTCGTACGGCACCTGGCTGCGTAGCGGCTCGCTGAGCATAGACTACACACTCAGCACCGGCGGTTTTAATCTGGCGGTGGCCGGTTTGTTCTCGCTGTTACTGCTGGTCGTGATGCGCTTTTCAGTGAATTACCTGCACCGCGAGGCCGGTTTCCATCGTTTTTTTTTCATCCTGAATCTATTTGCGGCGGCAATGCTGCTGTTGGTGTTGTCCGGCAACGCGGTGTTTACCTTTATCGCCTGGGAGATGGCCGGGGTTTGCTCGTATTGGCTGATTGCTTACGCCTATGACCGGCCCATCGCCGCGCATAACGCCACCCGCGTATTTGTGACCAACCGCATCGGCGACGGCGGTTTTATTTTGGCAATCGGTCTGGCCCTGGCCTGGTTGGAAAACGCCGATTGGCAAACCATCAACAGCAGCGCGGCCGATCTGGAAGCGGGCGATGCTACCTTGCTGGCCCTGAGTTTTGCCGTGGCGGCATGCGCCAAATCTGCGCAGATTCCGTTCACGCCCTGGCTGGCGCGGGCAATGGAAGGGCCAACGCCGTCCAGCGCTATTTTCTACGGCGGGGCGATGATCCATGCCGGCGTGTTTTTGATGATTCAATTGCAGCCCCTGTTCATGCAGGTACCGCTGGCCATGCTGGTGTTGACGGTGGTTGGCGCACTGACGGCAATTTACAGTTATTGGGTAGGCTTGAGCCAGACCGATATTAAAAGCTCGCAAATCTTTGCCACTTCCGCGCAACTGGGCTTGATGTTTGTCGAATGCGGTTTGGGATTTTGGACTTTGGCGGCCTGGCATCTGGGTGCGCATGCGGTAGTGCGGTGCTATTTGCTGCTAACCGCGCCGTCCATCTTGCACAACACCCACGGACAACCGATTCGACCGGTGGCGCCGGCGCTGGCAAATTGCCGCTGGGCCTTTATCGCTTCCTTGCAGCGCGGTTGGCTGGAGCCGGCCATGGATTGGTTGTTGGTGAAACCGGTTATGCGCCTGGCCAAGGATGCGCGCTACATCGACGAGCACATCGTCGATCCTGCTTTGGGCGCGCCGGCCCCGGCTATCAAAGCGGTGTCGTCGTTCGCGCAATGGGAAGAACAAAAAATGGGCGCCAACCTGGATAGCCAGGAGGATAGTTTCGCGCAAGGCAGCGGTCTGGCCGGCAAACTGGCGCAATGGACCGCCGCCTTGCTGAACTGGTTTGAATATCATTTCATTCTGCGCGGCATCGGCCGCGATTCGATTCGATTTGGCCGGCGCCTGGGGCAGGCTGCCAACCGTTTCGAACAATTATTGTTACAGCCGCGCTATCTGGCGTTGTTTGTGTTGATCACCTTGATGGTAGCGCTGGGATACCGATGAATACCCCTATTGTTTTCTGGCAGGCAGTGGCGGCGGTACCGCTATTGACCTTGATGACGCTGGTGCCTTTGCTGGCCATGTTAGCGGTGGTGTTTGCCAAACCGGTTTATAGCGTGCGGCTGGCCTTTGCCGGGGCATTGCTGAACGTATTGCTGAGCATTTATCTGTTGCTAATATTCGACTCGGAAACCCCTGGGCTCCATCTTGCCGAACATTTTCAACTATTTGGTATTAACTATCGGGTTGGCGTGGACGGTACCAATATTCTGTTCATTCCACTGACGGCAATTTTAGGCTTGCTGGCGCTGGTCTATACCTTGATCACGCGGCATCGCAACGACCGCTTGTTCATCGCCTGCCTGCTGGCCTATCAAGGTATTTTAATCGGCGCGTTTGCGGCACTGAATACGCTACAATTCTGGTTCTGGTGCTTGCTGGAACTGGTGCCGGTGGTGTTATTAACGGTATTTGCCGGTACCGGCAAGCAGCGCAATCAAGTGGTGAAATCGGTCTTGCAATACTGGCTGTCCGGTTTGGCGATGAGTCTGGCCGGCTTTGTGTTGCTGAGCTATGGTTTGGCGCAAAATGGTTTGGATTTGAGCTTTGATTGGTTGACCTTAAAGCACCACAATCTGGCGATTCCCAACGAAACCCTGATCTTTATCCTGTTGTTTTTCGGCTTTGCCATCCGCATGCCGCTGTTTCCGTTCCATGCCTGGTTACCTTTGCTGGCGGAGCACGGCACCGCCGCCAGCGCGGCGATTTTTCTCACCGGTTTGAAACTAGGTATCTACGCCTTGATCCGCTTCATCCTGCCGCTAGTGCCGGGTGCGGCCGAGCAATGGGTGCATTTTGTCGTCGATTTGGGCTTGATCGGGATTTTTTACGGCGCCCTGCTGGCGCTGATGCAAATCAATATGCGCCGGCTGTTGGCGTTTGCGGTAATCAGTCACACCGGCATGTTGGCGATAGGCGTATTCTCCTTCAACGATTTTGCCTTGGAAGGCAGCATTCTGCTGTCGATAGCCTATGGGTTGGCGACTGCCGGCATGCTGTTCAGCATCGGCTTGATTTACGAACGTACCCGTACCTCGTTCCTGCCGCGCCTGGGCGGGTTGTTCGAGACTAATTCGACGATAGCCTTGCTGTTTTTGATTTCCGCGCTCAGCACCATGGTCATGCCCGGCACACCGGGTTTCGATGCCGCGCACTTATTAATCGAAGGCACCATAGAGGAACACGGCTGGTACATCGCCATCGCGATTTTGCTGGGTAACGTGCTGGGGGCAGCCTTTCTGTTGTGGGCGTTTCAGCGTCTGTTTATTGCTCATGCCAAGCGCATTGTTCAGCCTTACGGCAGCGTCCACCATCCGGTGGTTAAGGAGCGGATTATCGCTGTGACCATCTGCGGCCTGCTGATCGGCACCGGTTTTTACACCACGCCCTGGCTGAAATACATCGATCAGGAAGCCAAGGAGATTGGTGAACATTATCCGGAACATCACAGCCACCACATGAACGGCCCGCACCATGACTGATAGTTTCCCCTTACTGTCCCTCTGTCTGGTCTGGCCTCTGTTGGGGGCCTTATCGCTGGCGTTCATCCAGGATACCCAGTTAGCCAAGCGCGGCGCTTTGTTGGTGGCCGTTGTTGAATTACTGTTTACCGTCGCGGCGGCTGGGGTTTTCGATAGTGCACGCGGCGATTTTCAGTTGCTGGAAGACTATGCCTGGATACCGGGCCTGAATATTCACTATCAACTCGGCGTGGACGGTATCTCGATCCTGTTTTTGCCGATGACGGCCTTGCTGACCCTGATGGCTTTGTTGGCCGGCTGGAACTGCGTGCGGCAATTAAACCGCTTTCAGTTGGCGTTGATGCTGGCGCTGGAGAGCGTAACTATCGGTGTATTTACCGCATTGGACCTGGCCTTATTCTTCCTGTTTTGGGAGCTGACCTTGCCGCCGATTTTTTTCTTGATCGGGTTATGGGGCGTAGGCGCAGAGCGACGGTACGCGGCGATGAAATATACCTTGTATATGTTATTCGGCGGCGTGCCCTTGTTGTTCGGGATTATTTTGCTGGCGATTAATCACGCGCAGGCTAACGGCGGGACCATTCCGCAGGATTTGGCTTTCAGTTTGCCGGTTTTACTCAACACGCCGATACCCGAGTCGGCGCAGGGTCTGATCTTTCTGCTGCTGTTTTTGGGGTTTGCGGTGAAAGCGCCGCTGCTGCCGTTTCATACCTGGCTGCCGACCACTGCCATTGAGGCGCCGACTTTTCTCAGCGCCTTGCTGGTCGGTTTGAAACTGGGCGTTTACGGCATCATTCGTTTTGCGATACCGCTGGCGCCGCAAGCCGCCTTGGAACATCGCTGGCTGTTGGCGATACTGGGTGCGGTGACGCTGATTTACGGCGCCTTGATCGCGTTGCAGCAAACCAATCTGCGCCGCTTGCTGGCTTATTCCAGTATTAGCCACGTCGGCCTGGTCATCGTCGGCATCACCGCTTTTAATTTGCAAGGTTTGCAAGGCGCGGTCATGCAGTTGCTGAATTTCGGTATAGTCGCCGGCAGCCTGATGTTGATCGCCGGCATGATCCAGCAACGCTTGGGTAGTACCGATCTGGTTCATCTCGGCGGCTTGGCTAAACCGCTGCCGCGCTTAACGACGCTATTTTTCTTGTTTGTGCTGTCCAGTATCGGCGTGCCCGGCACCAATGGCTTCCCCGCGGAATTGCTGATGATACTCGGCGCATTGCAAGCTTATCCGGCACTGGCGATGGTGGCTTTGTTTGGCGCGGTATTGGGCGCGGCGTATCTGTTGGGTTTTGTCAGACGGGCATTCTTCGGCCCGCTTGTGCACGACAGCATAGCCAAAGTACAGGATCTGCGCCCACGCGAGTTGGCATTGCTGGTCGTGCCGGCGCTGCTGGTATTGGTGATAGGTCTGTATCCGCAATGGCTGTTGTCCTGGCAAGAAACCAGTGTGCAGTCCTGGTGGCAGCGCTTAAGCGTGGTGGCTCCGCGGGCGGCACCAACATCCATACTCACGCAGAGAACCACAATTTCAGGCGCGCTGAGCGATGGTTCAATATAAATTTTGCTTTAACCCAGATTTAAAGCGTAAAGCAATTGCCATGTAGTTTCGATTCGATATAGTATTGCCAGTAAAGACACATTCTTTTGAACAACCCGTTCCGGATCCGCTCCAGAACGCATAGTGATAGAAAATAAGGACACCCATTATGATTACACCCACGAAATTACTGCTGGAAAACAAAGCCTGGTCGGAAGAAGTCAGTAGGAAAGATCCTGATTTTTTTGTCCAGTTGGCCAAAGAGCAAAAGCCCGACTTTTTGTGGATAGGCTGCTCGGATAGCCGGGTGCCTGCGGAGACCGTCGTCAACGCCAAGCCCGGCGAGATTTTTGTGCATCGCAATATTGCCAATCAGGTCATCGTCACCGATTTCAATTGCCTGAGCGTCTTGCAATACGCCATTTCCGTCTTAAAAGTTAAGCACGTTATCGTTTGCGGCCATTACGGCTGCGGCGGCGTAAAAGCGGCCTTGCAGCCGCAAAAATCCGATCTGGTTATCACCAATAAATGGTTGCTGCACATTAAAGATATATACCGTTTGCATCAGGAAGAGCTTGAGTCTATTCCGCCTGAGAAAAAAACGGATCGCCTGATCGAGCTGAATATCATCGAGCAAGTTTATCGTCTGGCGCATACCTCGATTATTCAGTCGGCCTGGAAACACGGGCACAAGCCCACTTTACATGGTTGGGTATACGGCCTGAACGACGGCTTGATCAATGAATTGATCAAACTCGACCATAACACGCAAATCAATCCGATTTACCGCTATGCCGACTAGCATCCGGATTTTCGCAACGACTGGGTAAACCAATGACATCGCAATTGAATTCTTATATGAAACATCTGCACCAGGACTTACCGGCCGGTATCGTGGTCTTTCTGGTGGCTTTACCGTTATGCCTGGGGGTTGCATTAGCCTCCGGTGCGCCGTTGTTCTCCGGCATTATCGCCGGCTTGGTGGGCGGCATTCTGGTTTCCTGGGCCAGCGGCTCGCAATTAAGCGTTTCCGGACCGGCAGCCGGATTGACGGTTATCGTCTTCGAAGCCATCGAAACCTTGGGCGGCTTTGGCGGTTTTTTACTCAGCGTGGTGCTGGCCGGCGGCTTGCAAATAATTCTGGGCTATTTAAAAGCCGGGGTAATTGGCGCATTTTTTCCGGCTTCGGTGATTAAAGGCATGCTGGCGGCGATTGGCTTGATTTTGATTATCAAGCAAACGCCGCATGCCACCGGTTACGATACCAGCTTCGAAGGCGATGAAAGTTATATGCAGGAGAGCGCTGGATCCAGCTTCTTCGAATTGTCCGAAGCCTTGGAAGCGATTACCCCCGGCGTTACCATCGTCAGTGCCGTGGCACTATTGATTTTGGTGGTCTGGGATTCCGGGTTTATCAAGCAGTTCAAGCTTTTAAAGTTAATTCCCGGTCCGTTGCTGGCGGTTATTTGGGGTGTCGGTTTCAACGCTTTGGCAGTGCGTTTTGCCCCGGAAATGATGATTGGCGAAAAGCACTTGGTGTCGCTTCCCGAGTTGGGCAGTGCCGCCAACTTTATCAACCAATTGCGTCTCCCGGATTTCAGTTATTTCAGTAACCCGAAAATTTACAGCGTGGCGGTGACCATTGCGATTATCGCCAGCCTGGAAACCTTGCTGAGCATAGAGGCGGTCGATAAATTGGACCCGCACAAACGGGTTGCGCCGACCAATCGGGAGCTGAAAGCGCAGGGCCTGGGCAACATGGTCAGCGGCTTGATGGGCGGCCTGCCGATTACCGCCGTGATCGTACGTAGTTCGGCCAATATCAATGCCGGGGGCCAGACCAGAATCGCGTCATTCTTACACGGCGTTTTGTTATTGGTCAGTGTGCTGTTTTTTGCGAAATATTTGAATATGATTCCGTTAGCCTGTTTGGCGGCAATTCTGCTGCAAACCGGCTACAAACTGGCCAAGCCGGCACTGTTCGTGGAGTTTTATCGCAAGGGCTGGAATCAGTTCGCGCCTTTTGCGATTACCGTGGTGGCGATTTTATTCACTGACCTGTTGTTGGGTATCGCGATTGGTATGGCGGCTTGATTCTACTTCGTCTTGAAAGCCAACTTCCACGCGGCGATTACCTTGACTCAGCACGGCGATCATTATTTGTTGCGCTTACATAAAGATGTCTCCTTCTTGAATAAAGCCTTGCTACGTAAGCATCTATCTGCCGTAACCGATGACTGCGAATTGCTGATTGACGGCTCCAAAGCGTTGTTCATCGATCAAGACATCATTGAAACCATCGCGGATTTTCTGCTGGCCGCGCCGGACCGCGGTATTAATGTGGAAATCCAGGGCTTTAGCGTCTCTTGCGACGTGTCTTCGTCGGCTCACTGATGCAAAGTCAATTTCTTTAAGCCACTACCAATCGAAAGTTGTTAATCGGTTTCGGAAAACGCCGTGCCGAAACCGATTTTTTGACGCATGAATTTCGAATATTTTTGCTAGCGGAGTCTAATTACTAAACTCCGCTTTGCTAAAAATCCGCTCAATCACCTTTTGAAATCTTAGCCCTATAATAGCCGGGGCAGTTGGCGACTTTCTCCGCGCCAATTTTTCCAATCTCCCCGAGGCTATATCAACCATGTCCAAAATGCGCGTTGCCTCCCTGTCGATTGCCGGTGTTATTGTCGGTGGAATTGCTTTGGTAACAGGGCTGTTGCTGGCATCGCTACCCGCCGAAAATGGCGAAGTAGTTTTGCCCGGCCTGTCCAGTCAAGCCCGCGTCAAAAGCGATGCGTTCGGCGTGCCGGAAATCGAAGCAACCCAGCGGGAAGACGCTTATCGCGTGCTAGGCTACTTGCACGCCCGCGACCGATTGTTTCAGATGGAATTGATGCGCCGCAAAAGCGCCGGACGCCTGGCCGAATTGTTTGGTGCCAAGGCGCTGGACGCGGACCGTAAACAGCGGATTTATCAAATGGATCGCGCCGCGCAACGCATCGTTGCCGATTTGCCCCCGGCTCAGCGTTTGACGCTGCAAGCTTATGTCGACGGCGTGAATCAATTCATCGGCACTGCCCGTGTTCTACCGCCGGAATTTCTGGCGCTGCGCCACCGTCCCGAGCCTTGGCGCCCTGAAGACAGCATCCTCGTCGAGTTGGCGATGTTTCAAACCCTGAACGGCCAGGAACAGGACGAGCGCATGGTCAGCGTCATGGCTCGCGCGCTGCCTCAGGAGTTGGTGACTTTCTTGACGCCGGATACCGATCCCTACGCCAAGGAATTGGTCGGCGGCAACCTACCGCGCCGCTTTAATCCGTCAATTCCGCTTGAGGCACTGGCCAGCCTACCCGGCACCGATTCAACGCTGGCGCTTAACCAAGCAGTGGATGCCGAAAATGTGGTGTCCGGGTCCAACAACTGGGTGGTTGCCGGCAGCAAAACCCGCGATGGCCGGGCGATGATCGCCAGCGATATGCACTTGGCGCTAAATGTGCCCAACATCTGGTACCGCGCCGATCTGAGTTATGGCAATCGCCATATTTACGGCGTGACCTTACCTGGTGCTCCTGCCGTAATCCTTGGTGGCAACGATGATGTGGCCTGGGGCTTTACCAATGTCACCGGCGACTTTCTGGATTTGATCCGCCTGGAAACTGATCCCGCCCATCCCGGCCAATATCGCACACCGCAGGGCTGGCAAGCGTTTACCGAACACCAGGAAACCATTCGCGTCAAAGGCGAGCCCGACGTGACGCTGACCTTGCGCGACAGCGAATGGGGGCCGGTATCGGATCAAGATTTACTGGGTCAACCCGTGGCGATCAAATGGACTGCGCTTGAGCCGCACTTTGTGGACCTGGGCCTGATGGATATGGACCAAGCCGGCAATACCCAGCAAGCCGTGGCGGTGATGAATCGCTTCGGCGGTCCGCCGCAGAACGTAGTGATTGCTGATCGTGACGGCCATATCGCCTGGACTTACATGGGCCGCTTTCCCAAACGCCGCGGATTCGACGGCCTGATCAGCCAGTCGTGGGCCGACGGCAACTTTGCTTGGGACGGCTCTATCCCTCCCGATGAATTGCCGCGCCTGTTCGATCCGGCGGACGGTTTTATCGTCACAGCCAACAATCGTACTCTGGGGCGGGATTACCCCTATGTGATCGGCCATAACTGGTCCTTGAGCTATCGGGCGCACCGCATTGAAGAGTTGCTGAAAAATCGCAGCGGCTTGACCGAGCCGGATTTGCTGGCAATCCAATTGGATACCCGCAGCGAAATTCTGGCGTTTTACCAGCAATTGGCGCTGGACGCTCTGAGCAATCCGAGCGCGGCGGACGACAGCTTGCAAAAAGCCCGCAACGCCATCGCCGCCTGGGACGGCTACATGCAAACCGGCAGCATAGGCGCGCCAATCTTGAGTGAATTCCGCACCCAACTGGCCGGCGCAGTATTTGAGAAAGTAGTCGCGGCAGGTCAAACCCTGGACCCGCAATTCCGTTATGCCTGGCGGGAAATGGAAATGCCGCTGCGGCAATTATTGACGCAACGGCCCAAAGGCGTGCTGAACCCGCGTTATCAAGACGATTGGCAGGCCATGATCGTGGCGACCTTGCGGCAAACCGTGCAAGCATTGCGCGAGAAATATCCTGCTGTCGAGCCCGATCAATTGACCTGGGGCATGACCCACCCGGTTAATTTACGCCACCCGTTCAGCAAAGTAGCGTCTGTTTTGAGCGGCGTGCTGGACATGCCGGCCTTCGACAGCGACGGCTGCGCCAGCGTTTGCGTCAAGGTCATGGATAACGCCCATGGCGCCAGCGAACGGCTGGTCTTGTCGCCGTCGCACCCGGAAAACGCCCTGTTCCACATGCCGGGCGGCCAGTCCGGCCACCCGTTATCGGCGCACTACCGCGACCAGCAGAATTTTTGGCGGGATGGGGTGGCTTTGCCGATGCGGGCGGCGGCGGTTGGGGATGTGTTGCGGTTTGTGCCGAGGTGACGGTAGCCACGCATCGCGTTTCATCGAAAGTTTGAATATGAAATGACAGAAAAGGGCCAATAACCTTGTCGGTGCGATTCGCTTGCGTAATCGCACATTTTGAGGCCAGCATATCCTCCGCTATCGGAGCAGGCTCAATTTGATTCAATCACTTTAACTTCACTGGTCATACCTAGCTCTTACCAGAGACATGCAGATGAAAAAATTCGATGCTAGTCGATAAGTTAATATGTCACAGGTCGTTTCAAGGTCGATGGGCAGTTTATCTAGCTCATTGTTGGTCGAACAGAAAGACGAGGATTGCAGAGGAATGAGATCGCACCGCTACTACCACTGGCTTGTTGTCGCGGCACTCGCGTTGCTACTGGCGATCTTGTTACTGGACCGAGTTGTTTCCGCATCGATCTGCATGCAACTTCTTGGTTGGGACCTACAGGCGAAGCAGATACAAACTCGTGCCCTTTGGTCTTGGGTTATCGCGGTGGGCATTATTATCCCCAAGCGCCGGAACGATTCTCGGTGGGCAGTCTGCCGGCTACTGGGCAAAATACCAGTGTTTTTTCGCCTCACTATCGTGTGGTTGATTGTGCTTGTTCCATTCTACAATTCGGAGCGCCGCTTCTGGGAGACAGCGGCCTACGTCAAATTACACGACGAGAGCAGAATAGTAAGGCCAGGAGAGCTCGATGTGGATTTCGTCATTATCACACCCTCGCGATTTCCAGGGCGCATCTACTACGACGCCCGAGCGACTGGTAATCGAGAGGCCCTTATACTCGCGCTTAAGAAGAAGGGCTTGGAGACCATCCAACAAGTGGATGCGCCGGATGGTCCCTGAGCCATGTAGGCCATGATAAGCAAGAGGGTTTTCGGCAAACTTTAAATCCCCATAAATGCCTATCGGCTTGTTCTAGATTTTGGCTAAATTGGAAATCAGCCAGGATACGCGGTGCGTACCCTACAACTACAAATGTTCTGATGGGACAATCGGCGTTCGGTATTTCCGAAATTCAAAAAAGCCAGACTATCCGTGTTTACACCCGGCAATCAATCGCTCCAACAAGTCCTTCTGCCGCTCGATACTCCCGCACAATTCAAATAGCGCCTGCGCCCGTTCCAAGTTTTGCCGGGGCGCGCTAACTTTGAAATATTGGTTGCCGTCCAGGTAATCGCTGAAAAAGCGCAGGCCCAGTTCGAACGGAATCAGCCAGATGGCCGGGTAAAGATAGTCGTAATCCTTAGCGGTGAAAAACTCGCCGGCTTCTTGCAGGTAGCTTTCCAAAATGGTCCGGCAGCGGGCCAAGTCGAATTCATTGTTGCTGAGGTTGTGGCAGCAGGAGCGCAGGCAGTCGCCGATGTCGTAATGCACCAGGCCGGGTTTGACGGTGTCCAGATCGACCAGGCTGACGATGCGGTCGCTGCCGGGTTCGAATAGAAAATTGTTCAGTTTCGGGTCGCCGTGGATCACCCGTTCGCGCAGTTCGCCGCGCTGCTTGGCCTGTTCCAGGACGTGGATTTGTTGCTGCATCCGGTCGATAAAATCCCGGCACTCGCTAAATTCCGCATCGACGGTGACTTGCAACGGCTGCGTCAGCCGTTGGCGATAAATTTCAAAATAGCTTGGCGTGATATGAAAGCCCGGCAGGGTGTCGTGCAGTTCAGCGGCGGGCAGGTTGGCGCATAGCTTGTGGAAGTGCGCCAAGGCAAAACCGACTTGGCTGGCTTCCGCCGGATTGCTGATGTACTCGCGGCTCTCGGCGGGCTCGATCAATTCCAACGCTCGCCAGACTTGGCCACTGTCGTCCCGATAACTCGCTGCTCCAGCCACGGTGGAAAGCATGGCCGGGATTTGCAGATGCACATCGGCGGCACGCTGAGAGCCGATATGCCGATTCAGCCGTTGCAGATTGGCGATGACCTGCTCCGGCTGCGGAAATACTCGGCCGTTCAGGCCTTGCAACACAAAGCGACTGCCGTTGTTTGGGGTGACGAGATAGGTGTCATTGATCAGGCCGTTACCGAGTGGGCTGATCTGCGGGTTGCTGCCGAGGCCGGTGAATTGTTCGGCTATCTGCTGAAGCCGACTCACAGTCCGGCAAGTTGTTGACTAAGCGCCTGCAAAGCTTGGCCGCGATGGCTGAGGGCGTTTTTTAATTCCGGGGCCAGTTGTGCCGACGAGCATTGGTATTGTTCGACCCAGAACACCGGATCGTAGCCAAAGCCGTTTTCACCCACCGCCTGCCGCAGAATCCGGCCTTCCCAAACACCTTGGGCGATAATGGGCGTCGGGTCCAACGCATGGCGCAGATAAACCATCACACAAATAAAGCGCGCGCTCCGTTCTGGGTCCGGCACGTCGCGCATTTCTTCCAGTAACTTGTCCAGATTAGCTTGGTCAGAAGCGCCGACCCCGGCATAGCGCGCCGAAATCACCCCCGGCGCGCCGCCCAGCGCATCGACGGCCAGACCAGAATCGTCAGCTATGGCCGGCAAGTTGCAGTGCAATGCAGCGTTGCGGGCCTTGATGATGGCATTTTCGATGAAGGTCGCGCCGGTTTCTTCCGGCTCGACCACGTTGAATTGCGATTGCGGCAGGATTTGGTCGTTTTGCAGGATGGCCTGAATTTCCCGAATCTTGCCGGCATTACCGCTGGCTAAAACGATCGAACTCATTTTTTTACAGCACGACTCGCAGCGGCGCGGGCTTTTTGGCTTCGCGCAATGCGGCTTGCTGTTTTTCCAGCAGCTGATTGATACCCAACTCTGCCAACTCCAGCATCGCGTTTAATTCGTCTTTTCTAAAAGCATGACCTTCGGCGGTACCTTGTACTTCGATGAAGTGGCCGGCTTCGTTCATCACCACGTTCATATCGGTTTCGGCTTGATGGTCTTCGGCGTAATCCAGATCCAACACCGGCACGCCGTTGTAAATGCCTACCGATACCGAGGCCACTTGGCCGTGCAGCGGGTTTTTCTTGATTTTGTGGGTTTTTAACAGGTGCTCAATCGCAATCGATAGTGCAACAAAGCCGCCGGTGATGGATGCGGTGCGGGTGCCGCCGTCGGCTTGAATGACATCGCAATCAATGGTGATGGTGTTTTCGCCGAGAGCTTTCAAGTCGATGGCGGCGCGTAAGGAGCGGCCGATCAGGCGTTGAATTTCCAGGGTGCGGCCGCCTTGTTTGCCGCGGCCGGCTTCGCGGTCCATTCGGCTGTGGGTGGAGCGCGGCAGCATGCCGTATTCAGCGGTAACCCAACCTTCGCCTTTACCTTTTAGAAAACGCGGGACGCTATTGTCGACGCTGGCGGTACACAGAACCCGAGTATCTCCGAACTCTACTAACACCGAGCCTTCGGCGTGTTTGGTGTAATTACAGGTAAAGCGTATTTCGCGTAATTGATCGGGATTGCGTCCGCTTGGTCTCATATTCATCTCGTTGGTATACAAATTGCCGGCATTATACTGGCTTTACCGGGCGGATTTTTAACTATTGCCGGGACTGAGAGCCTGCTGTAACTCCGCCACGCTTTGCGGCCGATTCTCCGGAAAAACCGCCATGGCCCAATCGATGGCTTTTAGTAAGTACTCCGGAAAGTGCCGTTTATGCGCCTTCACGGCCGGCGCCAAATCGTCCTGTTTGATGCGATCCGGCGAGGGCTGCGGGATTTTATAATCCAGGCAGGCGCGCATGCTGGCGCCCACCGCATAAATGTCCGACCAGGGTCCGAGATTGCCATTGTTATCGTATTGCTCGATAGGCGAATAACCGTTGGTCAGCACCTTGGCGCGGTTGCGTTGCGGGTCCAGCGTGATTTTACGGATGGCGCCAAAATCCAGCAGCAAAGGGTCGTTTTCACTGCGAATCAGAATATTCGCGGGTTTGATGTCCAGATGCACCAGACCTTTTTGATGCACCGCTTCCACGCCGGTCAGCAACAGCTTGAATACCGTCAGCAGGAAGGCTTCGTTAATCGGTAGGCTGCGTTTGTGCAGGATTTTGTCCAGGGTGATGCCATAGTCGTAAGTCATCACCATATACACGGTGTCGTTGGCCTGAAAGAAATTAATCACATCGACGATATTATGGTGCTTCAGCATCGCCAGCACTTTGGCTTCTTCAAAGAATAGCGAGCGGCCGCGCATGAACAGCGTCTTGGCCTCTTCATTATTGGGTACGACTAGATTGTTCCAGGTGCGGTGTGCCAGCTTACGCGGTAGATATTCCTTAATCGCCACCTGAATTTGATCGGCCAGCTGTCTGGCCAGATACACCGAGCTGAAGCCGCCGTGCGCCAATTCCCGCTCGATCATGTACTGATCTATAATGGTTCCCGATTGAAGGTAATTCCATTCCTTGGGATAAGTTTCTGGATCGTAGTATTCGGCCATGTGCAAGCTGCGCGGGTTAAGCGTAACGATTATAGGTGAAAAATGATAAGAAGCATGACCGCTTTCGCGGACGGCGAAATAAGCGCCGACAATCTGACCATCCTTTGCGAATTACGTTCGGTCAACCATCGTTACAGCGATGTTAGCGTCAAGTTGCCGGAGCGACTGCGCTTTGTCGAAGCCGACGCCCGCCGCCTGATCAGTGACAAACTCAAGCGCGGCAAAATCGAATGCGCCTTGAGCTACAAAAAAACAAGCCAGCGACAACAGCTTCAATATCAATCGGGAAATAGTCGAAAAACTGTTGTCCGCTACTGCCGGTATCGAAGCGTTGATGAACAACCCGCAGCCGTTTTCCGCATTAGAGGTGTTGGCGTTTCCGGGGGTGCAACAAGAAACCGAAACCGACAAGGAAGCATTACGCGATAAAATCGTCCGGTTGCTGGACTCAACCCTGGACAAAATGCTGGAAACCCGCGCCCGTGAAGGTGCACAACTGGCGCAACTTCTGGAAGACCGCTGTCAGAAGATTAATTTGCTGGTCGATGCGGCCCACAAACGCATGCCGGATGTGCTGCACAATCTGCGTAGCAAGCTTACCAGCCGGGTGTTGGAGATGGTCGCCGAACCCAATTTTGATCGCTTGGAGCAGGAGTTGGTGTTGCTGGCGCAAAAGCTGGACGTAGCTGAAGAACTGGATCGCCTGGAAACCCATGTCGCCGAAGTGCTGCGCACCCTGAAACAACCGGAACCCACTGGCCGCCGCCTGGATTTTTTAATGCAGGAAATGAACCGCGAAGCCAACACCCTGGGCTCCAAGTCCGCTGACCGGGAAATGACGCAGATTTCTATCGATTTAAAAGTGCTTATCGAACAGATGCGTGAGCAGATACAAAATATTGAATGAAGTCTCAACCAATACAGGCGCTTAGACTTTTATCTTACTTCCCGTACCGCATATATTTTGTGATCCCTCTAACAGGTTGTTGAAAAAA
>Ga0160183_120250_pt1 | contig 32606 bp, 29 predicted proteins | sample met14sb_FD_108562 | JGI IMG/M metagenome (GOLD analysis project Ga0160183, IMG submission 108562) | Synthetic bacterial communities of pure cultures from sediment of Lake Washington, USA, under high oxygen condition - MT... | ecosystem: Engineered > Modeled > Simulated communities (microbial... >...
GAAACAAGCAGAGTCGGTAGCCAAAGGAGCAAACGCTACGTTAATTAGCATTGACGCTGAAGGGAATATCACAGATGCTGAATGGGAAACGCTCCATCAGGCAGATGCCATTATTTTTGGCTCGCCCACCTACATGGGAACAGTCACTTGGCAGTTCAAGAAGTTTGCCGACGCCTCATCTAAAGCTTGGTTTACACAGCAATGGAGAAACAAAATATTCGGTGGCTTTACTAACTCCGCCAGCATGAACGGTGATAAACATTCAACGATTCATTACTTTATTACATTAGCAATGCAACACTCTGGGATTTGGGTCGGCACAGGGTTAATGCCATCGAACACAAAAGCCGCAAAGCGGGATGACGTTAACTATATAGGATCATTTGCTGGCGCAATGATGCAAACCCCTTCAGATGCTGACGTAGCAGAAGTGAATATCGGTGACCTAGAAACAGCAAAACTCTTTGGTGAAAATATTGCAGAGGTGGCGAGTAAGTTTAACTTCGCCAAGTCACGCTAAAAAGATGCAAATGCCAAACCTCATTAAGGTAGATTAATGGATTGATTGTTGCGACTCACTTTTTGGGTAAACCCTTACGAGCACAATACGTGGACCGGCCATTTTTTTGATTACCACAACAAACTGATCAAACTCGATGCGCTGACCCTCTTTAGGCAACTCTGCAAGCTTCCAAAGTACCAACCCTGCCACAGTATCAGCTTCTACCGACTCAATATCGATGCCCAGCGTACGCTCCAAGGTATTAATGGGAATAGTGCCTTTACCTAACAACGATCCATCATCAAGCTTTGTCCATTCACTTTGCGACTGCCTAAACTCATCGCGAATATCGCCAACCAATGCAGTCAGCAAGTTATCTAAGGTAATAAATCCAATCGGAGGGTTATTTTCATAAGCAACAATCGTTAAATGTGGCGCACCTTGCTGGAGCTGACGGAACAACTCCGTGGCGAAAATATCTGGAGAAACCAACTTCACAGGACGCAGTAAGCTTTGTATGTCAGTAAAGTTGACATCCTTGCTTAATGCGATAAAGAGATCTTTAATATGAACAATTCCCTTTACTTGACCATCATTTGCTATAAATGGGTAACGACTATAACGATGTTGTGCAATACGCGCTAAATTAGTTTTAAAAGACTCGCTTTCTAGCAATACTGCAGCATCTTGGAATGGGTGCATTAAGTCTGATACTTTAAGCGCTCTGAAATCAATAGCCTGCGCTATCACTTTCCACTCAGTCGAGTTAAATTGCTCTGTAGGACGGGAGCTTCTAAGTATCAACTTCAACTCTTCAGGCGAATACTGCGCATCATGCCCGTCTTTAGCTTTCAGCTTTAAAGTGGCAATCACCACAGCAGAACTTTTGTTGAGCAACCAAATCGCTGGAAACATAATCCAATAAAAAGCATACAACGCAGGTGCCGTCCAGAGTCCAACGCGCTCAGCCATGCGAATCGCTAACGTTTTAGGAACCAACTCACCTAAAACGATATGTAGATATGAAATAGTGAAAAAAGCAATGACGAAGGCAATGCCGTGAATCAATTTTTGACTTGTTATTCCAATTTGGGACAATGCCGGCTCAATCAGCGCCGCAAAGGCTGGCTCACCAACCCAACCTAGTCCTAATGAGGCAAGGGTAATGCCTAACTGACATGCTGAAAGATACTCATCTAAACTACCGTGCACTTTGGCTAGCATACGTCCCCGCCAGCCTAAATTTTTGGCAATAGCTCGTACACGGGTACTACGTAACTTAACCAGGCCGAATTCGGCCGCAACAAAAAACCCATTAAGAATTACTAAAAGAAATGCGACAAAAACTAAAAATAAGTTACCACTCATATATGGCCAAACACTGGCATTTACCTAGATATAAAACTAGACACATTCTGCACTATTTTTAGTTTTTAACCTACTTTTAAGGGCAGTTCATTATTTATGTGAGCGATTTTCCAACAAATCAACACCATATTTGATGGTTTAGTCCACATTTAGGGTTTAATTAGGTTTTTAATCCAGCTTGTTGAAGGCTCAGGTTTACTATATAAGTAACCTTGATGAATCACCTCTGCTCTTGCATTCAAAAATTCAGCCTGCTCTTGAGTTTCAACACCTTCAGCCACCACGTTTAATTTCATGTGTTTAGCAATTGCCAACACAGACTCAACCAGAGCAGCATCATCTGGGTCAGTTGGCGCATCCTGAACAAAGGTTTTATCGATCTTTAATTCATGAATCGGAAGGCGCTTTAAATGACTTAGTGAAGAATATCCTGTACCAAAATCATCAAGCGAGAAATGAATCCCTAATAAAGTAAGTTCCGTCATTTTAGAAATCACTTCACTAATATTATCAATCACCAATCCCTCAGTTACCTCAAGCGTTAAGTGTGTTGGGTCTGCGCCAGTGTCAGCAAGAATCTTTTTAATGCTGGCAACAAAACCACGCTGGCGGAAATGTCTTGGACTAATATTGACAGAAATTCTCAGCGGCAAACTGTAAACATCTTGCCCAGCCAAGATTCGGCAAGTTTGAGTGAGCACCCAAACATCCACATCTACAATCAAATCAGTCTCTTCGGCCACAGGAATAAATAAAGAAGGGGGCACTAAGCCTCGTTCAGGGTGTTGCCAACGCACTAATGCCTCTGCACCAACAACCATACCAGCAGCATTCACCTGCGACTGTAGATAGAGCATCAACTCACCAGCAGGTATCGCCATACGCAGTTCACGCTCGATTTTGAAGCGCTGCTCAGCCACACTTGCCATCGACTGCTCAAACATAATGCTCTGGTTTCCACCATTCTGCTTAGCTCGATGCATGGCCGTATCTGCACGACGAAACACATCACCAGCTTTATCTTCTGTATTGATTGGAAAGGTAGCAATGCCTATGCTACTGGAAGCTGATATCTCATCTTCACCTAGCTGAATGGGAAACTTCAAAGCAATTTGAATCTTATCTGCCAACTGATGTGCAGCAGCATCTATATCAAGGGGATGGCTTGTATTGTTTTTAATTAACACAGCAAATTCATCTGCAGACATTCTTGCCAGCACACCCTCCGCCTCAATCAGAGGCTTGAGGCGGTCTGCTACTAAACATAGCAACATATCGCCAACAGCATGCCCACGCGCATCATTGAGCGTTTTAAAGCGGTCCAGATTGAGCAATATCAGTGCACCTTTGCAATCTCCACTTTTACATTGTGATAAGGATTGATTCAGGCAGTCAATCTGCAATGAGCGGTTAGGTAGTCCAGTCAAAGAGTCGTAGTAGGCCAATCGATGCAACTCACCGCGACTCACTTCCTTCTCTTCATAATCCTGAAAGAGCAAACAAACCAACATTGTTGCGACTGGGTAAAACAGCATGATGGTTGGCCCCAATTCCTTATCAACCTGAAGACCAATGCCATCAGGTAAACATAAGAACAGTAGCAACATAATGCCGTGCACCAGTAACCCCGCGCCCAGTAGCGGAAGAGCCTTTAATGAGCCACCCACGCTTTTTCGATAATAGTAATAGGCAACGCCAATTAATGTGGCCACCGTAATGACGGTCACCCCCACGTACATACCAGCACCACCCAGCCAAACTCTGAACCCACCAATAATCACGGCACTTATCATTGCCGAGATTGGACCTCCGAACATACCAACTACAAACAAAATAATTGATCGTCCGTCAAAAATCACGCCATTACCATACTGAACAGGCGTCATCATGCCAATCACACCAGCAATGCCGAATAAAACCCCAAATAGTAAGGTATGCGTTAATTGATTTTTCTTATTGCGAGATAATGTGATTTGATAAATGGCCGTGAGCGCGACGAGCAAAGCGGTGTTGTGAATCAGCTCAATAAAAAACATTGCATTCCTTTTAAGACAAGCCAAGTGTAGTGGGGACACATATTAACTGATTTGATCCGACTTAAATTAAGTGGCACATGAAAAATTTAGACACATGCACCCTTACCGAAACCAGATTGCCGCACATGGGTGATACCCGCAGTCTTGTTACTACATAATACTTACGATTTTATCGTCTATGTAATAGATGAGCTTTGCATTAGCAACAGCTTAATTTTCCAAAAGCCTACTCTCTAGCAATATTTTTGCTTTTTGCGTTACTTAATTTAGGCTTAAGAAGCTAGATTTAATCTTAAAATTGAGCGTGTTGTTATCTACATTCTCTTGCTATTGAATATAGATATATTCCATATTTGATATCAAAAAAAATTAAATAAAATGATGTATCCAATTAAATCTTATATCTTATTTAAGAATAAAGTTTTATGATAACCCTATGATTCACATGAATAAAACCCATACCATTGGTAGGGGTTTAGGAGTGGCAATCTGGTGAGCAAATACAATAAAACGAAGCCTATATCATGACTAATGATAGTCGTGATATGAAGCGCACGGATGACCGCTTTCGTCAGATAGTCGAAGCGGCGCCTAATGCCATGGTCTTGGTCGGTAAGTCTGGCCTCATAGAAATGGTGAACACGCAGGCTGAGAAAATCTTTGGCTACAATCGTGCTGAGCTCTTAGGGCAATCGATTGACTGCCTGCTTCCTGAACGTTTCCGACATCACCACCCACAGCATCGTGCTTCATTCTTTTCAGACTTACAGCCAAGAGCAATGGGCATCGGACGTGACTTGTACGGTCGCCGCAAGGATGGTAGCGAGTTTCCAGTAGAAGTTGGCCTGAATCCTATTGAAACAGAAGACGGCATTAAAGTGCTGTCAGCCATTACCGATATCTCAGCGCGTAAACGCATGGAAGAACGCTTCCGCTTGGTAGTCGAAGCGGCACCGAATGCCATGGTCATGGTGGATAAATCTGGCCTCATAGAAATGGTGAACACACAGGCAGAGAAAATCTTTGGCTATAGTAGAGCGGAGTTATTAGGTCAATCCATTGACTACCTGCTTCCTGAACGTTTCCGGCATCACCACCCGCAACATCGGGCTTCATTCTTTTCTGATTTACAACCAAGAGCAATGGGTATTGGTCGAGACTTATTTGGTCGCCACAAGGATGGCAGTGAGTTTCCAGTAGAAGTTGGCCTGAATCCGATTGAAACAGAAGACGGCATTAAAGTGCTGTCAGCCATTACCGACATTTCTGCGCGCGTAAAAGCAAGTGAAAAGCTTGCCGAACATCATGAAGAGCTGGAGCGAAGTAACAAAGAGCTAGCAACGTTTGCCTATGTTGCATCACACGACCTTAAATCACCATTACGGGGTATCTTCCAAATATCACAATGGATTGAGGAGGATCTAGGCAATGGAAATGCGACGTCTATCCCAAGCCACATGGATTTACTGCGCGGGCGACTACTACGAATGGAGCACCTGTTAGATGATTTACTTGCTTATTCACGCGCAGGCAGGCTAGAGGGGGGCATTAGTCAAATAGACCTTGGGATGCTGGCTCAAAATATTTTTGAGATGCAAACGCCTCCCGATGGATTCAAACTGACTATCGCTGACGACCTCCCTGTTTTCACCACACTTGCAACACCATTAGAACAAGTGCTTCGTAATCTTTTTACCAATGCAATCAAGCATCATGACCGCTCAACTGGCAACATCCACTTGGGATGGCAAGTTAAAAATAAAGACTACTACGAGTTCAGCGTAACAGATGATGGCCCAGGCATTCCACCCGCATATCACAACCGTGTATTTGTTATGTTTCAGACATTGCGACCTCGGGATGAAGTTGAGGGAAGTGGCATGGGGCTAGCGCTCGTCAAAAAAATTATAGAAACCTATGGTGGTCGAACTAGCATCGTGTCTGATGGTAATCGTGGTACTAGCATCAATTTCACTTGGCCGATTAAAATAGACGGGAAGGTGTCCATTGCAAACAACGCTCAAGCAAAACTATAAAGAAGTCACTCTACTGGTAGTAGACGATGATGATATTGATGCCATCGCCTTAGAGCGAGCGCTACGAAAGCTTAGGTTACTTAATACAGTTCATCGAGCTAGAGATGGTCAAGAGGCATTAGATTTGCTTCGCGCCGGTGTCATTCCTGCCCCCTACATCATCTTGCTCGATCTAAACATGCCGCGCATGGGAGGCTTAGAGTTTCTGCAAGTGTTGCGCACTGACCCACTGCTAACGCATGCCGTTGTATTTGTCCTCACCACATCAAAATCTGATGAAGATCTAGTGGCAGCCTATCGTGAGCACGTTGCAGGTTATGTACTCAAACAGCACATGGATAGAGACTTTCTTGAAGTGATTGGCTTGATTGAACATTACTGGAGATTAGTAGAACTGCCAGTAACTAAGGAGTAAACATGAGATTACTACTTGTTGACGATGATGAGCTAGATCGGATGGCTGTTGTCCGCGTGCTACAAAGTCCTAAACTAATCAAAGATATTGTGCATGCAAGCACCGCTGTTTCTGCGTTAAAGTTGTTTGAAGAGAGTACGTTCGATGTTGTGCTACTTGATTATCGGTTGCCAGATATGGAATGTCTTGATGTATTGAGCAAACTTACCAATCATGCCAGCAAACATGCTGCCGTTGTTATTTTAACGGGCATTGCTGATGATGAAATGATTGAACGAGATTGCATTGTTGCAGGCGCACAAGACTTTTTACTGAAACAAGAGCTATCACAGCGGCACTTAACTAAAGCCTTAGTACACGCTCAGGCGCGTCATGCACTGAACCAACAGTTGATGGAAACATATGCCAGACTAAAGTTCTTAGCTGAAAATGACCCAATGACAGGTCTATCAAATAGATACTCTTTTGAAGAGTCTTTGCGCACTGCAATCCTTCGAGCACAGCGTACTGAAAGCAAAGTCGGACTACTCTTTCTAGATATCGATAATTTCAAACTCATCAATGACAGTCTGGGTCATGACGTAGGAGATAAACTCTTGCAACAAGTGGCCAATATATTACAAACCGTCATCCGTGAGGGCGACATTGTATGCAGGCTTGGCGGTGATGAGTTTGCAATACTTGTTCATGATGTAGAAGTTGAAACATCAATAGGCATACTTGCACAGCGCATCAAGGACAGTCTAAATAATCCTATTACGCTCTCAAATACACAACACTTTATTTCCTGCAGCATTGGCATTTCGACCTATCCAAAATGCGCACAAACTGCTGAAGACATGCTTAAACATGCAGATCTAGCGATGTATCACGTTAAACAACTTGGAAGAAATGGCTTCCACTTTTTCACTGAGGGCTTGCAAGAGCGCGTGATGAACAAAATCTCACTCGAGCAGCAATTACGGTCAGGCACACTCCAGCGTCAATTATTACAATATTACCAACCAGTGATTGATGCGAAAAATTTTAATATTTGTGGCGCTGAAATGCTTCTACGCTGGAATCACCCAACAAGAGGCATCCTAGCACCAATCGCCTTTCTAGACGATGTAGAGGAGCTAGGATTTTTATCTGAAATAGACTCAGCGAGTAGACGTTCAGCATGTCAGCAATTAGCCGCGTGGCGGTCAAATAACATAGTAGATCAAGACTTCTGTTTAGCGATTAACGCAGGGGAGCAATCGCTAAAAGACGAAAGCTTTCAGACCTCAATTAAATCAGATTTAGACAACGCAGGCTTAACTGGCAACTGTCTATCAATAGAAGTGACGGAAGGTGTTTTAGTGTCAGACTTTGACAAAACATCCACTATTCTAAACAAGCTCAAAACGTTCGGCGTCAACGTCGCGATTGACGATTTTGGTACAGGGTATTCGTCAATGGCCTATCTAAAATGGCTACCTGCATCAATCCTAAAAGTTGATCGCTCATTTGTACAAAATGTACCCGATAGCCCACCAGATTGTCGCGTATTAAAAGCGATTATCACCCTAGCAAAAAGCCTAGACCTCGATGTGATTGTTGAAGGCGTTGAAACAATAGAACAAGCACGCCTATGCTGTCAGTATGGCGCAGATATGTTTCAGGGGTACCTCTTCTCTAAACCGCTCTCCCCAGATGACTTTGCAAATTTTGTGAAAAACCATCACCCTGAATTATTTCAAGCAAGCTGTAATATATAAAATTAGAAAGCCCGTTGTTGGCTGGCATTTAAAAATGTCCAAGCAACAATACGACTTCTCTTTTGGCCCTGTGACATTTCAATCGTGATTACCTCTAATGCATTCACTCTGTTAAGTGCACGATAAACACTCGGCAAATTCGCCGCTTTTGAAATCAAGGTAGTAAACCAAACACATTGTCCTGCGAACAGCTTACTTTCACTTATCATGGTAGCAACAAAGGCCTCTTCACCACCCTCGCAATAGAGCTCGGCATTTTGCCCGCCAAAATTCAACATTGGAGACTTTTCATTTGACACGCGTTTAGCAAAATGCTTATCTAAACCACGCCACTTACGCGCTGTGCCAGCTTGCGCCTCTTCTAAAGACCCATGAAAAGGTGGATTGCACATTGTTAGTGCAAACTTCTCACCTTGCTTAATGACACCTTTAAAGACTGATGCTTTTGAAAGTTGCAATCGCAGATCAATCACGTTAGAGAGCGAATTCGCATTCACAATTTGCTGTGCGTTATCCAAAGCCTTCGCATCAATATCCGCCCCTACAAACCGCCATCGGTACTCGCGTGTACCTAACAGCGGGTAAATCATATTGGCGCCCACACCTACGTCCAGCACACGCACTGATGTCCCTTGCGGCACAACACCAGCATGATCTCTTGCAAGCAAATCTGCGATGTAATGTAAATAATCTGCACGTCCAGGAATTGGCGGACAAAGATACTGCTCAGGGATATCCCAAACAAGCACCTGATAAAACTGTTTGAGCAACGCTTGATTCAGCGCCTTAACAGCCTTAGCATCAGAAAAATCGATAGAAGCATCACCATACTTGTTCAATTTCACATAAGGAGCCAATGCTGAGCTAGCCTGAACAAGCAGATCGAAGTCGTAACGCTCCCGATGTGGGTTACGAGGGTGCAATTCAGATTTCGTATTGTCAGGTTTCACTGATGTTTAGCAACCAAATTAAAAAGCTGTAAGAACTAGATAATGATATTCAATGAAGCGTCAATACAAAAGAAAAAGGCTTAATCATTTCTGATTAAGCCTTATATATCTTGGTAGGGTGTGCGGGGATCGAACCCACGACAAACGGATTAAAAGTCCGCTGCTCTACCAGCTGAGCTAACACCCCATTCATTTCGTAATTAATTGTGCTACTTACGAAAGGTCGCCATTATGCTAGAAACTATAGGGATGGTCAATGACAAATTTGCAAATAACTTAATTATTTTGTAAAAAGATTGACGGTTTTGCGTAAGAGACTGTTTTAACAAGAGTTAGCAAATTCGCCAATTTATCCAATCTAAGACATTAACGCATTCCGGGAAGTTTACCGCCCATCAAGCCACCCATGCTACGCATCATTTTTGCCATGCCGCCCTTGCTAAACATTTTCATCATTTTCTGTGTTTCTTCAAACTGCTTCAATAAGCGGTTCACTTCTTGTACTTGCACGCCAGAACCGTCTGCAATACGCTTTTTACGTGTTGCTTTAATAATTTCAGGTTTACGACGCTCAAGCGGGGTCATGCTATTAATAATGCCTTCAATTCGTCGAATGCTCTTATCTGCATCATCTGGGTTCACTTTGGCAGCCATGCCCGCAATCTGCGATGGCATTTTATCCATCAGCACGCCCATGCCGCCCATTTTTCGCATTTGTGACATTTGCGCTTTAAAGTCATCTAAATCAAAATTCTTACCTGACTTAACCTTATCAGCTAGTTTTTGCGCCTCAGCCAAATCTACGTTTTTATGCGCCTGCTCAATCAGGCCGAGCACATCACCCATGCCAAGGATACGCGACGCCATACGATCCGGATAAAATGGCTCAAGACCATCCACTTTTTCACTGACGCCAATATATTTAATAGGCTTACCAGTGACATGACGCACCGACAATGCAGCACCACCGCGTGAGTCGCCATCTAGCTTCGTTAAAACAATGCCCGTCAAGGGTAAGGTATCACCAAAGGCTTTTGCCGTATTAATGGCGTCTTGCCCTTGCATGGCATCAACCACAAACAAGGTTTCAATCGGATTCAAGAAAGCATGCAACGCTTTAATTTCGGCCATCATGGCTTCATCAATACCTAAGCGACCTGCTGTATCGAAAATCACTACATCGTAATATCCACGTTTGGCAAAATCTAAAGTCGCAGTGGCAATATCAAGTGGCGCTTGATTCGCGTTACTGTCAAAACACTCAACCTCCAACTGCTTGGCCAACGTTTTTAACTGCTCAATCGCAGCTGGCCGATACACGTCAGCACTCGCTAACAATACTTTCTTTTTTTGTTCTTTTAATAATTTTGCAAGCTTTGCAGAGGTGGTGGTTTTACCTGAACCCTGCAAACCTGCCATTAAAATAATAGCAGGAGCTACAGCAGCTAAATTCAGACCTTCGTTCGCTTTACCCATCAGCGACGTCAGTTCATCGTTCACAACCTCAATCACAGCCTGACCTGGTGTTAAACTTTGTAGAACTTCTTTACCCTGTGCCCGCAACTTAACTGCAGCAATAAAATCTTTCACCACAGGCAGAGCAACGTCTGCCTCTAGCAAGGCCATACGTACTTCACGCATCGCATCTGCAATATTTTCTTCTGTTAAGCGTGCTTGCCCACGTAAATTTTTAATGACACCTTGCAGGCGTCCAGTCAAATTTTCTAGCATATTTATACTCTTACTAATAATCTAAGGTTCAATTTTACATCAAGCGACAGGCCTATCCTATCAATACATTTTCAAATCAAAGATAGTCGAAAATACCTAATCTAAAGCCGAATATTGACAGTAGATAATAACTAAATACTCAGCCCTACAACACAAACCCCATATTTATTAAAATCAGCTATTATATTTACATCCTAATTGCGCCATAATTGCACTATGCAGAATTTAATCCCTTACTTCATCGTTGCCTTCATTTACATGGCCGTTGCTATTGATTTTTGGCGAGAGGCTAAAACACCTGAAAACAACGCCTCCGTGAGACTGAATGCGTTAAAACTTCACTCTGCGATGATTGCTTTAGGCTTGCTAATTCACGGATGGCTACTCCATCAAAGTATTTTTTCAGTAGGGTTCAACTTAGGATTCTATCAATCAATTTCAGCCATTCTATGGCTAACAGTTTTAGTGTATTGGGTCACAGACCGCAACCATCAACTTTATAGCCTACAGGCCTTTGTGCTTCCTCCTGCCGCCATTTTCTCGCTGCTACCTGCTTTTTTTACAGAAACTCACTTTCTGCCGGAGTCAGGCAACCACCTATTTCTCGCTCACATTTGGGTGGCGATGATTGCCTATAGCTTATTCACCTTCGCAGCACTTCATGCTCTATTAATGGCCATTGCGGAGCGGAACCTACACCATAAAACCACATTGATTAAACTACCAAATTTCCCACCACTAATGGTGATGGAGAGCCTGTTATTTAAAATGATTGGCTTTGGGTTTGTGTTACTCACGATTACTTTAGCAAGCGGTATGTGGTTCTCTGAAGAGATTTTTCACAAACCAATGCAATTTAACCATAAGACTATTTTTTCGATAGCCAGCTGGTTTATTTATGCAAGCCTGCTGTTTGGCAGATATCAATATGGTTGGCGCGGACTTAAAGCAATCCGCTGGACTTTAGCTGGTTTCTTATTACTTGTACTAGCCTATATCGGTAGTAAATTTGTTTCACAAATACTTCTTGGCCACTAGCATATTGATCACTTGATTAGTGAGTATGACTTACACTAATCAAGTTCATACTAAAAACTGAAATCTTAGCTCGCGTTCAAGTTCGCAAACTAATTTGTGGCCACTCATGTGAGATTGCATAAGCAGTAAGCGTAGGGTCTGCATCAACCGCTACTGGGTTGGTCACGAGTTTCATTAATGGCAAATCATTATGTGAGTCGCTGTAAAAGTAACTCTTACTAAAATCACCTAATTGCTGACCGCGCGCCTTTAGCCAATCGTTAATGCGGGTCACTTTCCCCTCTTGAAAACTTGGCACACCCTGCACACCTCCGGTATATTGCCCGTCAATCATTTCAGGGTCTGTGCCAATTAAATGCTCAATACCATACGCAGTCGCAATTGGTTTGGTAACAAAACTATTAGTTGCTGTAATCACAACACATAAATCTCCCGCTGCTTTGTGTGCATCTACCAACTCTTGTGCTTTTTGAGTCATCATAGGACGGATGACTTTTTCCATATACTTCAAATGCAAAGCATCTAGAAACGTTTTAGGATGCTCACTTAGCGGTTTCAGCTGAAACTCTAGGAATTGATAAATATCTAAATTACCGTTCTTGTAATCTTGGTAAAACTGATCATTACGCGCCTGATGAGTTTTACCATCCAACAGACCTTCATTAATTAAAAACAAACCCCAGTTATAATCACTATCACCAGCAAGCAAAGTATTATCTAAGTCAAACAGTGCCAGATTTTGCTTTGAATCTAGGTTTTGCTTTAAATCTACGTCTTGTTTCATATTAAATATCTTTATTGTTCGTTACAGAAAGTACTAAAAAAACACCCACTAAAATCACACCGAGCGCAATCATTTCAGTCATAGTCACATGCTCAGCAGCAAACCACACCCCTACAGCAAATGCCACGAGAGGGTTAACAAAAGTATTGCTGCTTGCTACTAACGGGCGCACTGTTTTTAGCAAGTACTGGTATGCGCTATATGCAATTAGTGAGCCCAATACGATTAAAAATAATAAAGCGCCCCAAGACCTTGCTGAAACCTCTGCAGGCCAAGACTCCCCAGCGTAAGCGCTTACTATCAACAACACTAGCCCCCCGGTAAGCATTTGACAAGCAGCCCCCATCAGTCCTTCCGGCATCGCTAAATGCTTACCCCACACAGAGCCAAAAGACCAACTCGCGGCTGCAAATATCAGCAGAAAAGCGCTCATCAAATCACCATCAAAACTACCGCCTAAATTTAACAACACAATACCAACTAAGCCGATAGCAATGCCTAACCACTCTTTAGGCGTGATTTTATGTCCCCAAATAGAAGAAAAGATTGCCATCCAAATAGGTGCAGTTGCTATAGACAATGCAGCAACACTTGAAGAGACCGTTTGTTGTACATAGCACACTGTCCCGTTACCTAATGCAGGCAATAACAAGCCAACCACGCCGGCACCAAGCCACTCTTGTTTAGATGGCATTGCCGCCCCCAAATAACGCATCACAGCAAATAAAACGATGCCTGCAACAGTAAACCTAACGCCACCCATCAAAAATGGTGGAAAACTTTCTATCCCAAAGCGAATGGCTAAGTATGTTGAGCCCCAAATAAAATAGGTACAAAACAACGCTAAAACAATCAACAGTGATTGTCGACTCATATTCAGGTGCATATTGTCATACTGCTAAAACTTAGCAAGCTTCCAGAAAGAGTTTTCTTGCCCAAGCAGCAACTTAGAAAGCTCATCTAAGAATGTCGCATCGACTTGATCAAACGGCATCTCTAATTCCATCTCGCCTAGTTTTGCAATATTCTTTAATGAAAAGTGTAATACATTTGAATCAGGCAATGGCGTGACAAATATTGAGCCTTTTACTTGCCAAGGGATAATAAAAGACACAGCCGCAACACGTGCATGCTCATTTTTTACGTCTTCCGCGGTATGCACGATCCCATAGCGCCACAATACATCTTTAATGCGCTGTGCAATCCCTAATTCACGCTCAAACTTAAAAACTTGAGGGGCTTTGTAAAAATAAAACAATGAAACATGGCTAATATCATCAGAGAATGTTTCATTACTCAGAAGCCTGTATCGATATTCAGCAAAAGGTTCGGACACTTTCAGTCCAGACAAATCACCTATACTTGGTAATGAAATAACGTGCGAAAAATCCGGCTCAATGACTCTAATGAGCTCAGAGAACTCGCGCCAATAATCAAATACCTCTTTAAGCTTTGCATTACGCAAAGCGAGCGAATCAGCGCTTAGTTTGACTTGATTGTTTTTTTCTTCAAGCGACTGTTGTGCTTGAAGTTTCATTTGCCCTAACAAACTCATGGATTCACCCGACTTCGCTTCAACAACACATCTAGATTCACAAACTACACTTGTGGGTGCGCACGCTCTAGCTTGCTGTGTAATTTATTTAAACCATTCAAATAAGCTTTCGCAGAGGCCACAACAATATCAGTATCGGCACCCTGCCCATTAACAATACGGCCACCTTTTGATAAACGCACCGTCACTTCACCCTGTGCATCTGTGCCACTAGTAATATTATTCACTGAGTAAAGTAACAATTCAGCCCCGCTGTTCACAATAAGCTCAATTGCTTTAAACGATGCATCTACAGGGCCACCGCCATCAGCTTCAGCCTTTTTCTCGCTACCGTTGTCGCTCACTGTAATCAAGGCGTGTGGCACCTCGCCAGTTTGCGATGCGACTTGCAAATACACCAATTTATAATTCTCTGTGGCTTCCGAAACGAACTCATCACTCACCAAAGCATGCAAGTCTTCATCAAAAATTTCAGATTTTTTGTCTGCTAAATCTTTAAAACGTGCAAACGCGGCATTTAACAAGTCTTCAGTTTCAAGCTCAATACCCAATTCTTTCAAGCGTGTTCTAAATGCATTGCGACCAGACAATTTACCTAAGGTTAATTTATTAGCATTCCAGCCCACATCTTCAGCGCGCATAATTTCATAAGTTTCACGATGCTTCAACACACCATCTTGATGAATGCCTGATTCATGTGCAAAGGCATTTGCACCCACAATCGCTTTGTTAGGCTGTACAGGATACCCTGTAATTGAAGAAACCAATTTGCTGGTTGGAACGATTTGTGTCGTATCAATACTTGTTGTCAAATTGAAAATGTCACTGCGTGTTTTTATCGCCATGACCACTTCCTCTAAACTTGCATTACCCGCACGTTCACCCAAGCCATTAATCGTACATTCAACTTGGCGCGCCCCCCCCATTACAGCTGCCAATGAGTTTGCAACCGCCATGCCAAGGTCATTATGGCAGTGTGTTGACCACACCACCTTATGACTATTTGGCACGCGTGCAATCAACTCACGCATACGTTCACCCCATGGTGCAGGAATAGAGTAGCCTACTGTATCTGGCACGTTAATCGTTTTTGCGCCAGCTTGAATCACTGCATCAAACACACGAATCAAGAAGTCCATCTCTGAACGCACTGCATCTTCAGCTGAAAACTCGACATCATCCGTATATTCCAATGCCCATTTCACCGCCTGCACTGCACGTTCAACCACTTGGTCTTCTGTCATACGAAGTTTATTTTCCATATGGATTTTGCTGGTGGCAATAAAGGTATGAATACGTCCTTTAGCGGCAGGCTTAATTGCCTCACCAGCACGGCGCACATCATTCTCGCTAGCTCGTGCTAATGAACAGACAGTTGAGTTTTTAATGATTTTTGCAATTTCGTGAATCGCATCAAAATCACCTGGGCTTGCTGCAGCAAAACCAGCTTCAATCACATTAACGCCTAACTTTTCTAACTGGCGTGCAATGCGGATTTTTTCTTCTTTGGTCATTGCTGCGCCTGGGCTTTGCTCGCCATCACGCAATGTCGTATCAAAAATTATAATTTGGTCTTGTGTCATGATAATTACCTTAGTTTTATTTTATTTCAGCCTATCACCGCTTTAAATAACAGGCTGGTAGCTGGCAACTCACTTAAAATAGTGAATGCGCGAAGTAATACTTAAATTTTGAGTGTGTTTAGTCTGCGCACTAGCGCAGGAAACTAAGAAGACGTAACGCAAATAAATTGCGCAGCAGAACTGCACTTGCATGAAAATGAAGTGCGTATTGAGTAAATGTAATATTTAAATTGAACATAGTACTAGCAATATAATGTTTTTTAAGGCGTTTCGCAAGTGCTTAAGTATTTGAATTTATTTATCATGATGATCAATAAATCTTATGTAATATAGCCAGTTATTTGGGTGCAGTCATTGACGTAAACTTACCTCGTAACCACATTGCATACCCAGAAAGCGCATAGAGAGTCATAATCAAAAACAACACCTCTGGTGGGCTATATGAAATAAGCACAAACGCTAACATAATGCCTAGAATCACAAAAAATGGCACACTAGCTTTTAAATTAATATCTTTACCGCTGTAATAACGCAGGTCACTCACCATAGAAGCCCCAGCAAATACAGTGATACACCACGCCATCCACTTCATTTTAAGTACACCAAAAAACACATCACGACCACTCACGCCATACTCATAAGACACCCACACAAAACCTGCTAACAAAGCAGCAGCGGCAGGGCTAGGCAAGCCTTGGAAATAACGCTTATCTTGATTAACATCATCTAGCTTAGTGTTAAATCTCGCAAGTCTAAGTGCTGCGCAAGCACAATAGATAAAAGCAGCCAGCCATCCTAGCTTACCTAAAGGTTTCAGTGCCCAAACATACAAAATAAGGGCTGGCGCCACACCAAACGACACCATATCTGACAAGCTATCGTATTCCGCACCAAAAGCACTTTGCGTATTTGTCATACGCGCAACACGTCCATCCAGGCCATCCATCACCATCGCAATAAAAATTGCAATTGCAGCTAGCTCAAAGTTGCCGTTCATCGCCTGTACAATCGCGTAAAACCCAGCAAACAGAGCAGCCGAGGTAAATAAATTAGGCAGCAAATAAATGCCTCGCTCACGCAAAGATGGCGAATCTGAATTACGACGAGATGGTTTTTGCTTTGATTCAATCATGTTTCGTATCATACCTTTATATATGATAATTCTTTAATTTTGATTAGTATAACAAAGCCTGTAGTGATACTTGAAATCAAATTTGGGTTAACCCTTTAGAGAATCTCAATTTAGCCCTCACTTTAACATCCGATCACCTTCTTAAAAATATCGACTTCAAAAACAAAGCCGGCATATTTGCCGGCTTTGTTTAGTACTTTAAATCACAATTTTTTAATAAATTAAATTGTTTGTTAATTAGCGGGCTCTGCGACGAAAATCTCTACGCGACGATTTTTTGCTCTATTCGCAGCTGTATCATTAGACACCAAAGGCTCGCGAGAACCACGACCATCAATCACTATTCGACTTGACTGTACGCCACGTGCGACAACATAGTCACGAACGCTTGCAGCACGATTCAATGATAATGGATTGTTAACAGCGTCACTACCAGTGCTATCTGTATGGCCGATAACGGTTACATTACTTGCTGGATTTTTCACTAAACTAGTCGCAAAAGTATCTAGCACGGTTCTGAAATTTGACTTGATATCAGCACGACCCACGTCAAAAGAAATATCGCTAGGGATATCCAGTTTTAGACGGTTATCCGCTGTTTGCGTCACACCTACGCCAGTGCCTGCCGTTGCTTCTTCCATTTGTCTTTTTTTGTTCTTCTTGGCGTTTAGTCCATACATTACCAGCTACGGCACCCACACCCGCACCAACAGCAGCACCAATCGCAGCACCTTTACCTTTGCCAGCAATCGCACCGATCACGGCACCAGTACCAGCGCCAATCGCAGCACCTTTAGCAGTACCCTTTTGCGTTTCAGTCATATTGGCGCATCCCCCAAGCACAAAGGCCAGTAAGCATGAACCTAAAATCATCGTATTTTTCATATATCCTCCGTTATTTATTTAACACTTAATCTTTGAGTATATTCGATTAAAATAGTTTTCACTAAGACTCATTATAAGCAACTCAATATTGAAGCTTGTATGCAGGCACACAAACTGGCTAGCCTACAAACTAAACATATTATGTTAGTATCGCGACATTCAAAACTTTTAGCACCACCATGCAATTTACCTTACACAAGCAAGATGGTCTCGCACGCCGAGGCACTTTAGAACTAGCGCACGGCAAAGTAGAAACGCCTGCGTTCATGCCAGTTGGCACCTACGGTACAGTTAAAGCGATGTCCCCGCTAGAGCTCACCGAAATCGATGCGCACATCGTTCTAGGGAATACTTTCCACCTATGGTTACGTCCAGGACTAGAAGTCATTGCGGCACATGGTGGGCTTCATAAATTCATGGGATGGGACAAACCGATACTCACAGACTCTGGTGGCTTTCAGGTTTGGAGTCTAGGCGATTTACGCAAGATTTCAGAAGAAGGCGTTAAGTTTCGCTCACCAATCAATGGCGATTCATGCTTTCTGACACCAGAAGAATCCATGAAGATTCAACGCGTACTCAATTCAGATATCGTCATGATTTTTGACGAATGTACCCCCTACCCTGCGACGCTTAAAGAAGCGGATATCTCTATGCAGCTTTCATTAAGATGGGCAAAACGAAGCAAACAAGCCCACGAGGGCAACCCCAATGCGTTGTTTGGCATCATACAAGGCGGCATGCATGAAGAGTTACGCGATATTTCACGTGAAGGTTTAGAGCAAATCGGATTTGATGGCTATGCAATTGGCGGCCTTTCAGTTGGCGAACCCAAAGAGGACATGCTACGCATTTTGGCGCATACTGCACCCAAAATGCCACAAGACAAGCCTCGTTATTTAATGGGCGTAGGTACACCTGAAGATTTAGTGGCAGCCGTCTCGCAAGGCGTTGACATGTTCGACTGCGTCATGCCTACACGTAACGCACGGAATGGCTGGCTGTTCACTCAGTATGGCGACGTTAAAATTAAAAATGCAAGTTATAAGAACGACACCAATCCGCTTGACGCGGATTGCGCATGCTACACCTGCCGCAACTTCACCCGATCCTATCTGCATCATCTACATAGAATTGGTGAAATTTTAGGTTCGCGACTAAATACAATACACAACCTGCACTACTACCAGCAACTCATGACTGGCATGCGCAAAGCAATTGAAGCAGGCACATTCGAAACATTCAAGCAAGAGTTTGCTACAAAACGCAGGAGTTTATCCTGATTTAATTGAGTCCATATTCGCACCATCTGCATTCACATACAGTATGTGCTAGAATTAAAGGCTGATTTTTAGATTATTTTAAGTTTATTTTTTAAGAGAGTTATATCGTGTTTATTTCAAATGCTTATGCTGCAACAGCACCTGCCACAGACTTCACTAGCTTCTTGCCATTAATCGTGATTTTTCTGCTGTTCTTCTTCATGATTATTCGCCCTCAAATGAAACAAGCTAAAGAGCAACGCAACATGATTGCCGCTTTGCAAAAAGGTGATGAAGTCGTTACTTCTGGCGGTATTGTTGGGAAAATCACTAAAGTCACCGACGCTTTTGTCACTGTTGAAATTGCACCGAATACTGAAATTACCGTTCAAAAGCATGCGATTCAAAGTGCATTGCCAAAAGGTACGATTAAAAGTATTTAATTCAAAGTATCTATCTACAAATTTATTAAACACTTTGCAATTGCTACAAAGCAATTGCAAACCGTTGACTAGAGTCTGACTATGAACCGCTACCCGCTGTGGAAAAACATTTTTGTTGTCTTCATGATTCTGATGGGGCTAATTTACACCATTCCAAATATGTTTGGGGAGTCACCTGCTATTCAAGTCACCCCTGCAAAAAGCACAAGTAAAGTTGACCCTGCTTTACTAGCGCAAGTAGAACAGATTCTTCAACAAGAAAAAATCGCATACGACGGCATTTACTTGGATGCACGTGGCGTCAAGGCTCGCTTTGCAAATACCGACACGCAAATCAAGGCCAAAGATGTATTACAGGCAAACTTAAGTAGTGACTACACAGTAGCGCTAAACCTGTTATCTCGCTCACCAGAATGGTTACGTAGTATTGGCGCAAAACCAATGTACTTAGGCTTAGATTTACGCGGTGGCGTGCACTTTCTTCTACAAGTCGACATGAAAGCAGCTTTAGACAAAGCTGCTGAGCGTTTTGTAGGTGACTTTAGAACAGCTTTACGTAAAGAGCGCGTTTCATATGCAGGCGTGACGCGTGAAGGACAAACCGTACAGATTCGTTTTACTAGCGCTTCTGAACTTACTAAAGCAAAGAAAATTATTAGCAATCAATATCCAGACCTCACGCTTAAAGACAGTGTTGACGGCGATAACATGGTGTTGAGTGCCTCATTGAATGCTGTTGAACAAAAACGCATTCAGGAGTTTGCACTAAAGCAAAATATTCAAACATTGCATAATCGTATTAACGAGCTAGGTGTTGCCGAACCGATTATCCAACAGCAAGGTGCAGACCGCGTAGTGGTTCAACTACCTGGCGTGCAAGATACAGCGAAAGCGAAAGAGATTTTAGGTCGCACGGCTACGCTTGAAATCCGTCTAGTTGATGAAGAAAAATCTGATGCCATGACTTTGGAAAAAGCAGCACAAGGTCAAGCGCCAATGGGTACTGACGCATTTAAAGACCGCGAAGGCGGCACCATCTTAGTGAAGAAGAACGTGGTACTCACAGGTGACTACATCACCGATGCAGGCCCTGGCGTGAATAATCAAACTGGACAATCTGTCGTTAATGTCACGCTCGATGCTCGCGGTGCGCGCGTGTTCCAACAAGTAACACGTGAGAACGTGGGCAAACGCATGGCCATTTTACTGATTGAAAAAGGCAACACCGAAGTAGTCACCGCACCAGTGATTAATGAAGAAATCGGTGGCGGTCGCGTACAAATTTCAGGCATGGCGAACACTCAAGAAGCTACCGACATTTCACTTCTATTACGCGCTGGTGCGCTAGCCGCACCTATGGATATTATTGAAGAGCGTACTGTTGGCCCTAGTATGGGTGAAGAAAACATCAAGCGCGGTATGCACTCTACACTGTGGGGCTTTGCAGCGATTGCTGTGTTCATGATTATTTACTATGTAGCATTTGGTGGAATTTCAGTATTGGCACTAGGCATCAACTTACTGTTATTGGTTGCCGTATTGTCGATGTTGCAAGCAACGCTCACTTTGCCTGGCTTAGCTGCAGTAGCGCTAACCTTAGGGATGGCGATTGATGCTAACGTACTGATTAACGAACGTATCAGGGAAGAACTACGCAGCGGCAATACACCTCAGGCTTCAATCCATATTGGTTATGATCGCGCCTGGGATACGATTCTAGACTCTAACGTGACCACAATGATTGCAGGTATTGCACTGTTCCTATTTGGCTCAGGCCCTGTTAAAGGCTTTGCTGTCGTGCATGTGCTTGGGATTCTGACTTCGATGTTCAGTGCGGTGGTCGTTTCTCGCGCAATTGTTAACTGGATCTACGGTAGCCGTCGTAAAACAACTCACCTTTCAATTGGTTAAGCGCTCCAGTTAACTAGCGCCCTCAGTCAAAAAATAGAGCAGATACTATGGAATTTTTTAGAGTAAAAAAAGACATCCCGTTCATGAGCTATGGCCGCCTAACGACGGCCATCTCCATGATCACATTCATTCTTGCCATCGTTTTTTTGGCAACTAGAGGTTTGAATTTTGGTGTGGACTTCACTGGCGGCACCATGATTGAAGTGAACTACCCTCATGCGGCTGACCTCAATAAGATTCGTACAACAATTGACGGTATCGGTTTAAAAGACGCCACAGTACAAAACTTTGGTACTAGTCGTGATGTATTGATTCGCTTACCGGTAAGAGCAGGCCTCACCGGCGCACAACTTTCTGACAAAGTGCTAGGCTCTTTGAAAGCAGTAGATAGCTCAGTACAGATGAGCCGTATTGAGTTTGTCGGCCCACAAGTCGGTGCTGAACTATATGAAAAAGGCTCACTAGCTTTACTCTTAGTAATCGCTGGTATCATGATTTATCTAGCCATGCGCTTTGAGTGGCGCTTTGCTGTTGCGGCCATTATCGCAAACATGCATGATGTGATTATCATCTTAGGTTTCTTTGCATTCTTCCAATGGGAATTCAACTTGACCGTGCTAGCCGCTGTACTCGCAGTATTGGGTTACTCTGTTAACGAGTCTGTGGTGGTGTTTGACCGAGTCCGTGAGAACTTCCGCAAAATGCGTAAAGCAGGTGTAACGCAAGTGATTGATAACGCGATTACACGCACCATGTCTCGTACCGTGATTACACACTTCTCAACGCAACTCATGGTGTTATCGATGTTATTGTTTGGTGGTGAGGTACTACATAACTTTGCACTAGCACTTACCATTGGTATTTTATTTGGCATTTACTCTTCAGTACTGGTGGCTTGCCCGATTGCCATGTGGTTAGGTATTAGCCGCGCCAACTTAATGAGTGATGTTGAAAAGAAAGAGGGCGAGAAAAAAGAAGCTGTTGCTGAACCAGACCCATCAGAGTTTGCTTAAGTAACACTCAGCCGCTACAGCGACTTAATATTGATTGAATTAAGATGCTGTAGCGGATTTAATCACCTACCCTACCATTCAAAACAACAAGATACTGATGCTGCTACATCACTCATCAAGCAGAGATGAAGTAACTGAAAATTACAGCACTTGCTTCTAATACCCCATCACGTATACACTACATCTTCGTAGTAACCATCAAATAATACTTTGAACAACATACCTATTTCTTGGCAGCTTGGCGCGCTTGCCGTTCTGCTTTTAATTTCTGGATTTTTCTCACTGGCTGAAACCAGCCTGATGTCTGTCAATCGCTATCGTTTAAAACATTTGGCAAATCAAGGACATCGTGGCGCAAGGCTCGCAACATTTTTGTTGCTTAAAACTGACAAACTTTTGGGTGTCATTTTGCTTTGTAACAACTTTGCCAACGCAGCATCGGCCACCTTAGTCACCATTATCGTCGTAGAGTTGTTTGGTGAGGGTGAGTGGACATTGATGTTTGGCACGATGACGGTGACATTTGCGATTTTAGTCTTCAGTGAAATATCTCCTAAAGTGATTGCAGCTGCATACCCAGAAAAACTTGCTTTCTTTTGCAGCTATATTTTGTATCCTCTGCTTAAAGCACTCTACCCTATCGTATGGTTTGTTAATTTATTCGTTGTTGGCTTATTGCGTGTACTCAGAGTAAAAGTTAACTTCGATGCTCCAACTCAGTCACTTACCATGGATGAACTGCGTAGCATAGTCACAGATGCTGGCCACTTTATGCCCAAGAAGCATCGCACAATTTTATTAAATTTATTTGAGCTAGAAAAAATTACGGTAGATGATGTCATGACAGCTCACACCATGATTGAAAGCATTAACTTTGACGCATCGATCGATGATATTTTAAATCACATCACAAACACACAGCACACACGCTTACCAGTGCGACAAGGCGAGTCTGAAGAAATCATTGGTATTTTGCAAGTACGTAAAGTCATCAACCAGTTACGCGAGCATCATCAACGAGATGATTTTGATAAGGCAGCTTTACTCGAGGTGATAGATGACTCTTATTTCGTACCATCAGGCACGCCTCTATTTACGCAAATTCAACAGTTCCAAGAAAATCACGAACGTATTGCGCTAGTCGTTGATGAATATGGTGAACTAAAAGGCTTGGTCACATTGGAAGACATTTTAGAAGAAGTAATTGGCGACTTTAGTACACAGTTACCTTCACGTCGCAGTGGCTATCATCAAGAAGAAGACGGTAGTTGGCTAGCTGATGGCACCAGCACATTACGCGACCTCAATAAAAAATTAAATCTTGATTTACCTTTAGATGGGCCACGTACACTTAATGGTTTGATTCTTGAACATTTTGAAGACATTCCTGAGCCTAATACTAGCTTTAAAATTGGCGCTCACCGACTCGAAATACTGCAAACTCAAGATAGAATTGTAAAAAGCGTCAAAATATTCCCTTAGTCTCTGCAATTGATTATTGCAACTACGTAGTACGATCACATCAAGATACATCAAATTACACTTGAATTTTTTACAGTTTGGCTCAAAATAGATTCATACTATGGCAAATAAACCGCACGAAAGTAACACAGCACTTAAGCCTGAAGTTGCAAAACCAAAATTGCCCCCCATGTTTAAAGTGCTACTTTTAAATGACGACTACACACCAATGGAGTTCGTTGTTGAGGTCATTGAGCATTTTTTTTAACAAAAGCCGTGAACAAGCAACGCAAATTATGCTCAAAGTACATACTGAGGGCGCTGGTGTATGTGGTGTATATCCACAGGACATCGCAGAAACAAAGATGAATCAAGTTGTTAGCCATGCAAGAAAATCGCAACATCCATTACAGTGCATCATTGAAATGGCATAAATGTAAGAGAGATACATAAAAGAAAGTTAGGTACCGAGATGATAGCGCAGGAATTAGAAGTTAGTTTGCACATGGCGTTTATGGACGCAAGACAAAAGCGTCACGAGCTCATCACGGTTGAGCATTTGCTACTCGCAATGATTGATAACCCAACCGCGGCAGAGGTTTTGCGCGCATGCGGGGCAAAATTAGAAACATTACGCACCGAATTAAATCAATACATTGAAGAACATACCCCGACTGTTATTGGACAAGATGATGTTGATACACAACCTACGCTAGGCTTTCAACGTGTGATACAGCGTGCCATGTTGCATGTACAGTCATCTGGCAAAAAAGAGGTGACAGGCGCCAATGTGCTAGTCGCTATCTTTGGTGAAAAAGATTCACATGCCGTGTTTTTTCTGCATCAACAAGGTATAACACGTCTAGACATCGTTAACTTTATTTCTCATGGCGTTTCAAAAGTAGGTGAGACAGCTAAGCCAGAAGGTGGTGAGCAAGAAGCTGAAGCTGAGGCCGCACCAAATGGGGCGCTGGAGAACTACACTCTCAACTTGAACTTACAAGTGGCAGCAGGCAAGATTGACCCACTCATTGGTCGCGCATCTGAGCTAGAGCGTGTCGTACAGACATTATGTCGTCGTCGTAAAAACAATCCACTACTTGTAGGTGAAGCTGGTGTTGGTAAAACTGCGATTGCAGAAGGTTTAGCTCGCCGTATTGTAGAAAAAGATATCCCAGACGTACTCGCCAATGCAGTGGTGTACTCACTTGATATGGGCGCATTGCTGGCTGGGACAAAATATCGTGGTGACTTTGAACAACGTCTTAAAGCAGTGATGAAACAATTAGAAGAGAAGCCTGAGGCTATTCTATTTATTGATGAAATTCATACATTGATTGGCGCGGGTTCCGCTAGTGGTGGCACATTGGATGCAAGTAATTTACTGAAGCCTGCATTATCTAATGGCTCTCTCAAATGCATAGGTGCAACCACCTATCAAGAGTATCGCGGTATTTTTGAAAAAGACCACGCGCTATCTCGTCGTTTCCAAAAAGTGGATGTGGTTGAGCCTAGTGTTGCCGAGACCATCGAGATTCTTAAAGGGCTGAAATCACGCTTTGAATCTCATCATAGCGTGAAATACACGGCTGCCGCGTTAACCACTGCTGCTGAATTATCAGCCAAATACATCAACGACCGTCACTTACCAGACAAAGCAATTGATGTGATTGATGAAGCTGGTGCTGCGCAACGCATTTTGCCAAAATCTAAACAGAAAAAAGTGATTGGCAATAAAGAAATTGAAGACATTATTGCCAAAATTGCGCGTATTCCGCCAAAAAATATTTCTTCTGATGATCGTAACGCACTTAAAACCCTAGAGCGCGACTTAAAAGCCGTGGTATTTGGTCAAGATAAAGCCATCGAGGCGCTGTCTTCTGCCGTTAAAATGGCACGTAGTGGCTTAGGTCAAAACAACAAACCGATTGGTAGCTTCTTATTTAGTGGCCCTACTGGTGTAGGTAAAACCGAGGTCGCAAAACAACTGGCTTACATTATGGGCATTGAGCTGATTCGCTTTGATATGAGTGAATACATGGAGCGCCATGCGGTATCACGCTTGATTGGTGCGCCTCCTGGCTATGTAGGCTTTGAGCAAGGCGGCCTAATGACAGAGGCGATTACCAAACATCCATATTGCGTGTTGTTGCTGGATGAAATTGAGAAAGCACACCCAGATATATTCAATATATTATTGCAGGTGATGGATCACGGTACGTTGACAGATAATAATGGCCGCAAAGCAGATTTTAGAAACGTCACGATTATCATGACCACTAATGCTGGTGCTGAAGGTCTGTCTAAATCCAACATGGGCTTTACGACAGCGAAACAAGCTGGAGATGAACAAGCGGATATCAAACGTTTATTCTCACCAGAATTCCGAAACAGACTGGATGCGACCGTTTCGTTCACCGCGTTGTCGCAAGACATTATTATCCGTGTTGTTGATAAGTTCTTGATTCAGCTTGAAGATCAATTGCATGAGAAAAAAAGTTGAGGCAACATTCAGCGATGCATTGAAAGCGTACCTCGGCAGAAAAGGTTTTGACCCACTTATGGGTGCGCGCCCAATGGCTAGATTGATTCAAGATACCATTCGGAAAGCACTTGCTGACGAGTTGCTGTTTGGCAAACTGTCCAATGGCGGTAGTGTACATGTTGATATTAATGATAAAGATGAAGTTACGCTTGTATTTGAAGAAAACAATCAAAACGAAGCTAAGGATTTAGCAACAACTTAATCTGATAAGCGACGCGACGACAAGCTGTTTCGTGAATCATATAAAACGATACAGCTTGTTTTACATTAAGCATACGGATGTGACCACTTGTTATGAAGGCATTTGATCTATGATTGATGTCAACGCATTTACACTACAAGTGGTGATTGAAATTTCTGCTACATCTGCTTTTGCACTTTCTGGTCTTATTGCAGGTGCTAGAAAAAAACTAGATGCCTTTGGTGTATTTGTCGTAACAGGTGTATCCGCGTTCGGCGGTGGCACGTTGCGAGATGTACTACTTGATCGACGTCCATTCTTCTGGGTGGAGCATGCCAACTGGATATGGCTGATGCTACTCATCTGCATGTTGGCAATGCTATTTATGCGTAATAAGCATATTCAACTCACAGAGCGTGCTATTCTTATCCCTGACGCACTTGGCTTAGGCCTATACGCGGCACTAGGCACCCAAATCGCCTTACAGCAACAACTCCCTGTGATTGTCTGTACATTGATGGGTGTGCTGACTGCGGTGTTTGGCGGTGTGCTGAGAGACATCTTTTGCAACGAAATCCCCAAAGCATTCAGCGATTATCAACCATACGCAGTCATTGCATTCCTAGGTGGCTTGTTAGTATTGTTACTTAACCAATTTAACCTTGCACCTTGGATTTGTATCTTTATTCCAGCAGCACTCATGACGTTACTGCGGATATTAGCGATTTACTTCGAGTGGCGTCTGCCCGGCTGGAAAATTGAATCTAATTAATATACTTAGTGCTAATTAATGAGTCGTATGATGGATTGCGAACTAATTAGGAGCATCAGAATATACTGGGTATTTGCCCATAATACTGTTAAACAACTCAGATTCAACCAGTAAGCTCAGCCAAGCTTTCAGCCTGACATAAGGTGTAGATGCAAACCAATCAGCATCCACCGCAGAGAACTGACGAATAAAGGGAAAAATTGCAATATCGGCTAAACTAACTTGCTCACCCATCAAAAAGTTTGTTTGAGTCAGTCGCTGTTCCAGTTTAGCCAAAAAAGCCTCACCTTGTGACCGATAATCTTCCATCGATTGCTCAGGAAACCGAATCGCATATTTATAACGGTCTAAAGCTTGTTTAAAACTTGTATCGTTCTCTGTAATGAGTTGCTGCGTTTGTTCACTGTCGGCTAATAACCATCCGTCAATATCACGTTGCTGTAAAGCCCAGTGCATAATGTCTAGGCTTTGCTCAAGCACAGCGCCACCTAGCAACACTAGCACGGGCACTGTAGCTTTAGGTGATACCGCTAATAAGTGTGCAGGCTTATCTCGTAATGATATCTCACGTATTTCTATTGCAATACCAGCGTACATCAACGCCATGCGGGCGCGCATGGCATAGGGGCAACGTCGATAAGAATATAAAATAGGCAATGTCATACTAATCAAAAGCTAGATGACTAACCAAGCGCCTGTGCTGCATCACGAATTAACTGTGGCCCTTTGTAGATTAATCCGCTATATAACTGCACTAAGCTAGCGCCAGCCGCAATTTTTTCTATCGCATCAGTGCCGCTCAAAATACCGCCCACACCGATAATGGGTAAAGCGCCTTGCAGACGCTGCGATAATTGCTGAATCACTACCGTCGATTTATCTCGCACTGGCGCACCAGACAAACCACCTGTTTCCGCAGCATTTGGTAGCCCTTGCACAGCCTCACGAGACAGTGTTGTATTGGTTGCAATGACCGCATCAATTTTATGCGCCATCAACAAATCTGCAATTTCATTCACTTGCTCAAGCTCTAAATCCGGTGCAATTTTCAAAGCAATCGGCACATAGCGGCCAAACTGCTCGGCCAATTTCAACTGCTCTGCTTTTAATGTAGCAAGCAAATCTGACAACGCCTCTTTTTCTTGCAAAGCCCGCAAGTTTTTAGTGTTAGGTGAGGAGATATTGACAGTGATATAACTCGCATACGCATAGACTTTACGCATGCAAATCAAATAATCATCCACTGCTTTTTCATTGGGCGTATCAAAGTTTTTACCGATATTAATGCCAAGCACACCTTTATATTTAGCCGCTTTAACGTTTTCTATCAGGTTATCTACACCCAAGTTATTAAAACCGAAGCGATTCACAATGCCTTGCGCTTTTTCCACGCGGAATAAACGTGGCTTAGGGTTACCTGGTTGTGGCCTAGGCGTCACCGTGCCAACCTCAATAAAGCCGAAGCCTAATGCCGCCATCCCATCAATCACCGCAGCATTTTTATCTAACCCTGCCGCCAAACCAACCGCATTAGGAAACGTAATCCCCATCACCGTGCGAGGCTGACAAATAGGCGGAGATGCACACAACTTTAAAACCCCAAACCGCTCAGCAGTTTTTAAGCTTTTTAAAGTAAAGTCGTGAACAGATTCAGCATCAAACTGAAATAACAAAGGACGTGCGAGAGAGTAAATATTCATAACGTGATTTTACTGCATTACCTGCTATCTCCAAAGTTCATCAAAGCCACTGGATTGCTGCGTGTGCGGGAATGACGGAATTGTAGTATTGATAAATAAAATAAGCAGCGCTTAAACCACACTGATTTTGACGTTACCCTCTTGCTACCGCGCCGAGTATCACATACTTAACAGGAGTTTTAGGCAAGCGGCTGTTTGAGCCAATAATTTTTATTGGCGAGTTTCCGCTTACCCCTGTTAAGTATGTGATACGAGGGAACAAGCGGTAGAGGGTAGCCTTTTCTTTGGTTTCTTTCTTTTGGCTAAGCAAAAGAAAGAAACTCGCTAGTCGCGCGAGAGCGACAGCACTCATCATTGGCAACTATAACAATTAAAATAAGATACACTAACTACTTAAATATTTTGGTTTTTAATATGGCTGATTTACGCGCATATGTTGCAAATTGCCTTATGGCTGGACATACCATTACACACCATTTCGACACCTCTTGGTCACGAAACATTGTCGAATTCAAATGTGCAGAAAAAACTTTCATATTTACTCAACATGACTATATCGTTAAAAACCAGCAAAATAAATTTATAGGCACTTTTGCAGAGACCTCAGAAGTACTAGTAAAAGATGTTTCTGCCAATGAGGTAAATACAACGCTTGAAGAGCTAGATAGAATTTGTTGGTTATTATCATTTGCAGGCATTTCGCGAGTAGTGCGTTATGGACATGATTACCCAGATGGCTCAAATTGTGGCGCTAGAAATGCAGCGATTGGAACTGCTGAATATTTCAGAACTTCGATAGAAATTAAAGATGGAGAAACTATTAAATTCTTCATTGAGCAAACTTACCCAAGTTATGTAACTCTTGAGAAAACAAGAAACCTAAACGTAGTTTTTGACTACTTGACCCAAGCAGAGCGTTGCAACCAGCCTACGGAATTAAGACTAATAATTGCCTTTACAATCCTAGAAAATTTAAAGGCAACATTCGCTCGGTGTAAGTCGATAGATTACGTAGGCGGTAGATTTATAAAACCACTAAAGCCAGGTAAGAAGGTGGAAACATATAGTTTTAAGGAATTGTTACACATGATGTTTCAAGATATTGGTATGGAAAATAACTTAGAAGAAATTATTAAATTAAGAAACGATATAATTCACTCTGGCGTTTCGGATAAATCAGCAGACGCTCAGTTTGTCATGTATGCGAAAATTCACGATATCATCCGTGAATATGTTCTTAGATTACTTCATTACCATGGCAACTATTTAATTTACTCTTCAGGTAGCAATACAACAGCCTCTTTATAGCTATTGTATTGCTTGTAGCTACTTAAAATCAAAACCGACTAGGCCAACACCACTTCCACCAAATTATCACTAAACGTAGTCGAGTGGCCCATATCCCCAAACTCTGCCGAACTAATACAATTCACCGTCCCATTATTCAACTGCCGCCAATAACCAAGTGTAGCCACCACAATCCCTGCATTCACATCATCAGATATTCTCGCCAGTCCCTCAAACGCACCACGGTCATTAAACACCTTCACTACGTCGCCTTCTTTAATCTTACGTGCGGCAGCATCTAGCTGATTAATCATCACAAACTGCTCGCCCTGACCCTTAATTTTTTCTGTCACATTGGCATAGCATGAGTTTAAAAATCCATGGCTCTTCGGTGAAATAATATTCAAAGGGTATTTAGCTGCGAGCTCAGGATTCGTTGCTGGCGTTTCACGAGATGGTACGTAATCTGGCAAGCTATCTAAATCTTCACCCGGTTGAAAACCATCATACATTTGGCGGAAAGGTCCTGCGACAAAGTTTTTTGCCCCCTCCACCAAGAAGTGGCATTTGCCTGTAGGGGTAGGAAACTCACCTTTGGCATGACGTGCGCGTGTATCTTTATCACCAAAAGCTTTTAATCGGGCAAAACCATGCTGGCGTAAATAATCTAAATCGATACCATCACAGGTAGGTGAGTTCCAATCCACATAATTCTCTAAGCACTGGGTATCATTCCACTGGAAATTATCATCGGTGTAGCCCATTCGTTTGGCTAGCTGTCTAAAAATCTCGTTATTCGGAATCGCCTCACCTGGTGGGTCTATACATTTTTCATTGTAGGTCAGGTACAGATGCCCCCATGAGAGCACCATGTCTTCCATCTCCGCTCCCATTGCAGCTGGCAGTAGAATATCTGCATACGCGGCGGTGTCAGACATAAAATGCTCAGCGACGACTAAGAACAGGTCTTCACGCTCAAGACCTTTGACTATTTTGTCGGTCTCAGGCGCTTGTGTAAGCGGATTAGTATTCCATACCATCATTGATTTAATCGGTGTTTTAAGGTCTAACTCACCTGTGAGTGCGCGTCCTAGTTGCAGGTTATTCACCACGGGCGTTCCTTCAGGAATTAAATCTGGGCGTGAGATCACGTCAAATTTATAAGGATGCTCCCATACTGGAAACTGTAATGCTCCGCCACCGACATGACGCCATGCACCAATAAGCGCAGGCAAACTTGTCACAGCACGAATCGCTTGGCTACCACCGTAACTTCGTTCTAGCGCAACGCCTAGACGGATTGCTGCTGGCGGTGTTGTCGCGTATTCGCGTGCAAATTTTCGAATATCGTCCGCTGAAATGCCTGTAATTTCCGCCGCCCACTCTGGCGTTCTAGTTTTAGCACGCTCAGCCAACTCTTTGTAGCCTACAGTGTACTGATCAACATAATCTTGGTCGACTAAACCCTCACTAATAATCACATTCATCATGGCCATGGCTAACGCACCATCCGTACCTGGTTTAGGTGCAACGTGCCAATCGGCTTCTTTGGCAGTTTTAGATGCGTAAGAATCCACTACCACAACTTTAGCACCTCGCTTTTGTGCCTCATGAATGATGTGCCAGTGGTGTAAGTTAGTACTCACTGAGTTGCACGCCCATATCACAATGTACTTAGCGTGTGCGAAACTTTCTGGGTCAACCCCTGCTGTAGGCCCTACCGTTAGCAACCAAGCTGTACAAGAACCTTCACCACAGAACGTACGCTCACACACCGTTGCACCCATGCGGTTAAAAAATGCATCGCCGCCATTTAGCCCATGCACTAACCCTTGGTTACCTAAATAACTATTTGGCATAATGGCATGCGGACCATCCGTATCTATAATCGCTTTCCACTTGCTCGTAATCTCATCTAGCGCCTCATCCCACGTGATACGCTTAAATTGCTTGCTGCCTTTTGGGCCAGACCGCTTTAGCGGATAAAGTAAACGGTCTGGGTGGTAGTGACGCTTTTCATAATCTTTTAATTTCACACACAACCCACCGCGCGTCATCGGATGAGATTTATTACCAGTCACTGAAATTAGCTTTTTATCTTTAACCGTGTACACCATTGAGCAGGTGTCTGGGCAATCATGCGGGCATCCACCATGAAATGTTTGAACAGAAGAGTCAGCAGGAGCGTTCATCATTAATAATCCTTAAAAATAATATAGCGATGATTCGAGATACTAGATTGCAACAGATTGGTTTATTTTTACATTTTTTTAC
>Ga0160183_103185_pt1 | contig 31806 bp, 33 predicted proteins | sample met14sb_FD_108562 | JGI IMG/M metagenome (GOLD analysis project Ga0160183, IMG submission 108562) | Synthetic bacterial communities of pure cultures from sediment of Lake Washington, USA, under high oxygen condition - MT... | ecosystem: Engineered > Modeled > Simulated communities (microbial... >...
GGGATGGATTTTCTGCAGTTTCAAAGCGGCAGTGTCTATTCGCACATCATCATGAATCCGCCGTTTGCCGACGGGGCCAAACACGTGTTGAAGGCTTGGGAGATTTTGTTTGACGGTGAAATCGTCGCCATCCTCAACGCCCAAACCGTGCGCAATCCGTTTTCGAAGGAACGCCAGCTGTTATTGCGTTTGATCGAGCAGCACGGCGAAGTCGAGTTTCTGCCAGAAATGTTCGCCGGCGAGGATGCCGAACGCAAAACGCCGGTCGAGGTGGCCTTGGTCTGGTTGAGGAAAACCTCAACGTTTGAGCAGGACATCCTCGGCTGTATTCTGGATGATTTGCGCCAGGATAGGCGGGAGGCCGACGATTTAGCCGGTGAGTTTCAAATGCCCAACGAGTTGGCCTTACCAAACGCCTTCATCGACAATGCGGTACTGATGTTCAATGCCGCGGTCGAAGCCGCGCGCCAAGCCGTATTCAGTGAAGCCCGAGCCAGTCGTTATCGGGCCATGCTGGGTAAAACTCTCGGCGAACTGAGCGGTGGCGGTATCAGTAGTGAAGACGAGTCGTCTTCGGATGCGGTGAAGCGGACGCTGTTTAAACGCTATCACGATTTGAAGAATCGGGCCTGGGTCAGCATTTTACGCTCGACACAGGTCACGTCGCGTTTGTCGTCGGCGGCGCAAAAACGCTTGGAATCGGATTTCGAAACGGTGAAGTCCTTGGAATTTACCGTACCGAATATCTACGGCTTTTTGCAAGGCATCATCGATCAGCAAGGTGAAATTCAACTGAGCATGGTATGCGATGTATTCGATTTGATCACCCGCTATTACAGCGATAACGCGGTGTTTTACATGGGCTGGAAATCCAATGATAAACATCGCACGCTGGGTATGCGGATCAAAACCACGCGCTTCATTCTGCCGGGTCATGGCTCGAGTTCTTACCAGAATGGTTTGAACTGGGAATCGGAACGGCTGCTGGCCGACTTCGACAAGGTATTTGCCTTGCTCGACGGCAAGACCGAAGCGGAAGTAAGTTTGGTATCGGTGTTTCGGCAGCATTTTCACGCACTTCGGGTCGGCAAGCGGATTGGCGGTAGTTATTTTGACGTTCGCTATTATCCCGGCGTTGGCACCATTCACTTTTTTCCGAAAAGTAAAACCCTGATCGATCGGATGAACCGTTGGGTCGGCCGCCAGCGCCGCTGGTTGCCGCCGGTGGACATCCAAGCTGGAAAAGGTTTCTGGCATCAGTTCGAACAAGCGGAAGCGTTCGATAAGGCGTTTCACACCGAAGTGAACAAGCAGTGCAAATGCGATGGCCGACCTCTCCGATTCGATCCCTTCTGGGCTATCAAGCACGGCGGGGAGTCGGAACGGGAAAGAGGCCATGGCCTGTTGACACAAGCAATGAGCACGGTACTTGTCAGTCGGGGTATCGATCCCGATGCGGTATTGGAAAACGCCCAATCCAGCTTGCTGGAATGGGCGGGGTCTGTACCATCGGCTATTGATCTGGCTTTGGCATCGTAATCCGGTGTTATACAGGTCTTTAACTTAACCACTGGCCTAGCCAGTACTACCCGCCTCGGGGAGATGATCCGTTCTCCCCGTCGGGGTTGGACTATGTCATGTCCTTGGGGCATTTTTATACCCGGAGATAACACATGAACACACAAAACAACGAAGTCGCGATGAAAGTCAACCAAGCCAATTTGGTCAAAAGTCTACGCTTCAGTTTCACCAACAAAACCAAGGTCCTGGGCGAGCTGATCCAAAATGCTCGCCGGGCCAATGCGGCCATGGTGGTGATTAAATTTTGTCCTGAAACCAAAACGCTACAGGTTTTGGATGATGGCTGCGGCATCGACTCGATGGCAACACTACTAACAGTAGCCGAATCCGGCTGGAATGCGGATGTGGTTGCCCATGAGCATCCGTTCGGAATCGGCTTTTTATCGGCACTGTTTGCCTGTCGACACATCAGCGTCACCAGCAAAAGCGGTTCGATCGATGTCGAAACTGACCACATTCTGGCATTTAAGCCGGTGACGATCACACCCGTCCAAGACTGGAACGGTATTACCCGTATTACATTGCAGGATGTGGCGTTGGAGATGGGGCAAATTGCCACCACGCTGAAACGCTTGGTGCGCGGTTTTCCTATTCCCGTGCTGTTTAACGATCAATTGCTGGAACGTGCCTGCGCACTGGATAGCGGATTGACTTTTGTTGACACTGAGATTGGCGCGATTTATCTGCATGGCATGGAGCAACCCAATGGGGCGCAATATGAGTTCGATGTCTACCTGCAGGGTTTACCTTTACATTCCTCGCACAACTATACATCGCACCGCCATATCATTCATCTGGATTCTGCCCGTTTTCACGCCCGCTTGCCGGATCGTGACAAGCTGGTCGACGAGGCTGATGTGGTCAAGCGGGTTAAAGCCGTGCTGGCGCAAACCATCGAACAGCGCTTTATCCAGATGAAAGCCACGCTGTCTGCCGAAGAATTTGTCGGATTTTATGACATGCTGCGGCATTGGGAGCTTCTGCGGTTACTCAACGATGTGCCCGTAGTACCGCCCGAGGCCTTACGCGAAATCATCGCTTATCCGGTTTGCGATACCGAAGTTTTTGATAACTTCGAGCAGCGGCCGGAAAAAGCCATGCCCCGTGCAGACATAATGGCCCGCGGCATCGTCTCGATTGACGATGACATCAAACAGGACGGCGCTGCGCGATATTTGTTTGCCTGGAACCGTGATTATTTGCTGTACCACGGCAACCTGGATAACGGGCATTGGCTTCATTCACTGGTTCGGCATCTTAACGACGAAGAGCTAGCGATTGAAACGGTCAATGAAACGCACCAAGCTCAATTCCAAGGTGCTTGGTGTTGGGTTAGCGTACGTTTTTGCGATGCTTACCGTATCCGGCTTGGGCAGGATGTTGTTGAAATCAGGGATGAGGCTTGCTATCAAGGTCAGGAAAACGCTGATGACATCATTGTGCCCAAGGGCGATTGCTCGGCTCAGGTTTTGCAACAAATGGCCAGTTTCAGAAGCGAATACGATGAATTTCAGGAATCGACCTTTGAAAGTGATTCGGATGCCTTCATCGCCTTTGTGGTGGCCAATACCGCCAGCGATCCAGCCAATGCCATGCAGCAACTATTGCCAAACTTTTGCGGCTGTCCGGCGTTGTACGGCAAAGCCTTCGTGGTGGAGTTGGATCAGCAAGGTAAACTGGCTTCGGTAATGGCGTATCCAGCGGCTCAATCCGTTCAAGCACAAACACCTGCAGCTGATAGGTAGCTAAGTCACTTTTATATTAGCGCATTATCCAGCCGAATAATGCGCTCTCCTTAATCACCGCAAATGAAATCAAATTAAAGCTCCATTCATGGATAGTGAAAAATCAACTTTAGACATTCAGCCGCCAGATCCGTTAGGGTCGGCGGCTTTTTTGTGCATGGCTTTTTCACGTTGCGTAAAAAAGTAGTTAATATAATACCTAACCCGCGCGGCCGCCACTCGACAACCCATTGATAGATTGTCGAGTGGCGGCCCATGGAGCATTTATTTGCTCCGGGTTCACTTCATGTCCTTTTCTCTGCGTAGTGGCCATTTTCTGTCCCAATGGATTTCCGCCTTGCTTCCCGCCGTGCCGCCGCGTTCGCGGGCGACCTTCATCAGATTGCTGCGCGCCTGCCTAGTGTTGCCGGTGCAAACCCTGAACTTGGTGATCGACGATACACTGGCGATGCGCCACGATCATGAGCACAAAACCAGTCGCCCTGATTTCGTGCAGGCACAATGTTGGGCGACGCTTAGCGTCAGCGTCTAGGGTCACAACAAGGCTAAGTTGGTGCTGCAGATTTTTTCGCGTTTGGTGTCAGACACCGGCAATCGTAACAAGCTGCCCCTCGCATTAGCCTTGCGCGAGTCTTGGCAACAACACAGACGGTGCCGACACGGTTGTTATGCGACTCATGGTTCATGCGCGGCCGTTTGGTTTTGCCGTTGCTCAGCCGTGGCATCCAGGCCATTACCCAAGCCCGCATCGATCCGCCTTGTTTTTGCCGCCCGACATGTCCGGCAAGTCTGGTCGTGGCCGACCGCGGAAGTATGGCCAACGCCTGACGGCGGAGGCGATCACCACCTTGCCGGCGATTGAGTTGTCCCTGACCATCTAGGGCAAACGCGAATACGTTCGGCGCTAGCCTTGGCCCGCTTCCTGAAAGGAGCACCTGTGCGGGCCGGCTGGTGCGAGTTTTACGACGACAAAAAACTATCCTGGGCAAAGCCGCGCCTGTTGTTGGTGACTGAAACCGAACTGTCAGGTCGAAGCGATGGTCGAGTTTTACGCCCGTCGCTGGTGGATAGAACCCTTGTTCCACAATCTGAAACGCTCGTGGGGGATTTCCAATCTCTGGCAACAATCGCGAACCGCCCTGGAAACCTGGATGTAAATCCGCTCCACCGCCTCCGAGGTTGATTTTCGTCAGTTCTTGAACATAAACCCGCTATCGTCTGTTGATTGGCTCGTTTTTAAGAATCTCATATTGTTCCTAATGAGACCGTTTACCAAAAAGCCTCAGTTTCGGGCAATGCTAACCTCCACTTGTGATTTAGTCCGAACGCTGAAACCAGTCCAATTGTTGATGAAGTGTAACTACCGCACCGACAATAATCAGTGACGGCGGCTTGATCTCGGACTGTTCCATACGACTTGGCATATCCGCTAGTGTTCCGGTTAAAACCCGCTGGTTTCGGGTTGTACCTTCCTGAATGACGGCAATGGGGTGATTGGCCGGACAACCGTACTCGATCAGCGATCGGCAGATGGTTGCCAATCCAGCCAGTCCCATATAAATCACAATGGTTTGATTGGGACGAGATAATTGCTGCCAGTCGAGATTTATACTGCCGTCTTTTAAATGGCCGGTGACAAATGTGCAGGATTGAGCATGATCGCGATGGGTCAGCGGAATGCCCGCATAGCTGGCACAGCCTGCCGCTGCAGTAATGCCAGGCACAACCTGAAAGCTGATCCCTAGTTGTATAAAGGACTCGATTTCTTCACCCCCACGACCAAAGATAAAAGGATCGCCCCCCTTTAATCGGGCTACCCGTTTGCCGGCCAGGGCTAAATCAATTAACAGTTGATTAATCGACTCCTGCGGTAGGCTATGGTTATCCCTCTGTTTGCCGACATAGATTTTCTCGGCGTCTCGTCGGGCCATATCGAGCACTTCTATAGAAACCAGCCTGTCATAAACAATAACGTCTGCCTGCTGCAGCAGACGCAAGGCTTTAAACGTTAATAAATCGGGATCGCCAGGACCGGCACCTATTAAATACACTTCACCCTGATTTGCTGTAGGGTCAGCCTGCTGCAGTTGCGACCGCAGCAGTTCTTCCGCTTCGTTCTGCTTGCCTACAAAAACTAATTCAGCCACTGGCCCTTGTAAAATCTTTTCCCAGAAAACTCTACGCAGACTCGGTTGTGGAATGCGTTGTTTGACCAATAATTTGAATTTTTCAGCCAATTGCACCAACAGGCCAAACGATGCCGGAATGGCACTTTCCACCCTAGCCCGTAAAAGTCGCGTTAATACGGGAGATACACCACTTGAGGATATGGCGACAAGTAGGGGCGAACGATCAATAATGGCCGGGAATATAAAGGAACATAACGCCGGATCATCAACCACATTTACGGGGATTTTCCGCTGATTCGCCAGCTTGGATATCTCTACATTCGTGGAGCGGCAATTGGTAGCGGAAATCACGAGTCCCATACCGTCGATATCCTCATGCGTAAACGCTTTTTGGCGGATAACGATTTGATTCGAATGATTCATAGCAGCTACCGCGCTACCAATTTCCAAAGCAACGACTACGATGTTCGCTCCAGCCCGGAGCAGTAATTCAATTTTTCGCGCCGCAATTTCGCCAGCGCCTACCACCAAACACGTTTGGCTTTTAACTTTTAAGAAAAGAGGAAAATAATCCATAACGCTTTGTTTTACTGCTATGGAACCGAGCAAGTACTTTGATGATAAATCAGCGCTTCGACAGGTCGACCGCCCACCAAATGCTCATCAATGATGCGCTGTAAATTGGTTTCATTGACGTTGTAATACCAGACGCCATCGGGCTGTACACACATGATGGGGCCGGATTTGCAGGTGGCAAAACAGTGGGTGCGGGTGCGCTTAACCCTGAGTTCGCCTTTGTCGATGCCGGCCGCTTTGAACTTCTCGCCCAGGGTTTCGAATAAGGCCTGCGCTTCGCCATTTTCGGTGCAGCGGGGGCCGGTACACACCAGCAAGTGGCGTTTGTAGTCACCCATTTTGGGTTTTTCCGGCATGGGGATGGTGTTATCAGTCATGGTGGGTTGGTTCCAGAACAGTTGGGGCGCTAAATTGCGCTCGGTCATTGCGGTAGTGTTGTAGGGCTGTGCTGTCGAATCCTGCTTCGTCAGCGACTAACCATAAATTGAATAAGGCGTCGCCGTGTTGATCGAGTACCTGAATGCCATAGGTTTGATCATCACGGCTGACAAACCAAATCTGCTGCGTTTTGCGCCAGTCGATGTGCAAATGAAAGGCGTTGTTGACGATACTCACCCAGCCGTTTTTGCTTTGCAAATCAGCGGCGTTGATCAACAGTTCCGCCACGGCGCCCGCTTCGCTGCGCACGACGGCGCGTAATTTGCCCCACCCCTGGAGTGACACAAGTAAACGTTCATGACTGTCTGGGGTTGCCCGTTGCGCGCAGAACAGGCCGGCTTGATCGCCCGGCGTGGACTGGCTGACGGCATCGAGAATCTCCGCCAGCGGTTGCGCGAAGTATGCTGCCGCCTGTTGCCATGTCACCTTGGGCGTGTCGCGCAAATATTGCCGCACACAAGCTTTCCAGCCCTCCAGACCCATGCTCAGCGAACGCCCCGCCTGCTCGCCTGCGCGGGTTTCGCCGGTCATGGCGTCATATTTATTGGCATAGCCGCGCGGTGTTACCATCAACCCTGCACGGACGAAGGTGCTGCTATTGCCGACCAACACCGTGGTCAACATGCCGATGTCGCAATCGGCCATCTCCGCTAAGCGTACGAGCTGGATGTGTTGCCGAGCACGATAACCGGATTTAACGATGGCAACCGGCGTGTCCGGGCTCCGATGACGCAGCAATATAGTTTGCGCTTCGACGATATGCTGCGTGCGGCGACCGCTTTTCGGGTTATACAAAGCTACCACGAAATCCCCGCGCGCCGCGCTTTCCAGGCGGCGGGCGATCACCGGCCAAGGCGTCAACAAGTCGGACAGCGAGATCGAACAAAAATCATGGGTCAGCGGCGCTCCGACCAGGGATGCGCAACTCGACAACGCGGTACTACCGGGGACCACTTCCACCTGAATCGGATCATCCGGCGTCCAACCACTGTCCAGCAGCAGTTCGTAAGTAGGCCCGGCCATGCCGTAAACACCGATATCGCCGGACGACACCATAGCGACGATTTTGCCCTGCTTGGCATGTTCATACGCTTCGATACTGCGATCGAGTTCTTCGGTCATACCTTTTTTGATGACTTCCTTGCCATCGAGCAAGTCTTGCACCAGTTTGATGTAGGTGCTGTAACCAATCACCACGTCCGCTTCCGCAATCGCTTGGCGAGCGCGGGCAGTCATGTGCTCATGCGCGCCGGGGCCGATACCCACCAGTAAAATTTTGCCTGCTTTTTTCATTTGATTCTCGCTATCGAAACGGTGGCGTTCTTGCCGTCCGTGCCGCAATATTTATGTTTCTCGACCAGTAAATCCGACAATTCGGCATTGGCCGCTCTCAAAGCGGCCGCTTCCGCCACAGCCGGAGTACCCATGTATTTCATGACCACCTCGGATGGATTCGGTACCGGGATGGTGGCCAGAGCCTCAGCCGGATAAAAATACAGCGGCCAATCGTATATCTGGGCTAGTTGTAACAAGGCTGCTTCATCATTTTTTTTGTCGATGCTGGCCAAGCCGGCTACCGTAGATACATCGAGCCCGCAACGCCACAAGGCCTGGGCCAAGGCTTGCCGCAAGGTATCCAGGCTGGCATTGCGGTCGCAACCCATGCCAATCATGACTTTCATACACTTACGCTTGATCCGTGGGCGGCCTATACACCACCAATCGCTCAGCCAGTTGTTGCCAAACGGCCGGATCGATGGCCCGGTGTGTAACCCATAAAACCGACCGGTATTGTTCGGTATCAACGTCCTCGAAACGCTGGAACAGATGAATATTGGCCGGTAACGGCGATGGCCGCGTCCACCAATTTGAGCTGCCGGCTTCCTGCACGAAGGCAATCGGCAGTTGATTGACCACGTCCGCCGACACACGCGTGATGTTGACCTTAGGGGCTTCCACTTGCCAGCCCAGTTCACGGCCCAAGATATCCACCGGAATGGTTTTGCCCACGTCCGATGCGGTGGTCAGTACCGGCGTGGCATTTAGCAACGCGGCGACCTTTTCGGCATAAGCATTGGCACCGCCGACATGGCCGGATAGCACCGGGATCACGAATTCGGCGGCATCGTCGATCAACAGCACACCGGGATCCACATCCTTGGATTTAAGATGCGGCGCAATCAGCCGTACCACCGCACCGAGCGACACCAGAAAAATAATTTGGTCGTAGGATGCGAACAGATCGCCGATTTGCGCGCTCAATGCCCCCTGATAAACCCGGCGCGAATTAGCAAAATCACCCAAATGCTCGGCTTGTTTCTCCGACACCACCACCTCCGCTTCGGGGAGTTGTGGCGCCAGGCGAGTGGCAATCCCGGCGCCGTGTTTGGTAATCGCCACCAGGGCGACACGCACTTCATTCATCGATTGAGTCCTTTTTCTTGCGGCAACCGCGCTGCATTTCGCTGCGCTGACGGCCTGGGTTTTTGATGATCAGTAACGACAGATAATTGACCTTTTGCCCCTCGAGGCTGGCGATGTCGTGCACCATGCGTTCTTCCGGCGCCCCGGCTTTTTCGATAAACCAGCCTTGACCGAGCAAATCACGGCGGCGCAGCAAATCGATTACATCGTCCAGCAAAGGTTTGACCTTAAGCAGCACCAAGGTGTCGAAATCCTCGAGCAGGCGTTCAATCTGATCAATGCCGTATCCGGCGGGGATGATGGCGATAGTGTCATCAACATCAGCCAGCGGTTCGCCACTACGCGCCGCAGCGGCATGAAACGACGACACCCCCGGCACGACTTCCACGGTGACATCGGCTTGCAAAGCACGCACGCTGCGTTGCAAATGGCCGAAAGTGGAATAGGTCGAGGCGTCGCCCTCCACCAGAAACAACACATCCTCGCCGCGTTGTAATAGTGCCAACACGGTTTGTGCTGCTGCCAGCCAGTAACGGGCCAGAATCTCGGCATCGTGAGTCATTGGAAAATGCAGCTCGCTATGTTCGACAGGCAGTTTCAGGCCGGCGCGCAAGGCTATATTCAAGGCATAACTGTCGCTATTTTTCTTGCGTACCGGATAGGTCCAGTGCCGGGACCCCGATAGTAAGTCCCAGGCACGGCGGGTAATCAGGCCAGGGTCGCCGGGGCCGAGTGAGACGCCGTAGAGTGTGCCGAGTTTAGTGTTCATCGTGACCGAATAATATGGGCTGCAAAGAATGGGTGGCAGATACGATCCACACTGGATTTTCGGCCTGCATGCGATGCATATTGAGAATCGGGCTACTACGCGAGGCTTGAATCTGACAGACGTCCCAGTCTGCGCCGAGTTGTTTCAGGGTATCGACGGCGGTGGACAGGTTTTCCAGCGTGACGAAGTTCATCACCAGCCAACCCGCCGGGCGCAAACGCCCTAAACACAAGGCTATCAATTCCGCCAATTCGCCACCGGAACCGCCGATGAATACTGCATCCGGATCGGGCCAGGTGTCGAGAAATTGCGGCGCCTTGCCATGCACGAAGCTGTAATTGCTGATACCCCAGGCAGCCTGATTCTGTTCGACATTAGCCATGTCATCGGCGTTTTTTTCGATGGCAAAGACATGACCCTCCGAACACAGCCGCGCCGCCTCCAAACCCACCGATCCGGAGCCGGCGCCGATGTCCCAGACAATACTTCGACGCGCCAATTGCATCCTCGCCAACGATACCGCACGCACTTCGCGTTTAGTGATCAGGCCTTTTTCCGGCTTGCGCTGCTGAAAGCTGTCGTCGCTGACGCCAAACAATACCGGTGCGGACAAAGCCGTTTTACGTTTTAGAATGACGATGTTGGGATCGAGATAACGGCTTTGAGCGACCTCCGCGATACTCAGCCAGGCGTTGACTTGCTGTTGCGGCTGCTTTAGAGCTTCAGCAATCGCCATTTCGAACGCATCAGCCAAGCCTTCGATTTGCAATAAGCGGGCGATACGTGCTGGGGTGTTGTCCGGGCTGGTCAATATCGCCAGCAAATCGTGTTGGCGGCAGCGCTGGGCTAATTCGTACAAGCCATGTTCCGGCGTGGCCCCGCGCAGCCATTCACCGGCATCCTTACTGTGGATCGAAACGATAGCAGCGGCTTGCCAAGACAATTTCAACTCGGCAAAAGCCAATTGCAGGGTGCTCAGATTGGGCAGGATACTCACACGGCTGGATTCCAGTTTGCCGGCCAGAAACCCGGCGATGCCGTGACACAAGGGGTCACCAGTAGCCAGTACCGCGACCGCTTCATTTTGTGCCAACGCGGCATTGATCCAGTCCGGCACTTGTTTGATTTGCCCGGTTAAGTCGTAGTGTCTGGCTTCAATGATGTCATCAGCCAGCGTTGCCAGCAGACGGCTACCGGCAATGACATGTTTGGCTTCGCGCAATGCCTGCAAGGCCTCCTGGCTCAGGCTGGCGACGCCGTTGTCTAGTACGCCGATAAAACTGCACATCGCTTGCATGATCAATTCCTGCCGGCTTCGGCCAGTTTGTTGCCATCGAAATCGCACACCAGAACACTGATGTGAAAACCGCCGGGATAACGGTTTTCCAAGGTGGCGATGACTCGGTTAGCCAGTTCGACATGAAATTCGTATTCCAATCCCAGCTCGGCCATGCATTCGGAGGCGTAACGAGCGGTTTCCTGGGCGGCGATGGCGTCGCATACATCGTCCGGCGCTCCGATGCTGCGGGCAATGTCGGCCACCAGTTCCACATCGACTGGGGCGCGACCGGCATGCGTAATGGTTTCACCCTGAGCCATTTTGGTCAGCTTGCCGACCATACCGCCAATGATGATGTTTTGAATGCCGCAACGAGCGGCGGTGTCCAGTGCCGGTGTCAGAAAGTCACCCATTTGCACGAAACAGCTTTCATCCAGGTCGGGCAATTCGCGCATCACGAATTTCTCGGTGCGGCCGCCGGTGGTCAGCACCACGCTAGCCTGCCCCTGATTGGCCGCAACTTCCACGCCTTGCACCACGCTAGCCCGAAACGCCGCCGTGGAATACGGATGCACGATTCCGGTCGTACCTAGAATCGAAATACCGCCGATAATGCCCAAACGATAATTCAGGGTTTTTTTTCGCCATCTCTTCGCCGCCCGGCACCGAGATCGTTACCTGTAGACCTCGGGTTTTTAGCGCTTCGGCGGCGATCAGACGGATGTTATCCTCGATATTTTTGCGCGGAACCGGATTGATGGCCGGACCGCCGACCGCCAGCCCCAAACCGGGCCGAGTGATCAGGCCTATGCCCGCGCCGCCTTGCAATACGATAGTATCCGGTTGTTCTATCCACATCACATCCGCCGTCAGCCGAGCGCGATGGGTGCAGTCCGGATCGTCGCCGGCGTCTTTTTCGATGACAGCATGTGCTCGGTCGTTCTGTACGAAGCTTTCTTCGACTTTGAATGCCACGTCTTGCCCATTGGGCAGCACGCAGTCGATAGTGTCCGGCACGCGCCCATTCAGCAAACCCTGCACTGCCGCCCGTGCCGCTGCCGCCGAACAGGCGCCGGTGGTGTAACCCTTGCGGGTACCTTTGGGTTTGCGTTCCGGCATTGCCATGCTATCAGCCGTTTTTCTGCCGGGTTTCCGCCAAGCTCAACAAGGCATGAATCGCCGCGACGACCAAGGTCGAGCCGCCTTTACGTCCACGGGTGATGATCCATGACACATCGGCTAATTCGGCGAGTAAATCCTTGGATTCCGCTGCAGAGACAAAACCGACTGGCATCCCGACGATCAGTGCCGGCTTGACGCCTTCTTCTTTGATCATCCGCAACACTTCCAACAGCGCGGTCGGTGCGTTGCCAACTGAGACGATACCGCCGGCGATTAAACCCAGGCGCTGCGCTTTACGCATGGCTTGTACCGCGCGGGTACTGTTGACCTGTTTGGCGGCGGCTATGACATCCGCATCGGCGATGAACTGGCGGGCGCTGATGCCAAAATGCGCCAGGCGCGGCTGCGATAAGCCGACGCAAATCATTTCCACGTCGGCAACGATCGGCGCACCATTTAAAATGGCTTGAGTACCATCTTCGACTGCATGCGCGGAAAACTCGGTCAGGCCATTAAACTCAAAATCCGCAGTGGCGTGGATCATGCGACGCACCACTTGCCATTGGCCGTGGGAATAATGGTGCTCGCCGACTTCGCGGTCGACGATGGCAAAGGAATCGTGTTCGATTTGTTGCCCAGCCTGGGTCAGTTGTTCGGTTTGAATGTTGTGGCTCATGGCTAATCAATGATGGTGGTGATGTTCGGCTTGCTCGCGATACTGACAGCCGTCGCATTCCAGCATTTTCGGCGCGAGCGGGTCCCAGGCTTCGGTAACCCGTTGATCAAGCAATTTAAAAATGGCCGGATCAAAACCAAAATAAGTGCCGGCACCGAAGACAATCTGCGGATATTGGCTTTGCAAGCGTTCGATTTGTTTGCCGATGCGCTCGATCAGCAAGCCGGTAAACAGGTAATAGGGCAAAATCGCAATCTGCGTCATGCCCAGTCGTACTTGACGTTGCACGGCGGTTTCCAAACGCGGATGGGTAATACCGGTGAAGGCAATGTCGACGAGTTCATGCTCGGTAGCTTCAAACAGCCAACGCGCTAATTTTGCCAATTCCCCGTTGGCGACTTTGTCGGAGGAGCCACGGCCTAAAATGATCACGCCGGTAGTTTTAGGATCCGGCATCGCCAGTGATTTAAGCGCTGAATTGAGCTGTTTTTGCAGTATGGCCAACAAGGTTTCGTTACTGCCTAGATGCGGCGCATAGATGAATTCGACGGTTGGAAATTTTTCGCGGGCTTCCTCGATATGCTCGGGGATCTCCATCTTCACATGCCCGGCGGCGCTGATGATCAGCGGTACGATTATCACGCGGCTAGATCCTTGCGCGGCGCGGCTCAATCCTTCTTCCAACAGCACCTCGGCGAGTTCGATATAGCACAACTCGATGCGCCAGTCAGGGTGTTGCGCCTGCCATTGTTGTTGAAATTCGCGAATTTCATCGTTGCCGGCCTGATTGCGCGATCCGTGGCCGACCAAGAGAACGGTGGTTGTCATGCTTATTCCTTAGGCTGAGGCCGCTCGGCGCGGCGAAAACGATGCGTAAAACCGGCATCATAAAGTTTGGATTTTTTTAACGATGGCCAGTGCCTCGCGCCCAAGGTGGGGCTAATCACGATCATGGCCTGACTGTTGATTTTGGCGGCCCGGCAGCGTTCGCGAATATCAGCCAGGGTGCCGCGAATAATCTGTTGTTCACCCGGCCAGCTGGCCTTATGAACCACCAATACCGGGGAATCATCAGCCCAGTTGGCGGCTTTTAATTCGCGCTCGATCAAGGGCAACAAGGTGATCGATAAAAACAGGCACAGCGTGGTGTGATGGCTGGCCAATTCTTGCAAGGATTCACCGTCCGGCATTGGTGTGCGGCCTTCAACGCGAGTCAAAATCACGGTCTGCGTGACTTCCGGCAAGGTCAGGCTTTCGACTGCGCAAGCCATCGCAGCAAATGCCGACGAGACGCCCGGCACTACTTCGACGGCAATGTTGGCCGCATCCAGTGGTTGCACCATTTCAATCAATGCACCGTACAAGCCAGGGTCGCCGGTTTGCAGGCGAATGACGGTTTTGCCCGGACCGGCTTGTTCGGTCAGCCAGTTGGTAATCTGCTCCAAAGTCATGTCTTTGGAATCTTTGATCACGCAAGCGCTTGGTGCCCATTGCGTCGCTGCGGCCTGTACCAGAGAGCCTGCGAACAAAATGGCATCCGCTTTGGCAATTAAGTCGCGACCTTTGACAGTGATTAAATCAGGATCACCGGGACCTGCGCCGACAAACCATACTTTAGGTTGAGTGCTCATAGAAAAAATCCAGCCGCGACCTGGGGGTTGAACGGAAAGTAGGTGTGCAGATAAGACGCTCGCAACGAACCCACCTGATAAAAGTTTTCGCTACGGCTACGATTGCGTTGAGGCTTCGATTCGGTGAACGGCTGCTGTATGGTTTCCAGTTGCGAGTGATGAAAGCTATGCCCGCGAATTTCGCCTTGTTCTAACTGCAAACTGTGCATGCCCAGATTCACCAAGCGTTTTTGCATCTGCGCGCTGCCGGGTAACAGACCAGCCATCGCTGCCGCATGGCCGTCTTTATCGATCAAGCGTTCCAGCAAATATAAAAAGCCGCCGCATTCTGCGTAAATCGGCTTACCGGCTTGATGATGTTGCTGCAAGGCTTGTTTCATGGCGACATTGTCGGCCAATGTTTGGAGATGCAGTTCCGGGTAACCGCCGGGCAGGTAGACACTGTCTGCCTCGGGAAATACGTGGTCTGCGAGCGGCGAGAAAAACGTCAGTTCAGCGCCCATGGCTTGCAAACAATCCAGATTGGCTTGATAGATAAACGAAAACGCCGCATCACGAGCCACAGCGATAAGCTTACCAGCCAGTAACGGTGGCGGCGGGGAGGTGGCGATCGGCGCGAAGGCAACCGGCTGCGGCAATCGGCACGGCGCATGGCTACTGAGTAATTCGGCTGCGCGCGCCAGGCGAAGGTCAAGGTCTGCAATTTCATCGGCCTGCACTAAGCCTAAGTGCCGCGACGGCAAGCCGACCGTTTCATCTTTCGCCATCGCCGCCAGTAGCGGCATGCTGTCCGGCAAGGCTTCTTCCAGCAATTTAGCATGACCCGGACTGCCGACTTTGTTGGCGATGACGCCGACAAACGGCAAGTTGGCTCTGTAATGGGCTAAGCCATAAGCCACAGCGGCAAAAGTTTGTGCCATGCCGCCCGCATCGATGACAACGGCCACCGGCACGTCTAGTGTTTGTGCCAAATCGACGCTGCTGCTATCGCCGTCGAACAAGCCCATGACACCTTCAATCAAGATGATGTCAGCGTCGGCGGCGTTATAAAGCATCTCACGGCAATGCGCTTCGCCCATCATCCATAAATCCAGCTGATAAACCGGTTGTCCGCAAGCAAAGCTCAATATTTGCGGATCGATAAAATCCGGGCCGGTTTTGAACACGCGTACCTTGCGGTTTTGCTGGCGATAGTAATAGGCCAAAGCCGCCGTAATGGTGGTTTTGCCTTGCCCGGAGGCAGGAGCGCTGATCAATATCGCCGGGCAATGGCGTGTTGCAGTAGCATTCACCACTAAAACGTTACTTTACGCAACAATCGGCCCGATATTGCGCCCAAGGTCAGCCAGAAAATAGCGTTGTTGATGGATGTCAACACCACAAAATGCTGTTGTAAGGCTTCGGGCGCTAAAGCCTGGGCAACCTCCGGATGCGGTGCGCCGATCAGATGCGGTAAGGCCAGTAAGCCAGCGCCGCCGATTTGCAACCAGCGCTGTTTGGTCAAAAAAAGACCAAACAAGCCAATCGCGGTAGCGGCGGCCGTAAAAAGCCACCACGCTTGGCGACTGTGCAATTCGGCGCTGTCGGTGCCGGGCAATTCCGGCGGCAAACCCAATGATGGCGCGACATAAAACACCCAATAACCGGCCAAACCCCAGCCGAGTCCATACAGATAACCGCGTTGGTCTCGCCAATACATGGAAGCACTGATCAATAAGGCAAAGCCGAAGCCGGTCAGGCCATTGAACAGCAAGGTAAAACCATTGCGTTGCCATCCATCCATCGGCTGCCAGTCATGCACATGCTCAGCCGATGGCGTTTCGAATTGTTCGGCGGCCAAAATCAAGGGCAAGGTTTGATAGTGTTGTAGCACGCTGAGTAACAAGCCGCCCAATAGTCCCGCCAGTAGCGAGACTGCGACCAGCTTACGAAAATCCGCCATGTTAATGGCAAGGAAAAGCTGCGCTGTGACGTCCGTCGTGGGCGGCGTTATGCAGGTAGTTGTTAGCGTCCTGCAAGAAACCCAAACCTAACACGACGGTCAGGCCCAAAACAATAGCACTCAGGCCGGGCAGGATTTTTGAGGAAGAAAGGGTGGTAGATGCCGCGAGTGTTTTCATGGTTGTCTGTTCCGAATAAGGTGGACGGAATAACAGAGGGAAAGACAAACCAAAAAAAACCGATTTGACAGATCGCCCTCCGCAATACTGTTGACTACAGTTTTAGGCCTGTCTCCGGGCTCGTGACGAATCACCTACCGTTGCGGGGGCAGCGTCGGCATTTAACCGACTTCCAGTTTCACCCGCCAAGAGCGGGAACCTTAAAACCAGCGGCGATTGTATGCCGCAGCTAGTCGTAGGGCAAATGAAATGTATTGAAATAAGAATAAACGGTGCGGCAGCAGCTCCTCTCGACAAGTTATCGATCAACCAGTAATCGCCCGCAACGAGTGATTCTATCAAAACTAAACACATGCTCTCTCGGGCTTTCATAACACCGTCCCACTAACCTCCGTCGATAATCCGGTTCGCCTTTTTCGAGATAAATAGTGGCGCCACAAATGGGACATGGCGCCGAATACCGAACTAACCGAATTACTCTTAAATCTCCATCTCGAAGCAGTTCGAACTGCGCAGACTGTTCATAAAAATTTGTGAATAGTTCATGGGCTACGACAATTCGGTCATCCAACAATAATATCCAAGGCTTGATGATAGTTACCCAGGAACCATAGGGAATCGCGAAAATACTGACCAGTAATGTCAAATCTTGCGTTGTCACCGGCCTAGGCACGGATAACGATAGCCATCCGGCATAGGCAATTAACAATGCAAGTCCGCCTATTGTCGCCAACCAGCCCAGTACGCCCCATACATGCCATCGGCGTAATTCGATTTGTCCGTGCCGAAATAACCAACTCGCGATCCAACTGGGTTTGACTTCACCCAATTCTGTCAGTTGATAGCTGGCTTGCAAATCGGCTACGTTGCTCCCAGCCCGAACATCCTCGATTGCTTGGTCTTCTTCCAATATCACCGGAACCGTTTCAGCTTTGATATAAAACGTCGTGTGTCGTCCCGGCCCTCCCTTTGTGCTTTTACGCTCCGGCTTTGGATAATGCGAAAGCCTACGCTTACGGGCAAACTCCATGATTTGCGGTTCACGGATTTCGCAATATTTTTTTAACGAACCCGGCCAGTCGATCCATTTTTTAGGTTCGGCACTGTCTAAGGACTCACCAACAGCAGCGACGATTACATCGGCCGTGAAACGTCGCTCCGACTCTTCGAAATCCACTTTCTTTAACGATTCCTGAGCTAACGCGCGCAATATGCGGTGGCCTTTTTCATCGCTTGGCTCACTATCCAACCAATCGATCAAGCATTGAATTACCTCGCGCATAAACCACCCCAAACCAGGTAACCGGTAGTTGCGGTCTAGTTAGCGAATAGCCGATTCATAACAATGTCCTCCATAACGAATGCGAGATGAGCGAAGTAAAAATGATTTTGGAAAGCACTTATTCAGGTCAAACGCCAATTAAGACTCCACTTGTTGTGGGCAAAGCCTCTAATAAGCAGAACGAGGTTAGAAGAATTTCAGAATCATTCAATCCATCAAACCATGCAAATTGCCTGGCGTTATCAAATTGGCCGTCCATCACATGCGGAAAAACGCATTACCAGCTTAATAAGCCAATTATTTTCAACAACGCCAATTCATATCAACCGGGGTTTCCGGAGATTTGTGACCCAAAACAGGTCACTTTGCGACCGGGACATTTGCGTGCTGCCCTCATAGCATATCGACAACAGTCGTTAATCAACTAAGAGGCGTTTATGTCAACACTGGATGAAGACCTTGCCCGGGTAAATTTCGAATATCTCATGCTAGCCAGAGAATGCGCACGCAGTAATCCTGAAGAAACGGCCTGGCGCTTCGGATTAGATCGGGCTGGCATAGACCGTCTCGCCGGCATGACACAAGAGCAACTTCGTGAACACGCCGAAAGCAGTCGCGCAGTGATTCAGTTATTGCCTGTCTATGCCCCAAGCAACTTGCCCATGGTTGCCTATGTAGATCTTCTCCAACCTTGTATCACTAGAACTGCGGATGAAACCAATGCCCTTTAAAAGCAGATCAAACATAGGCGCAGACTTGCTCTTGGCGGAAAAACTAATTCAACTCGGCGCCCGCCCGCCAATTGTCAGCCAACTATGCCATTTAACCCGAAAACAAAGCATCGCATTTTTTAAAGCTGTAAAAGGACAATCGCCCAAACAAGGCATGCTGCCACATGATTATCAATGGGTCATCCGCTCAGCATTCAACAATATTCATGCTTCTTTATTTTTAAGCATTATTGAAGACATTCGGCACCGGCTTTCTACCCCAAACCTGAATGCAACCTTACTAGTTGCGGCCTACGAGATTTACAGCAATGTCGCTTCCAGAATTTTACCCAATCGACAATGTATCCAACCACTTTCCAGCCAATATTATCCGTTAGATATCAACCGGGCTTGGTATTTAATCGGCCTGCTCTCAGCGGGTGATTTGGTATTCATTTTTTGCGGGCGTTGCCACGCCCGTTACTTGGGAATGATTCATCCCGAGGTCGCATTTAGCCAATGCCCAATCTGCGATGTATGGACTGATCGCTCAGGTCGGCGGCGCTGGGTTTCCGCAAAATCAAAAATGCTCACATTGAACAAACCAAACGCTCGTTAGGCATTCCATCAGCTACTAAGGAGAAGTCGCATGCATATCGTTGTCGTCACAGCCACCAGTTCCCAAATTCCTCAGTCGGTTCATGGCAAAAATCTCGCGCGATTGGCTCGCGAATGCTTTGCCAATCAACAGTCGCTGACAATTGATTTTAGGGACGTTAAAAACATCACCCAGGGGTTCTTTCAGGAATTGTTTTTGCCATTGGTCGCTGATTTCGGATCCGATTTTCTGAAATCGAAACTGAAAATAGTCAATATGGCTGGGCACGTCGATAACATTATGCAGTCAGCATTCAAAAATCTGAAGGGCTACTTTGACAAATTGACGACGATCGATCAGCTGGGATGCGATGAAGAGATTTATACCATGAATCAGGCCTGGCTCATCAAAGCTAGGGAAATCGCTAGAGAAAATTCAGTATTGACGGAATTGGTGCTGGGAATTTCGGACGAATCCATGCGATCAGCCGTTGGGTGCTTATCCCTAGAAGACATCGATTTCATTGCCCGCTCCAACTGGCTATGTTTTACCCCTCGGTTTTCGAGTCAATTTATCCAAAGCATCAAGAAAGACTCTCCCCCAATGGCGGAAGCCATGCTCGGATTAAGTGGCACTATTGATTAAGGGAGGCAGCTAATGCTCATGAAATATCAACAACAAACCTTGGCGATAGAACTGCTCAATCTCCATGCGAAAGTCAAAATCGTGCATCAAGCAACGGGAGTACCAATAAAGTTACTGAGGCAGACATACCGTCAATTACATGGCCAATCGCCCAGTCGTGGATCGATCAAGTTTTCAACCCGAGGTTTGACCGGTAGTCGCCGTAAGTATAAAGATGTAACCATCTTCGCCGTGTGTTTTCAGGTTGCCACGGCCAAATCGAAAGAAGGCCAAATCCAGACGCTAATTACTGCCTTTAATGCGTATAAAAAATCATATCCCTTGGGACAACTCGAGTTTTCCGATGCTTGGGTGGTGGCACAGGACATCAAAGATAAACGAGTTCAACTTTCGAAGTGTCCACAATGTCAATCTTGGGTTTTGTTAAAAGCCCGTGAAGATCTCACTGATCGCTGCAGCATCTGCAAAATACATTTATGAGAAGGTTAACCAAAAATATTTGAATCCTGAATAAGATAAAATGGCAACCAATCCGGTCATTGCTTTATTTAAAACAAGGCCGGATCGAACGAGCGACCTATTTATTGGTAGACAACAAATACATGAGTAACGCCCATAAACATCAGTCGGTATTGAGACCCATCATGATTGATCTTGAGGCGGTTTCAGAAGTCACAGGGCTTTCTGAATCTACCATCCAATCATTGATTCGTGCCGATGAGTTCCCTAAGCCTCGTAAAGCATCTGCACGCCGTTCCTGCTGGTTACTACGCGAAATTGAAGAATGGGCTGAGTCGCGTCCTGTTTCCGATTTATTACCCCCTCCTAATACGGCAATAGGCGGACGCAACGGCAAACCTAAATCTAGAAATTTGCCAATGACTCAAGATGCTCTGACAGATTAAAGAGCCATAGGCGTTTTTCATCGTCATATTGATGCCGATTATAAGTTCCTACCACACCGGGTAACATATGACCGAGAATCGTTTCACCTACGGAATCTGGACATCCTAATTTTGCAAGCAAGGTGCGTGAAGTCCGTCGCAAATCATGCGGTGCCCAATGAGTCACCGTTAATCGAGGCCTCACCTGCTCAGGGCGTATCTGACTATAGGGCTGTCTATAAAACACCTGTTCAGTGACGTATTTTTGTTCGATGTGCCCCACTTTATGACGGGATGGAAATAGAAAACCGTCTCCATACAATTTTTTCCGCCGTAACACCACTGCCAAACCCCTACCGAATAAGGGCACCCTTTGATCTGTAGCAGTTTCATGTCGAGCATTTTTCGTTCTAATTTTCGGTATCGTCCACCAAACTTGACCGCCCTCTTCACTAATTTCAGTTCCTGACATGCCGACAATTTCTGAGCCGCGAGTTCCGGTCCAAAGATATAACATTAGAACGTCAGTAATTATCGGTGCGAAATTTGGAAGCCAAGCTATCAATTCTCCGATTTCGTCTTCAGTGAGTACGCGTTTGACCACGCCGATGTTCTTACCTTCTATGGTCTTTCCTTTTGATCTAATTTTTCCACGTAAAATTAAGCGCCACCAATTTACTGCAGCTTCAGGTAGTCTGCCGGCATCCATTGCATAATCCCATGCTGCTCCTAACTCACATCGTAATTTTCCGGCCTGCACGGGCGATATTGCGGCGTACTTTTGAATCAAATCAAAAGCCATTGAGCGGGTAATTGCAGTGGATGGTAAATCCGCCATATCACCCAGCATTGTGTTAAACATCCTAATAATTTCAGTAGAACCTTTTTTGGCTCTGTGGCGACAAACATGTCCAGCTAAATATTCATCACACAGCACTCTAACTGTATAAGCGTTTTCAGAATTTGCCGCCTCTTGTTTTAATATTAAAGCTTTTGCCTCTAACTTAGCTTGCTTTGCCTCTAATACAGGATCATTACCAGAATCACGCTGGTTTTTCAAAGCTTCCCAAGCGACAATAGCCACGGGAAATGACATAGATGGCCAATGACCAATTGACACCTGCCTAAGGCGTCCATCAACAGTGCTTCTATACCGATAAAACCAAGTTCTCACTTTTGCCATGGCAGACAAACGCAGTCCTGGGTAATCGTCAAAAGCCATATGCTGTCCTGGCTGCAAAGCTTTAGCGGTGCGGGCATCGAATTGCATTTTAGTATAGGTTTTTTATGTTGATCGATGACACGAGTATAACTCGAAAAAACCTATACTAAAACCTATACTAAACAGCAAAGTGCAGGGAAGTTTTGAAAAGTGTAGCTGGAGTGAACCCGGCTCACAACATAGACATATTATCTGTTATTTCATTAGCTTACGAATGAATATCCAAACAAAACAAGACAGCAGGCAAGGCAACAAAACACAGCACACCCCGATGATGCAACAATATATGCGCATCAAATCCGGCCAGCCTGACACGCTGTTGTTTTACCGAATGGGAGATTTCTACGAGCTGTTTTTCGATGATGCGAAAAAGGCCGCGCAGTTATTGGATATTACGCTGACCGCTCGCGGGCAGTCCGGCGGCCAACCCATCCCTATGGCCGGCATTCCTTATCATGCAGCGGAAAACTACATCGCCCGCCTGCTTAAACAAGGCGAATCGATTGCAATCTGTGAGCAGATCGGCGACCCGGCCAAATCCAAAGGTCCAGTAGAACGCAAGGTGGTGCGCATCGTCACGCCAGGCACTGTCACCGACGAAGCGTTGTTGGAGGATCGCAAGGACAACCTGCTGGTGGCTTTAGCCGTATTCGACAAGTTCTTCGGGCTGGCTTGCCTGGACTTAGGCAGCGGGAAATTTACACTACAGCAATTGGACAGCGAAACCCAGCTACTTAGCGAGATCGAGCGCTTGAACCCGGCTGAATTGTTGTATAGCGAGGATATTAAACTGCCGTCGGCCATCAAGGAACGCCGGGGCTTATGCAAACGGCCGCCCTGGCATTTTGACTTGGATAGTTGTCGGCTATTGATTTTAAAGCAGTTCAACAGCCACGATTTAAAAGGCTACGGCTGCGAACATTTACCGTCGGCCATTTGCGCGGCAGGTTGTTTGTTGCAATACATCCGCGATACCCAGCAAAGCGCCCTGCCCCATATTCAAGGCATCCGCGTCGAGAACAGCGACGACAGCATTAGCTTGGACGCCGCCAGCCGCCGTAATCTGGAGCTGGACAGCCATCCCAGCGGCCAAATGCAATACACCTTGTTGGGGGTGTTGGACAAAACCGCCACCGCGATGGGCAGCCGTTGCCTACGGCGTTGGATACACCGACCGCTACGCGATCATGCCGTTGTCAATGGCCGTTACGCCTGCATCGCCAGCCTGTTGCTGAATCATTTACATGAAGATCTACAAGCCAGCCTGCGTCAGGTGGGCGATATAGAACGGATTAGCTCTCGGATTGCTTTGAAGTCAGCGCGACCACGTGATTTACTGGTATTGCGACAGACCTTGGCGGTTTTGCCGCAACTGCAAAACCAACTGGCCGATAGCGACAATCCGCATCTGGAAAGCCTGCGAACGCAATTGCGCGAACAACCGCAATTACTGGCCCTGTTGCAACGCGCCATCATAGACAATCCGCCGGTGCTGATTCGCGACGGCGGTGTGATTGCCCCCGGTTATCATCCTGAGTTGGACGAGTTGCGTAATCTCAGTCAAAACGCCGACCAGTTTCTGATCGATATGGAACTGCGCGAACGAGCGGCTACAGGTATCGCTACACTCAAGGTCAATTACAACCGAGTGCACGGTTATTACATCGAGATTTCCAATGCCCAAGCCGACAAAGTCCCGGTGCATTACACCCGCAAACAAACGCTGAAAGGTGCGGAGCGCTACATCACGCCGGAGCTTAAATCTTTTGAAGACAAGGTGCTAAGTGCCCGCGAAAAATCCCTGTCCTTCGAGAAAGCCTTATACGATCAGTTGCTGGAAACGCTAGGCAATGCGTTACTCGATCTGCAGCAGTGCGCCAATGCCTTGGCCGAACTGGATGTGCTGGTCAATTTTGCCGAACGTGCCGAAACCTTAAACTTGTCCCAACCGATATTGGACCAACAGCCGGGCATCGACATTATCGCCGGCCGGCATCTGGTGGTGGAAACGCTATCCAGTATTCCCTTCGTCGCCAACGATCTTAATTTCTCAACAGAGCGGCGGATGCTGGTGATCACCGGTCCGAACATGGGCGGTAAATCGACTTATATGCGCCAAGCGGCATTGATTGTGCTGATGGCTCACATCGGCTGTTATGTGCCGGCGCAAGCACTGCGCTGCGGACCGATAGACAAGATATTCACCCGCATCGGTGCTTCCGACGATTTGGCCAGCGGCCGCTCGACTTTTATGGTGGAAATGTCGGAAACCGCCAATATTCTGCATAACGCCACCAGCAACAGCTTGATATTGATGGATGAAATCGGCCGCGGTACCAGCACCTTCGACGGCTTATCGTTGGCTTGGGCTTGCGCCGATTATTTGGCTCGCCACACTCAGGCATTCACGCTATTCGCGACCCATTATTTCGAATTAACCACGTTGGCCGAAGAACAAGGCAATATCCATAACATCCATTTGGACGCGATGGAACACGGCGACAAGATCGTATTTTTACATGCCGTGAAAGACGGTCCGGCCAGTCAAAGCTACGGTTTACAAGTGGCGGCACTGGCCGGCGTGCCGCAGAGTGTGATTGCCAACGCCAAAAACAAGTTGGCCCAACTGGAAAACACCGCCTATATCGAGCTGCAAAATCATAGCGAAATCAACCAGTTTGATTTATTCACCAGTCAGGAATGCCATCCGGCGGTCGTGCTGCTGGAAGAACTCGATCCCGATCATTTAAGTCCTCGGCAAGCATTGGACGCTTTATATCGATTGAAAGCGCTGCTAAAAGCTAACAAGCGTTGATAGTGGCGGGTTGCGGGTTCAAGACAATTTGCGCCCTGCTGTCAGGCCATTAACAGCGGAAAGCCTTGTTTTACATTAACTGTTTGCGGTTGCAACTAGTATACTTTTCCTAGTATTTCCACTTTCACAGTAAATTCCATGGCGACTTGCCGCTTCGAAAAATCATTGATCGTCTTGCTGCTGATACTATTTACAGTCGGCTTAAGCTATACGGATGCACTGTGGCGCTTTGATCGGTGGATTTATGATGCCCAACTAAAGCTGCTGGCTACACCGGCTTCAAAAGATATTGTCATTATCGAAGTCGATCAAAAAAGCCTGCAAAAACTGGGGCGCTGGCCTTGGTCAAGAGATATTCACGCTCGCCTACTGGAGACGCTAGCACCGGCAAAACCCAAGGCAATTGGGCTGGATTTTATTTTTTCCGAAGCGGATCGGCAACATCCTGAGTTGGACGCGCACTTAAGCCGTGCTCTAGCCAATTATGGACAGGTCGTACTGCCGGTAATTATCGAACAAAACGATAACAAGATGGTGGAAACGCTGCCCTTGCCGGACTATGCCAAACATGCAGTCCTGGGGCACGCCAATGTCGATTTGGACAAAGACGGCATCAGTAGAAGCATTTTATTGCGATTGTCCTTGGGCGACTCGCAGTGGTCGGCGATGCCACTGGCTATTTATGCGTTGAGCCATCCGGAGATACTTGCCGATTTACCGGGCTTACGGATCGAAACAACGCCAGAAAGCATTCATGGCGATTACCGGGTGTGGTTGCCGTTCTTTGCGCCGGATAGTGATTTCATTAGGGTTTCTTATTTGGACGTATTGTCGGGTAATGTGTCCGGACAATTATTCACCGATAAATACGTATTGGTCGGGCTCACCGCCAGCGGTATAGAACGTGACCTGCCGGCACCTCTGGCTATCGGTAGTCGGCCCATGAGCGGTGTGGATTTCGTCGCAGCCGGCTTGGATGGCCTGATTAAGCAAACGCTTTGGCAACCGCTACCGGGCCATTGGCAATTTCTGTTAAGCCTGGCCATAGCCGGGATCGCCATCAAGATCAGCACCTGTTTTTCACTGCGCTGGCTGGCGCTGGCGGTTTCTATGCTGTCCATGGCAATTTTACTGTTTTGCTTAGTCTTACTGCATACCAGCCACTATTGGTTTGCACCGTCCGTGGCATTACTGGTGTTAATAATCAGCTATCCACTGCGCAGCTGGCGGCATTTTGAGAAACTGATCCAATCCTTATTCGCAGAACGAAAGCGCGCCTATATCACCTTAAACGCTATCGTCGATGGGGTAATCACCACCGATAACAAAGGCTCGATTGAATACATGAATGCCGCCGCTCTGGACATCATCGGCAGCAAACGTCCCAAGACTAGCAGTCAAAATATCGACGACATTTTTAATTTGGAAATAGACGGCAAACCGCATCGAATCGCAGAATTGATACAACAAAGCGTCATCAATCAAGGACCGTTGAAAATCAGCAATACCCGCTTATCCATTTCCGACCATTATGCGATGAACGCGAATCTGACCATCGCCCCTTTGATAGGCAGTCGGGGCGCACTGATGGGCACGGTGTTGACCATCAACGATATTGGCGAGCGGATGCTCATGGCGAAAATGCTGCTGAAAAAAGCCGAAGAACAAACGGTAATGCGGGAATTGATTAACCGGACCGAACAAGTCAGCTTGGCCAAAAGCCAATTTCTGTCGCAAATGAGCCACGAATTACGTACCCCGCTAAATGCCATTATCGGTTTTGCGCAGCTGATGCAAATGGACGACCAGGAACATCCTTTGGCTGAAACTCACCTGGACTCGGTGAATGAAATACTCAAGGCCGGCCTGCACTTGCTCGGGCTGATTAACGAGCTTTTGGATCTGGCTAAAATCGAGTCCGGCAAAATCAGCGTGAATATCGGCAGCATCAATTTGGCGGAGCTGATCAAGGATTGCCAAACCCTGATCACACCCTTGGCGCAAAATAAAGGTCTGGCGTTGCTTGTCGATAATTGCTTACCCGAGAACATTGAGTTGCAAGCAGACCCGAAACGCGCCAAACAAATTTTATTGAATTTTTTGTCCAACGCCGTGAAATACAATCGCCCCCACGGTTCCATCAACTTGAGCAGCAGACGGGTGGACGATAACCGGGTGAGAATTTCTATCACCGATACCGGCAACGGTCTGGCGGAGCAACAACAACAATTGTTATTCCAATCGTTTCAGCGCCTGGGTGCGGATAATACCGAAATAGAAGGCACCGGTATTGGATTGGCTATTACCAAACAACTGGCGGAATTGATGAACGGTACCGTCGGGGTTAGCAGCACGCCGGGTGTGGGCAGCACGTTCTGGGTGGAATTGCTGACCCGTTAAGCCGCTTAGACTTTTATCTAATGCAGGTAACCCTTCTATGAGCGCTGGTTTCCGATAGTGAGCGCGCGCCAGAAAGCCAGACCACGAACCGAATCCCACATAGCCACCAGGCTCCCGCCTTCGCCGGTGAGACAATATATAAAAGCGGCGTACGAATAGCCCTAAAACAAATAAGCTCTTGAATCTGACAACAATTAAATGCTGTCTATACTTACACGCTGAATTTCGATACCGCCCGCGCGGCTATTGATGTCCCAAAACACCGTTTGTAGAGGCCATTATGAAACGTCTTTTCGCCTGTTGTAGCCTGGGGTTAGCCCTTTGCATGCCGAATGCGGCATCGGCCGATGAAACAGTCATCGGCTACATCAAAACCATCAACGATCAAACGACTATTGACGAGAGTAGCGGCCCAATCAAAGCCAGCCTTGGTTCGCCGATTCATGTCGGCAACGTTATCAAAACCGACCAAAACGGCGCAGCCGGGGTAACGCTGAAAGACAATACCATTTTGTCGATCGGCCCGAATACCGAATTCAAAATAGAAGCATATCAATTCGAACCACAACAGGACAAATTGCAATTAAACGCCAGCTTATTAAAAGGCACCCTGCACTATATTTCCGGCGTCATCGCCAAACTCAAACCGGAAGCGGTAACGGTAAAAACCCCCACCGGCGTGATTGCGGTAAGAGGCACACGTTTTTTAGTCAAAGTTGAAGATTAAACTGAGTATTTGCCATGACGACAATTTCCATACCCAAAACCTTAACATTCGCAGTCGCGCTGGCTTTAAGCGGTTGCGCCAAATCTTATTTGGTCTTACTGGAAGATCACGACGGCTCAACCGGAAAAGTGATTTTCAGCGGTGCCGGCAGCGAAACCGTGGTTGAACAAGCCGGTTTTGGTGCGGCTCTGGATAACTCTAAAACCGTATTCAAAGTAGAACAAGAGAAGATCAATAAGGACTTTGGTCGAGCCTTAGCTTCCGAGCCGGTATTACCGGAAACATTTTTATTGTATTTTGAAACCGGCGGCACCAAGCTGACCGCGGATTCTGCGGCCTTGATTCCGAAGATCATCGAAGCCGCCAGCAAACATCCGGCCGCCGATATTTCAGTGATAGGCCACACCGACACCGTGGGCGATGCCGGCAAAAACGAAAAGCTGGCTAATGAGCGCGCCGTTCAGGTCAGCAAGTTATTCGATGCCGGCAAAATGGATGTCAAAGAGGTCGCCGTGACATCGCACGGCGAAAAGAATTTGTTGATCAAGACCGGCGATGAAACGTCCGAACCGCGAAACCGTCGGGTAGAAGTGACGATCCGATAACTTTCTAACCCATCAAACCGCCAACTCGAAAGCTGGCGGTTTTTTGTATTTGCTTATTCGCTGGCCAGCACTTTTGCCAACTGCGCGGCAGGCACATAGCCGGGCAGGATATTACCTTTTTGCGTGACTATCATCGGTGTGCCATTCATACCGAACGCTTCACCCAAGGCCATATGTTCATCCACTGGATTTTCACAGGTTTTCGCGTCCAGATGTTCACCCTTCTTCGCGGTGGTTAATGCTTTGTTTTTGTCGGCGGCACACCAGACTGACACTGCTTTTTTTATAGGAATCCGACCCTTTGCCGGCTCTAGGGAAGAACATGTAGCGTATCGTAATGCCCTGCGCCATGTATTGATCGATTTCAGAGTGCAACTTACGGCAATAACCGCAATCGATGTCGGTAAAGATAGACACGACATGTTTGCTGTTTTCCGGTTTGAAAATAATCATTTTTTGTTCGCCGACTTTATCCAGCGAGGCTTTACGCACCTCAGCCAGCTTAGATTCGGTGATATTTTTCTTTGCTTCGGCGTCAAATAATTGCCCTTGCAGTAAATATTTACCGTCTTCGGATGAATAAAAGATATTGCCGCCCATAGACACTTCGTACAGACCTTTGACTTCCGATGGTTTCACCGAGTCAACCTGCCCGCCCGGCATAAAGTTACTCAAGGCTTTTTTTATCGCGGCTTCGTCGGCAAATAATGCTGGACTAGTCAAAGCCAGTAGCGTCAGAGCCAGCGTGTATGTGATTTTTTTCATGTAATTACCAGGGAAGATTAGAAATGAATGTGGTTGACCACAACGCGACTGCTTTGTTCAGCGTTATTGAAATAATCTGCCTATATCCAGAAACATCGCCAGACCCATCAGCAGCATCAACAGCAACATGCCGGCCTGTTGAAAATACAGTTGTATTCTTTCCGGAATCGGGCTGCCTTTTACGGCCTCAACGGCGAAAAACAGCAAATGACCACCATCCAACACCGGGACAGGCAGCAAATTCAACACACCGAGACTGACGCTAACCAAGCCTAGAAACTTCAGAAACGCCGTAAATCCCATTTCAGCCGATTGACCGGCATATTGGGCGATACTGATGGGACCGCTCAAATTCTCGACGGAAGCCGAACCTACCACCATTTTTCCCATCATTTTTAATGTGGTCACCGCGTAAAACCAAACTCGCTTTCCGGCGACCGGAACCGCATCCCAGGGAGACAAAGCATGTGTCACCATCATGGAGTCCAGCAAGTCTTTCGGCGTATCCACACCGGCGCCGATTTTGCCGACAGCCTTGCCCTCACCCTGCTGTTCGCTACGCGGCGTTATGCTTAAGGATAATGGCGCGCCGCTACGCTCCAGCAATAACTTAATTTCAACATCCGGCCGGGCCTGCACATAATCTACCCATTGTTGCCAGTCGGTAATGGCGGTGCCGTCTGCGCTGTTAATTAAATCACCGCTTTGTAAACCGGCTTGTTTGGCAACCCCATCCTCAAGCACCTTACCGATAACCGGTTTAATAGTGGGCACCCAAGGTTTCAGACCCAATCGCTTATGTAGCATTTCCGGGGTTTGTACGTCTTGTTCGGTCAAGTGAATCAAGCGTACTTGTTGACTATCGTCTATCGCTTTAGTCACTACGCTTATTTCGGTTTTACCGTCAATCGCCGAGGTCAACAAGGTGTCCAGAGCTTCTATCCAGGTAGGCGTGGCAGTCTCATCAACGCTGATTATTTCGTCCCCTGCCGCAAAACCGGCCTGCTCGGCCAGAGATCCGGCCTCCACTCCACCGATAACCGGTCTAACGCCCGCTTCACCGATGACCAACACCAACCAAAATAAAACCACGGCCAGCAGTAAATTGGCAATCGGTCCGGCTGCGACGACGGCGGTTCGGGCTAATAACGGCTGCCGATTGAAGGCGAAAGGTAAATCTTCCGCCTTTACGGCTTCTTCGCGTTCGTCGACCATTTTCACATAGCCGCCCAACGGGATGGCAGCGACGACGAATTGAGTATCGGCCGAGCTTTTTTGCCAGCTGATTAACGGCTTGCCGAAACCGATGGAAAAACGGATAACTTTGATGCCAACCTTGCGTGCCGCCCAAAAATGGCCGTACTCATGAAACGCCACCAGTACCGCGATGGCGACGGTGAAATAAAACAAAGTGTGCAAAGTATCCATCAAATCTATTGTTTGAGTTCGGCGATCACTTTATTCGCAACGTCTCTGGCCTGCTGGTCGGCTGCCAAGACGTGTTCGAGCGTATCGGCGCAATCGGCAGTAAATTGGGCCATGCTTCGCTCTATGATGCGCGCAATATCGGTAAAGCGTACCTGCTCGTTCAAAAAGGCTTCCACGGCAATCTCATTCGCGGCGTTCAAAACGGTCGGCATAATGCCGCCAGCTTTGATAGCTTCGTAGGCCAGCCGCAAACACGGGAAACGTTGCAAATCAGGTTGTTCGAAATCCATATGCTTGACTTCGAAAATATTCAGCGGCACCACGCCGGAGTCAAAGCGCTCCGGCCAAGCCATGGCGTGCGCGATAGGTGTGCGCATGTCGGGGTTGCCCATTTGCGCTAACACAGAGCCGTCGACATAATCCACCATGGAGTGAATGATACTTTGCGGATGAATCACTACTTGAATCGCATCCGGGTCCATATTGAACAACAGACAGGCCTCGATCAACTCCAAGCCTTTGTTCATCATCGTCGCGGAATCCACCGAAATTTTTCGGCCCATATCCCATTTCGGATGCGCGACCGCTTGTTCGGGGGTCACAGTATCCAAATCGGCAATTGGCGTTTGCCGAAACGGACCGCCGGATGCGGTCAACAAAATACGTCTGGCCTGTTTGGCAGTATGCCCGGTCGTATAGCCAGCAGGCATGCACTGAAATATTGCGTTGTGTTCGCTATCAATCGGTAACAAGGTCGCGCCGTTTTCGGCGACGGCTTGCATAAAGATTTGCCCGGACATGACCAAGGCTTCCTTGTTAGCCAACAATACCGTTTTGCCAGCTTTTGCTGCGGCCAAAGTTGGCAACAAACCTGCTGCGCCGACGATAGCGGCCATCACTGCGTCAACATTGTCCAAGGTTGCTACTTGCGTCAAGGCGTCCGCGCCGGCTAACACCTTAATATCGGCAAGAGGCGAACCGGCGATTTTGTCCTCGAATGCTTGAGCGTTATCCGGATTGGCAACTACTGCATACTCCGGACGATGGGCCAAACATTGTTCGTACAAGGCGTCGATATTACCGTTGGCGGTTAACGCTACCACTTTATATTGGTCGGGGTGGCGCGCAACCACATCTAAAGTGCTGACGCCAATCGAGCCGGTGGCTCCGAGTATGCAAAGACCTTTCATGCGTAAAACACCCTACCAATCAATAAAATCCCTGCATAGAAAAAA
>Ga0160183_111558_pt1 | contig 30123 bp, 22 predicted proteins | sample met14sb_FD_108562 | JGI IMG/M metagenome (GOLD analysis project Ga0160183, IMG submission 108562) | Synthetic bacterial communities of pure cultures from sediment of Lake Washington, USA, under high oxygen condition - MT... | ecosystem: Engineered > Modeled > Simulated communities (microbial... >...
CGTGGTTAAAACCGAGCAAGTCACCCGGATTCAGTACAACGCGCTATCCAGGCGTTTGGGTCTAACCGGCAGCTTGGCCAAGCTGGCCGACACCTTGGTTAAGTATGCGCAGATACCGTTTGCGGCGTTAATGGATACCTTGGGTTTGGGCATTTACCTGAACGTGTACGCGGTGAAGCAATAAGCCATGTTGACCGTCGTTATTCTGACCCAAAACGAGGAAGCCAATCTGCCGAGCTGTTTGGCCGGTATCCCCGAACGCTACCCCATCGCGATTGTCGACTCCGGCAGTACCGATAACACGCTGACCATTGCCCAAGAGCGGGGCTGCGCGATTCATCGTAACCCCTGGCCGGGTTTTGCCGAGCAACGCAATTTCGCGATTCGTCAATGCGGCATAGACACGCCGTGGATTTTGTTCGTCGATGCCGACGAAATTTATCCGCAGGCCTTTTACGACTGGTTTGAAGCCAAATTATCCGAAACTCACAGTATCGACGTGTTGATGGTGCCTTCGGTGTTGTATCTGCGTGGCAAACGCTTGAACCATGCGCCCGGTTATCCCATTTATCACCCCCGACTGGTGCGCCGCGAGACTACCCGGTTTGTACGCAACCACACCGGGCATGGCGAAGCGGTGTTGGATAGCTGCCGCATCGGCTATTCCGATATTCCTTACGAGCATTATTTTTACCACGGCGAAATTATCGAGTGGATGCACAAGCACGTCGGTAAGGCTGCGCAGGAAGTGCAATTACAACCCACCGCCGGGGCGGTGATGACCACGCGCGGCCGTTTGAGCGTATTGCTGGGACGCTCCTGGCTGCGAATACTGGCGCGGTTTTGTTATCACTATTTGTTACGCGGTGGTTTTTTGGATGGTGCGGCGGGGTTGGAGTTTGCGCTGATGTTTACTTGGTACGAAGCCACGATTTATTTGCAAGCAAAAGCCGGTAACTGGGCGAGGAGTGCGGTATGAAAATTTCGTTGGTGTTGGCAACCTTGGGCAGGGACGCGGAAGTCTTGGATTTTTTGAAATCGCTGCTGTTTCAGACCTATAAAAACTTCGAGCTGATCGTTATCGATCAAAATCGCGACGGCAAGATCGACGCCATTTTGGAATCTTACCGAGCGTTGATGAACATCAAGCATATAAAAGTGCAATTCACCGGCAACGCCCGGGCCAGGGATTACGGTATCGGTTTGGCGCAAGGCCGCATCGTCGCCTTTCCGGACGACGATTGTGCCTATGACCAGGATGTGTTGGAAAAAGTGGTCGCTGAATTTAAGCGGCGCGCAGATATGGCCATTCTGGTGGCCGGTTCCTACGATTTTTCCGCTACCCGGTTCAGCATCGGCGTGAATAGCCACAAAGCCGGCTATTTCAACCGCTTCCGGATGATGGGCGTGGAATTTACTCAGTTTTTTGATCTGCAACGGGTCGATAGGCAGCAGTTTCATTTGGATCACGATTTTGGCATCGGTTCCAAATATTCCGGTGCCGAAGGATTTGAGTTGCTGTACCGCTTGCTGCGCGCCGGCGGCAATGCGTTTTACACGCCGGAGATCAAGATTTTTCATGCCAACAAGGATCATTACAAACTCGGCACCGCAAGGATGTTGATGTATTCCACCGGCATCGGCGCTTATATCCGCAAGTTTACCAATCAACATGATGTGTTTATTTGGTACTACATAGCCCGCAAGATGTTTGTCGCGCCGGTGTTGAAAATGGCTTTGGCGCTGCTTACCTTCAATCCGCAAAAACTGGCGTATTCGTTTTACAACTTGGTCGGTATCTGGCGCGGGTTTTTGACCTACGGTAAATCGGAAAAATGTATTTAAAGACTGTTTCGGGAGAAATGAAATGGATGTAGGTATTGTCGCGACCCATGTGCCGCCGGCCAAAGGCTATGGTGGGGTATCGGTGACCTGTGGCGTATTGACCAAAGCTTGGGCGGAGCGCGGCCACAAGATGGCGCTGGTCGCCGCCGACGAGTCGATAGACGGTCGCTTGCGCGCCGAGGATGTCAAGCTGGGCAAGCAAGTCGATGTCAGGCTGTACCGGTGTTACGGCTTTCGACGCTGGGGCTTTGGTTTGGGCGCCATGCCAAAGATTTTCAAGCTCTGTTGGCAGGCACCCCGGATCTATATCCACGGCATTGCTACGTGGCCTTCCACGCTGGCGGCAATGTTTTGCGTATTGCTGCGCCGGCCGTTTATGGTGGCGGTACACGGCGGCTTGATGCCGGAACATGTGGCGCTGATTCGTCGGCAAAAGCCGCATAAATGGTTGTTTTACAAGTGGTTGACTTTTCCGACCCTGCGCCGGGCCATTGCGGTGCATTGCACCAGCGATACCGAAGCGGAGGGCGTCACCGACGTTTTGGGGCCGGACGCCAAGGTTTTATTGGTGCCGAACGGCATCGACAGTCGCGAGTTTCAAGTCGCCGGCTATCCGCAAGGCGAGGGCACCCAATTGTGTTTTCTGGGGCACGTGCAGCAAGAAAAAGGCATCAATGCGTTTATCCGGGCCTGGTTAAAAACGCGCCGGCCAAATGACCGTTTGGTGGTGGCCGGCCGCAGTGTCGATGGGGCTTATTTTGAAGAATTTCAGGCTTTGCTGGCGCAGGCTGGCGGTGCTATCAGTTATAAAGGCTATTTGCCGGTTGCCGAAGTGAAGCAGTTGTTGGCCGACAGTCATTTCCTGGTGTTGCCGTCCGGTTTGGAAGAAACCGGCGGTATGCGCGAAAATTTTGGCAATGTGGTTGCGGAGGCCATGGCAGCCGGTCGACCGGTGCTGGTCGCGAAAGGTTTGGCTTGGGATCATTTGGCAATGTATGGCGCCGGTTTGGTGTTCGAGCGCAATGAGGCTTCGGTTTGTGCGGTGTTGCGGCAAACGCAAGTGGTGACTCAAGCGACTTGGCAAGACATGGCGCTGCGTAGCCGTGAATATGTCGAACAGCAGCTGGACCCGGTTAAATTAGGCGATAAAGTCTGGAAAGTGATGACAAAAGCCGATCACGTTAAATTGCCGCAGTCCTTAATAGAAGGTTCGTCTTATGAATAAAAAAGTGGGTCTGATCGTGCCGACTCTGAATGCCGGCGAGCTTTGGGAATCGTGGTTACAAGCCTTTGCCGCACAAACTGTGAAGCCTGATTATTGGCTGCTGATAGATTCCTCATCCGCCGACCACACAGTGGCTTTGGCTCGCGACGCGGGTTTTGACGTGGAGGTGATAGCCAAGTCCGAGTTTAATCATGGCGGCACCCGGCAATTTGGCGTGAACCGGCTGGCGGATGCCGATATTCTGGTGTTTTTGACTCAGGATGCCTTGCTGGCGGCCCCCGATGCCATCGAAAAATTACTGGCAGCGTTTACAGACGACAGCGTCGGCGCTGCTTACGGCCGGCAATTGCCCCATCGCAACGCCGGGCCGATCGGCGCGCATGCCCGTTTATTCAATTATCCGCCGCAAAGTCAGGTGCGCAGTTTGCAAGATAAGGTGCAATTCGGCATCAAGACGGCGTTTATTTCCAATTCGTTTGCCGCGTACCGGCGCAGTGCGTTGATGGGCGTTGGCGGGTTTCCTGTCAATACCATCATGAACGAAGATACTTTTGTGGTCGGCAAGATGTTGCTAAACGGCTGGAAAGTGGCTTATTGCGGCGATGCCTCTGTGTTTCATTCGCACGATTACGGATTTGTCGACGAATTTAAGCGCTATTTCGATATTGGCGTTTTTCACGCCCATACGCCTTGGTTGCAGCAGACCTTTGGCGGTGCTTCGGGCGAAGGCCGGCGTTTTGTCGTGTCGGAGTTGAAGTATCTATTGAAAAATGCGCCCTGGCTGCTGCCTTCGGCCTGTTTGCGCACCGGTCTGAAATGGCTGGGCTATAAAATGGGCGGGAGGATGCACGCTAGAATGCCGCAGAGCTTGAACAGACGCTTTAGTTTGCATAAAGCTTATTGGGCGGGCGCTATTTCTGAAAATAGCCTTAACGGCAGATCGTAAATCGATGATTTCCTTATGACGACTAAGCCAGTATTTCCGCGGAATAACGGCAAAACTGGTTCTAAAATTAATCCAATCTTCATCTTATCCTAATCTAAATTACAGTTTTTCTTCATCTTGACTCTGTAGATTCCTAGCCAACATTGTGTTTTTCCGGTCAGAACCGGTTTTTTTTGTTCATTGTACGTAGGCGTCGCGCCGGTATGGTTCAGCAAAAATTCGGAAAAAATACAAGGTTGGATGTGCAAAAGGCCGACAGGGTCTTTCACCGATAGAGCGGGGATAACAGCAACATTTGTTATCAATTCTTTGAGTTTGAAGAGTAGTGCCCGGATGTTTAGGGAATTTGATTAATTACGTTATGGAGTTTCATCTTGATTTCTGAAAAGCATTCATTTGATAGTTGTTTTGAGGTTTTTTTTAGCTGACACGCCTGAAAGCAAACGCATTCATTACAACCTCAGATACCAAGTTTATTGCGACGAAATGGGGTATGAGGACAAAGAAAATTTTCCGGAACAAATGGAGTTCGACGAATGGGACCGCCATTCCGTGCATTTCATGGTTCGGCACCGATACACCGGGCAATGGTTGGGCGCGTTACGCTTGGTTTATCAGAATCAAGCGGTTTTCCCTTTCGAAGCCAAGTGCGTTCCCGACCAGCCTATAACCCCTCAGCAATACCAACAATCAATAGAAATATCCCGTCTCTGCGTATTGAGAGAAGCCAGACGCTTTGCCCCGAGGGCTTTCCCGCAACAGGAGCAAGACGCTGAACAAGTTGCCAAGGACAGCGGTAACATTCGTTATCTGCATACCATTAAAAATCAGACTCGCAGCATAATGTGGGGTTTGTATCGGGCGGCGGTTGTCTACTCGGCGCGGAACGATATTAAACAGTGGTACATATTGGTAACGCCGTCTTTGGCTTACGCGGTTAAGAAAGAGGGGTTTGAAATGCAACAGGTAGGCGGCGCCTGCGACCATCGCGGTCAGCGTATTCCTTATGCATTGGATGTTGAGCATATTCTTGCCAATCCTTTGTGGCAAAAAGACTATCAGTTGGATTATCGCAAATATTCAGAACTGCTAGAGCAATCGGTGGCTAAGCGGCAAAGAGCTTAAAGTATCGGCGCGCGATCATGCCCAGTTTTAGATACTAAGCGGTTTGCAGGGCATTTATCGCATCCAAAAAAAGCCCGGTTTGCGCTGGCGATCTATTAAATCTGGGCGGTGCGGCTGCCGGATTGGAGTAAGCCGCTAGTGTCGTTACCGATGCCAGACCATAGCGTGAAAGCAGCCCTAAGTCATGCGGCAGACGCCGCGCGGGCGTGTCGGCGTTGTTTAAATCCCCGCGCAGCTTATTCCCGGAAACTTCCGTCTTCTGAAAGCCATTATGTCGCGGCTCGTCGTTAAGCCTTTACGCTCTCAGTTCCTCTAAAGTCAGGCCGAGCAGGCTTGAGCTGTTTAATTAGCGCCAGCCCAAAAGAACCACGCGCCTCAAACCGAAAACTTGATGCCTCAGGTCCAGCCGTACCGGGAATCTACATAAGATAGAGCCCGGACATAAACAATCCATTTTGAATTTGCCAAGGCTGCCGGCCACCGTTGCAGACACTGTGCAGCCGTTTTTTGGGTGGGCGTTTTTCTGTCTTATTCCAGCAGCTTACGGTAAAGTTGCAGAGTCAAACTGATATACTGGCTTTCGTCTGTCTCAGCTTAGCTATCTGCTGTTTCGGGTCGGAAGCCTACGTCATTATTATAAAAACTATATTAGCCAGGATTATTTATGGAAGCTTATTTGCCCATGATTCAAAGCATACTGTCGGATTGGTATCGATTTACGCTGGAAAACCAGGAATATGCCGGCGCTTTAGCGCTTGCCGTGTGGTTGCTGACGGCAATGTTTTACAGTATCAGGATTTATTTTTTAAAAAAAACCAATGCCATCAATTTAAAAGCGCGTCTTGCTTTACAAGCTGATTTGGAGGCGGCGCAACAGCAACAGCAAGCCTTGCAAGAACAATTGACTGCCAATACCGAGCAGATGGAAGCTGCCAAAGCCTTGGCTGATAACGAAACGCAACGGGCAGCCGGTCTGGAAGAAAAGCTGGTACTGGCAAATCGGCAGGTGATCGACAGTATCAAAACCTTGGCCACCAGTTTCGAATTGACCGAGCCCGCCTTACCGGCCGCCAACGATCTGCAATCGACTGATCTGTGGCCACGATATTTCGCGCTTACCGCGCAAATTACCGAACGCTTTAAAGCTGAGCAGCAGGGCAAAACCGAGTTGCAACTGGCTCTGTGGGCGGAAACCTCCAAAGTCGCTGAAAAAGATGCGCTATTGGGGCCGTTGCAGTTGCGTTTGGAATCGCAAACCGAACAGTTGAATAAACTGGAATTGGCGGTGGAAGAGCAAAAAATTCTGCGCGAGCGCGAACAAGCCAGCGCGGAAAAACTACTGGCGGAGGCCCAAGCCAAACATCAAGCCGAACTGGCGCGTTACGCCGACTCGGCCAAACATTCGGCGATTCCTGCGCCTGTTTACTCGCAGCCGGTATCTCAACCGGAGCCAAAAGTTGTTATCAACGAAGCGCCCGCAGTTATCCAGCCTGCCCCGGCTGTTGTTGCTGAACCTGTCGTGGTTCAGGCACCTGTCGAGCCGCCAAAGCCGGTCGAGCGCGAAGTTGCGCCGGTTGTGGATAAGCCCAAACCAGTGGTTGCCGAGCCGGCACCGGCAAAACAGTCGTCCGTCGATAAATTGGCCGAGAAAAGTGGCAGTTTCGGCAAGTTCAAGCAAATGTTGAACAACACGATGCAGCAAATGGCTAAGTTGGATCAGAAACTGGGTACACAAACAGAAGTCGCGGCCGAGGCCATCCAGGAAGAGTTGGAAGAAGTCGCCACACCTGTCGTGGAGGCGGCCGCTGAACTTAAGGAAAATGTGGTGGAAATCGCGGAAAATGCCGCAGAAGCGATCAAAGAACCGGCTGCCGGCGTTGGCGGAAAGCTGAAAGGTTTGTTCGGTAAAAAAGCGGCAGAGCCCGCCGTTGAGCCTGAACCGGTAGCGGAGCCCGAGCCGATTGCCGAAACAGTTGCCGCCGCAGTCGAACCCGCCAAACCTGCCGGGCTAAAAGGTTTGCTCAAAAAGTGGAAATGATAGTTTCCGCCGTTTAAAAAGCAGTCGGGCAAACCTTGTTTGTTCGGCTGTTTTAATCCGCCACCGATTCCAATAGAAACCTGCCAGTGGCTCCAGCCGGCCATGAATCGACAACTGCATGTGGATTGTCAAAGACTGCAACGCTGTAGCATCAATGGAGGGGCTGCGGATTCGAGGGTGTCGGGGCGCTAGCCACCAAATCTGCATCGGCAATTGCAGGACATTGCCTTTCGAAACCTCGATTGCATAGAGGCTACTTGCTTTAAACTTGTGCGCAACCCGTTTGACCTCGTGCACGAGATATTTTGCTATCGTCGCAACCTTTTTTACCTTGCACGCAAGCCTCCGAGCCTGGCGATTAAGCCTAAAAGCCTTGCGGGCAAGGCAAATTGATTCGCCCGCAAGGCAAAATGCCTAGCGCGCAACCCGATTGACCTCGTGCACGAGATATTTTGCTATCGTCGCAATCTTTTTTACCTTGCGCGCAAGCCTGCCGAGCCTGGCGATTAAACCTAAAAGCTTTGCGGGCAAGGCAAATTGATTCGCCCGCAAGGCAAAATGCCTAGCGCGCAACCCGATTGAGTTCGTGCATGAGGTATTTTGCTATCGTCACAACCTTTTTTACCTTGCGCGCAAGCCCGCCAAGCCTGACGACTAAACCTAAAAGCCTTGCGGGCAAGGCAAATTGGTTCGCCGTTCCGGCAAAACGCTTTGCGCGCAACGGGATTAAGCTCGCGCGCAAGGTCATTTTCTATGGTCGCGAAGCTTTCTGTATTGCCTGCCAGCTCACTAAACCATGCGGCAACGTGTTTTGGTTAGAGTCAGAGCGAACGAGGCTTGCGCGAATTGCTCAATGCGATTAAAGCGAGGCATCAAGGCGCGAATGAAGGGGAAATAGTTAATACCCGAAAAAATCATGCCGCGCACTAACCCAATCGCCCTGGAATTGAATGCAATTGATCAATGTATTGTTGGCAGGTTTGCGCGGCTACCGGCCACATTGCGACATTCAAGTTTTTAATTTATGGCAGCTGAAATTCAAGAAACTGTCGTTCAGAGTTTAAGCTACTGCTCCAATGGAGAAATAGAGGCGGCATAACGTTCAAAGAAGATACTAGCGTTCTTGTGAGGCTGATAGCTCTTATGGTAATGCGCTACTTCCTCCCAGAGAGTTCGAAGTATAACTTTCATTAGGTCGAGCGGTTCCACGAAGTTCTGAGTCGGCAATACGCAGTCGTCAGATGACGGCATGTAGGTGTCTAGTGCCATTCCATCAGCCCAGCCATGATCGGTCATCCGCTTAACGTAGATCATCAAGTCTGGCTGAACCTTCACTGCGTCCAGGATCTGGAGTGCACACAGGCCCTCGAAGATGTACGGAGTATTAGCCTTCCGTAGATGATCTGACAGTTCTTTCAGTTTGAGATTAGCGAAGAAGCCTCCTTGATTCCTGTGCAGAAAGTCATCAGCACTGATGATATTTAGGTTCCAGTGCGCTGCAAGACTTCTAGCAAGTGTTGTCTTACCTGATGCTTGGAAACCGTCAATGGCAATGACTTGCAACCCCTTTGGCGATATGGCCGAGGCTACTTCGTCAGTGGAGTGGTAGACAGGCATTTGGTTTAGTTTAGTGTTAGTTGAGCGAATCACACCATATGTAAAATCAATAAATTTAATTGATTACAGTAAAAAAGCAGCAAACCCTAATAACTTGCTAGACGCAGACCAAGTTCATTCTGGAGTCCGAGCATAATTGAAGGGGGGGCATCGTCAAGAAGATGCCCAATAGAAAGCTTTGAGAGAGGTGAAAATTCATCAATCACATTATATTTATCGGATAGTAATTTAAACAAAAGTTCTGTTGCTTTTGCATTATTAAAATTTATCACCTCAGCTTCCGCAAAATTTGCAGATGCAAAGTCTTGGTCAATAGCATGAGCAAAATCTGCTAAATTAGCTAGTATCTCTTTTTGATCATTTTCGCTTAGATTATAACCAGTTGAAGCCGCCATAGTTCGAAACTCTGCAATTAAACTTGCCATGATGTTAGCAATATAATGAGGAGCACCAAGTACTGTTGAAACATACGACAGATATATTGATATATAGAAAATAGTCAGGTAATGGCGAGCCATAAGAGGTGACTCAATAATGGCGCTTGCTGCAGGAAATGATGAACAAATTTGTCCTGGTTCAAATTCTGAAAGAATTTTTTCTGCAGAGTGACATCCTTGTCTAAATGCAATTTGGCCTAATTGCAGGGCGGATATACTTGTTCCATCTGAAAAGATGAAATCATTACCATTGCCCTGGTTCTTAGGTAATTGGTTGGAATGTTCACGATCCAAGGATATTGGATGATTCTTTAACTCTTTCTTACCATGTCCATGGATTAACTCCCTTTCCTCTTTATTTAGTAAGAAAGTTAATAATCCAAGTGACATCATTCCAGAAAAACCACCGAAAACTAAGGCCAAAAAAATTGTAGTACCTAAATCAGATTGAGGCGCAAATTTCACAAAAACACCACCAGTGACCATTGCACCAAAAATCATTGCTAAATTTATAGCCATCTTTATAGACATTTTTTAACCTTTTAAAATTAATTATTAGATTCGTAAGTCGATTAGAGAAACGAAAAAACTAGCAAATGCTTTGAAATAAAAGTTAATTGTTGAATTCAAACCACTAAATTTTAAAGTCTTAAGGCTTGGTTTCATTATTATTCAGCCAGCCTACTTCCACAATCGCGGAGTTAGCTTATTATTCGTTAGGGGGGCAATGCAAAGCTCAACTGACTGTCGCTTTTGGGTCCAGGGTGTGTAAAAACGTATAAATCCAAAGAGCGGTGGAAAAATAAGTTAACTTGACTCGCTCATTTTATTTCTGGGTGGAAAGATTTATTCCCCAAGCAGATGAAATAACCAGAAAAGTGGGAGAAATTTTAATTTTTGAATTTTATTTTTGCGTTTTTACACAGCCTCGCTCGATCAGAGACAATTCGCCTCTTTCCAAAGACCTTGTAGTGTTCAGCCGCCGCCCTATCGAATTGGGGCCCCGATACGCCATCGGAACAGATGGCGGTTTTCAATCGGAATAAGCAAACTGTCTAAACTTCCGGTACGAAAAAGAACGGGCTGCCTTCGTGGCCGGCGTGCTGTAAAGGTGCATATTGCGGCATTTGTTCGAAACCGCCTTTTGCCGCCGAAGCCCTTACTTGATTGGCCACATCCCGGAAAATATCGTAATCCTCGATGATGCGTTTGTTACCGCGCAATACTTTCAAAAACGCATTGGCAAACACCGAATGGTCGCCGCCACCCTGATCCATAACCGGTTTTACGCCGCCGGAAGTCAGCACGGTGCGGGCCTTGCGGCTATTCATCGCTTTTAACCAGCGTTCGCGCTTGGCGTCGTCCATGCCTTCCGGCAGTTTGGCTACTGCCGAACCGGTCAACGCGCCGGAATAGCAAGAATCGGCTACCACCATAATGTGTTTGGCCGGCATGATGCTTAAAAATTCCGTGATGCTTTGGCTGGAAATCCAGTTGGCGCTATTGCCGGTTTCCGAATCGACCGGCAGCCAATAGGCGGTCTGACTTTTCTTGTCGATCTCGCCGTGGCCGGCGTAGTAAACCAGCAAATTATCCTGTTCGGTGAGTTTTTGATTCAGTTCGTTGAACGCCGACATAATCGTGTGGCGATTGGCGTTGATCAGCAATTTGGTTTTGAAGCCGTAGCGTTCGCGTAATAGCAGTTCCAGGCTTTTGGCGTCGGCGATGGGGGTTTTCAAAGACGGATAAGCGCCGTACTCGTTATTGCCGATAATGATTGCGTAGAATTTGCCGAATTGAATATCGCCCGAGCGTTTCAATTCACTGCCGTTGCTGCTCGGAAACACTGCCTCGGCCGCGTTACCGGAAGCCAGCAGGCGCAGGCTCAAGTCACTGCTTTGATTGCGTTTGTCTGTAGCGACGATGCGCACCAAGGTTTCGTCGCCTTTCAAGCTAACGTCGGTTTCAAAACGGCCGTTGGCATCGACTTTTATCGCTTTGTCGTTTAACAGCAAGCGGCTCAGGCCGGTCGCCGCGTCGATTTTGCCGACGATGCGTTTGCTGCTCTCGCCCAAGCCAAATTGAATGCTGGGAATACCCCGGGTGACGGTGACGGCGGGTTCCAGCAATTCGATATTCGGACCGTTGCCGGAGGCCACCACGTTGGATGCTTGTTGCTGGAGTTTTTCTTTCAGCGCGGCAATTTCCTTGGCTTGCTGTTGCAAGGCCTGCTTGCGCAAATCTATTTGATTTCTGTCCAGTTTGTCCTGTGAGGTCAGCCAGCCGGTCAGTTCGGCCGATTGTTTTTGGTAGGTTTCGATTTTTTCGTTGAGCTTGTTTTCGATATCGTTGGTTTTGCTTTCGACAGCTTTAGCGCTGGGGCTTTGCTGGCGCGCGGCTTCCAGTTCGCGTTTCATGCGCTGCCTTTCCTGGCTGAGAGATTGTGTCAAACTGCCCAATTTGGCTTGTTGGTCTTTTAATTGGCTTTCTTTTTCGCGCAATTGCTTTTCCAGCGATTCGATGTCGCTGGAGCCGCCGGGCGTGGTGGATTTTTGTTGTTGCAGTTTGTTACGCAAGGCTTCCAACTCGTCTTGAGCCTTGCGTAAACTTTCCTGTTGATCCTGGGTTTGCTGGCGGGTGCTTTGCAGTTGCTCGCGCAGCTGTTCTGCTTCGCGGCGGGATTCGGCTACTTCGCTGCGCAAGGTCGCCAATTCTTCGCTATTGGCGATGGCTTGGGCATTGACGGCAGGCGCGAACTGGATGCCGGCGTCTTCCAGGCCGGCCGATTTGCGATACCAACGTAGCGCGGTTTCCTTGTCTTCGGTAACACCCAGGCCTTTTTCGTAGAGATGACCCAAGTTCAACTGTGCTTGGGAATTACCCTGATTGGCGGCTTTTTCGTACCACTGCGCGGCGGCTTTGTAGTCGGCTGGCGTACCCAGGCCTTTTTCGAAAATTTCGCCGACATACAGTTGGGCGGCGGCATCGCCTTCCTGGGCTTTGGGTAGCCAGATATTTAAGGCGCTGGCGTAATTGGCGCGGTCGTAAGCGACATATTCGCCGCCGCGGACTTCACAATCGGCAGCGGTCGTGCGGATGGGGCGGCGGGCGCTGAGATAAGTCATTTGCGAGCCTAGCTTGCGTACCTGTCCGGGCAGTAGGCAATCGACGACAAACAGTTTGCTGGTGTCGGCCACGATATAGCCTTCGGTGGCTTTAGCCATTTCTTCCTGGCTGACATCGCGGGCGCAGGCGGACATTAAAATGCCGCCAATTGCCAATGCCAGCGTACGGTTCAATACTCTTTGTGTCGCCATGGTGTGCCGCCTCGAATGATTGATTTTATCTGGCAACCATAGCAGAAATCCGCTACCCCGCAAATGGCTAGGGCTGGTGGTCCAGACGTTTTAGCATCTGCGGCCAAATGGCTTGCCAGCCATGGCCGTGATCGGCATCGACGATTTCGACTTGGCTGTTGGGGCGTTGCTGTAAGGCTTGTTGGAATAATGCCGGCGGAATGTTGTTATCGCGCTGGCCCAGCAGATGCCATTCCGCGATGCCGGGTTTGCCGGCGCGCTTAGCCGGGTTTAGTGAGTCATGCAAACGCTGGTAGCCGTGATGATCGGCCCAGATATCGATGTCGTAATTCCCCGCCAGAGTCACCAACGCGACGGTTTGCGGCAAGCGCTCGGCTATCAATAGTGCCAACGTGCCGCCGCCGCTGTGGCCGATCAACACCACTTCGCTGTAACCGTTTAGCGTGCAGAACTGTGTTAATGCTTGGGTCATAGCCGCTACCACGCTTTCGCTATAGCGGGCGCCGGTCCACAAGCTTTGCGAGCAGCCGGGGTCGCCGGCGTGGCCGTTGTAGCATGGCCGTCCCAGGTATAAAGCTGGCTTCGGGTCGGAAGCCATTAATGACAGAACGGTAGCTGTGCGGGTGGTCGGGTCAGAGGCTGGAAACAGTCCACGTTCCCAAGGGTAGCCGTCACCTTCAAGATAAACATGCAGGCGTTTACCGGCGGATGGCGGCAAATGGGTAAACGATGTGAGATTGAATCCGGCGGCTTCCGACTCCAAGGCCTGAAAGCCGAATGCCGTGGCTTGCTCAAGTAGGCGCATGGCCGGGGTACTGCAAGCTGCCAGGAAAAGCAGCAGACTCAGTTTAATCAGCAAATGTAGCCGCTTGACAGGCATGAGGTACAGGCGATTTTGAATAGACCACGCTGCTTGCGGGGCTTGCAGCGTGGTCAGGAGGCTTGGTCGTCCGGCAATCGACCGTTTGCCAGGTTGTTTAAAACGACAGACGCAACCCGCTGGAAAAGGCGTGGTTTGACACGTTTGCCCGGTCGATGATGGTGTTGTAGGCCACGAAAGCGGACATGCCGTCGGCAAATTGGCCGGCCACGTTAAATCCTAATTGCATGAAATCGCGGTCCGGATTGTCGGAGCGGATGTTAAAGCCGGCATTGTTTTGCACGAAGCGCACGACGCTGACTTGGGCGTTATAGCTGGATTCATGTACCCATTCGGCATTGACTTGCGGCACGATCACGCCCCAAGGCAGGCTCCACGCATACGAAGCCCTGGCGCCGGCTTTGGTTAGCATGGATTCTATGTTTTGTTTGCCGTAGCTGGTGCCGAAGCTGGAGCCACCTGTTTCGCGGTAGCCGTCCACTTCGGTTTTGGCGTAGTCGAAACCGATATAAGGTCCGACCACTACCTTGTCGATGTGGTAGTTATAACCTGCGCCCAAGCTGGAGGCATACTGCATGCCCGAGGTGCTGCCTTTTGCCGAGGTGTTGAAAAAGCTCATTGCCCGCTCGGATTCGTAATCGATGCCGCCGACACTGGCCAGCGCGTCGATATAGAAATCCTGAATATTCAAAGTGCTGTATAGCGAGCCGGTATAGGCTGCGGTATAAAGCTGGCCGGCGCGGTTGCTGAAATCGGCTTTGTTGTGAGCGTTATTAAAGGCCACCCCCACAAAAAAATTATCGGTGAAAGCATAATCCGCACCGACCGTGACACCTTGATTGTCAAAGCTGTAACCCTGTTCGTTGGCAGTGCGGTTCCGGCTACCAAAACTGCCGTCGATATTGCCGTATAGGCCCAGGCGTTGAAATATTTCCGGTAGTTCGTCGCCGCTGCCGCCGCCGATTTTGGTGCCGCCCAGGTTGATGCCGCCCGCATTACCGGCGCGCAAGGTGGCGATGCGATCCATTACGCTGCTGAAATTCGCTCGCGAAGTGGCAACCGTTGTGGCTGCAATCGTATTGATCTCTTCAGGGGTGATTTGATCGATAACATCGGCTTTGGCAGCCGCGCCCAGGCCGGCGATTCTGGCGCAGTCGCTGATAACAGCGCTGCTGGTGGGTGATGCGCACAAGCTATTAATTGCCAGAGAGGTAGCGCTGGCGTTGGAGGTGGATTCGATAATTTGCGATTGGGAAATGACCGCGCCGCCGCTGCCGGCATAGCTAATCAATCTTGCACTGCCCGAGCCGGTGCCGGTGCCGGGAATGATCAGTCCCGAGTCGCCGACTATCAGTAACACATTGCCCGTGTCGCTGTTTATATTGGAACCCGCGATAGCGTCGGTTGATGCAAACGGGTAGTTTGCCAGCGCGACAGTATAGCTGCCGGGGCTCAAGGGGTAGTCGTTAATCAGCGAGTTAAAATTCGGAGAAACGCCCGCCGCGCCGCAGTCTATTTGGTTACAACCGTCGTCGTTCTGAGTGAGTACGGAGAGGCTGGTAAAATTGCCGGTGCCGCTCAGCAGGAAAATATAGGGGTCCGTTGTGGGGCCGCTGGTGGCAATATCGACCAGTGTGGTTTGTGATAGCGAGAAGGGCAGGTAGCCCACGGATCCCGCCCCGGAGCCGGTTAGATTGAATGTGCCGCTCGCGAATTCCACGCCTGCCGCGAGTGGCGACGCCAGCAGCAATGTCACTAACGAGCCTGCGGTTAGGGATTGCCGTTTGCTTAATCGCGCAACAGCGGTTTTAGAGCAGAATAGTTCAAAAAAAAACAGTGATTTCATGAGCATTTATTCCAAATAATTTTTGCAACTTATTATAGATGCATGTTGATGTTTTCAATAGTAATTAAATTTTTCTGGAGATTCGGTGTCGGCCAATCGCGCTTTTTCTTATTGAATCGTGGTCAGTAAATTTCTGATGACCGTCGGGCTTGGGAGAGATCAAATGCAGCGGTGGCGAGAATTTGCCGGACCTGGACGGGATTTATCCCGGTCGATTTTGGTGCTTGGCGGTTTTTAGACCATCAAGGGCAATTGCCGCGACACGAACAAGCTCTTCGGCTAAAATCCTTACACTTTCCCTGACTGTCGTTTGCCATGTCCAGATTTGAGCTCGCATTGAAAGCCTTTCAGCAGGCTCAACTAGCCTATGAAGATTTATTGGCGGTGGCAGCCGCGTTAAGCGCGGAACCCGAACAGGTTTTAGATGCAGCCCGCCAATTCTTGGAAAACGAATATCGGAACGGAAAAATTGGCGCGGATGTTTATCGCGGTTTGCAATCGGTCATGCAAGACGAAACCCGGTTTGTCGACGACCAAACCCAAATGGCGCCTTCACGGGTCTCCGCTCCAGACGATGCAACCAGCATAGTATCGGCGCCGGCTACGGCGACGACGATACTGCCGGTTTCACCCGCTACGCAAACACCTACCCTGACGACCGAATCCTTGCTGCAAGGCTTGGATCCCTCGCAGCCGCGCGCCGAGCTGACAGTCGGTAGTACCTTGAAAGGTCGTTTTGTGCTCGAAGAGTTGCTCGGGGTGGGCGGCATGGGTATGGTGTTTAAAGCCACCGACTTGCGCAAAGTAGAGGCCTCGGATAAAGAGCCTTTCGTCGCTTTAAAGGTGTTAAACCAGGATTTTCAATTCAATCCGATGGCACTGGTGGCTTTGCAGCGGGAGACCAAGCGCGCGCAAACCCTGTCTCACCCCAATATTATCAAAGTCTACGATTTTGATCGGGACGGTACGCACGTGTTTATGTCGATGGAATACCTACAGGGTAGGCCGCTCAGTCATCTGATACGCGAGCATGTCGACAGCGGATTACCCTTCAAAAAAGCCTGGCCTATCATCAGTGCGATGGCTGAAGCCTTGGCGCATGCGCATAAGAAAAATATCGTGCATTCCGACTTTAAACCGGGGAATGTGTTTGTCGGCGACGACGGCGAAATCAGAGTGCTGGATTTCGGGATTGCTTGCGCCATTGGCCGCAGCGAAACAGACGGCCACGACGCGACGATTTTTAATGCGAGGTCGCTGGGCGCTATGACTCCGGCCTATGCCAGTTTGGAGCAACTGCAAAATAGCGATCCCGATCCGCGCGACGATATTTATGCCTTGGCTTGCATCACTTACGAACTGTTGAGCGGCAAGCATCCGTTTGGCCGGTTATCGGCGGAAAAGGCCACGGAAGTCAATCTACAGCCCAAACCCATTGCCCAGCTTAAACGCCGGCAATGGAAAGGATTGCAAAAGGCTCTGGCTTTTAGGCAGGAGGATCGCTGTGCCACTATCGACGAATTTTTAGCGGCCATCGGACCGCATACGTCTGTCTATTACGGACTGTGGTCAACGGGTGTGTTGCTGGCTTGTTTGATCGGGTTGAACGTCTATTGGACTCTAAACGAAAAGCAAACCGCTACCGAAGTGGTAAAGGTCGCTGTTGAGCTCAATCCCGAGCAAAACCAAAAAATTAAGGATTTGCTGGAATTGGCGGATATTCATTTTGATGTCGGTTACCTCACCGCGCCGACCGGCAGCAATGCGTTCTGGGCTTATCAGGAAGTTTTGAAAATTGATCCATACAACAAAGCGGCCATGGATGGCATCAATAAAATTGCCGATACGCTGGAACAGCAGGCGTGGGAGTTTTACGAAAAGAACGACCGCTCGGAGGCTTTGAAAAAAGTACAGGAAGGTTTGGAAGTCAACCCTGTGCACAAGGGCTTACAGAGTTTGCGAGATAAGCTCAGGTTTAATTGATTTAGTTTTCCGATCTTTGCGGAGGGATTTTCAAAGAGCGGTGAATCTGGGGGAAGAGGTGTGTTTACGCAGATTATCAGCAGATAATTCTGCAAGTAATTCTGATTGGGCTATTTGTCGCGGCTAAGCCTGCTAAAGCCGGTCTGTGACCGAGTTTAGCAGGATGAAAGCGCAGTTTAGTGTTGATTATGCAGCTTTACGACGGCGAGACATGGCGATGCCAAACAAGCCCAGCCCGGTCAAGGCCAAGCTTGCTGGTTCGGGTACGGTATTATTTGGTTGGGTCACAACGCGAATTTTGTTTTCAATCGCGGCTGCATAAGCATTCGCGTCAGCAACGCCAATGTAAAAGCCTTGAGTTGGGAAATTGTAAGGTGAGGTTGTGTCGCAAGGACCCGGGTAGCAAATGCTGTTTTGCAGATAGGCAGTATCTACCCCGCCACCAATGCCTTCGATACTGATGTTATCCACGCCGGCAGCAATCAAATTATTGCGCGCGGTAATTGCGGTTGCTTCGTTGCTTGTGACTCCGTCTGTTGCAAAATTTACGTAAGAAAAATCGATATTCAAAGTAGACGCCGCCAGAGTGGTTCGCATGGTGTCGAATGCCGCTGTAAAGTTTGTGCCGCCACCACTATAACCTAGGTTGGCGATACTCGTGGCCAGTGATGTGCGGCTGGCCGCGTCTGTGACGAGGAAGTTTTGAATGTCCGCGGTCGCAGAGCTGCTAAATGTCACGACAGAGATTTCATAGTTGCTGTTCAGCGGAATCAAATTATTAACAGCGTTGGATAATCCAGCTTTGATGATATTCCAGTTTGATGAGCCAATGCTGCCTGATTCGTCGAGAATAAAGCCAAGTTGGATGGTGCCGGCATTGGCTGAGCTGGACGCAAATGCGCTTAGTGCGAAGGTAGCCGCCATTGACGCAGCCAAAGTGAGTTTGCGGATTTTTCTCATGTGATCTCCAAAAAGTGTTCCATTCAAGTTAACTCCCCAACAGTTCGGAGCGTTTTTACCTGGCAAAGCGTTTTCGTTGGACGAGTCCCGATTGCCAGGTAGTGTCTCTTAGTTGGGGAAAGCAATTCATAAAAAGCAAGTATTGGGCCACCTTATTATTTTCAATAATTTGCACTTGAACGGATTGTTCGACGTATTTTTTTTGTAAAAAAAATCGACACTATTTTAGGGGGCGGACTATCGATTGGTTTTAGATTTCAAGACCGGAAGTTCGATGGTTTTCAATTTGTTGTTTTGAAATAAATAAAAGACTTGCCGTGCCGGTTGCAAGGCAAATTAGTAAATTGGCAAACAGGTGGTTTTTTTCATGATCGGTGGCCTCCTAGTGCAGGTGGATATTTAAGGGGTTGGCGCGGATGACATGCTAAAATTCGGCGCATTATGACTTCCTATGCGCCGATTGCCAGTGGCTTCTCAATTATTCCCAGTATCCGATGATGCAACGCCCGCGCGACTGCGGGAAATTCCTTATAACTACACCTCGTTTTCTGATCGTGAAATCGTCATACGTCTGCTCGGCGAAGACATGTGGTGGGTGCTTGAGTCGTTACGCGGTGAGAAAATTACCGGGCGCTCCGCGCGGATGTTGTATGAAGTATTGGGCGACATTTGGGCGGTACAGCGTAACCCTTATCTCGAAGACGATTTGCTCGATAATGCCAAGCGGCGGCGCGCCTTGCTGCAAGCCTTGCGGCATCGTTTGGGGCAGATGGAGGGCCGGCAAGCCGAACTGGAGAATCAGCACACCGGGCGGGCCGAGCGGGTGGGGCAATTGATTGCTTCTGCCCATCAGGCTGTAAATGAATTCGAAGCCCATTTCGAACGTACCGCGCAACTGCGCCGTAGCGTGCTATCCCTGCTGTCGCAATTCACCCGCAAGGACAACATCAGCTTCGACGGTTTCGCCCGCGTCAGCCACGTCACCGATGCCACCGACTGGCGGGTGGAATATCCGTTCGTGGTGCTGTATCCGACATCTGAAGATGAAGTCGGGCATTTGGTGCGCGGCTGTATCGAACTGGGCTTGACTATCATCCCGCGCGGCGGCGGCACTGGTTACACCGGTGGTGCGGTGCCGCTCAATGCTTATTCGGCGGTGATCAACACCGAAAAGCTGTTGGTGATGGGGGCGGTAGAGCGACATACGCTATTACCGGGCGTGGAGTGTTCGTATGCGACGATTTACACCGGCGCCGGCGTCGTCACCCGGCGGGTGATGGAAACCGCCGAACAGGCCGGTTTGGTATTTGCCTGTGATCCGACCTCCGCGGATGCGTCCTGCATCGGCGGCAATATCGCGATGAACGCCGGCGGTAAGAAAGCCGTGCTATGGGGAACCGCGTTGGACAATCTGGCCTCCTGGCGGATGGTGACGCCGGACGGCAATTGGCTGGAAGTAGAGCGGCTGAATCACAATCTGGGTAAGATCCACGAACAGGATAAAGCCAGCTTTTTGTTAAAGCGTTTCGATGCCGGTGGCAAGCAATTGCTGGGTGAAGAAACTCTGGAAATCTCCGGCAGTTTTTTCCGCAAGACCGGGCTGGGTAAGGATGTCACCGACAAGTTTCTCGGCGGTTTGCCGGGTATTCAAAAAGAGGGTTGTGACGGCATCATCACCTCCGCACGCTGGATTCTGCACGAAATGCCGCCGGTTAGCCGCACGTTTTGCCTGGAGTTCTTCGGGCAGGTGCGAGAGGCGGTGCCTTCTATCGTCGAAATACGCGATTATCTGGCGGATTTGCCGAAAGAGGGTGCTAGCCGCGTGATGCTGGCCGGTTTGGAGCATCTGGATGAACGCTACGTCAAAGCGGTTGGCTACGCCACCAAAGCCAAACGCCATGGCCGGCCGAAAATGGTTTTAATCGGCGACATCGTCGGCGACGATGAAAACCAAGTCGCAATGGCGGCGTCCGAAGTGGTGCGCATATGTAATGCGCGCGGTGCCGAGGGCTTTATCGCCGTGAACCCGGAAACCCGCAAAAAATTCTGGCTGGATCGTGGTAGGACGGCGGCGATTGCCCGGCATACCAATGCCTTCAAAATAAACGAAGACGTGGTGATTCCGCTGCCGCGCATGGGTGATTATTGCGACGGCATCGAGCGCATCAACATCGAATTGTCACTGAATAATAAATTGCGCTTATGCAGTGCCTTAATTGAACTGCTGGGCGGCGACTTGCCGCTTAGAGCCTACGAAGAAGGCGTGAATAAAGCCGAATTGTTGGACGAGCGTCGGGCCTTGGCGTTGGATGCGGTAGACACGGTAAAGCAGCGCTGGCAATGGATTTACGATAATTTGGATTTGCCGTTGGCCGAAGCCGAAAAAGCCTTCGCGTCACAAGGTATCCAGGCCGGCGAACTGAGCAATCGTGCCGCCGAGCCGATTTTGTTTCATCGCTTGCAGGATTATTCGTTACGGGTGTCGTGGAAGCAGGAATTACTACCGCGCTTGCGGGAAATTTTCGAAGGCGATAATTTTCGGCCCATCGTCGAGCGCATCGAGGCTTTGCATAAGGAAATTCTGCGCGGCCGGGTTTTTGTAGCCTTGCACATGCATGCCGGCGACGGCAACGTGCACACCAATCTGCCGGTCAACTCCGATCATTACGAAATGCTGCAAGAAGCCAATGCCGCCGTGGCGCGGATCATGACCCTGGCGCGTTCATTGGGCGGGGCGATTTCCGGCGAACATGGCATCGGCATTACCAAATACGAATTCTTGACCGAGGACGAGTTGGCGGATTTTCATGCGTATAAAAACCGTATCGATCCGGAAGGGCGTTTCAATCGCGGCAAGTTGATGCCGGGTGCCGATTTGCGTTCGGCTTATACCACGTCATTTAGTTTGATGGGTTTTGAGTCCTTGATCATGCAGCAAAGCGATATTGGCGCGATTTCCGATTCGGTGAAAGACTGTTTACGCTGCGGCAAATGCAAACCGGTCTGCGCCACGCATGTGCCGCCGGCCAATTTGTTGTATTCGCCGCGCAATAAGATTTTGGCGACTTCATTATTGATCGAAGCGTTTTTGTACGAAGAACAAACCCGGCGCGGGATTTCGATTACCCATTGGAAGGAGTTCGAAGACGTCGCCGACCATTGTACGGTCTGCCACAAATGCTTCAATCCGTGTCCGGTGGACATCGATTTCGGCGATGTGTCGATGAATATGCGCAATCTACTGCGCAAGATGGGTAAGCAAAGTTTCAATCCGGCCAAGACCATGGCCATCGCATTTTTGACTGCGTCCAGCCCGAACACCGTCAAAGCGATGCGCACGGCAATGATTGACTGGACTTACAAGGCGCAACGCATCGGCAATACGCTGTTAAAACCGTGGAGCAAGGCGCAGATCGCGCAGCCGCCGGCTACAGTCGGCAAGCCGCCGGTGCGTGAGCAGGTGATTCATTTCATGAACCGAAAAATGCCCGGCGATTTGCCGACTAAGACGGCGCGAGCGCTGCTGGATATTGAAGATGGTCAAATCGTGCCCATCATTCGCGACCGTGCGAAAACCCGCACCGATTCCGAAGCAGTGTTTTATTTTCCGGGTTGCGGTTCCGAACGCTTGTTCTCGCAGGTCGGATTAGCGACGCAGGCGATGCTGTACGAGATCGGTGTGCAAACCGTGCTGCCCCCTGGCTATTTGTGCTGCGGCTATCCGCAACGCGCCGGCGGGCAGTTTGATAAGGCGCAGAAAATTACCACTGACAACCGGGTGTTGTTCCACCGGGTAGCCAATACCTTGAATTACCTGGATATTAAGACCGTAGTGGTCAGTTGCGGCACCTGTCAGGATCAATTGCAGGATTACGAATTCGAGAAAATTTTCCCCGGTTGCCGCTTGATTGATATTCACGAATATCTGCTGGAAAAAGGCGTACGGTTGGAAGGCGTGAACGGGGCGCGTTATCTATATCACGACCCGTGTCATAGTCCGTTCAAGCAGCAAGACCCGATCAAAGTGGTCAATCAGTTGATCGGAGCGCCGGTCGCCAAATCCGAGCGCTGTTGCGGCGAGTCTGGTACCTTGGCGGTGGCGCGGCCGGATATTTCCACGCAGATTCGTTTTCGTAAGGCGGAAGAATTGCAGAAAGACACGGCTAAATTACGGTCAGACGGCTACGACGGCGCGGTGAAGATGTTGACCTCCTGTCCGTCGTGCATGCAAGGCTTACAGCGGTTCGAAGACGAAGTCGAGCAAATGGAAGTCGATTACATCGTCGTGGAAATCGCTAAGCATGTGTTGGGTGATAACTGGATGACCGGTTATTTGGATCGGGTGAGCAAGGGCGGTGTTGAGCGGGTTTTAGTGTAGGGGAATATTGTTGAGGGCGGCCGACTGATATTTCAGTCGGCTTTGCTATAAAGACGAAAGCCCTCTTTGCCGCAAAGGCTGTGCTTGTCCAATCTTTGATGATGAGGGATGTACTTATCTTCGGACAACAAAAAGCCGCGATAAATCGCGGCTTTTTAAATTTGGAGCGGGAAACGAGACTCGAACTCGCGACCCCGACCTTGGCAAGGTCGTGCTCTACCAACTGAGCTATTCCCGCAAAATATAGTAATGGAGGCTGCGACCGGAATCGAACCGGTATATACGGCTTTGCAGGCCGCTGCATAACCATTTTGCTACGCAGCCTTTATAAGGACAATAAAAAAGCCGCGATTTGCCGCGGCTTTTCAAATTTGGAGCGGGAAACGAGACTCGAACTCGCGACCCCGACCTTGGCAAGGTCGTGCTCTACCAACTGAGCTATTCCCGCTTGGCTTACTATCCTGCGTATTATAAAAAGATATTTTTTTGTGTCAACAGTTATTGCAGGTTTATTGCCGAAGTCCAGGCTTTTCGGCCTTGGCATTCGCCGGATTCAGTGATCTCAACTTCCGCCCACAGAACATTTTTGTCGGTGGTGTCAGCTTGAGATTGAATCAGTTTTACAGGAGTGTTAAGCGGCATGTGTTTGCAAGCGCCGTCGCGGTCATTTTCTTCGGTATCATCGTAAGCGGCCATGGAGCCGGGAACGGAGACCAATCTTACAGTTGCATTTGGGTCATAAGTGTTGGGGCTTTTCAACACGTAGTTCTGACCGGGAACCATGGCTTTGGCTTGGTGAACAGGCAATTTGGCATCGGAGCCACCACCAAAAATCAAGGCGACCAAGACCAGCGCCGCAGCGCCCACGCCGCCAAAAAATACTTTAGGATTGGATTCTTTTAGTGCCAACAGGTTAGCGACAATATTTCCGGCCGCATCTTTTGCCGCTACGGCGGAATCAGCGGCTGAACTTGTTTCCGGTTGCTTAGGCTCTTCAGCTTGATTTTGGGCTTCAGTCTCGTTGTTGTTTTCGTCAAGGCTCATGCGATGTTTCCTCTTAAGCTAGTTATTATTATGGTTAAGTGGTTAAAGTTACCACGCCGTTCGAACATTTCAAGCATTCATTTTTTTAGTCATTGGGTCGTATCTTAAGGGGAACTGTAGCAAAAATGAACAGGCTGGGATAAAAAAGCTAATTGGATCGCTGGTTTGCTGTCTTTGCATGGGGGTGGTCGATGTGATTGTCCTGTTCGGAGTTGCCGGTTTATATCTGGATTCTTTGACAGTGCTTGTTGTGGTACTCGGGGCTGTGATGATAGGAGTGAGATCTTTTTGGTCTGATCATGAATGCGATTTTTGCTTTGACTTGTTCTTTTTGGAGGCTATCTCGAGGGTGTGTTTTTCGACTAATCGGGAGTTGGCTAAGGTTGTGGAGGCGGAAGAGTACGCTGGACTGGTTAATCCATCAATCTTGGAGGAAAACTGGTTTTCCTCCAAACCAATCTGCGGTCCTATTTCGATACCCAAGTTTCACCTTTTGCTTCTTCAATGCTTTTTCTAAAAAGGTTCAAACTATATTGTTTGTAAGTGTCATTTTTCCAATCCACATCCATCGTTGATACCGCGCTTATCCATGCATCCTTATTTGGCCTGTTGTAAAACCAATGGAATTCATTATCAAAGATCATGTTTTTAATCTTCTTTGGATAGATTTTAATTCGCTGAAGAATTTTGGCATCCTGTTCCGGAGAGTTATAAAAATACAAGGATATAATGCCGCCATAGCAAGTAAAATTTGCCAGGTTTTCATCTTTGGAAAGACAGGATTTTTCAATAATATTTAGTGTTGTTTCTAAGGCATGAGAGGAAGAAATGGATTGGAGTGTTTTTTTTCCTTCCGTAACCTCGTTATAAGCTTTCAAACATTGCTTGTCATTATATTGAATGCATCTATTTAAAATGTCTAAAGTTTTAGGAAAGTCCAGGCCAAATTTGGCGAGATATATTTGCTCAAAGGATTTTGGTAAAAGAAGTTCAAGATTTTTTTGTTCGGTATTTACAGCATCGCAGCTGAAGCTAAGTATTAAAAGCAACGCGAAAATGATGGTTTTCACAAGGACTGTTATATACATTATTTGTATTCCGTCCAGTTTGGGTTACCGAGTGAAGTGGGTGTTTTTTCAATCCGTTCCATTATATTTGTTATGTTAGATGGAGTATCGACAACGCCAAAATCGATTTTATTTTTTGCCCCCGCGCTAGCTACGCCGAAAACTCCATTCCAGGTTTTTGCGAAGCCTTCGGTATAGCATCCATAAAATTTTGAAACCTGCTTGGGTTTTTTGATGAATTTCTTAACTAGAGCGCTATTTTTTAAAATATCTGCTTTATATATCATATCAGTAGCAAAGGCAGTCGCTTGACATGCCGAATTATGAGTAAGAGCTAGCATTAATCCATCCCCGCTAGCATGTCCGCTATACCAAACCCGGCTAATAGAGTTATCGCTCAGTGATAGCAGATAGCTCCAAAAGTCTTCTGGTTGATTAATTCCTTTGTATTGAATGCTGTAGGTTTTAGCAATGGTTTGAATTTTATTTATATAGCTGGTGCCGCCCGCTGCTATTAATTTATCTGTTGCCATTTTTCGGATACTGTGTAGGTTATATCCGTCATCTTCCTTTTCTTCGGCTTTGGTGATAACTGAGTCAGCATCCCATCTTTTTTTATAAGGCGGCTCGTATAATACCCAATGAATTAACTCCTTGGGTTGTTTATTGTACAAGTTTTTCATCGCAGCCAATTGCAATGGCACAATATAATTTGACCAACGCTGGTCATGAGCTTTATCACAACCCATAAATAAACCTGGGCCGCCAATCAATATAACAAAGTTTTCCATTTTACTTTTCCAATATTATTTGAGTGTTATTTTGTGCAGTGTATGTAGCAAGTAATGATGTGGTGTCTGTGCATCGCCCTAACCAGGGTGATATACAAGGCAGGTTCGAGTCGCCTGCTCAAATACGCTTTGTTATTGAAGCTCTTCCGGGTGAAAGTAGAAATATTCAAAGCGGGGCGTTTTTTACCTTATTTAATTCGAATCTAAAAACCGGGTATTTCCCTGTTAAAGCGCCACAGAAACGCATTGAAAGCTTTTCTTGTCCTCGCTCTCGTCGCTTAGCAGTACGATCTGGTTTTCATTATTCGGAAAAAAGAACGCGGCTTGGATATTCAGCTCTTCGAGATCGGCGGGATTTCGCGTCAGATGGTCGAACACGCTTAGTTCGTTGTCTTCGTCGTCCGCAGTGATGAAGTAGCCGTCATTTAGCGCAATTGCGCCGGATACATTTGATCGGCCTTTGTAGATTTTTGTATCCATATCAGAATCGCTGGCGAAATGTTGATTTCAAGATAGCTGGCCGGCTGGCGATGCCTGATTAATCCGGCCCTAATATTGTCACTGACGCGCAGCAGGTAGCCCTGTTGCCAAAATGGATTCCCGCTTTCGCGGGAATGACGAAGGCTTACTGAACCGCGCTGAAGTAAGCTCGGGGGTTACTCGTCCGGGCTGCCGATAAAGCGATAAATCAATGCGCCCAAAACCGCGCCAATAATCGGCGCCAGCCAGAATAGCCAGAGTTGCGCCAAGGCCCAGTCGCCGACGTAAACCGCCACACCCAGGCTGCGCGCTGGATTGACTGAAGTGTTGGTGACCGGAATGCTGATCAGGTGAATCAATGTCAGGCCCAAGCCAATCGCGATAGGCGCCAGTCCGGCAGGGGCGCGGGCGTCGGTGGCGCCGAGGATGATCAGTAAAAACATCATGGTCATCACCACTTCGGTAATTAATGCGGACAATAGGGAGTAGCCGCCCGGCGAATGTTCGCCGTAACCGTTGGAGGCAAAGCCGGCGGCTACGTCGAATCCGGCTTTGCCGCTGGCGATTAAATACAACACGCCGCCGGCCGCAATCGCGCCGAGCACTTGCGAAACGATGTAAGGCAACAATTGATTGGCCGGAAAGCGGCCGCCCATCCACAAGCCAACCGATACCGCCGGATTGAGGTGGCAGCCGGAAATATGGCCGATGGCATAGGCCATGGTCAGTACTGTCAAACCGAACGCCAGCGAAACGCCGAGCAAGCCGATGCCCACATTCGGAAATGCAGCGGCTAACACCGCGCTACCGCAGCCACCAAGAACCAACCAAAATGTCCCGAAGGACTCGGCTACATACTTTTTCATATGACTCTCCTGTGTGTTGTTATTGTTTTGCCTGTTATTGATCGCTTGTTTTTTGTTTAATAATCAATTGGCTAGCGCACTGTATTCTCTGTCTTTGTGTGATGTCAATCACAATAAACGGCTAGGTTCTTGCTTGGTGCTTGCTATTTCCAGCTAGCTAGCCGGTTGCGCGGAATCGAGAGCGTTTTGTGGTACCGGGAATTCCGGAAGAATAGTTCGGGAAAGTTTATTTCGTATGGCTAATTTCCCTATTCGATGTGAGAATTAGGGCTTATCAGTGTCCGACATTCTTCTCAGTTAGCCCCCATGCCCGATATTTCCCTGCACGGCCACAGTACCAATTTGATCGGCATGGCGACGGCGTGTTTGGCCAGTCACCTATTTAACGAATACCCCAAGCCCTTGCATATCGCCGGAACCCGAGAATCCGCGCCCGGACTGTTTGAGCAGTTGGCCGGACAAGCCTCGTTGGCGGATTGCGGGCGGATATTTCAAGACTACATGTGCGTGGTATTCGGCTTCGAAACCGAGCAGCGTTTACGCGACGATGCCGACGGCCGGCGGCGTTACCGCAACAGCTATCTGCGCCTGATTCAAGATTGGGGTCTGGATTCCAATAACGCTCAAGGTGCGGTACTGAAGGGTTGGGTGGAAAGCCGCTTTGGCCTGTTCCCCAATTACCATAAACAACAAATCAGCAGTTTCATGAGTAAGGACTGGGTAACTTACATCGAAGAAAAGATGAACAGCCGCTACCACAATAATTGCATCTACATGCAGTTGGATTTGTTATATGAGTTTTGCCAGTGGGTGATCGAGCGCTTTCAGGTGCCGGCTGCAACCCACAAAACCCTTTATCGAGGGGTCAATGCCTTGGGCGATTGGAGCCGCGAGCACAAGATTGTGCATTTCAACAGCATTGTGTCGTTTACCGACCGCTACAGCATCGCCAGCGAATTTGGCGGCTATGTTTTGGAGGTTGAGGTGCCGATGGTGAAGCTGGTGTTTTTTAACGATTTGTTGCCGCACCACGCCTTGCGCGGCGAGGCCGAATATTTGGTGATTGGCGGTGATTATCGAGTGAAGGTGTTGCGATGAATGAGCAATTAATGGATCGGGCCCTGGGTGCTTACCTGGGTTTTGCTTGTGGTGACGCGCTGGGTGCGACGGTGGAATTCATGTCGCCGAAGCAAATTCAGAGTCGTTACGGCGTGCATACCGAAATGATAGGCGGCGGCTGGCTGGGTTTGGAGCCGGGGCAGGTGACAGACGATACGCAAATGTCGCTGGCCTTGGGGCGGGCTATCATTGAGCATCAAGGTTGGAATTTGAAGTCTGTGGCCGACAATTTTCTCGCCTGGTTGGAAAGCGATCCGCCGGATGTGGGCAATACTTGCCGACGCGGCCTCGTGCGGTATCGTGATGAAGGTGTATTGATGGGGTTGCCGCGTGAAGATGACGCCGGTAACGGCGCCTGTATGCGTAATTTGCCGGTGGTGTTGGCGACGCTAAATCGGCCGGATGATTTCGAATTATGGAGTCTGGAGCAGAGCCACATCACCCACCATAATCCATTGTCCGACGCTGCTACGCTGGCATTGGGTCGAATGACTAACCAGTTGATTCATGGACAACCTGTTGAAGCCTGTTTACTGGAGGCCAAACGCTTGATCAACCAATACAGCGAATTTGCCTACCACCCTTATCCGAGTAAAGCCTCGGCCTACATCGTCGATACCACACAGACGGTGCTGCATTATTTCTTCAATACCGATAATTTCGAATCTTGCCTGATTGCTACCGTGAATCAGGGCGGCGATGCCGATACGACGGGTGCCTTGGCCGGGATGTTGGCAGGGGCCAAGTATGGATTGGCGCAGATTCCGGAGCGGTGGCTGGCTCAACTGGATAGTCGGGTCGGTGCAGAAATACGCGGGCAGGTAGCGGCACTTATCAAGATGAATAACTGATAAGCACACCGGCGGTTTTTGTGTCATTAGATATGCAGATGGCTTGTCGTTAACCAAGTTAGTAAGGATATGTCGATAGTAAGCTGATTTCCGGTCCAGGCCGAGGATTGTTGTCGGCTCAGAACAAGCTGGTTTGGTGCGTTATTTCCTGATTTACCGCAATCAGCCTAGAATAGCCGGCTCATATCTACTGTCATTGGTCATCGATGAAAGATAAATCGTTTACTTTCGAACAAATTCATATCGAAGTCGCCCGCAACGCATCTGACGATTTCAACTTGTTTCACGACAAGCATAAATGGCTGCAGGTCACGCACAATCCGTTTAAAGGCCCGATCGTGCTGGGCTTTCAGTTAAATACTTTGATCGAATATCAGATGCGCTTATACCGGGAGGCGCATCACGAAGACCAGATTATCGCCGACAATCAGCTGCGTTTTAGTAATTATCAGATCATCTTTGTTAATGCCTTGCGGCCGCGGCAAGAGATGACGCTGGATATTAAAAAGACCTTGATTGCGACAATACCCGAGCTGACTTTGACCAATCGCATCGCGATAAAGTCGCAAGGCAAAACCATTTTGCTGGGGTATAAAAAAGAAACCAAACAGCCTTTGTTTTTAGCGGATACTGATTTAAGCGGCCTGCCGGATTTGAATGCCCTATGCGATAAAACCGTGGTGCCCGGCACCGAGTTTTTTTTAAAGCGCAAGTGGATGAATAACGGCAACGTCAAGAACTTTTTGTCCGGATCGTTTGCGGAACAGTCGGATTATTTCGACGAGTTGTTGCAGGTGGCGCAGTATCCGGAAGTGTTTCCCTGCAGTTTGACGTCCGGCGCGTTGCTGGAGAAGGCGCAGTTGGAAAACCACGACTTCAAACGCAATCCGATGGTATACACCTCTCACGACATTTCAGTGGATCGCGTGCATCTGGCGACTTTGAAAAACAACGACAAGCTGCATATTCTGGTCAAGCAACTGCCGGAGTCCCCGGATAAAACCCTGAATCACACCAGTATCATGCTGCGTACCTACGAATGTTTTGGCGTGTTGGAGAACCAGGCAGTTTTGTTCCGGATCAAACTGAATTTGGTGCCTTTGGAAGAAATTATTAAAAATTTGAGCGGGAAAACATAGCCTCAGGCCGCGAATCGCCTAGTCGCGGGCGAATGTTGTGAATTTTTTTGGAACATAAAGTATAATCCGCGCTGTCGTTAGGCAAGGCCAGTGACGAGATTGCAAATTCAATTAATACAACACTAAAGATAAGGTAAGTGCTCGCAGTCAGGCATTTGCATTGTTCGAG
>Ga0160183_103731_pt1 | contig 29538 bp, 26 predicted proteins | sample met14sb_FD_108562 | JGI IMG/M metagenome (GOLD analysis project Ga0160183, IMG submission 108562) | Synthetic bacterial communities of pure cultures from sediment of Lake Washington, USA, under high oxygen condition - MT... | ecosystem: Engineered > Modeled > Simulated communities (microbial... >...
AATACGTGGCCACGCGCAAAGATGGCAGTGTTCATGAGGCGAATGGCTTTGTCCTGGCCGACGATGACTTTCTTGACTTCACTCTCTAACTTCAACGCGTGACTGCGCCAGTCTGTGAGTTGAACATCGGTAGTTACAATATTCATAGATTTCCTATTTAAAAAAATATAAAGTACAAGGTCAGCTTAAAGTTGCATCTAACCAACTTTTGCGATAGTATTCAGACAGGTCTGTTCACTTATTTACAGTCTACTGCAAGAGTTCTGGAAATTGCAAGTAGTTTTACAAGTAAATTTTTAGAGGTAATTTACATTGAACCAAGCGCATCATTTTCAACATGACAGCATTAAGCACACGTTAGTTAATCAGCTAAGTTCTTTAAGATTTTTGCAGGCTATCAACGTCTTTAAAAAACGCTCTAACGCTGCTCTAATGGGGCTTTCCAATCAGTTGAGCCAGTGGAACGCGGATAGAGTTTCCGTCAAAAACATGCATGGGCAATCGCAGAATTTGTCTATCGAAGATGTGAGTTCGCTAAAAGAAATTATTCATTCCGCTATAAATAAGGCCACTGTAAAGTGTCCCGAAGTATTTTTAGACCAGATGCTTTTTTTAGCCGTTGGCGCCATACAAGTGCAATCTCAAACTGGTTCTGACAGAGCGTGGAAATTGGTGAATCATTCCATAGAAAGCCATTTGCACGCTCAAAAAGAGGGTCGAATGATGTTGGCAGGCATTGTCACTACGGCATTTGCTGTGTGTTTAAGTGTGATGACAATGACCAATCATCAAGTGAAAATGAATAATTTTGCACAGCCTATTAGTCACCAACTGCAACCCTCGCCTGTTGAGTTAACAACAGGTGTTGCAGACCCTGTGACCATTAGCACCTTGCAGCTTGCGTATCACAAAATGAAAAACGGCACTTGCCAATTACCTCAGGCAGCGATGTTGCAGCCCGAACAACGGCAGGCATTTTTGCTGTTTGTTAATAAAGGTGTCATTGAAGTGCAGCATGTGGAAAATTTAAGGCTGGCTTTAGGTTATGTCAATTGTTTATATCCGCAAGAATTGATGCATCCGCCAGGATTAATGCATGCTACAACTCGTTTGTAAGTGTAAAAGTTAGAACCAATTTGCCTAGAATAGGTTTTATAAGGAAATAAAATGAATATGAATGAAAAAATACTCGCAACAGCAACCAGTCTCTTTGAGTCTAGGGGCATTCAAGCCTCTGGAGTCGATACAATCATTGCAGAGGCAGGCATAGCCAAAGCCACACTTTACAAGCACTTTCCCAGTAAAAATCTACTGATTACCGCTTACTTAAGAGATAAATCGGATAAGTTTTATGAGTGGTTGAACTCAAGACTGGTATCAAAAAAAGCCAACTCGATTGATATACTGATTTCACTATGTGAACTCGTTGAGTTATGGATTGTGACGCCTGAGTTTCATGGATTGCCATTCCATATCGCCTCAGTAGAATTCCCTGACCCAGAGCACCCGATTAATCAATACTCCGCTGTATTAGCGGTTGAATTACAAGGCTATTTAACAAAGATTGCGGAAACTGCTGGTGCGAAAGACTCTGAAGCACTTAGTCAGCAACTCACTATTCTTTTTGAAGGCGCTGCACTCTTGGAAAGATTAAGCCCAGGCTCAGGTGCCGCTGAACGCGCAAAAAATGCAGCTATCACTTTAATAAAAGCATCAATATAGATATGAGCGGAGATGCTTTATTCACCGCACCTTTCCAGGAAAAACCTTAAATGGCTTTATTGATGCTTACTTTAGAGCTTAATGAAGATTTGCTATTAAGGTGTTTGTTGCCTGAATATTTGTAATACAGCCTAATACTTAACAATATGACTAATACAGCCGCGTAGTAAAACGGCTCGGTAACATCTTTTTTAACCAGCCACCAGAAATGCAAGATAGCCAAAATAGCGATTAAATAGACCACCTGATGCAGTTTTTTCCAGTTCTTTTTCAGGCGTTTAATCATGAAATTATTCGAGGTAATGGCTAGCGGAATGGTCAGCATAAAGGCCGTAAAGCCGACAATCACATAAGGATGCTTAATAATGTCCTTCACAATGTCCGACCATAGGAACGAATAATCCAGCCACACATAAGTCGTTATATGCAGACAAGCATAAAAGAACATCCACAAACCAAGCGTGCGCCGAAGTTGTATTTGCCATACCTGCCCTGTCAACAAACGAATTGGTGTCATGCTAAGTGTGATTAACAGGAAAGCCAGCGCCCAAGTACCTGTGGAACGCTCAATAAATTCTACCGGGTTTGCGCTTAAATCATCATGGACACCTAGCCAAATGAGTCGTGCTAACGGCAATAGTGCGCACACCCATATCGCCATTTTTACAAAAATAATATGCTTATTTTTCATTGGGTTAATTTAAATACATCTTAAACAACATTAATATTTAAAAGTTTTTATTTAAATCTAAACCTGCGTACATTTGTCCTACTTGTTCGCTGTAACCATTGAACATCTTGGTTTTGATACGGTCAGCAAATAAGCCGCGGCCAATAGGTTTTTCAGAAGATTGTGACCAGCGCGGATGATCAACATTAGGATTCACATTTGCGTAAAAGCCATATTCATTTGGCCCAGCTTTTACCCAGGTAGTTAATGGCATTTTCTCTACGAATCTAATCTTTACAATGGCTTTTGCGCCTTTAAAACCATATTTCCAAGGCGTTACTAAGCGCACTGGCGCGCCATTTTGATTAGGTAAATACTCACCATACAAACCTACGGCTAATAAAGTGAGTGGATTGATGGCTTCATCCATACGCAAACCTTCTGTGTACGGCCAATCCAATATCGGTGAGCGTACACCGGGCATTGTCAAAGAATCGTTGGCGGATATGAATTCAATATATTTAGCGTTGCCAGTGGGATCAGCCCATTTCACCAGGCTGGCTAATGGCAAGCCAACCCATGGAATTACCATTGACCAGCCCTCAACACAACGCATGCGGTAAATACGCTCTTCTAAAGGGGCTAATTTAAGCAGGTCTTCTATGCTGATACTTTTGGCTTTTTTAACATGCCCTTCTATGCTAATCGTCCACGGACGCGGTTTAAATAGCACCGCCTCAATCGCAGGATCGCTTTTTCCTGTACCAAATTCATAGTAATTATTGTAAGTGGTGATGTCTTTATACGGCGTGAGCTGTTCACCGGCGCCATAAGCAGTTTTACTATAACCGTTTATTTTTTGCCCGGTGCCTGCTTTAAAAGCAACTTTTTCTGCTGCTAACGTCTTACCCGATAACAGCAAGGCAGAACCTGCCGCCAAAGCGAAACCAGCTGCTTTTAAAAAGCTGCGTCTATGTTCAAACACCTCGCGGGGTGTAATTTCAGATGGCTGAATATTGCTGGGATTGCGTTTAGATTGATTCAGAATAATCATGAAATATCGCCTTAAGTTAACTGGTTTGATAAAACGCTGTCGAATTAATACCGATTAGTCGTGATTACTTGAAATTCCTTACACTTTATTACTGGTTTGAATGCATTAACTTGCTACTTATTTTTGAGTATTTACTTTATTAAGTGAATCATCAATTTCAGCAATTAAATCATTGTCACCGATACTTTTAGCTATCCTTTCAGACTCGGCTAGTAAGCTTTTGGCCGCCGCCGCATCACCCATCGCTATTTTAGTTTGTGCCAAACCCATATTGGCTTTGGCTTCGTAATAAGCGCCGCCATTATCTTTAGCAAACTGTATCAACTTCAAATAAGCCCTCTCGGCATTTTGATACTCTTTGGCCGCCGTATAAATGCGCCCCATTTCCATGCTCGCGTTAGCATTCTGGTCTAAGGTGCCCGACCTTTTTTGCAGTAAAGTAGCTTTAACTTGATGCTCAATCGCCAAATCATGCAGACCTAATGTGCTATAGGTATTGGCTAACCTTTCGTAACTATCTGCGCGCTCACCATCATTCATGGCTATTTTTTCACCCTCTTTATAGCTTGTTAATGCAGCATTAAGATCACCACTTAACGCTTGAGTTTCGCCGATTAAATTGTAATTAATATGCGAAAACTTCTGATTTTTTTCTTGCAAACAGAGCGCTAAACTTTTGTTATAGCTAGACATTGCTGCATCGTATTGCTTGTTTTGTTTATGTAAATTACCGATTAGCAAATGCGAAATAATTTGCTCAAACGGCTCTTTTGATTGTTTGGCACCCAATTCCAATGCGCTTAACGCTTCCTGATAATTGCCTTGCGCGCCTAACGCCCGGCCTTTGCACAACAAGCCTTCTCGACTGTTCGCATCTGACTTCAATATATCAGTTGAAATACTGATCGCTTTACTGATGTCTCCTTGATTTAATGCCTGTGCACAATTGGCATTCTTCTCAGAAAGCTCGGCTGCGTTTAAATTTAATGTAATTAAAAACAATAGGATAGGTAATTTTTTAAATGTAATTTCTAGATTCATATTTGCTTTTTCAAAATAAGGTTTTTTGAATATCCATTGAATCTGACGTATCTTCAATGGCATTAGTTGCTTGCTCTACTGTATTTAAATCACGGTTATCCGATAATAATTGCAAAAGTCCTGCTTCATCAATAACCGCTACATTCAAGCTTAAGGCTTTTTCTAACTTACTACCCGCCTCTGCACCTGCAACGACGTAATGTGTTTTCTTAGAAACGCTGCCAGTCACTTTTCCACCAGCTGCCTCTATCAAGGCTTGTGCCGCATCGCGCGATAGGTTCGGCAATGTGCCGGTTAATACGAATGTTTTATCCAATAATGCGCCTGTGGCTTTTTGTTTGCCGGCATTTTCCGGCCAATTTACGCCCAGCGCACGCATAGAATCAATTACTTCGCGATTATGCGGTTCAGACAGAAATTGCAATACAGAATCAGCCACAATCGGCCCAACATCATTCACTTGCAACAATGCTTCAGTGTCTGCATTCAATAGAGCTTGCAGATTGCCGAAATGCAGGCTCAAATCTTTCGCCGTCGCTTCGCCCACATTGCGAATACCCAGACCATAAATAAAGCGTGCCAGCGTGGTTTTTTTACTTGTTTCCAGCGCATTAATCACGTTTTGTGCAGACTTTTCTGCCATGCGCTCTAAGCTGGCTAATGTCGATATGTCTAGCTTGTAAATGTCATCCAGCGATCTAACCAAATTAGCTTCGACCAATTGGTCAGCCAGCTTTTCACCCATGCCCTCAATATCCATGGCGCGGCGTGAGGCGAAATGTGTGATCGCTTGTTTGCGCTGTGCAGGACAGATTAAACCGCCTGTACAGCGTGCGACGGCTTCATCTAAAGGTCTTTCAATATGTGAGCCGCATTCCGGGCAACTGTTTGGCATAACAAATAACTGCGTATTTAACGGACGTTTATCCAAAAGTACAGAAACCACTTCTGGTATCACATCTCCTGCTCGCCTGACGATGACGGTGTCACCGATACGAATATCTTTGCGGCGCAGCTCATCCTCATTATGCAAAGTTGCATTGGTGACCGTCACACCACCGACAAATACCGCTTTCAGCCTTGCTACTGGCGTGATTGCGCCTGTACGACCAACTTGCACGGTAATATCTTCTACCAAGGTTCGCGCTTCTTCAGCAGGATATTTATGTGCAATTGCCCAGCGTGGTGCACGTGAAACAAACCCCAGTTCATTTTGCTGATTGAACTGATTGACTTTATACACAACGCCGTCAATATCAAATGGTAAGCCAGAACGCTTTTGTCCAATATCGGCGTAATAATCCTGCAAACCAGCAGCACCTAACTTAACCGCACGCAATTCACTGACAGGAAAACGCAAACCCGTTAAATAACCCATCGCTTCTGCGTGAGATTTCAGTGTCGGCGTGCCAGTTGCCTCGCCTAAACCATAAGCGAAAAAATGCAGCGGGCGTGTTGCTGTAATTTGCGGATCAAGCTGGCGCAAACTGCCTGCAGCGGCATTGCGTGGGTTAGCGAATAGTTTTGCACCTATTTTTTCTTGCGCAAGATTCAAGCGCTCAAAATCACGTTTTAGCATAATCACTTCACCGCGTACTTCTAATAACTCTGGTGGGTTTGGTGTGGCTAATTTGGTGGGAATCGCGCGGATAGTGCGTAAATTATGCGTCACATTTTCACCCGTGTAACCATCACCACGCGTTGCGCCTTGTGTTAATACGCCATTTTCATAGGTAAGCGTGATGGCTAAACCATCAAACTTAGGTTCAACCGCATATTCAATCTGTTCAACACCCAAACTTTCGCGGATGCGCTTATCAAAAGCCCAAAGCTCATCAGTGCCGAATGCATTATTGAGAGACAACATGGCTTGACGATGTGTGACGCTGCCGAGATTGCTTACTGCACTACCGCCTACTCTTTGCGTAGGAGAGTCTGCAGTAATTAACTGGGGGAATTGTTTTTCTAAATCAACCAGCTGACGGTATAAGCCATCATATTCGCTGTCTGTGACGGTTGGCGCATCCAACACATAATATTGGTAATCGTGCTGCGCGATTATTGCAGCAAGCTCGGCTACTTGCTGACGGGCGGTTTCCAAAGTAACCATGGGCAAAAACTAATTGAAAAGGCGCATGCTTGCTGGGCTTCCTGGCATGACACCACGCGCTACCATCGTTGCATGAATGACTTTAAGCTGCTGCCGGATTTTTTCTATCTGCAAATCACCCAATGGCTTTTGATTATCATCAACCAAGCTTGCATTCAAACTGCTGCTGAGCTTTTGTGCAACTAAAATCATTTGATTAAACGCTTGTTCACAATTCGGTACTTTGGGAATTTCTAATTGGAAAGTAATGGCTTTTAGCACGCTATTGCGTAAACTTTCCGCCGTAAATGCTTGATTGTTAGCCTCTATCGCAGTAAATAACGGTGATTTATGGGTAGTATCCTGATAATAAAACTTACCATCATCGCCTAGTGTCATGCCATTCGCTTCAGCTAAACCTCTAAATTTGGTGCCGTGAATCGGTGCCTCAGCTTGTGCGATATGGATGTTAATCAACTGATCCACTTCAATGCAGAACTGATCAATTTCAATCGCACGCTGCACCACATCACCACTGCCCTGCCATTCAACATGCGCATTTAATTCCAAGCCCATATTCTCAACGGCAAACTGGAATTTATTCAGCACATTTTTTGCAGCAGGACCGCCTCTGTCCGCAAGCTGTAAGCTACAAGTCGCCTGTTTAAATGTTAAGGCGCTAACGTCAACCTGTAATGCATCGTTCGTCTCTACCAAATGCCATTTATCATCGTCATCAAGTCCATATATCAGAATAGGCAAACCAATGTCATCAATACTTGCAGCCATATCGTATAGGGATTGGTAGCTGATATTTTTATTTGCATACAAAATTGCAGTTAAATCAATTTGTGGATGTATGCCATTAGGTAGTTGCGCTGGTGTGTAATCAATTTCACCTGATTTGTCTTCATCAGGCTTTTCAATTACAGACTCTATGCTGGTTACTTGATTTGCAGGAGCAAAATTTAAAGGGTGTTCGTTATCAGTATGAGCCGCTAGTTCATTTCTGGCCGTTTCGTTCAATGCTGTTTCTAGCGTAGCTTCATTCAATACAGGGTCTTTTAAAGGCGCTTCTTTTAAAACGGTATCTTCTAACACCATGTTTTTAAATACAACCTCTTCAGAGCGCGCTGGTAAGTCGGCAGACTCTTCAAATACAGGATGTTTGATTTTATGTGAAACCTCAGCCAGCTCCTTTTCTACAAAAGCATCAGTGTCGATATAAAAATCTTCGGCCAGCACGTCTTTTTGCGGCACTATAAATTCGTTTGAGACTTGTTTATGCAATTTTCTTTCTTGCAGCCAATTGTATACAACAACGCACGCAATGATAAACACACCCAAAATGATTAATATAATTTGTAAATCTGACATATTTTTAAAGCTTACTATTTTAAAAGTTAAGGTTTTTTCGGGTTAAGTTTTAATTAAAACTCTGCATCCAGATAGATTTGAGCAAGTAACCATTGTCTGTGGAAATCAGCAATAATTCAAGCAAACATCGCGGCATTCAGTGAATGAACGGATGTTTTCTGTACATTTATTACTTATTTACGTATTAACTCTGAAAACTCAGTGCCGCCTCGATATCCACATCTACAATGCGCGAAACGCCTGATTCCTGCATGGTAACACCAATGAGTTGCTGCGCCATTTCCATGGTTACTTTGTTATGGCTGACAAACAAAAACTGTGTTCTTTCACTCATTTTTTTGACCATGTGGCAGAATCGCTCGGTATTGCTATCATCCAGCGGTGCGTCCACTTCATCCATCAAACAAAATGGCGCGGGATTTAATCTGAACAATGCGAATACCAAAGCCAGCGCAGTTAACGCTTTTTCACCACCGGATAACAGCTGAATAGTCGTATTCTTTTTGCCTGGCGGTTGCGCAAATACTTGCATACCTGTATCTAAAATCTCGTCGCCCAGCAACTCCAGCCGGGCTTGGCCGCCCCCAAATAAAGTGGCAAATAATTCGCCAAAGTTTTGATTAACGGTATTAAATGTATGCATCAGTTTCTCGCGAGTTTCCTTATCAATTTTGCGAATAGCATCTTCTAAGGTTTCAGTCGCCTGCTGCAAATCTTGCATCTGGCTATCCAGGTAAGTCTTACGCTCAGTTTCGGTCGCCAATTCTTGAATAGCGGCTAAATTAACAGCACCTAAAGCTGCAATCTCTTGCTGGATTTGATTGGATTTACGCACTAAATCGCTTGTTTTAGCATTTTCTGCCAGATTAACTGACAATTCCTGCTCATTCTGCCCACTTTCCATCAAACCTGCCTGGCACTGCTCAAAGCCTAAACGCGCCTGCTGTTCATTTAAGCGGCTTTGTTCTAAAGCATCGCGCAATGGATGTAGTTGCTGTTCGTTTTGCATGCGCGTACGTTCAAAATTCTGCAGCGCTTGCTCTTGTTCCACCAAATGATTACGCGCGACCGCCAAAACTGCTTCAGACAACTGCTTGCGATTAACAGCCTCAACAAGATTCGCTTTTAACGTTGCCATTGGTGTTAATTCCAACACTTGCTCCGCTTCACTTTTACGCAATTCAAAAGCGATTTTTTCTTCACTATTAACATTAATTTTATTATTTATCTCAATGATTTTATTGTTAATTAATTTTAAATTAAAACCAATTTCCTGATGCTTTTTTTCGGCTGACTGTATAGAGTCGCGCGTTGAAAAATAAGACTGATCAGCCTGCTTTTTTGCCGCATCATCATTGTTTTTCACCAACTCAAGTACATGAATATTTTTTGTTAAGGCCTGCAGCCCTTTTTGCTTAAGCGTTTTAGCACTCATTAGCTCTGCCAATTTGGCTTTTGCATTGGCAATATCTGCCTGAATATTTTTTTCCCGCTCAAGCGCGGTTTGACGCACTTGTTGCAGTTTAGATAACTCAAGCTGTAATTGATGCTGTGTTTGCGTGGCAGAACGTAGCTGAGCGCTTTCTTGCTGTTGTTGCTGGCGTGCCTGCAATAAGTTATTTTCTGCATTCTTTAAGGATACATTTAACACCTGCAAGTCCGCTTGCAGGCTGGGTAATTTACTTTGCAACTGCTCTAGCTGCGCTTGTCGCTCTAAAACGCCGCTTAATTGCGTATTTTCTCCATGAAACACTACGCCGTGACTACTAAACACGTCGCCTTGCTGATTAACCAATGTTTCACCAGCTTTTAATGCTGAAATAGCTTTATTTTTGATGCCGCTATTTTGTTCATCAATTGTAGCCAGCAAGTATGTTCCTGCCAGCCAATCCTCTAAAATGGGCCGCAGATCTTCGTCACACGCTTTAATCGTACTCATTAACGGTATTAGATGCGCGTGTTGCCTTGCTGTTGACGGCTCAACTGTAGTCGCATTAGCTGCCTTATAGCCCATCGCTAAAAAACCAGGCGGTCTGTCATTAATCGCATTTTTATCCGCAATCAATGCATTTAATTTTGCACCTAATACCGCTTCTAAAGCCACGTTCCAAGCATCATCCACTTTAACCTTTTGCCATAGCCGCGCATTGTTTTTTAAACCATGTCCTTGCAACCAGCCATCCAGCTTGCCCGCTGCATTTAACGATTGCTGCATTTTTTGCAATGTCTGCAACTCAGCTTCTGCCTGATTACTGGCACGTTGTGCTTGAGTTTGCTGATCCCGCAACTGATTGATTGTGGTTTGCAATGCTGATTCATCAGCTACAATTTTTTGTACTTTCTGTTCAATATCATGCACATTCTTTTGTGCCTGCTGTAAAGCTAGCTCACTGTTCTTTAGTTGCGTTTCATCGGGTATTATTAAGCGTGAAAAATCAGCTTCAAAGCGTTGAATACGTTGCATATTTTCAGCAACACTTTGCTCTAAATAGTGAATGCTGCTACTTTCAATTTGAATTTTTTGTTTGGCATCCAGTAAAGCTTGCTGACTTTTTTGCGTGGCTGCATTGGCCGCTTTAAGCGTTGCCTGCTTTTCCGGTAAACTCAGTTTTAATGCATCCAGTGACTGTTGTGATTGCTGCTCAAGCGCTGCGGCCGCTATTAACTCATTATTGAACTGCACTAAACTTTCTTGCAAAGCGCTACTGGCAATTGCGTTGCGTTCCAGCGATTGCGCCAGTTGTTGCAGCTGTTGCGTCATACGCTCACGCGCCTCTGTGTTTTGCCTGACCTGATTTTCGAGGTTGGAAACCTCGGCATTGGCTTCATAATACGCGGCTTGTGCAGTATTAATGCCTTCAGAAGCCGCATAATGCGCTTGTCGGCTTGCTTCTAAATCTGCTTCGCTTTTTCGCAAATCGGCCATTTGCGCTTCCAGTTGATTCACCAGCTTTTCGACTTGTCGCTTGGTTTTCTCCCACTCCGCACTGGCATCGCGTTTCTTTAACAACCACAACTGACCATCCGCCAGTTTATAAGCGGTTTGCAGTGCATGATATTGTTGCGTAACAACCGCTTGCGATTCTAGTTTAATAATTTGCTTTTGCAGTTCGCGGCAAATATCTTCTACTCTGGTCAGATTTTCACGCGTATCACGCAAGCGCAATTCCGTTTCGCGGCGACGCTCTTTATATTTACTGATACCAGCGGCTTCTTCTAAAAATACCCGCAACTCTTCAGGCTTAGCCTCTACAATGCGTGAAATCGTGTTTTGACCAATGATTGCATACGCCCGCCCGCCAAGCCCTGTACCTAAAAACAAATCAGCCACATCGCGCCTGCGCACAGCAGTGTTGTTAATGTAATAAGTCGAGCCTTTTTCTCGCTCAATTATGCGCTTGACGCTAATTTCTGCGTATTGGCTCCATTCACCACTTGCACCACCTAGGCTATTATCAAAAATCAGCTCTACACTGGCGCGTGATATGGGTTTTCGATTAGATGAACCATTGAAAATCACTGCATCCATCGCATCTGCACGCATTTCTTTGGCAGAGGATTCGCCCAGCACCCAGCGCACCGATTCCATGACGTTAGATTTGCCGCAACCATTCGGCCCAACAACACCCACGCGCTGACCGTGCAGATGAATGGTGGTTGGGTCTACAAAAGACTTAAAGCCGGCAAGTTTTAAATGAGTTAAACGCAAAAGTGAGTATGGTAGTCTAGATTAAATAGTTTGGTTTTATTAGGGTATTAACTTGTTTATACGTGTTTTACTTTATATGTTTAACTATATGTATGTTTTTTAGGAAGCCTTTTATAATAGCGTTATTATTTGATAGGAATGCCATTATGTCTAGCACTGCGTTGCACGAAAACGTCACCATATTGGGCGATTTAAGCGCTCTACCCTCTAAAACACTCGAAACATTTCCCAACCCTAACCCCAATCGTGATTTTCATATTCATATGGAAATCCCCGAGTTTACTTGCCTTTGCCCAAAAACAGGTCAGCCGGATTTTGCAGTTATTGATTTGGATTACATTCCAGATCAACTTTGTGTTGAGTTAAAAAGCTTAAAACTTTATATCGTTTCATTTCGCAACGAAGGCTGTTTTCATGAAGCCGTGACCAATCGCATCTTAGATGACTTAGTGGCAGCCACGCAGCCAAAATTCATGCGAGTCACCGCCAAATTTTATGTGCGTGGTGGCATATTTACTAACGTAGTTGCAGAACATCGCAAAACTGATTGGCAACCTTTAGCTAAAGTTGACTTATTGCAATTCGAATCACAAAGCAATACACGCGGTTAATTACACTTTAGGACAAAAATGCGTTGACAATTAACCTGCCCATCTTTAATATGGCGCCTTCGTTGAGTTGCAGCTTAAATCAAAGTCAACTCAACTGCTGTAGTAAGTGGATTTTTGGGGGTATAGCTCAGCTGGGAGAGCGCTTGCATGGCATGCAAGAGGTCAGCGGTTCGATCCCGCTTATCTCCACCAAATGCTTGATTAAATGTAGTTAAAAAGATAAATATCATTTAAGAAATTTGTCGTTTTGTAGTAAACTACCGTTGCAGTAAAAAGCAGTAAATTCTTAGGTCCCCATCGTCTAGAGGCCTAGGACACCTCCCTTTCACGGAGGCGACCGGGGTTCGAATCCCCGTGGGGACGCCAGCTTTATTGTTGGCATATAATAAGTGTTTAATCTAATACTTATTTCACGTTAGCAAATCACCTTTGCCACCTCTTTAATTTCTAAGCGTTAATCAACCAAAGCTTCAAAGATACAAATACTTTCTGCTACATTGAAACTCACTTTCAAATGAGCATTTTTAGCCAGCATTTTAATCATTAAAATCAGCTCATTATGATTGCTAGCACCATGCGAAAAACTATCGCAATACGAAGAATAAAATCCGTGTTTTTTAACCTCACTGACTATATGTGAGATATCTACATGCGCTGTTTGCTTGGGCATTTTAGTCATATACGATACCCATCATCTACTGTTGACTGGCGATTCAACATAAGCAAAATACCACTCACCGTAATATTTCTTATTTTCAAAATGTTGATAAGCCGGCCTAAATCCTTTAGTTTTATAAGGTGCATCCGCCGATAAGCTATAAACACCCATGATTCCCCCACTCGGCGCTTCTAAAATCCCCCAGCCCTCTCGTTGCGTGATTGGGTCTAGATAAATTTTACGCAAATACCGTTTAGGCACTGGGAAGCGGTTGTCTTTCAGCAACGCTTCCAAATTAGGTGGGTACTCTTTTACTACACCGGGTGTTTGATTGTAATAATTACCTATGCCCTTTCTAATCACCTCACCTACTTTTAGTAACTCTTGCTCCCTTTCCCGTTTTCTGGCGTCACTCCATTTCGTGCTGGCTTGCGTTAATGCAAAGCCAGCAATCACAATCAACACCAGCAAGCCAAGCAATATGAATCCGGCTTGTTTTGACGTATTTTTACCAGTCGGCATATTGGCTCCCATCGGATGCAACTTCTGTCGCACCGCTATAGACATCATAAAGCGCGCCTTTTGCTTCCACATCAGTCGGCGGCACGAGTATCCAAGTAGCCGTACTTTCAGTGATAGGATCTTCAGGAATAGTACGAAGATATTTAAACTGTACTAATTCCTCCAGTGATTCCGGATATACATTTTTGTCACTATAAAATTTATCAATCGCATCGCGCATAATGATTAGATCGTGTTTCAGTGTTGTTTCTTTAGATTGGCTAATGACATCAAAATATCTAGGCGCGACAAGACTTAGTAGCGTGGCAATAATGGCCAGAACGACCAATATCTCGATTAGGGTAAAGCCTTTTTTAAAGGCATCATTTTTTAACGTACTTTTTTTCATTACCATTCGCTATACGGCTGTTGATTAATGCCAACTTCATTAGAGAGTGAATGTACGTCATACACATCCTCCCCCGCTTCTGGCGTTTCAAAGGAACTCCGATAACTGCGCTGCGCCCATGTTTCTGCTGCCGATAATTCAGCATCTGTTGCAAACGGATCTCGCGGAATACTACGCATAAAGTAAATCTTACGTTTTTTCGGATCCTGCATATTTTCAACACCGATGACTAATAGCTGTAATGATTCGGGATAACCTGAATCATCAGCGGACTTTTTGATTAAGCCATCATCTGATGCCTGCTTGTACGCATCAATTGCATCCCGTATTTGCCACAATGATTTTTTAAGCTCCTGCTCTTTGTTACGTTTAGCGGTTAGTTGCATCAGTGGTGCTGCGGCAGAGATCAACATGGCTAACAAAACCAATGAAACCAGCAATTCGATTAATGTAAATCCAGCATGTTTTTTGGCTTGCATGCGCACTTAAGGATTCTCTCTTAATTTGTTGGAGTCTTCAGATTCAACACTAGGTTGCATTATCTGATCGGCAAAACCTTGGTCCATTTGACTACGTTCATTTTGTATACTTTGTGGCGTTTTTACTGGCGCTTCAACTGGCCGGCTATTTACTGGTGCAATAGCTTCAGCTTGTCTGCCGCCGCGACCACTTACGGCGTGATTGATGCCTGATGGGAATATGGTGTAAACAGCATTTGCAGGCGCAATATTATGCAAAATGCGTGGGGTAATGAGTAAGACTATTTCGTTCTTGCGCTTATCGTTATTTTTATCCGTAAACAGCCTGCCGATAAATGGCAATTTAGATAAACCAGGCACTTTATTGGAAATATTCTGACTGTCGTCCCTGAACAAGCCTGCCAGTATCTGGGTTTCGCCATTTTTCAATTGCAGTGTTGTATTAGCGTTGCGGCTACCGATGGTGTAAGCCAATACGCCGGAATCTGTTCTTACCTGATCGGTTACATTACTGACTTCCAAACCGACCTTAATACTGACTTGATCCTGTAATAAAATCGTTGGCTCAACATCAAGCTTGATACCGACATCGATATAACTCACTGTCTGCGAAACGAAGCCTGTTGCGTTGGCTACGCTGGTTAGAACCGGTATTTTATCTCCAACATGAATCTTGGCTTTTATGCGATTTTTTACACGAATCTGTGGATTAGCCAGCAGGTTGGTATCGGTATCCTGTTGTAATAAATTCAATACCAACGCGGGATCGCTAATGGTAAATACACCAAGACCAGAGTTAAAGTTTTTCAGCTGTGCGATTGTTAATCTGCCAGGAGTTGGCGTTGTCACACCATTCGCAGTTGAGTTACCTTGTACACCGAGGCTGATTTGCGATGGATAACGTACACCGATATTTTCTAGACTTTTCCGATTTACCTCCATCACTTCAACTTCAAGCATGACTTCAGGTTCAATCATATCTTGTGAGGCAATCAATTTCTCAGCAATCTGAATCGCTTCTGCAGTGTCTCGCATCACCAATGTATTCAATTTTTCGTCGATATAAATATCTTTGGACTTAACAACAGTTTTAATCATATTCATGGCGCGCTTGGCATCCATGCTATTCAAATAAAAACTGCGTACGAATAGCTCTTGATACTCCTGGCTACGGCTCACTGGGTAGATAAGCAAAGTATTGTCGTTTAATATTTTCTTGCTTAATTGATTCGTGGTTAAGATGACTTGAATAGCATCTTCAATTGAAATATTACGCACAAAAATACTGGTTCTTTGGTCTTCACGTAGCTCTTGGTCATACGAAAAATTGATATTGGCCGCCCTGCCAATAAATTCGAATACTGACTTAATCGGCACATTCTTGAACTCAAGTGTGATTGGTTTTTTGAAAGCAGATTTAATTTGTGGCACTGCATTTATTTTGGCGATGCGTCTATTTTCTATCTTCTCGAACAATGCTCTGGCAGATTCTTGATTAGCGTTTTCTGCCAAGATTCCCCTCAACAAATTTTGGGCCGTATCATCGTCATTCTGATCAAAAGCAGTTTGCGCGTTCGTCAGCATCATGGCATGGTTCTGTGCAAGGTTGAGTTTAAGCAGCCCATCCTCTGCGCGCCGATTATCAGGGCTTAAACCTAGCACTTTCCTGTAATTCAATTCGGCTTCGGCAAATAAGCCTTGCTGTAATTGGGCATCCGCTTGCTTGAGTAAAGCTGCCATTTGCAGATCCTGTTGTATCTTTAACGTGCTGCGATACTGAGGATTATCTGGATACATTTCAGTCAATTGCTTTAGCTTACTGATACCAGCTTCAGACTCTCCGCTACTAATTAACTGTCTGGCGGACTCATAGGCTGCGCTCCCCTGAATGAAGCTTTCCTGTTGATTATTCAATGTCGTACAACTCGACATCAACATCGCAGAGAGCAAAAATGAAGCTTGATTCCTAGCCACTGTTTTGAAATTTTGAAATAAATATAAACTCAACTTAATGCTCCAATTTGCAACTGCATATCAATTTTTAACGGTAAATATCTGATTGTCATCATGGGCGGGACAATAGATTTCACTTGCCAAACCTCTTCTAGAATGTCGCCCGTCACAACAGAGTAATTTTTCTGTGCATCCATTAAAAACACGATTATCTTTCCGTCATCTACCAATTTCCCCGCAAAGATAAAAGGGTTGGCTGGCGGCACTTCTATTGGTGCGTCTACATTTTGCTGTTGCAATTCGGCATCAGAAATATATGCGGTAAAAATATTTTTTGGCTCATCAGTCAATTGGGCCCTGAGTAATTGCGATGAGATTTGTTTCTCTTGTTGAGGCCTTTTACTGATTTCAGCTCTATTCATATGTTTAGATTCAGCACGTGCCAGCACAACCACGTCATCAGTCTGATTAGCATCGTCATCTTGCTGTGCAACATTAAAACTAGCTGCCAGCGTTAATAGCAACAGTATCCAAAGCATGTTTTTCTTTATCATTTGCATTGAATTAACGCTCACTTTTACGAACGTACAAGTTGAACTGGATATGGGCATCAATTAAATCGCTGCCAATATCCTCTCGCTTTAATTTAATATCCGTCAGCGCCACAGTTGGCAATGCATTCAGCACACTATTAAGAAACTGACGAATTTGGATATAACTGCCTTGCGTTGGAAATTTAATTTGATATTTAATCAACGAGGTCGAATATGACTGTGCAACATAATCAACCTTATCCGTAGCCAGGCCAACTTCAGTTGCAGCATGCAATATCTGCGTTATTCTTTTGTTTGCATCACCTTGTAACGGCGTTACAGCATTCAACTTAGCAATCACATCAAATTGGTTATCTGGTTTAGCATCAGCTTGTCCCGCAGCAGTCTTGGCTTGTAATTCAGCGAGTCTAGTAACGAGCCCATCCATTTTTTTAGCATTGGGAAACGCAATGAATAACAGCAATAAAATGCTAATTGCAATGAAGCTTAAGCCCATTGCGCCCTGCCAGCCCAATTGCCGCAATTTATAATGCAGTTTTGAATATTTACCAAAAATCGGTTTTACCATCGCGCTTCCACCACAAAATGTACTGCAGGCTGCCCATTAATATCAGCGCTTTGCTGGGTAACCAACGTCACACTTGTCAGCATTTTTTGTTGTGATAAGTCGTCGACGTAGCGCATCATACTGTCAACATCCATCGCTACTGCATTCATGCGTAAAGCTTGTTTTTTAGTATTTGGTTCCACTGACATCAGCTTTACATCTGCCCTATCTGTCGCCTCTAATGTCTTGAATATGGGTGCCCAAGGCATCACGATTTCTGATATCGCCGCATTCACGGCAACAGCTTCATCACGTGCTTGTATATATTCTTTGCTGTTCACTTTAAGTAATGGGCGTTGATTTTTTGAGTGCATCAACTGCTCAATATCCGCTTCTAAACGCTGTGTTTTACTGGATATCTGCTGAAAATAAAAAATAGATCCCGCTAACATCAATGCACCCGTAATCAACAGGAACATTGCTGATGAAGTGTGTGTTTTTGCAGTTAAAGCATGATTTAATTGAATGGTTCTCATCTTTAAACTCGCGCTTCCAGCCATTTATTGACACTTTTCTCCGACGAGTTCGCTGCACTCTCAAAACCATTTGATTGAATGTTAATGGTTGGAAAATTCGCAATCTTAGGAATAGGACTAACACCTGCTTCTGCCTGATATATAACGACTGGCAGTGCAGAACTGACACTGAAATTTACAATTTCTCGCTGTATTAAGGTATTAATTTGTCCGCTTAAATCCATTTCTACAGCGACATTTTTCACAAAGCGCCAACCGCCATTTTCGATTAATGCGAAACATAGGCGCTCGGACTCAACCACCACAAACCAGAAATCAGGATGGACTTTCTGCTGCTTGATTTGCTGTATGCTTTGATTGATAGCCACCATCAAATAAGGTGAAATACTGTTCACTTTTATATTGGCCGCTGCCAGAACTTCGTGCAGCGCAATTAATAATACGGAGTCTATACCGCTGGCAATGGCTGGCTGACCAAAATCAGGCTCGCTCATCTGCAAATTCCAAGTCTTAACCATATCGCCAAATAGGGCATTAAACCGATAGCGCATGAAAGCCTGACGTTCACTTTCCACCGCCAATTCAACACTCCACGGAATAATGGCGTATCGTGCAAAATGACTGGATATAATTACGTTAGCGCTAATGCCTTGCTTAACAGTGTCTTGCCATTGATTGCTGTCAAAAGCATTCGCCAGATGGCTTTTTAATGCATCCCATTGATTGGATTTTTCAGATAAATCTACGCTTAACACTTGTTGCCGAATAATATGCTGCTTGAACTTAACACTGAATTTGCGTTTTAAGTGCGTCAATAAAATGTAGTCTGGATGAACAAAAATACGCAGCTCATCACTCACCAAAGACCTAAGCCAACGAAGTAACACGGTTGATCTCCTGTAATGTGGTTTCACCACGTTTTACTAATTCCAGCGCTGCCTCACGCATGCTGCGCGTACCATTTTTATGTGCTGCTTCCTTCACTTTACGTATCGGTTCGCGTGTGACGATTAGCTCTCGGATCTCATCGTTAAAACACAGCAATTCTGCAATCGCTTTACGACCCTTGTAACCTGTACCGTGGCATTGACCACAACCTTGGCCTTTTCTGAAACTAAAGCTGGATGCTTGCTGAGCAGTTAATCCGGATTTAGTTATAAGTTCAACAGGCGGTATATCTGGCACTGCGCAATGTGTGCAATTGATACGGACCAACCGCTGTGCAAGAATGCCGTTGATGGCAGAAACAAAACTGTAGGGATCGACGCTCATATTGGTAAAACGGCCAATCACATCAAATACATTATTGGCATGCACCGTTGTGAGTACTAAGTGCCCTGTCAGCGCTGATTGCACGGCGATTTGTGCGGTTTCTGCATCACGTATCTCACCAACCATGATTTTGTCTGGATCGTGGCGCAGAATGGAACGCAGGCCACGGGCAAAAGTCAGGCCTTTTTTTTCGTTAACCGGAATCTGTAATACGCCAGGCAGTTGATATTCGACAGGATCTTCAATGGTAATGATCTTGTCTTGCCCATGATTTATCTCTGAAATAATGCCGTATAACGTAGTTGTTTTTCCGCTACCAGTGGGGCCTGTCACCAGCAACATGCCATACGGTTCTTCTGCTAACAATCTAAAACGCGCCTTAATGGATTCTTCAAAGCCTAATGTTTCCAGACTCAAGCCTTTGGCTTCATCACTTAAAGCTTTGCGGTCTAGAATACGCAAGACGGCATCTTCCCCAAACACGCTTGGCATGATAGAGACCCGCATATCCACTTCACGACCTAAAGCCAACACTTTAAAGCGTCCATCCTGCGGCACGCGTCTTTCTGCGATATCCAATTCAGACATGACTTTGATGCGCGAAATAGCCTGTTCCGCTTGTGCTAAACCCTGTATTCCGCCCTCCTGGCTTAATACACCGTCAATACGGTATTTTATTTTTAAACCGTGTGGATCAGTTTCCATATGAATATCACTGGCGCCTGCTTTAAGAGCATCGTATAAAGTGGAACGCACAAACTTGACCACTGGACTGGTATCTTCACTAATCGATCTTAATGAAATGTCTTCCAAGCCATTGAGTTCTGTCTGAGATTCTGACTGTTCTGAAATCAGTCCGTCACGAGCACGCATAGACTCTTCGTGGTGTGCCAGAAATGCAGTTAAATCTTTATGATGCGTTAGCGCCCAAGTGACGTTGTGGATGCTGGCAGAATGAGAAAAAAGTAAATCAACCTTGCCTTGTAAATTCACATCAAACGGATTCGCACAAACCAGATATAAACCACCGATATGATTGCGCAAGGCGACACAGCCATATTTGCCCGCATTTGCAAAAGACAGCAAGCTAAAATCGGGCTGCATCTCATAGAGCTGCAAGATGGATAGCGCTGGGTAATGCATCAGTTGACCAAGCGCAATAACAAACTCATCTGCACTCAAACCGGATTGCTCTTCAAGCACATCCAGCAACGCCTGTTTGGTTTGACTAGCGATTTTTTTAGCTTGATTTACTTGCTCAACAGTTAGACTGGTGTTGGAAGAAAATACACCCTCAAACCCACCATCATCTGCAATATTAAGTGGCATATTCATTGAATATTCCCCGCTAATTCGAAAATAGGCATGTACATCAACACCACGACCAACCCCACCACCAGCCCAATTACCATCATCAAGATAGGCTCAAGCAACTTGGTAAACCATTCCACCGTACGGGCTATTTCATCATCATAAAACGCACCGATACGTTCCATCATTTCACCCATCTGACCAGTGCGCTCACCAACACGCAGCATGCGAATCGAGATTGCAGTTGTCATCCCGTGCTGTTCCATCGCGGCTGAAATCGGCTTACCTTCGCGCACATCAAAAGTCACTTTATCCAGACTGCTTTTTAACGAAGTTTGCAATAAGGATGAAACCATACCCATCGCCGTTATTAAAGGGATTCCACCGCACAGTAACATACCCAGTGTTCTGTAAAATCTGGCTAACTGGTAAATCCGCATCGTTTCGCCAACAGTTGGAATCAACCATAGTTTTTTTACTATGGCAGCACGTACTGCTTGTCGGCTTAAGGTGTAAAGCAATACGGTCAAACTGAGAATGAATATGAAAAATACCTCTTTACCATGTTCCTGCAGCAGTCGCCCCCAACTCAAGAGTAATTGCGACATCCACGGCAGATCGTTACCAGCACTTTCATAAATCGTACTGAATTTTGGTACGACATAACCCAGTAAAAACAGCACAACTAAGCCACCCACGATAATTAAAAGCACAGGATAAATAGATGCTGTAATGATTTTTTTACGTACAGCATCAATCTGCAATTGGTAAGCAACATGTCTAGCAAGCGCCTGAACCATATCTCCCGTGCGCTCACTTGAGCGAATCAGTGCAACATAAAGCGGCGTAAAAACCTGTGGTACGCTTTCTAAAGCACTGGATAATGGCAAACCTTCATATAGTGCCGCCATCACTTGACTGAGGATGGCTTTAGATTCAGCTTGCTGCTCTTTTTCTGCCAGTGCCTCAATCGACTCAACCAAGCTCAAACCGGATTCCAGCAAGGCCAGTAATTCTTGACTGAAAAGCATTAAGTTAAATTTAGATTTTGAAAAGCTGGGTTTAAATTGAAAGCCACTCGCATTTTTTACATTGAGCACACTGAATCCTTGAGATTCGGCTTGTTTCAGCGCATTTGCAGCATCGCTAGCTTCTATATCCAGCAAGCTGATGGTTTCGCCGTACGCTACTTTTAATTCAAATTTCATATTAAAAATTAACTATTCCCAGTTCACCACATCAGCCGCTTCATCGCTGCCACCCGCAGTACCATCATTGCCAAACGACCACAAATCATATTCACCATGCTCACCTGGGAATTTATATTGATAAGGCTTACCCCAAGGGTCATTCGGGGCTTTTTTTCTGTAGATAAGGGCCACGCCATTTCTCTTCATCTGCGGGTGCTGTGTTGAGTGCCTCTAAGCCATTTTCTGTGCTTGGGTAATGTCCATTATCCAAACGATACTGATCAAGCGCTTTGGACAAAGAATCCAACTGCGCCTTTGCCGTTTTTACTTCCGACTTACCGATTTGAGCAAAGTATTTCGGCCCAACATAACCTGCCAGCAAACCGATAATGACCATCACCACTAATAATTCCAACAAGGTAAATCCTTGCTGACGTACTTGCTTTTTAAATGATTTACGATTGATTTCTGCTGTTAATTTCATATTTTCACCATCCACTTTACTTTGTTCAAACAATGCTTAATTCGTTAAGAAAAACTGGTTAATATTCTGCAATTGCGCCTCATTTAAAACGCCAGCGATGTGCTTGATATTCACGATATCGTTCACCAGCACATAGTAGGATTTACTCAGTTTCAATTTATTTTCGTATAGCCTTTGCTGGGCATTCAGCACGTCAATATTGGTTCTGAAGCCGCTATTAAAACTTTTAGATGTGCCATCCAGTGCAATTTCGCTGGATTTAACGGCTTGCGTATAGGCTTGCATAGAAAGCAATTCACTTTGCAGATGCTGATAATATTTTTGAATATTAGTGTTGGCGTCTCTTGTTTTCTGATTGAGTTCCTCCCTGGCCGCTGCCACTCTGCTCACAGATTGCCGTACGCTGGCATTCACAAATCCACCTGCAAAAATCGGCACATTAAACTGCAAGGCCACCGTCGTCGTATCAAACTGTGAACCCAAAGTATTGTTGCTGTCGTTTTCGCTATATGAGCGCACACCAACCAAATCAAGCGTTGGCAGATGCCCTGCCTGCTTCTTTTCAACCTCTTGCTGCGCCACCTCCAGTGCATATTTGGCGGATAATATTTCAGGGCTATTTTCAATGGCCGTCTTCAGCCAGTCATCCAGTTGTCCAAAATTCTCTTTAATCGTGGCCATTTTTTCTGTATTCAGTTTTGCTAACACTTCCACTTGCAGTCCGGTCATATTGCTTAAGGCCAACTTATAAGCTTCTGCACTGTTTTTTGCTTCTAATAACTCAGCATGAGCAACATCCAGACTCGCTTGCGCTTCGCTGATTTCAGTTAAAGTGCCCTCTCCGTGTTCAAAGCGCTTACTTGCCTGACCTAACTGCTGACCAAGTGCCGAAACTTTATTTTGCAGAACAGTGGTTTTTTCTTCTGCATATAACAACTCAAAATACGCGCTGGCAATTCTGGTAATTAAGGTGGAAGTTTCGTTCTGCAATATGGCTTCTTTGCCTTTTACATAAGCTTTGGCACTTCTATAAGTGGCTAAGGTTTCTTTATTAAATAGCGGCTGCCTGACAGTAAGTGCCAGATTTTTGGTGTCGTATTTGAGGGTATCTTCTCTTGGCCCAAATAAAGTCTGCGAGACACGATCAGTATCGCCACGGCCATAGCTGCCACCTAGTTGCGCTTTCGGGAAAAACAATGCGCGGGCTTTATTGATCTCCTCCCTGTCCGCTTGCGTATCCGCAACCGTGCCTTTGTACTGCGCATCGTAATTCAATGCAGCTTGATACAAACTAAGCAAGCTATCTGCTGCATGCGGCTGTGTTGACGCCAACAGTAGCGATAGCAATATGCTGAATATTTTTATTTTTTTATGAATCATTTTTTGCTATTCCTCTTTCATCGAGGCTGCAATGCGTTTTGTTAACGGGTGCAACAGATAAGTTAACAAAGTACGCTCACCCGTTTTAATCACAACCTGCACAGGCATGCCAGGCTGTAGTTTTCTATCGCCAAGCACGCGCATGCCGTCTGGCGTAATAGAGACTTTAGCCAAATAGTAGCTCTGAGTAACGCGGTCAGAATTGGGCGCTGATTCTGTTAACAAATCTTTTGAAATGGTTTTCACTTTGCCTTCAATCAGCAATTGCGGCGTATTGGCAAAAGTAGAAAAACGTACATCCGCATCTTGTCCTGCATGCACTTTATCGATTAAATTTGGCGGAATTTTGGCATCTAAAATAAGTGGTTCACCCATTGGCACGATGTCCATTATTTTCTGTCCTGGCTGAATGACGGCGCCTAAAGTATGTACTTGCAACCCGATAACTTGGCCTGAAGCAGGCGCAATCATTGAGATGCGGCCAAGCTCTTCAGTCAATGCTTTGAATTTTTCAGCATCAGATTGCACAGCAAGATTCACTTGTGCCATTTCGGTATCGATTTCTTTTTTTTCAGTCTGCTGTCTAACCATCATGCGCTGATTCAGCTCTAATATCGTCTTTCTGCTACGTATGATATTGGCTTGTGTATTGGCAATTTGCCCAATGGTTTGCGCAACTTTCTGCTCCAATTCATTCAACTGGTTTCTGGGTGCATAGCCTTCTTGCACCAAAGGTTTGATGCCGTTTAATTGCTCATTTAACAGTGACAATTGCGAGCGATAGCTAGTTAAAACACCTTCATCTCCCGCAATGATGGCGTTCTGCCCCTGTATAGACTCCTGAATCGCCATGATTTCTGCGCTTAATACATTTTGTCTGGCTTGCAGTAATTGCGACTGATTCAGCATGTGTTTTTGCACATAAAAATCATCTTGGTTTTTAATTAAATCTTCATGAAATTGAATCGTTTTAGCACCGGTTTTTTCTGCGATTAAGCGGCTTTCCTGTGCTCTCAATCCCATATAATGTTGTTTGATTTCCTGATGTCTGGCTTTAATAACCGCATCATCCAAAGTAAGTAGCACATCGCCAGCCTTGACTTCCTGGCCTTCTTTTACGGCGAGTGCCTTAACTATTCCACCACTTAAGTGCTGTACTACTTTATGGCTACCCTCAACATTCACGACGCCTTCAGTTGGAACGCCTTCATCCAGTGGCGCAAAGCCAGCCCACAACAAAAAACCAAGCAATCCAAATAACAGTAAAAACAGCCCCAAACGATTAGACGTTTTATTATTAGCGTAATGGTCCAGATTGCTTGCGGCATCTCGGCTATGCGCATTGGTATGGCTTGAATTAGCCGGGTTTAAATCAGAAAGTTCTAACGCATTGTTTTGAGAAATAAGTTTCATATTTTTATTAAGCCGCCTGTTGTGTTGATTTCTCGTTGTTTAATTGCTTAATCACAATATCCGTTGGGCCGTGATGCAATACTTCGCCGTTTTTCATCACCAGCAACTGATCCGTTACTTTTAGAATGTTGGTGCGATGCGATATCACCACGACGGTTTTTCCCTGATTTTTGAATGCCTGCAAGGCGTTAAGCAGATGTGATTCGCCATATTCATCCAAATGCGCATTGGGTTCATCCAACACCAGAATAGACGGCGACTTATATACGGCTCGCGCCAAGCCAATTAATTGACGTTGCCCGCCAGACAGCGATACACCAGACTCGTCCACTCTGGTGTCATAGCCCAGCGGTAAGCGCAGAATCGCTTCATGCAAACCGACCACTTTTGCAGCCGCAATAATTTCTGCCGAATCCAAAGCCTCAAAACGTGCAATATTTTCGGCAATCGTTCCTTCTAAAAGGCTGACATCCTGCGGTAAATAACCCAATGTGGCCGATAGCCGCTGTGAATTAACCTGCTCAATTGAAACGTCATCAATCAAAAGTGTGCCGTGTGGCACAGGCATCACGCCAACCAAACAGCGTGCAAGGCTTGTTTTACCTGATCCAGAAGGCCCCATGACGGTTAGCACTTGTCCAGACTGAATGCTCGCATTGACATGGTTCAATACTTTTTTATGCGTGTTATGCAAAGTGACTGTTAAATTTTTCAGCGTAATTTCACCTTTAATTTCAGGCAGAATCGCAGCAGGATTTTCTTGCTTAGGCGTTAATTTAATCACCTCCGCAAGAGGATGCGTTAATACCGCATTTAAGCGGCGCATGGAATCTTTGGCTTGGATATATTGCTTCCAGGTGTTCACAATAATATCGAATGGCTGCAAGGCTCTTGCAATCAGAACATTTGAGGCAATCATTGAGCCAATGGATATTTCACCTCTCACAGCTAATAGTGCAGCAGCGGCCAGCATTAAAGATTGCATGGTGTAGCGCGTTAATTTGTTGATATGCTGATTTCTACTTTGCACACGAGCAGCGTTGCGGTTTAAGCCACTCGCCACTTCTTGCAGACTTTGCCAGCGTTTATAGAGTTGCGGCAAAATACCCATCACATGCAAAGTTTCTAAATTGCGTACCTTGCTGGATAAAAACTGCTGATTCTCTAAATTGACATTCATCGTCGCTTTTAATGGCGCATCCGTGCTGATCTGATTCCACACACCAAGACCGAACTGAATCAAGCAAAATGCAATTGCCAGCCAACCCAACGATGGACTTAATATAAATAGCACCGCCACATAAATTAGCGTCCAAGGCATGTCAAAAAAAGCAAACAAACCATTGCTAGTCATAAATTGGCGAATATTCGTTAAGTCCTGCATAGCTTCATGCGTGTTTTTTTGATTCGCAGTAAAAATGCGCTCAAACGCCTGATTAAACAATTTGCTATTCAGCGATTGATCGAATTTAACCCCTGCTTTTATGGTGATGATTGAACGCAGCCATTCTGCAAACGCCATTGCCAGAATAAAAAAACTGATTAACAAAGTCACCGTTATCAAGGTAAGCGTGTTTTGGCTCAGCATCACGCGGTCATAAAGTTGCAGCATGTAAATTGTTGGTGCTAGCATCAGTAAATTGGCAATACAACTAAGCAAAGCGATGCTAATTACATCAGTTTTTAATGGTGCTAAATACTGCAATAATGGCTGTTGTTTTAAATTGATCATGCCGGTTGCACCTCTTCCTGAAGCGCCGCTGTTTGTGGCAGCTCTGTCTGACTTGCCTGTGTCGAGGTCGCTTGTGTTGAGGTTGGCTGTACTGAAGTTGATTGCGACTGTGCAGCTTGAAGCGATGCCATTACTTCGGCAGGTTTGCCGTAACGGATCATTTGCCCGTTCATCATAATCATCAGGTAATCGGCCAGATGCAGAATTTGTTGCAGATGACTGATAATAATAAATGTAGTGCCTTGCGCTTTCAGGCTTGCAATCATGGCATGCAGGGCTTTATCGCCCATTTCATCCAAGTTGGCATTGGGTTCATCCAAAATGACAATTTTTGGATTGCCATAGATTGCACGCGCCAACCCAATTAACTGCCTGCGCCCACCGGATAAAAATGCACCATCTTGTCCAATTTGCGTATTCACGCCTTCAGGTAAATCGGCAATCAAATCATTCAGATTCAACAAATCAATCACATGGTTTAGCTTTTCGTCATCAATCTCGTTAAATCGGGCAATATTCTCTGCTAATGTGCCATTAATCAATTCAATCGATTGCGGTAAATATCCGATATGCTGGCCAAGCTCAGCCTTATTCCACTTAAAAGCATCTACGCCATTAAAGCGGACCTTGCCGCCAGTTGGCTGGTGCAATCCCACCAACAACTTGCTCAGCGTCGTTTTGCCAGATGCAGATGGCCCGGCAATCACCAGCACATTGCCTGCATTCAGCTTAAACTGTATGTTTTTTAAAAATAACTCGGGGTTCTGCCTACCTTCTAACGGTACGGCATAATTCAAAGCTTCCACACTTACCTCACCAGTAGGCGGTGGTAAAGGCATGCCTGTTTTGTTATCTGAATATTGTGCTAATAAGTTTTCTAATCTTCCATAGGCTTCTTGCGCATCGGCAAGCACCCGCCATTGAGAAACCAATTGCACAAAAGGTGAAAACACTCTGGCGGCTAAAATAGAGGCAATAATCATCATTGCGCCGCCGTATGGCAATGCATTATGAATCACCAAATAACAGCCTAAACCCAGCACTAAAGATGTTTGTATGGTTTGCAAAAATTTAGATGTAGTTGCACTTTTGCTGGCAATCTCAGATGCCTGTGATTGGTGAAATAAAAACGCTTGTTGTTTAGTCTGCCAGCGCTGTCCTATCGCTTGCAGCATGCCCATAGATTTAACAACCTCAGCTTTATTGGTGACAGTTGTAAAGTAATTCTGTGCCTCAAAAGCAAACTGGTTGGCCAGCTGCATTTGCTTGTAGATACGGGTTTGATTCATCAAGATAATCACCACCTGAATAGCCAAAGCAGCTAAGGTAAAAAAACCTAACATGGGGTGAATGAAAAATAAGGCGACGATAAATATCAAACAGAATGGCACATCCATCAAACCAATTAAGGCAGGCGAATACAGGCTTTCTTTCAACGTTTTAAAATCGGTAAAGACTTGCTGAATAGGAAAATTAAATGCTTTGAGTTTGGCTAAAAATGCAGCATCAAATATCGTTTGGCTTAGCTGGTTTTCGAATTTCAATGAAGCTTCGGCGATTAACTTTTTACGTGCCCATTCAAGACACTCCATCACGATATAAATAAACACAACCAGTAGCGTTAACATGGCTAGTGTTGTCGTATTTCTGCTGTTAATCACGCGGTCATATACTTCTAGCATGTACCACGAAGGCGCTAGTAGCATTAAATTGGTAAAAAAACCCAACAACATGGCGCTACGATAGTAAGGCGCAATCGACAATAATGATTTTTTTAAAGCGGAATGTGGCATTTTATTCAAGTGTTAACCAGTGCTTGGGCTTAGCGTTGCATTAAGTCAGGGTTTAATCGGCGTCTATTTAAACAAACCTGCCTAGGCAAAATGTTTAAATAAAAGCAATTTAAATAAAAAGCGAGTGGATTAAACCCCACTCGCTTTTTATTGCATTAAACCACTACGATATCGCTTGCTGTAAAGGTGGTCACACCCAACAACTGCGCAATATTCACAGCCGCACCTGCGCCATTACCATCCGCATCATAACTAAGCATTTTTGTTGTGGTGTTAAACAAAATATAGTCATTTGCATCTAGCGCCGTTGCACCAGCACCTACCACTAAGTTTGCACCTGAGAAACCAGCCAATAGTGCCGCAAACTGATCAGTATGCAACTCAATTTTGTCGGTACCATGTAAGAAGTCAGTAATGGTATCAACGCCAGTTAAATTAAACGCTGTATCAGTATAAGTTTGCACAGTGGTAGATGAACCAGTGATGATTTGCTCATGCACTTTACCAAATACAAACTTATCAGCACCGCCGCCGCCAGTTAACGTATCATTACCACCATTGCCAACAAAAACATCAGCTTTAGTCGTACCAATAAATGTCTGGTTATCTGCATTACCTTCAAAACGTAGGCCATTTTTTGTCACGCCAGAAGCATCAATCACCACATTATTGATTGTTCCGCCGTTGTTACCCAATGTATTTGAAAGGTTTGAAACAGAACTATTTGCCCGATGGTAGTAATGATCATTCAACATTTGCAGCGCAGTGTCTTCAACATTCAAGCGACCTACTGTACCGCCAACCTGCACCACTTCCATTGACTTAAAGTTAGCATCGTTAAGCACAACTGTACCGTTAGTTTGGTTGTTAGCACCAATGCCCGTAGTAACACGCAATGTATCGATACCCGCACCACCAACGATTAAGTCATGGTTAGCGCCAGTTGCAATCCACTCTTTGTTACCATCATCCGCTTTAGATGTTGTGCCTTGCACACCACTACCAAAGCCGCCGATGATGAAAATATCATTACCATCTTCACCATACAACTTA
>Ga0160183_119281_pt1 | contig 29300 bp, 15 predicted proteins | sample met14sb_FD_108562 | JGI IMG/M metagenome (GOLD analysis project Ga0160183, IMG submission 108562) | Synthetic bacterial communities of pure cultures from sediment of Lake Washington, USA, under high oxygen condition - MT... | ecosystem: Engineered > Modeled > Simulated communities (microbial... >...
CTCCTTGTTATTGCGGATTTCATCGCGTAAGGTCCAGAAAGACACTTCAAACTCAATGCGTTGGTCCAGCGGCAATTTTTCCTTGATTTGACTGATTGATCGATTGACCGTTTTTAAACTGCTGCCGTTGATTTGGTTGCTTTTATTGCAACCGGCTAAAAATGCGCAGATTAAAAAAACCAAAACAGTAGACGCTTTTTTCATGATGTAGCCCCCCAGTGGCTAAATAAACAAACCCGAATTTTGTATTTATAATGGTTGCAACGCGGGTTACCAAACAAACCAAATTACTCGGTAATTAAAAACACAAGCTTACCACATGCTGGAATTTATCCAACTTCTCAAACAGCGTTACCAAACTGTGCTACAGCAGCTGGATAAAAAAATCCCCAGTACCTGGATTATCAGCAGCGTATAGAACAATTGTTACACGGCGAAGCCTTTATTCGCAAAGGCGAGCTGCTCGACAACAATCCCGGTTTTCCGCTGCAAATCGCCGTCATCGGGCCAACGCAGGCCGGTAAAAGTTCCGTCGTTAATCTGCTGTTAGATGCCAACGCCGCCGGTGTGAGTCCGCTGGCCGGTTACACGGTACAGGCCCAAGGCTTTTGCCACGGCCTGACGCCCGACGACTGCGATGGCATGCAACATTATTTCGGCCGCTTTCAACGTTTGGAGCAAACAGAGCTGCGGCCGGGAAGATACGATTGCTATTCCTTGAGTCCAAGCCCCGGCGCCTCGGCCTTGTTACCGGCTTGCGTCTGCTGGGATACGCCTGATTTCGATTCGATAGACGCCGCCGACTATCGGGAAGGCGTGATCCGCACGATTGCCTTGGCCGATATCGTGGTTCTGGTGGTGAGTAAAGAAAAATACGCCGATCAATCGGTGTGGGAAATGATGAAAGCCATCGAGGTTTTCCAGCAGCCAACCCTGATTTGCGTCAATAAACTCAATGAGGGCAGCGAGCAGGTGATTTTGGATTCGTTGCGGCAAAAGTGGCTGCAGACCCGTCACGATCCTTTACCTACTCTGGTGCCCTTGTTATTCCAAAAAGCCCCAGCGGTGCCGAACTGGCCGCAATCGGCCTCGCATGCCTTTAACGAACTGGCGAAAAAAGTCACCCGTCACAAACATGTTGCTCGCCAGCAGCAATTAATCAGCCGCTATTGGCTGGACTGGCTAGAACCGGTGTTTGCCGAACACCATGCCCAGCATCATTGGCAAACCCTGGTCGATCAAGCGTTGGCGCAAGCGGTTAAGGAGTACCAGCGCGATTATCTCAACCATCCGCATCATTACGAAACCTTCCAAAACGCTTTATTAAATTTGCTCACCTTGCTGGAAATCCCCGGCATCGCCAAAGCGCTAGGCAAGACCCGGCGGGCCATGACCTGGCCGTTTCGTAAATTATTCGCGTGGGGCGGCGGCACGCCTATCAATCCCAATCAGGAACTCGGGGTGTTGAATCAGTTAGGCGAACATCTCTTGATCCAGATCGCCGACCGCTTGCTGGAAAAGACCGAAACCGAGCCGGCCGATAGTCGCTGGTGGAAAGAAACCGCGATGGCGCTGAGACAAAAACGCGGCGATTTATTACAGATTTACAGACAAGCAGTGATGGACTATCACAGCGATTTTCAACAAGATGTGGAAGCCTCGGCGCAACGTTTATACGTAAAGCTGCAAGAACAGCCGATGATTTTGAACAGCCTGCGCGCCACCCGGGTTACCACCGATGCCGGCGCCTTATTGCTGGCTATTCAGGCCGGTGGCATCGGCGTCCACGATTTGGTGCTCACGCCCTTGATGCTGACCATGACTTCCTTGTTGGCGGAAAGCGCCATCGGTAGTTATATGCATAAGGTCGAAGCCGAATTAAAGCAGCATCAGCTCAATACCGTGAAGACGGCATTGTTTGAGACCTGCCTGAAACAGCGGCTGTATTTGTTGCCGCAAGGCGTGCTGTCGCCCACCCGTTTTAATATCTCCGAACAACAATGCCACGCCGCGGAGCAGGCGCTGAAAGAGAAGAAACATGGCTTACGATTACTCTGAATTGCTGACCCAAGCCCAGCAATGGGCCGCAGCCGCGCAAGCCGAAGGCCGATTGAGCGCGGAGCGGGCGCAATTATTGACCACTATAGACGCACGCAGTACGGAAAGCCTATTTGCCGCGAGTCAATCCGATCCGGATTGCAGACCTTTGATTGTTGCCTTTATGGGCGGCACCGGCGTCGGTAAAAGCAGTTTGTTGAATCGTCTGGCGGGGCAAGCCATTGCCCGGGCCGGCATCGAGCGGCCCACCTCGCGGGAGGTGACCTTGTATCACCATCAAAGCCTGGCGATTAATAAATTGCCGGTCGGCCTGCCCTTGGACAGCATCAAGATCAGCCAGCACAACGATGCGGCAAACAGCCATATCGTCTGGATTGATATGCCGGATTTCGACAGCGTTGAACTCGGCAACAAACGTTTGGTACTGGAATGGCTGCCGCATATCGACGCTTTACTCTATGTAGTCAGCCCCGAGCGCTACCGCGATAACAAAGCCTGGCAACTGCTGCTGGCGGAAGGTGCGAAACACGCCTGGCTGTTTGTGATGAATCAGTGGGATCGTGGCCAGCCGGTGCAATACGACGATTTTAAACAGCAGCTGGGTAAGGCCGGTTTTACCGATCCCTTAATCTTTCGCACCAGTTGCAGCGAACCGGACGGCGACGAGTTCGCCGCATTGCTGGAGCAGTTGCGGCAACTCTCTGGACAGCATAGCGTCGCCCAATTGGAGCAGCGCGGCGAACAATTACGCCGCCAGCACCTAAAGCAGACCTTGCAACAACTGGCCGAGGATTTTTCCGCGGAAAACTACGCGCAATTACAGCAGAACTTTGATGCACTATGGCAGCATACCGAAGCCAGCTTGCAACAAGGTCTGGCCTGGCCGATCAAACAACTCGCGCAATTCTGGGCGGAGAACCTGGGCCAAGCAGCAGACATCAAATTGTGGGACGACTGGGCGCAGAATCGCCTGAACGATTTGCTGGACGAATTGGTGTTGCAAGCCGCGCAAGCCAATATTCCCAGTAAACCTTTAAAAAATGCTCTGCAAGGCATCCGCGACAATACCGAGAAAAACCTCACCGCTCAAACTGAACTGGCTGGCCGACAGGCTTTATTGCAGCCCGGCAACGGCGCTCAGCGTTTTATGCTGAGATTCACCGCGATCTGCGAAACGGTCTTGCCTCTGGCGGCGATGGGCGCAGTGGGCTATCAAGTATTCTCCGGCTACTACCACAGTGCCGCCGACGCCAATGCCACTGCTTATTTGGGTACTGACTTTGCGGTGCATAGCGTGTTGCTGATTGGGCTAAGTTGGCTTATTCCGTTTTTCCTGCACAAAAAAATCCAGCCGTCTTTGCAGAAAGCGGCTTTGAAAGGCTTACAGAAAGGTTTACAGCAAGCTTTGGCGGAAGTGAGGGCGGAGATCAAGCAGGCGATGTTGGGCGAACAACAACGGCATGAAGTGCTGGGGCAGCAACTTGCAGGGTTGATCGAGCGTTGCGGTGCCGGGCCAACGATGGCTCTGGAAAATGGAAGCCTCCTGGGACGGGTATTGTTGCTTAAGTGAGATTCTTCAGTTTGAGGTTTTGCAGGCTAAGATTAACGTGCATTCAAGTGCCCCAAGCTTGGATAAATTTTAAGTTTGCGTCTGAAAAGCACAGTCTTCTTACAATTTGAATCGTGCTGCCAACTTATCTAGGCTTGCCGCCTGTTGTGCCAATTGTTCCGCGCTTTGCTTGGTTTTCTCTACAGTTTTAGCCAGCGAATTGGCATTTTGCGAGATCTGTTCCACCCGATCAGCCATATCGCGTGTAGCAGCCGATTGCTGGCCCAGTGCGCCACTAATCCCGTCTACCGACAATGTGACGCGGTATTGGGCATCGAGAATTTCGTTGACCGATTGGCCCGCCTGGCTGGAAAGCGCCACGCCGGATTCAACGCCGGTTACACCACTTTCCATAGCCTGCACGGCGGCTTTGGAGGCTTGACGAATTTTTTCCACCATTAATTTAATTTCACCGCTGGATGTGCTGGTGCGCTCGGCAAGGGTTCTTACTTCGTCTGCAACCACTGCGAAACCTCGGCCGTACTCGCCGGCTCGAGCGGCTTCAATCGCGGCGTTCAGAGCAAGCAGATTGGTTTGTTCGGCGACACCGTGAATCACATCAACAATACTGGTTATTTCCGAGCTGATTGCTTCCAGATTGCGAATGTAGTCGGCCGCATTTACAACAATGGCTGAAATTTTTTGCATCTCTTTGGCGGTGGAGCTAATGACTTTTGTGGATGACTCGGCGCGCTGTCCTGATTCGAACGCAACCTGCTTGGCGTCCAGCGCATTACCGTTGACTTGTTCGAGCGATACCGAGAGCTGTTCGATAGTGGCCGCCATGCTGCAAGCTGCCTCGTAACCGTTATTGGCGATAATCGATTCTTGCGCGGCGGCCTCTAACAGGTCCGCCGAATATCGATTAAGTTGGAATACGCCGTTGTGCATATCGGAGATTAGATTGTGTAAGTTCTTGCGCATCTCCGCTAACTTTCTGAGAAGTTGTCCGATTTCATCGTCGCCTGCATCGGGGATTACCACCGTCAGGTCGCCGGCGGCGATAGCCCCAGTGACTTTTTCCGCTTGATCAAGGCTGTAACGGATTTGGTGAATAATCACGTAGGCCATTATCACGAAAGCTATTGCGCCCAGTAATGCCAGTCCGACCAGATACCAGGTTGTGCTGTCGACGGTTTGGTTAAGGTTTGCCAAGGTTTCATTGGAATATCGGTTGGAAATTTTGACGGTTTCTTCCAATGCTTCGTGATGTCGTTCGTACTGTTGATCCAGGCGTTCCATCGCCAGGTCCATTGTTTTTAGATCACCTTCCTTGATTGCTGGAATATAGCGTTCCTCCAATTCTTTCCACCACTGATCAGCTTGTTCGCGTTGCGCGCCCAATATGGCTTGTTTTAGTTGGGCGGGAATACCCTGTGTGGACTCCCAATAGCGATTGCGGGTGTCATACTCGATTTTCAGTTCTTTTAATCGCACATATTTCGGTTCTTTATCTTTGTCATGGTAAAGCTGTTCGGCCATTAACTGAGCTTCAACCAGAAATAAAGGGGGCGGTAGAATGTCTGCGACAATATCTTTTCCTTGTCCCATACGGTGTGCTGCATCTCCGACATAATCTAAGGCGTGATAGCCAAGTAACGCCAGGCCGGCCAGCAGTAGCGACGCAAACCAAGACATCAGTTGAAGTTTGGCGGCTATCGAAAAACGATTTAGCATACACATTCCCCTCTGTATTAATAACGTGAAAGTTGAGTAGAAATTGTAGAAGAAATCTAAGCGCCCTATAAACCACGCCATTGAATTTTTCTACAAAGCCGTGCGATTTGGTTAGGCCGTTGGATTGGCGCAGTGCCAGGGCAGCAATGCCTCAAAGTCTTCGACGGTTTTGGCCAGGGGCAACTGACGGAAAAACGCCGCCAGATAGGTGTAAGGTTCGATTTGGTTGGCTTTGCAGGTTTCGATCAGCCGAAAGACTTAGCGGTTTTTTTTTTTAAGCGATGCATTTTCGCGCCAAGGTTCTCCACGAGGTATTGATATGCCTTTCTCCCGTTCTAAGCAAACCGATCCCACCCGAAAAATATCGACATTAAAGGCGTTATGGCCGTTTATCCGTCCCTATCGCGCTAGAATGCTGTTAGCCTTTTGCCTATTGTGTCTCGGCTCGGCGACGATTCTGTTAGTACCTTTGGCGTTCCGCGATCTGATTGATTTTGGCTTTGGTCAGCGACGGGCAGAGCAGGGTGGGTTGTTAGGCGCGCTGAGCATTGATGGACATTTTCTGGCGCTATTTGCCTTAGCCTGCCTGTGGGCGGTGACGATAGCGGCACGTTATTACACGGTCAGTTGGGTTGGCGAACGGGTGACCGCGGATTTGCGTAGCGCGGTTTACGAACGGGTCTTGGCGCAGTCTCCGCAGTTTTTCGAAACCTTGCAAACCGGGGAAGTTTTGTCACGACTGACCGGCGATACCACGCTGATTCAGACTGTGGTGGGCAGTTCGATTTCCATGGGCTTACGCAGCGTATTCCAGTTTATCGGCGGCATGATTATGTTGGCGGTGACCAGTCTGCATCTGTTCTCATTGATATTGGGCTTAATGATCTTGCTGACCTTGCCGATTTTGGCAATGGGCCGGAAAGTAAAAAAGCTGTCGCGGGAGTCGCAGGATAAGATCGCCGATGCCTCGGCGCTGGCCGGCGAGATCCTCAATGCGGTACCTACGGTCCAAGCCTATACCCAGGAAGGCCGTGAAGCAGCGCGCTTTAGTGAGCGCGCCGAAATCAGTTTTATGACAGCTGTCCGTCGCAGCCGGTTTCGTTCCGCGTTAACGGTTGTTGTCATCACGGCCGTGATGGGTTCCATTATTTTCGTATTGTGGATAGGTGCCAACCAGGTCAACGCGGGTGTTATGACCGGCGGGCAACTGGCTTCTTTCGTGCTATATGCCACGCTGGTGTCCGGCGGGATCAGCACCATAGCCGAGGTCTGGGGTGACGTGATGCGGGCGACCGGCGCAACCGGGCGCTTGCTGGAACTGCTATATGCCCAACCGGCAATCATTGATGCTGCTACACCTCAGCCTTTGGTAAATGGCGATACAGCGGCGATTGAATTTCAGCAAGTCAGCTTCAGTTACCCGTCGCGCTTGCAAGCCGCCGCACTGGATAGAATCGATTTAAGTATCTCGGCAGGGGAGAGCGTCGCTTTTATCGGCCCGTCCGGTGCCGGCAAGACCACGTTGTTTCAATTGCTGTTACGTTTTTACGATGTAACGCACGGTACCATCCGCCTTAACGGTCAGGATATTCGTCACCTATCCTTACAGGAACTGCGCGGCAAAATTGCCATTGTGCCGCAGGATGCTGTGATTTTCTCGACCACCGCGCTGGAGAATATTCGTTACGGCAGGCCCGACGCCAGCGACGAGGAAGTTATTGCGGCCGGGCAATTGGCACAGGTGGCGGAGTTCATCGACCGCTTGCCGGACAGCTACCAAACTTTTCTCGGCGAGCGCGGTACACGTTTATCCGGTGGGCAAAGACAGCGCATCGCCATTGCTCGGGCCATTCTGAAAAACGCTCCGCTGTTGTTGCTGGACGAGGCGACCAGCGCGCTGGATGCAGAATCGGAAGTATTGGTACAACGGGGTTTAAATGCCGCCATGCAGGGTCGTACCACCCTGATTATTGCGCACCGTTTGGCCACCGTGAATAAGGTCAGCCGCATCGTGGTGTTGGATCAAGGCCGCATCGTCGAAACCGGCTCGCCCGAGGATTTGCGCAAACAAAGCGGACTCTATGCTAGGCTGGCGAATCTACAGTTCGATGTGCAATAAGTCTGCATACGCCTAATGCCTGGGGCGAATCTGTTGCGGTAGAAGATGTATAGCTGTAGCGGCTTGCAATCGAAAAAGCGCAAACCAGCAATCAGCGTAATTTTCGACCGGAATTAAATGCAACTGACGGTCGTTCAAACCGAGATTATTTGCAACTGAACCTGCAATCATCTGCTCAGACTTGCAATCATCCGTCGCAAACCAGGATTATTTGCAACTGTGTTGCCCCGCTAAAGCACAGATTGGGCGCGAGTTCATACTGTACCACGAGAAGCGGCAGCGTCAGCTTCAGACACGGTACAGCGTCAATAGACCAGGTTCGCCAACCTCACAACAGATAACGCTCTCTTACTGGTAAAAAAAGAGGGGTTACAGCGTGAGATCGAGGCTCTGGAGCTTGAGAAACGGCAGCGGCTCGGACAGTATGCAGCCGTTAGCGATCTTGGGCTTTCGGCGGCCGATAGCCCAGTCGGCAAGGTTAAAACCTTGACAGTGAATAAAGGGCTTGGGCTGTCTATGCGCATGTAAGGCCGTAGCAGTCGGCGGAACCCATGACAGGTTCCGCCTAACGGCTTTAATGTTAGTTATGAAGTGGGTTGTTCTTTCGATCTTTTATAGCCCAAAAAAATGCCAACAATTGCACCAGTTAGTATAAAAAAATCTTGTATTCCCAGTGTTCCAAAGTAAATCAAACCTTGCTCGTGAATTATCGCTTCACGCATTGCTATTTCGTTCCAAAGCGAAATGTTCTCTGCAATTAACAGAATCGGAATAGGAAGCAAAAAAACATTTAGCCACCATCGGAATCGCCCTAAAAAGATCATTCCACACCCAACTAAAACCCCTAAAAACAAAGCGGATGGAATAGATTGAACTTTATCAGAGACTTCGGCAAAAGCTATCATTGGATAACAACCGAAGGTCATACACAAAATTTTCTGTTTTATATTCATTTGACAATCAGTGGAATAATGCCGTCAGGGTCTTTCTTAATATCATTCAGTAACTGATTTGTTGATGAGTTTCCGAACACACCGCCACCAACATCAACACAACCGGCAGAACCTTTAATACTTCCACCATGCAAGAAGAAACCGGAACGACCAAATGTGTTAGTTCCTCTATTTGGAGTTAATGGCCCTCGCCAATCGCCCCAGTCGGCTCCAACACCGGGTAAGTTTCTAATTAAATCGCCAATAGCATTAGGGTTAGAAATATCTTGAGCGTTTAACGTGTAATTACCGCTTGGAATTGCGCCTTTGTTTGGCGTCGATGCATCGCAGCCAATGCAATCCGGCCGTCCTGACGTTGCTGTTAAAAAGTATGAAGATTGACTAGGCTGCTCAGGATAAACAGAAAGTATTTGAGAAGCCGTATCATAATAAAGTGAAGTTAATCCTTTCGGATCGATGTACTTCAGCGGGTTGTTGAGGGCATAAGGATAGGTATTAATGCCCCCCGTCAAGCCAATCGGATCACTCTGCAAATACCGGCCAAGGTCGGGCTGATAATAGCGGTGGTAGTTGTAATGCCAACCGGTTTCCTGATCATAGTATTGGCCTGGGAAGCGGAGGTTTTGGGTAATGTTGGGGTTGACGGTGGTGACTTGGCCGAATGGGTCTAACTGGGCATTCCAGACGCTTTGTTGGGTTTGGTCACTGACGGTTTGCGGTGCGCCCAGGTGGTGGTTGTGAAAGTAGACGATCGGACTGGTTGCGTTGTTGCCGTCGATGCGCGCCAAGGGTTGGCCGTCGAGGTAGACGGTCTGTTGCGTGCTGCCGCCCAGGCTTTCGCTGATCATTTGGTCTTGCTGATCGTAGCCGTAGTATGTGCTGTTCAACGCCGTGGTTTTGCCGATGCGGTGACCGAAGGCGTCGTAGCGGTAGCTGCCGAGGCTGGTGTTGCCTTGTGCGACGCTGGTTAGGCGTTGATCGGCGGCATAGTTCAAGGTGTGGTTGCCAACTTGGCTGACATGGCCTTGTGGGGTATGGCTGAGGCTGATGGTGGGTGTGCCGGTGAGCGACAACAGTTTTTGGCTGCTCAGGTCGTAGTGGTAGTCGGTTTGCGCCTGGCCGCGTAATGCGATGCTGCGGTTGCCAACAGCGTCGTAGCTGTAGCTCAATGGCTGGGTGCCGCTGACAGTTAATATTCGGTCGAGTGGGTCATAGGTGTAGGTCTGGCTGTTGGCGGCATTGAGGTTGTCAGTCAGTGTTTGCAGGTTGCCGGCATTATCGTAGCCGTAGTTGATATTTTGTAGGATGCCCACGCTTTGCGCGGTCAACCGATAATCCAGGTCGTAACTGCGATCTAACATCAAGCCATTGCCATAATTCAAGCTCGTAACCGGCCCGAATGGCAAATGATTAACTGCATCTGCCAACACGCGTGTCGTTGTGATGCCGGACACCACATCCACTACTTGTACCTGCTGCACTTGGCCTGCACCGTCATAGACGTTTTGGATGCTGCGGCTAGCGCTAGGCTGGGTTTCCGTGAGCTGATTATCGGCACTGTAGTGATAGCTTATGTCGCTAATCAACGTATTGGTACCGGTGGCTTTTACGCTACGGCCAACAAGGTTGCCACGTAAATCAAAACGTTGTGTGGTGTCAATGTCGCCACGACGGGTATTGCTTAGCCGGCCTTTTTGGTTGGCTAAGTTCGTCGTACCGCCATCGTAGAGATTGACGACATCCGCCTCCGTCCCCGGATAATCAATGCCTAGCAGGCGATTGAGGGCATCGTAGCTGTAGGTGGCCGATATGTTGCCGGCATCGGTTTTTTGCAACAGATTACCGGCGCTGTCGTAGCTGTATTGGGTGATGCCGGTATTGGGGCTTTCCAGTTGGGTTAGATCACCCAAGCCGTTGTAGCTATAGAGCGTACTGTGGTTGTTGGCGTCCGTGACTTGGGTGAGGCGGTCTTGGCCGTTGTATTGGTAATCGGTCAAGCCGGCCAGCGCGTCGGTGGTGCGAATCAGTCGGTCCAGACTATCGTATTGATGCTGAGTGGCGTGACCGTTAGCATCGATGATTTTGGTCAGGTTGCCGTTGGCGTCGTATTGATAGTGGGTGGTTTGGTTGTAGGCGCCGATGTCCTGGGCTAGACGATTCAAGGCATCGTAGACGCGACTATGGGTTTTGACGATGTTACCGCTGCTATCAAGAATGTCTTCTTTGATGCGATTGCCGATTGCATCCAAGGTGTAGTGGATCTTACCGCCTAGGGCGTCGGTAATGTCGGTCAGCCTATGAGCCGCATCATAGCTGTAGGTGACGTAAACTCCGGTGGGACGGGTAACTTTGGTCAGATTGCCGATGGCATCGTAGGTGTATTGAGTAGTGTTACCGTCCACGGTTCTTTGCGTGAGTCGGCCTCTAGCGTCGTAGCTTAGGTTGACCACCAAGCCGTTGGGATCGGTCATAGTCAACGGTCGGCCGTTGGCGTCGTAATTATTAAAGGTTGTAACATGGCTCAGAGCGTTGGTAACGGTATTTAAGTCACCGGGTTTGTGGCTGGCCGTTCTGTCCGAATAATAGCTATAGGTAGTGATGTCGTTGGCATCGGTGCGCGGGCCATCGACTGTCAGGACTTGGCCGAGATTGTTGTAGGTGTAGCGCCATACACGCGAGTCGCCCGTTGCCGTTGCAGCCAAACCCAGCGCACCGTTGGCATCGGTAGTGGCTTGCTCGATAGCCTTACACAATACGGCAAGGGGCTTCCCGTTTGAAAGTGTCGCCGAAGTGGGCGCGCAACTGGCGATAGCGTTTCCGTTACTAGGATCGGGCTGACCATTGTAAACCCAGGTGGTGAGTTTATAGGGTTCGGCACGCTGAGTTTCTAGCCGCCAGTCGGGGTGCCACGCTCGGCTGACTTTGCGTTCGTTGGATGTTGCCGTTGGGACGTAGGCCGATGCATTGGCCGGACAGTTTCCAGCCGAAGCCACGCCCTCTATGAGAGTGGTTTCCAGGTTGCGGTTCAGGTCATAGGCATGACAACTTAGGTTGCCGTTAAAGTCGGCTCGGCTGGCAATGTTGCCATTAATGTCGTAGTTCAATGCACTACCCGAAGCAGGACAACCCGCCCCGGCTGGCTGGTTAGACCCCGTGCTTTTTAAGACCCCCAAACTAGCGGTGAAATGGCTGGACCGGACAGTACCTAAAGGATCTGTAATACTTGAGCTACGTTCATCTAAAGCATATTGCAGATTATATTGATCGACTCCTCCTGCATGCTCAGTTCTAATTACCTTCCCATTTACATCGTATTTGTAGGTAGCATAGCGCACTCCCTTTTCATCAAAAATACCGGTTAGAGCATGCGGCTGGCTAGTACCGCTAGTGTTGATGCTTTCGCCGGTATCTCCGCCGTAAATATAGAGTTTTCTCGGATTGTTAGGTAAAACACCAGGATAAATCACTTCTTTAAGGTTATCGGAACTAGTATAACTATACTGGTAGACATTCCCGGCCGGATCGCTAAGCGTTGCCATTTGGCCGGTTGCATAATAAGTGAAGTTTATGCTGTTACCAAAGCTGTCGGTGACTTTAATTAACAAATCAGGTTTAGGAGCAACGGTAACGGATGTTGAGCTATTACTATACGTTAAGGTTTTAAAACGGCCATTGGACTTTTGAATTTTAATTAACTTACCTTTGACGTCATAAATTTCCAAGTCGTCGTTCGAGTTTTTGATCTGCCATCCATTAAAAGTTGTACCTGAATAAAGTTGTTCCAATTTCAGTATAACGTCTGAATCTGAAATCCAAAGCGTATCCGATTTGGTAAACCGAAAATAACGCCCATCGGGACGGTAAACAACAGCTGTCGATACGCCATTGTTAGTTGAAAGCAGAATCTGTGAGTCGAATTCATTGATCCAGTTATAGCCATTCACCGATAACAATGAAATCCCATCAGAGTTATATGTTCTGGTGAAGGACAAATCACCAGATGCATTTTTATAGTCGACCTCTTTCCAATATTTGTTTCCAGTCGCTGAATTAACAGGGTTGGGTGTCATCACCAAGCAATTATCACCACCGCCATTCTTCGCTTTGTCTATGGGGTTTGAGCAAGCGGCATATGTCCCTGACCACGAAAAATAAACAGAGCCGCCTGTGGAGATATAGGTGCAGTGACCTGAACAATTGTATCCGGTACTCTGGCCATTGTTGGAGCATGAATCTCGATAACAAATGGTCCCTGGACTACTAATACTATCTGGGTTTTCATAGGAAAAATATACATTTAGTGCCAGCGGTTTTGTTTCAAAACATCCGAGTTTTGAATTAACTATCCAGCCTGCTTGAGCATCATTAAAGAATGAATAAAATGCAGAAAAAGCAAACCAATATATAAATAAGATTCGGTAATTTATTCTAGGCATATTATTGGGCTTTTCCCACATCAAAGTAGATTCATACGCATCAACTATGCGTGCGTTCTCATATTTAATTTGTTTAATAGATTGTGGCATCACAGGTTTTTAAAACCAAAATTAGACAAATAGCCATGTCAGACTCTAAAAAGAAGGGATCCAGGCCTATCGAACCACTGTAAAAAACGAAGTGAACTACGATCAGATTGTTTTGTCAGCTGAGTATAGATGTAAAGGAGTCGCCTAAAAGAAAGAGGGTGCATGCTAGTGTTTATTTTGTGACCGAATCTACATCTAATTGGATCAGCGCTTCAGCTAGCCCAACAAACAACAAAAAAACATCGATAAACATTCTAAAAATTTACCGAAAAACAAAATAGCTAATTGACTATCGCGCTAAGCGGGTTACGTCGTCTTAATGTAAAAGATGAAGCTGACACCGACTTAGAAACATTCCCAGTCCAGAATACGTCCGTTTTCTGGAATTTTCAATTTTCCACTTCCTGACGCCGTTTTATAAGGCTTCCAGAGTCCATAAATCTATTCCACAAAACAAATTCCAGATATACTCTGACCTTGAGACTTATTGGACTAGAGGACAAACAAAAAATGTTGATTGGTTATGCCAGGGTATCCACCGATGACCAGAATCTGGACTTGCAACGGGACGCACTTGAAAAGGCGGGTTGCGAAAAGATTTACACCGATCAGCAAAGCGGTGCGAGCACAGACCGCCTCGGCTTGACCGGAGTCATGGAAATGGCCCGCTCAGGCGACACGCTGGTGGTGTGGCGTCTTGATCGACTGGGGCGCTCCTTGAAACACCTGATCCACTTAGTTGAAAAACTGGAACAGCAAGGCATCGGACTCCGGAGCCTGCAAGAGAATATTGATACCACCACCAGCGGTGGGCGTCTGGTGTTTCATCTATTCGGCGCTTTGGCTGAGTTCGAACGCAACCTCATTCGCGAACGCACCCAGGCGGGATTGTCGGCAGCGCGAGCGCGAGGCCGGCAAGGTGGACGGCCAAAGCTACTTGATCCGAAAAAACGTGAACTAGCGTTACGCCTTTATAAGGAACGCCAGCATAGCATCGTGGAAATCTGCCAAATTATGGGGATTTCCAAAAGCACCCTGTATAACTATCTTGCGGAGCAGGGTGTCAATGCCCGCGACGCGGCATAGCCCGATTCCAACTGACTCGCTGTTGGCATTGCGCCAACGGCTGGATCGATTACCCCCAAAAAGTCCGGAACGAGCTGCCCAGGTCAAATCCATCGCCGAACTCTACGCCGTTTCCACCGACACGGTTTATCGCGCACTCCGCGATTTACACAAGCCCAAGGCTGCCCAACGCGGCGACCGCGGCAAACCACGGGTGCTACCGAAAGCAGAACTGGAACACTACTGCGAACTCATCGCGGCATTAAAACTGCGCACGACTAACAAGAAGGGCCGCCATGTTTCAACTCGCCGGGCCATCGAACTGATGGAAAAATATGGCTTAGAAACCCCGCAAGGATTGATCCGTGTTCCCCAAGGTTTATTAAGTGCCAGTACAGTAAATTATTACCTGAGCTACTGGAAACTCGATCAACCGCGATTGACCCGACAACCGCCGGCGGTGCGGTTCCAGGCCGAATTAAGCAACGCTTGCTGGCAATTTGATATGTCGCCTTCCGAGCTTAAACATGTTAAAGCGCCATTGTGGATAGAACCCAGCCGAGGTGCGCCAACCCTGATGCTATACAGCATCGTCGATGACCGCAGTGGCGTAGGGTATGAGGAATATCGTTGTGTCTACGGTGAAGATGCCGAATCTGCGTTGCGGTTTCTGTTCAATGCCATGGCACCCAAACCCTACATGCCGGATTTTCCGTTTCAAGGCATTCCGGACATGATCTACATGGATTGTGGCCCGGTATCCAAGAGCCGGGTATTCCAGAATGTGATGGATGCCTTGGGTATTGTTTGGCAGACGCACATGCCAGCCGGCAAAGATGGCCGCCGCGTCACTGCGCGTGCCACCGGCAAAGTTGAACGGCCGTTTCGTACCGTGAAAGAGGTACATGAAACCCTGTATCATTTCCATCAGCCGCAGAATGAGGCCGAAGCCAACTTGTGGTTGCAAAACTATTTGTTGGACTACAACCGGAAGCCGCACCGCAGTGAACCTCACACACGGCTGGAAGACTGGCTCGCCAACTTGCCGGCAAAGGGTTTTCGCGAAATGTGTTCCTGGGAACAGTTTTGCCGGTTTGCTCGGGAACCAGAGCGGCATAAGGTCGGACCCGATGCACGAGTTTCAGTGGATGGCACTGCCTATGAGGTGGCGCCGGAACTGGCCGGCGAAACCGTATTGCTGCTGTGGGGGCTATTCGACACCGAACTCTATGTCGAATACGACGGCGAACGCTCCGGGCCATATGCTCCTATTTCAGGCCCAATTCCCCTTAATCGCTATCGGGCGTTCAAGAAAACGGCAATCGACGAAAAGGCCGACCGCATCCGGCAACTGGCCGATCAACTTGGGCTGCCTATCGCCGCATTGACCGGTGACACCGATTTCCAGCTGACAGAACCGGTAGCATCGCCGGAAGATTTGCCACGGCATCCCTTCAGCGCCGAACATCAGGAATATCATTATCCCAGTAAGATTGCCGCTAAGCTGGCAATCGCTGATGACATTGCGAAGCCGTTAGCGAAGCTCACGCCCAATGATCGCGATTTTATCGATAGCGTGCTCGCTGAAACTCTCGAACGCAGCGTTGTGCTGGGACGTATTCGAGAATATTTTAGATGCCAAGAAATCCAAGGGGGGCAACATGCGGGTTGAAGTGATGGATTATTACGGACTGACCAAGCCCCTGAATCGAGCTGGTTACTACGAAACCGAACATCACAGCCAGTTGTTCAAGAATATTCGCGGTGCTATCCATGAAGGCCGGATTATCGTTCTCTACGGCGTCATCGGTAGCGGCAAAACCGTCACATTACGCCGATTGCAGCAACAATTGAAAGATGAGAATAAAGTCACCGTCTCCCGCTCGCAAGCGGTGGAAAAGCACAACGTTAAACTGAACACACTGATGGCGGCGCTGTTCTACGATCTTTCCACGGGAAAGAAGGTCAGGGTACCTTCCCGATCAGAGGACCGCGAACGGGAATTACAGGAGTTGGTCAAAAAGGGCAAACGCCCGGTGGCTTTATTTATCGACGATGCCCATGCCCTGAAAGATGAGGCCCTAACCGGCATCAAACGGCTGATGGAAGTAATTGAAAGCGATGGCGGATGCTTGTCAGTCGTGCTTGCGGGTTGGCCCAAGCTGCGTAATGATTTGCGCCGCCCCAAATTGGAAGAAATCGGCTTACGTACCGATATGTTCTCACTGGATGGTATCACTGGCAGCCAGCGTGAATACATTCGATGGTTGCTCACTACCTGTACCGGACGCCAGGAAGGGATAGAGGCATTGATGACCGCCGATGCCATTGACCTCTTGGCAAGCCGGTTACGGACAGCCTTACAGATTGAATGGCATCTCACTCAGGCTTTTGAAGCCGGTTATCAATCAGGCGAATTACCGGTAGATGCTGAATTGGTCGAAACGGTGCTATCCAAGCATTTGGACGATATGGAGGCCGCCATTACCCGGCAAGGCTATGGTCTGCGGGAATTGGTGCAGAACTTCGACGCCAAATCGGCAGAAATCAAAGCACTGTTTGCCAACCAGCTCGATCCGGTCCGTGCCAGCGACCTACGGGATCGGATGCGCCTGGCTGGATTACCGATCTGAATTCACTATGGTTTTAGTTGCAAATAATCCTGGTTTACGGCGGATGATTGCAGGTCGGCGGTAACGATTGCAGGTTCAGTTGCAAATAATCTCGGTTGGAGCGCTCGTCAGTTGCATTTAATTCTGGTCGAAAATTGCGCTGATTGCTGGTTTGCGCGTTTTCGATTGCAAGCCGCTACATATAGCCATCAACTTGGCTTTTTCAATTTATACTGTCAGCGGAGAACGGATTCTATCTTCCCAGTTACCGCCACCCGCCAAGTCCAGCCATGCACCACAAATTAATGACGTTTGTCCGAGACGATATTTGGTTGTTGCACGAGCAAGATCTGCCTTATGTTCAAGAAAAACTGATCAAGTATTTAAAAATCGTTATTTTGTCCTGGCAAAGTTTTGGTTTGGATCTTTGTCAGCTACGTGCCTCCGCTTTAACCTTGTACAGCATTTTGTCGATAGTGCCGGTCATTGCCATGTTGTTTGGCATTGCCAAGGGCTTTGGCTTTGAAATCATGCTGGAGCAAGAACTGTTGCAGCGCATGCCGGAGCGAGATGCGCTAGTGGTGCAGCTAATCGGTTTTGCCAAAAACCTGTTGGAAAGCGCCAAGGGTGAAGTGGTGGCCGGGATAGGGATTGTCGTGCTGTTTTGGACCGTGATCAGCTTGATAGGCAATATCGAAGAGTCTTTCAACTACATCTGGAAAATCGGCAAGAGCCGGTCGTTGGGCCGCAAATTTAGTGACTATTTGTCGCTGATGTTGTTGGCGCCGGTGTTGCTGATCGCCGCCAGCAGCATCACCGTCTTTGTTAGTACGCAAATCACTTGGTTTATTACCGTCATGCAATTGCCGGCGTTTGCCAGCTGGCTGGTGGTCAAAGCGCTGAGTTTGTCGCCGGTGCTGCTGATGATTGCCTTGTTTTCCTTTACGTTTATTTTTATGCCTAATCATAAAATACACGTTCGCGCCGGCATTATCGCCGGTGTGGTGACGGGCGTTAGTTATCATTTGTTGCAATGGGCGTATTTAAGCTTGCAGATCGGCGTGTCGAGTTATAACGCCATTTACGGTAGTTTTGCGGCGCTACCCTTGTTTGTGGTTTGGCTGCAAAGCTGCTGGATGATTGTTTTGTTTGGTTGCGAGATGGCTTTTTTTACCCAAAACTACCAAACCTATCGAAACAATAATCGCTTTGCCCATTTAAGTTTTGCGCTGAAAAAACTGGTGGCTTTACAAGTCATGCATTTGATAGTCAAAAACTTTAGCCAGTTGCAGACTCCCTTAAGTGCAGCCGACATCGCCGGCAAGCTGGCCATACCTATAGCGATCATTCAGGAAGTGCTGGCGAAATTACTGCTTAGCCACCTGCTGGCCGAACTGAAAGAACCTGATGGTAGCGACGAGGTCTATCTGCCGGCTATAGACATTCATATCCTGACCATCAGCTTTGTGATCAACGCACTGGAGCAATGCGGGCAAAACCAATTGCCGGAAAGCAACCAGCAACCGCTGCTGATCGACGCGGTCGAAAGCTTCAAGAGTTTGATAGCAGCATCCGAGCGTAATCAGCTGCTAAAAGACATTTGAAAGAGTCGATATAATTGAGTGCTGAGAATTTTAATTTGAAAGCCAATGCAACATTTAGCGCAAGTTGCAAAGCAAGCGGAATCGCTGCATGACTGGCTTTCAGTCTTCAAGCTTCGTACAATTTCAGTTGCGTTGAGCGAGCGCTTCTTGATGCTGAGCAGGACTGTTAATTTTGAGGTAGTTGCTGCATCGGTTAAAAAGATAGGGGAAATTGCCCCCACAAAAAAGCCTCTTGTGTAACAGGGTTGTTTAGCAAACTCTGTTACACAAGAGGCTTTTTCAAAAAAATTATTGTTATTCAATAACTTATAAGTTGGCGGAGAAAGAGGGATTCGAACCCTCGATACGTTGCCGTATACACACTTTCCAGGCGTGCGCCTTCGACCGCTCGGCCATCTCTCCTAATACATTTTTGGGCTGATCAGCAGATTTAGTGCTTCAGAAATTCATCGCTTCATAGCTTAATCTGCTTTTGTCGCCGTGATAGCGACCACCCAATCCCGACTAGGATAATGGATACACGGTTATTTTGCAATTCGGACGAGTATTTTCTCGGTTATTGGCCTAGGCATTGAATTTCCCATGGGCGTTACTTCCCTAAAAGACAATCCAGTTTAGTCATTGGTTTAGCGCCCGATCAGCCCTTAGTTGTACTCGGTTAACCATATTCTGTCGGATAAATAAACTGTTGAACTTTGCTCTTCAGTGGATCGTGGTCTAAGTTTGCGCAGGAGTTTGCTGGAGAGTGAACTCACATTTTGTCGATGGCCTATCGGAGTGAACGGGGGAGCTCTATGAACGATATTTGTATTTCAAACGAAAAACCAAAAATTCTGATCGTCGATGATGTTCACGAAAACTTGCATACCTTGCTGAATATTTTGCGGCAAGATTATGCGGTGATGGCTGCTACTTCCGGTGAAAAAGCCTTGGAAATCGCCCGGCGCGCGTCGGCTCCGGATTTGATTTTGCTGGATATAAAAATGCCGGAAATGGATGGATACCAGGTGTTGGAATATCTGCGCGATGATCCGGCAACGGCCGAAATCCCGGTCATTTTTGTGACTGCGGCCGCCGAAGTCGGTGACGACGCCAAGGGTATGGCGCTGGGCGCCGACGACTATTTACTCAAGCCCGTAGTGCCTGAGTTGCTTCTAGCTCGGGTTAGACTGCATTTGGAGCTAGCCACCTATCGGAAACGCTATGGCAGACTATAATCGTTGGGGTCAAGCAACGCTGATCTAACTATTTCCTTGGATAATGAACAAAGACAAATCCCTATCGCTCAATCCCAGGCCGACTATTTTGGTGGTAGACGATCTTCCCGAAAATATTCACGGCTTACTCGAAGCACTCAAGGACGATTACGGCATTATGGTGGCGACGGAAGGCATGCGTGCGGTGGAGTTGGCGCAGGGCCCGACGCCGCCTGATTTGGTATTGCTGGACGTCAGAATGCCGGGTATGGATGGCTATGAGGTTTGTCGGCGGCTCAAGAGCGATCCTAGAACCGCGGGTATACCCATTCTCTTCGTGACGATAGTCGAAGCGTCCATCGAAAAAATTCGCGGTTTTTCCATGGGCGCCGCCGATTTCATTACCAAGCCGTTTGATATTGACGAAGTACGGGCCAGGGTCAAAACGCATCTGGAACTGAGCCGCTTACGCCGCGCTCTGGAAGGCCGGGTGAAACGTCTGAGCGAATACCGGCATGCCACCGATGTGTCTAATATCGTATTCCGCACCGATCCGCACGGCGTCATCACTTTTGTAAACGATGCGTTTGTGCAAACCTACGGTTATACCCGCGAGGAGGTTATAGGCAAAACCAGCCGGATTCTCAAAGATCCCGACGCGGCTCCGGGTTTGCATCGGGAGTTATGGAACACGATTCTAGGCGGTGCAATCTGGCGCGGGACCTACAGCAATCTTACTAAAAGTGGCGAGGTGATTTACATCAACAATACCATCGTCCCCATCCTTGACGCCGACGGCTCGATTCGCGAGTTTATATCCACCAGCGTTAATGTCACCCATTTGATCAAACAGGAAGAGTTGATTCGGGAACAGACCACGGATGCGTTAACCGGTTTGCCCAACCGGGTGAAACTGATGCAGGATTTGGCAAACGCCGGTCCGTCGATATTGGGCATGATCAACATCGATCAATTCAAAGCCATCAATGATTTTTACGGTTTGCGCAACGGCGATAAAGTTTTGTTGGAAATTGGCGAGCGTTTGCAAAAAATGAGCGGCGCCGATGCGCAGGCTTACCGCATCGGCGGCGATTTATTTGCTTTGCTCTCCAAAACCGGTGGCGATCCGGGCCGTTTCGAGCAATTGATAGACAGCATTATCAAGCATTTGGAATCGGAAGCGATCGATTGCGGCGAAGACAAGATTAACATCCGCGTGACTGCAGGCATCTGTTCGGGGGCCGACAGTCCTTATACGCATGCGGCGCTGGCGTTGGAGCGCGCCAGGATCGAACGTCGGGATTATTTGATTTATACCGATCAGATGCAGATCAAGTCGCACTACAAGGACAACATCCACTGGAGCCAGAAAATTCGCAGTGCCCTGGCCGACGGCCGCATCGTGCCTTTTTATCAACCCATCATCGACAATCGCAACGGGAAAGTCGTGAAATATGAAGCGCTGATGCGGATGATAGACGAAGAGGGTAATGTCATTCCGCCCAGCTTTCTCGGCGTGGCAAAACGCACCCGGCAATATACCGCCTTGACTCGCACCATCGTCGAACAAGTGGTGAAAGCCTTGCCCGAGTCGGAGGGGGAGATGAGTATCAACTTAACCGTCGAGGATATTATCGATGCCAATACGGTGAGCTTTATTGCCGAAAAACTCTCTCAGCCCGGCGTCGGTTCGCGCATTGTATTGGAGATTACCGAATCTGAAGGTATCGAAAGTTACGAGGAAGTGCGCCAGTTTGTTAATCGCATGAAAGGCTATGGCTGTCACTTTGCGATTGACGATTTCGGTAGCGGCTATTCCAATTTCGTGCATTTGTTGCGGTTAAAGATCGATTACTTAAAGATCGACGGCTCCATCATCATGAATATTATCGACAATCCGGATTCTGAAGTGATTGCCCGCGTCATAGTCGATGCTGCGCGGCGCTTGGGTATGCGCACGGTTGCCGAATTTGTGGGTAGTGCGGAGATCCAAGCCAAGGTCGTTGAGCTGGGTATCGATTTTTCGCAAGGTTTTTATCTGGGCAAACCGGCACCGCTGGGGACGCCCCGCCATGATTGAATCCAACGTGCATCCGGGGGAGGACATGAATCAGTCTGATCCAGGCAACTCAGCTACTAAAGCCGGAATGGAGTTTTAAGATGCGGCCGGTTTTTAATCAACATCCTCTGCGCAAGACGATAACTTGGCAGAGGCTCGTCGGTTTTACGGTCTGCCGGTTATCAAGCGCCGCCAGCGTTCTGCTGACGATAAGCTGTTGGAGCCATCCCGTGCAGGCCGACATCAGTGCGGCGACAATTCGCGGTCAAGTCACGCTGCGAGGGGCTGACACTCAGGCAGGCGCGCAAATCATCGTCACCAGCCTGGAGCGGGGTTTTTCCACGCGGACCTTTTCCCGAGCTGATGGCTCTTATGTGCTGATGGCATTGAAACCCGGCCGTTACCAGCTCAAGGTGTTAGGTTTGGAAGGCCAGCAAAACAGTCAAGAGCTGACGCTGCAAGTGGGGCAGGTGGCTTTGGTAGACGTTGCGTTAGGCGATGATAATAGCGTTGCCGAACAGACGAGTGAGGGCAATTCCGCGGAGTTGGCTACCTATTTAACGCCCGAGCAAATGCAGCGCTTGCCGCAGGTAAACCGCAATTTTCTGAATTATGCCGATCTGGCGCCCGGTGTGAACGTGGTAAACGATGAGAATGGCAGTACTCGCTTGCAAAGCGGCGGGCAGCGGCCGGATAGCGTCAATTTGTTTATCGACGGCGTCAGTCAGAAAAACTATGTGGTCAGGGGGGGCGTAGCCGGCCAGGATTCCAGTCGCGGCAATGTGTTTCCGGAATCGGCCGTTGCCGAATATAAGGTCATTAGCCAGAACTATAAGGCCGAGTACGATCAAGTCGGCGGCGCGGCAATTTCGGTGCAGACCAAATCCGGCGGCAATACCTTTCACGGCGAAACATTTTACGATCATACCAATCAAGATCTGCGCAGCGTCACGCCCGGTGAGCAGCTCGCCGGCGGCAAGCGGGATACCGAGCAAGCGCAATTCGGGGTGACCTTAAGTGGGCCAATAGCCAAGGATGTCGCGCATTTTTTCATGGCGTACGAACGTAAACTCAACGACGATTACGCCAATGTCAGCGCTGGCGACGGCTCCCGCTTACCCCAGCCGTATCAATCGCAACTAGGCCGCGTGAATCGGCCGTTTACGGCTGATTTGTTTTTCGGTAAGTTGGATTGGGCGCTCAACGAGAGCAACTTGATCGAAGTGTCTTTTAAGTTGCGCGACGAAACCGAAACATTGGGCATAGGCGGTGAAAACTCAGAGTCTTACGCGCTGACCAAGGGTAACAGTGAAAAACGCCTGGACTTTAAATATCAATATAGCGCCGAACATTGGGTCAACGAAGCCCGGTTTACTTATGAAGATGCCAATTGGCGGCAACTGCCGGCCACGCAAAGCGCGGGTTTGCAGCTGCGTCGCCTGGACGGCAGTTTGAGCGGGGGAAATCTGAATAGCCGGAGTGTGTTGAATAGCGGCGGCGCGACCAATTATCAGGATAAGGGCCAAAGCGGGCCGGGTTTTCAAGATGATCTAACCTTCAGCGGTTTGGATTGGCATGGCACCCATGTCGTCAAGTTGGGTGCTAAAGTTAAACAGATAGAACTGGGCGCGGTAGAGCGCGATCCTTACCACCCGCAGTTCGGCTTGAATTTAAACAATCCTGCCGGCAACCCGTATCAAGTGCGTTGGGCAACGCCCTTGGCCGGCGGCGGTGACGGTTCCGCCCAATCCGATGTGACGCAATTCGGCGCGTATCTGCAAGACGATTGGAACCCTAATCGACATTTGAGCGTGAACCTGGGCGTCCGCTGGGATTACGAATACAACCCCGGCTATCTAAACCATGTCACGCCGGGCGATGTCAGCAGCGCGCTCCGCAACTGGCGTAACATTCACAACGCGAATACGGGTTACGACATCGAGAACTACCTTAGTAACGGCGCTAACCGGGCGGCCGACAGCAATAATATTGCGCCCAGATTAGGTTTGGCATACGACTTATTCGAAGATCAGCGGCATGTGTTGTTCGGCGGTTACGCTAAAGCCTACGACCGCCATATTTACGACGTGTTGCAACTGGAACGTACCAAGGGCAGTTATCCCAGTTTTAGCGTCAATTTTCAGGGCGACCCCAATTACGATTGCGTGGCCGGCGTCGATTGCATCGCCTGGAATCCCGAATATTTAAACTATACGCCGGCGCAATTGTCCGCACTGACCGGTGTAGGTACGGGTAGCAGCCGGGAAATCAATTTAATGCGCAACAATCTGCGCACGCCCTATGCCAACCAATTTAATATCGGCATGCGCAATCGTTTCGGCGACTGGCATACCGAAGTCAGCGTGTCGCACGTGCACAGTTACAACGGTTTGGTCGGTTTGCTGGGCGGCCGCAATGCCGACGGCAGCTTTTACGCAGCCGGGTCCGGGTTCGGGGGTACCTTTCAGGCCGTGCCTGGCTTTGGGCAATTAATTTTGTTCGATAACGGTGTACAGACCAAAACTAATTCGGTATTTGTCAAAGCCGAAAAACCGTACAGCAAAGACAGCGGCTGGGGTATGACGTTTGCCTACACCTTTACCGATTCCGAGGAAAACAAACCGCAGTCTTTCTTCGATAACAGCAGTTATTTGTTTGAACATCCCAATACCCACACCAATGGCTGGCTGGATACCGCCGGGGTCAGAAAACATAAGCTGGTGACAACCGCCAGTGTCGATTTGCCGTGGGATTTGATTTTTTCCACTAAGCTGACGCTGGCGACCCCGGACACCCGCTCCGGCGTCAACTGTGCAAGCGGTGCTTGCCGTTTTGATACCTTTACGCCGCAAGGTAGCGATTTTATTTTTCCGGGGCAGTGGTGGGGATACAAACAAGTCGACATTGCGCTGATAAAAAGTTTCGATACGCCGCACGACACCCGGATGAAACTGCGCCTGGATGTATTGAATTTATTCGATTTTAAAAATTATGCGGCATTTAACAGCGACTTTGCCTCGCCGAATTTGGGGGCGCCGCTGACTGTGCTGGCCGGACCGAGTTTGACGGTGAAATTGACCGCCCGCCTGGAGTTTTGATGCCGGGCAAGCTAGTGAGCGCGGGTTTATTGTTGTGGGTGTTGCTCAGCAGTTTCGACGCTGCCGCTGCCGACGACATGCTCAACGCCAAAACCAAGGCCAATTACGTGTTCAATTTCACCAAGTTCGTGGAGTGGCCGGCGCTGATGAACGATACGCTGCATGTCTGCATCGTCGGCGCCGAACCTATCGTTAACTTGCTGAGCGAGTTGGCCAGCCGCGATACCAAGGGGCATTTATTGCAAATCTGGTCGGGCATAGACGACCCGCAGATTTGCCAGATTTTGTATATCGACCATGACGCGCCGGAATTGCCAGCCTTGATACAGCAGGTGCGCGGCAATCAGATATTAACTGTCAGCGATGCCGAGGGGTTTGCCGGTCGCGGCGGCTGTATCGGTTTTTATAGCGAAAACGGCCAGATCAAACTGGAAATCAATCCGGACGCCGTGCGCCGTGCGCAATTAAAAGTCAACGCCTTGTTGATGGAAATCGCCCGTATCGTCCGTTAATTCACTCCGGAATCCCATGACAAACCAGGCTGAATTTAAACGCGATCTGACCATAAAAACCAAGCTGGTGCTGATCATGTTGGCAACCAGCATCTTGTCCCTGCTGCTGGCGGGGGCCGGTTTTATTGCCCAGGAACACATGCGGGTAAAAGAGGATATGGGCCGGGATTTGAGTTCTCTGGCTCGTATCATTGCCAATCGCAGTACCGTGGCCTTGTCGTTTAATGACAGCAGCGTCGCCAACGCCACTTTGGCCGCTTTAAGCGTCAAGCAGAGCGTGGTTTCGGCCTGTATTTACGATAGCGCCAATCAGCTGTTTGCACTTTACGACCCCGGCTTGGCCTGTCCGCTGCAACATCCGGAACCTTCGGCTAGCGAGCGGCCGCGATTCGACGATGCCTATTGCACCATAAGCGAAACGATAGCCTTGGACGGTCGTATTTTGGGAAGGGTTTGGATAGCCTCCAGCCTGGCGGAGCTGGATTCATTATGGCGGGATTTTTTGGCTGCGGCGATGGGCATTGTGATGTTATCCGGTCTGTTCGCCTTGCTATTGGCTTCCAGTTTGCAGCAAGTGGTGTCCGGTCCGCTGGTCAGGTTGAAGAAAACCGTCGAAACGATCAACAGTGAAAAGAACTACACCTTGCGCGCCGCACAAGAGAGTAACGATGAATTGGGTGCGCTGATTCAAGCCTTCAACACGATGATAGCCACCATCGAAGCTCGCGATAGCGAACTGTTGGCTTTGAACCGGCAGCTTGCCGAGAACGAAAAACTATTGGCCAGCATCAACGAAGGTCTGGAAGAGCGCGTGGCTGCCCGCACCACGGAGTTGGCGGAAATTAACGCCAAATTGGCGCATAACAGCGTAATGCTGGCCACCGTGCTGGATAGCATGTCGCAGGGCTTGATAGCCTTTGACAGCAACTTAAAGTTATTGGTTTGGAATAAAAAACTCAGCGAGGTGCGCGGTTATCCGGAAAGCATGCTGGCAGTGGGCAGGGACCATGCCGATTTCGTGCAGTTTGATTTAATGGATCCGCAGTTGCGTTTCCGTGATCCCGATACCGAACTGCGGCAATTGCTGGAAGAAATAAGACATTTTCGGCCGCACAATTTTACCCGGCAAAGATTGGACAACCGGGTCATCGAGATCAGCGGCGGGCCGATAGCCGATGGCGGTTTCGTCAGTACTTACGAGGATGTGACCTTACGCAAACAGGCCGAGCTGGCGTTGAAAGAGGCTCGGGACGCCGCCCAGTCAGCCACCCAGACTAAAAGCCAGTTTCTGGCAAATATGTCGCACGAGATTCGCACGCCGATGAACGGCGTGCTGGGTATGTTGCATCTGGCTTTGCAGACCGAATTGACCGCGTCGCAACGCAACTATTTGGCAAAAGCCCACAGTTCCGCACGTACCTTATTGGGGATTCTTAACGATATTCTGGATTTTTCCAAAATCGAGGCCGGTAAATTGGCGCTGGAAGAAACCGAATTTCGCTTCGATAGCGTGGTGGAGCAATTGGCTGACATGATCGGTTACCAAGCCGGCTTGAAAGGTATCGAGTTTCTGATCCGTCACGATCCGCAAATTCCGCCGGTGTTGTTAGGCGATCCCTTGCGTTTCGGCCAGGTGTTGACCAATTTATGCGGCAACGCGCTGAAATTCACCGAAGCCGGTGAATTGGAACTGGCATTCTATTGCCTGGCCAAAACCGATAGCACTATCGATTTGCGGGTATCGGTCAGAGATACCGGCATCGGTATGGCGGAAGACGATCAGAAAAAACTGTTTAAAGAGTTTACCCAAGCCGATCAGGGCACCAGCCGGCGCTTTGGCGGCACAGGTTTAGGCTTGGCCATCTGTAAAACCCTGGTGGAAATGATGCAGGGCCGGATCTGGATCGAGCAGTCGCAATTGGGCCAGGGCACAACCTTTTGTTTTACCGTGCGCTTGGGCGTGGCTAAGGATACTTTGCTGCATCAAGACGCGCTGGAGCAAAGCATAGGCGTGTTGTTGGCCGAGGTGCGGGTATTGGTGGTGGATGACAACGAGGCCTCCCGGGAAATCATCAGCGATATGTTGCGGCCGTTTCAGCTACGGGTGAGCTGTTCGGCCAGTGCGGCCGGGGCGCTGAGAGCGTTGCGGGAGGCGCCGGCCGATCAGCCTTTCGATGTGGTGTTGATGGACTGGAAAATGCCGGGTATGAACGGCGATGAGGCGATCAGGCAGATTCGCGCCGACACCAGCCTGATGCCGCAGCCCAAGATTATCATGGTCACCGCTTACGGCAGCGAAGATGTGATGGTTTTGGCGGGCCGGGCCGGTATCGATGGCTTTTTGATCAAACCGGTATCGCCGTCCTCCCTACTGGATGCGATTTTGTCGGCACTTGGACGTGGCCGGGTGCTTGGGGCGGTGGATAAATTTAAGCAATTGGGCGGGGCGGATATTGCCGGTATCAAACAACTGCAAGGGATTCGGTTGTTACTGGTGGAAGATAACGAAATCAACCGCGAATTTGCCTGCGAATTGCTGCGCAGCCACGAGATTGAGGTTGACGAAGCGGTGAACGGCGAAGAAGCGGTCAGCATGGTTAGGCAGCATCATTACGATGCGGTCTTGATGGACATCCAGATGCCGGTGCTGGACGGCTTGCAAGCCACCGTCAAAATTCGGGCCTTAGCGGAATCCGAGAACGATCAACGTTTTGCAACTATGCCCATCATCGCGATGACCGCCCATGCCATGGCCCGCGATGTCGAGAAAAGCCTGGAGGCAGGTATGAACGATCACGTTACGAAACCGATTGATCCCGACCGGTTATTCAAAGCATTGGCAACCTGGATTCCGCTCACGGCCGACGGCGAACAGAGCCAGGAGGCGGCGCGGATTTATCAAGCTGCCGATTATCCCGAAGATTTACAAACCTTGACCAGTCTGGATATTGTGCAAGGCATACGCCGGATCGGCGGTAATCCGGAGGCCTATCGCAAACAGTTATACCGTTTTAAAGAACACTACCCGGATGCGGTCGCCGAGATTCGCGGCTTGATCAATGCCGGGGAACTCAAACAGGCTGAAGAGCGTTGCCACGCCTTGAAAGGGGTTAGCGGCAATCTGGGGGCGACGGATTTATTCGAAGCCGCCGCCGGTGTGGATATTGTCCTTAAGCAAAATCAAATACCGCCCGCTGAACACTTGCAGTACATGGAAGGATTTTTGCGCCAAGTCATCGGGCAAATTGAGGCCTTGCAAGCACTGGCGAGCAGTCAAGCGCCCGACACGGATCCGCTTGTGACTGGGGTTACCGACGCCGAGATAGCGGCGGATTTACAGACATTGTCGCGATTGCTGGAAAGCGATCTAGGCGCGGCCGAAGCCATGTTGGAGCAATTACAGCGTAGTATGGCCGGTCATCAGTATTTGCCCTTGCTGGAGGACATCGCCAAAAAAATCGACCGATTTGCCATCGACGAGGCACTGGCGCAACTGAGCGAGTTGCTGCAAAAACTCTAACGCCAGCCTAACCCCGGCTTTGCAGCGTGCGGTCGATAACGATGCAATTTAATTTACCTGCCCAGCGTCAATATCTTACAATTCGGTAGCCCACGGCTAAAATAATTACTTAGGAGGATCTCATGTTTAAATTTCGTATGCTGGTTTCTGCGATAGCGCTGGCTAGTTCGATGTCTGTTATGGCGGCGGATGCGCTGCCCACCACGGCGCCAGCGCCTGCCAACAACCCCACAACCCCCGAAAAAGTTGAACTGGGTAAAATGCTATATCACGATCCGCGTCTGTCTTCCACGGGCACCGTTTCTTGCGCGTCTTGTCACAACACCATGCTGGGCGGCGAAGATAACCGGCCCAACTCCATGGGTGTCAACGGCCAAACCGGCGGCCGCAGTGCACCAACGGTCTGGAATGCTGCATTCAACAAAGTGCAATTCTGGGACGGCCGCGCCGACAGTCTGGAAGCGCAAGCGGCAGGTCCAGTCACCAACCCAATTGAAATGGGTATGAAAAGCTGGGATGACGTGGTTGCTCGCTTGAAAACCATCAAAGGCTATCGCCATGCTTTCGAAGTGGCCTTTGGTAGCGATGCCGAAGCTATTACCAAAGACAACGCCACCAAAGCGATTGCCGCCTACGAAAGAACGTTGATTACACCGAATAGCGCCTACGACAAATATGTCAAAGGCGATAAA
>Ga0160183_111768_pt1 | contig 29097 bp, 22 predicted proteins | sample met14sb_FD_108562 | JGI IMG/M metagenome (GOLD analysis project Ga0160183, IMG submission 108562) | Synthetic bacterial communities of pure cultures from sediment of Lake Washington, USA, under high oxygen condition - MT... | ecosystem: Engineered > Modeled > Simulated communities (microbial... >...
TCAACGCATGAATGTCGACATCGCCGACCCCATCCCCGTAAGTAAAACAGAATGTTTCATCGCCGACATAATCGCGAACTCTTTTTAAGCGACCGCCCGTCATGGTTAACTCACCGGTGTCAACCAAGGTCACCTTCCATGGCTCTGCATATTTTTGATGCACCTGCATCTCGTTATGCTCCATATCGAAGGTCACATCCGACATATGTAAAAAGTAATTCGCAAAATACTCCTTAATAATATAGCCTTTATAACCCAAACATATTATAAATTCGTTAATTCCATAATGAGAATATAACTTCATTATATGCCATAAAATAGGCCTGCCGCCTATTTCAATCATCGGCTTAGGCTTCACCGAGGTTTCTTCATTAATACGAGTGCCCAATCCACCCGCAAGAATAACCAACTTCATTAATATTTCCTCTTGGTTATAGACATAATCATCTACCCACTACATGTATTCAAATTACGAATATACTCGGCAGTTTCTAAAATCTGTAGATCCAGACCTGTTACGGGAAATTCGAACCCCTTTATAATGTCTTTAATAGGCTGCTCATTTCCCAAATAGCTATCGGGTTCCCCATTTATCATATTCGGACGTTCAACTGTTAAGTCAGCAGCATTAAGGAGATTGCATACTTTTTCAGCTAACTCACCCACTTCCACCGTTTCATCACCCACGGTGTCGAAACAGACGATGTTTTCGAAACGTTCCGAAAACATCAGGCGAATACAGATCAGCAGTAAATCCAGTATGTAAATATAAGACCGAAACACGGGCTTATTTGCCCGAATTAACACATTTTCTCGGGCTACGACATTTGCAATAATCGAGGACAAGGCATAAGCATTTAGCTTATTGATATATGGCCCGCTTAGATTAAATATTCTCGGGATAAGAAGTTTTATATCAGCTTTACGGCATATCTCTTGAAATCGCAACTCATCTTCATATTTTAATCTACCATACAGATTTGCAGATTCATCTCTATTACTATCGTTTAAATAATCGTAGACTGCTCCGGACGACGACAATAGCACAGCTTTTACCTGTGATTGTTCCAATACCTGTGTCACCAAGCCCTGAATAACTTTATTCAAGCGAATATATTCATCGTCTGAATATCCGCCAACCTTATCCTTGGTTAAAAACGCAAAGTGAAACAAATAGAGAGTATGTTGCGTATGCCGATGGGTGATTTCCGCCAAAGGTCTAACAGATACCGTACGGCCATCAGCCAATACTATCTGCTGTTCGCGCGATCCATAGCCTGATACCCGCTGGTTAAATTCATCGCCGTACAAAGCGGAGAACAATTCCAGAGTTGCCCGACCTAACCAGCCGCTGGCACCGGTCACAGCAATATGGCTTTGTTTACTAAATAGGTGATCTAATATAAATGAATAATCAGCGCCAAACGCTTTTTCGAAATCAAAAGCCATTATTTGTAGCTCTGACTAATGACTGAACTAATCGCAGACTTCAAATTGATTATATTTGCCTCGGTTTTATCGATAAATAACCGTTCTAACGCTCCGGAACCATTCACACTGATAATAATAAAATGACTGGTGGAATGCTTTTTATCGGATATAAAACACTCAAAGACTTTTTCCACATCAATTCGCTGGATAATTTCCTTCAGCATCGGAATTTCATCCAATAAGCCAATGACATAATCTTTCAACTGTTGAGTATCCGCCGGAATGTGCTCCAGGCCACCGCTCACTTGGGCATAGTTAATAGCAATCAGCATGCCTAACCCAACCGCTATGCCATGGCTCACTTCAAAATTGGAAGCACCTTCCAAAGCATGCCCGAAGGTATGACCAAAATTCAGTAATAAACGCTCGGCCTTATCAAATTCATCAATTTCGATAAACCATTTTTTTGCTTTTAAACTTAATTCAATGACGTCCGCATACCCTTCTACATTCATATCCATTTGCGGATTTAACCGCATATACTCAGAAAAACACGAACTTCCTTTGGCATAGCAAATCTTCACGGCCTCGCACAATCCGGCGATTTTCTGTTCTGAGTTGAGGGTTTTTACTAAATTCGGATCAATTATAATGGTTTCCGGGGGATGGAAGTTTCCAACCAGATTTTTATAACGTCCAACATTGATAGATGATTTACCCCCAATACAAGAATCCACCATACCCAATAGAGTGGTGGGAATATAATCCCATTTGATACCGCGCATATAAATCGATGCACAAAAGGTGGCTATATCCTGCAGGCTACCGCCACCGACGGCCGTCAATTTAGCTTGCCTTGTTAAGGCTAAATCTCGCATTTTTACGATTATCTCGGGTACGGATGTCAAACTCTTGGTTTCTTCATTCGCCGGCACCGCAATAACCTTGGCATTCCCGGAAAAAGCCGTTTCAAAAAAGTTATCGCATAACACGGCGCTATTCTCATCTTGCCGTTGTACTTCGGCAAAAGCACCGTTTTCTATTACCACGCGATAATTTGCAATACTGGATTGAATATCAAACGATACGGACATGACTAAACCCTAAGTCTGCACTAATAAATTGACCTGTTATACCGGTATTTTCCGGAGAACACAGAAAATAAACCATATTGGTCACATCCTCCAATGTGGCTAGTCGGTTAAACTTCGTCGCATCGATTATCTTTTTCAGTTGTTCCGGCGCAAGATTTTGATGAGTCATTGGCGTATCCAATGCCCCCGGCAAAACCGCATTAATTAAATAGCCGTCACGGGCAAGATCGGTTGCAGCAGAAAGCACTAATCCATGCAACGCGGATTTAGTCATGCAATACGATAACTTGTCCTGTCTGGCGATATTTTGCCATATTGAACTAATCACGGCTAAACGCGCATTTTCGGCTAATATATTTTCATTTAATAAAATATTTAATGCTTTGACAATAAACAAGCAATTAGCTTTATATAGTTCAATATTTTTATCTGTATCAACATTATAAACACTATCGTTACAATTCATCCCTTGCGCCCAACACACGGCATTGAATTGGCCTGCTGCTTTAAGCGCGGATAAATTCAAATTGTCATCGAATGGGTCAAATAAAATATGCTCAGGAAGCGCGCTTTGCTTTCTGGACGCTATAACGACCTGCCATCCCTTGGTATCGAATAATTGGCAAACATGTGCACCTATTGTACCGGTACCGCCGAAGACCAGAATTTTTTGCATTGCTTCGACCGAATTAATTGCTGTCTCTTAATACGTTCCAACGTCCCTCAAGCATCGCTATTCGAGACAGATCTTCCTTGGCAATAATGTCGTAATAATCGCGTTTATTCTGTAACCAAAGTAACTCAAAATGCACAGCGTTTAACAAGCCCTTTTCAATATCCGGCTTGTCTAACGAATGACCGGAAAATATGACTTTTCTGGTTTCAAATCGGGTAAGGTGAACCTGATTAATTTCTTTTAATGCGGGTAATGCATCAATGGAAACACCGCCGCCCACTACAAAATCCAAACCTTTTTCTTTACACTCTTTGGCAGTGGCAATGCAACATTCCGTTACTTGCGGCTGATTAATGGCATCTCTCGAATAACCTCGTGACAAGGAAAAATCTACACGGCCAAACACCATGCCATCGACACCGTTATCTTGCCTGGCTTGATCGGCCAAGCTTTGCACGACTTGAAACGCTTGTTCGGTTTCAATATTGAATAAAAAATCAGTATCTTGCTGCTCGTCTTCCGTGAATACTTTGTTCTTCGCGTCTATATACTTAGACAGCGCGTAAGTGCTTTCAATCATCGGCGCGATGATATGATCCACACCAATTAACTTACTCTCTAATAAATCCCGCATTGCTTCGCAACCGCCAATCTTCAAACCCACTTTCAGGTCAGCTCTGCGCACTATCTCAATCAGCCTCAACAGCTCGTCCGTTCTAGTACCTTCCGCTTCAAACTCGGCTTTAATGCCTTCGTATCCATACTCCTGCTTTCCCTTCTTTAAAAGGTCGAGCATTGAGCGTTCTCTTTTATTCATATAACTTCCTCTTTTATTGAAATCAAACCAAGCGGCAGCGATAAACTGCATGCTGCAGTGCCAGCCCGGCGGATATAAACATGTTAAATGTTAGGCTAACAGGCATCCTTGAACGTTGCGCCCAGCAAATCCTTGCTCGAAAGTTGCGGCACGCCCTCAAATGGCCAGGCGATTTTCAAATCTGCATCATTCCAGGTAATGCAACGCTCATATTCGGGCGCATAATAATCAGTGGTTTTATATAAAAACTCGGCTGTTTCGGACAGCGTTAAAAAGCCATGCGCAAATCCCTCTGGTATCCACATTTGCTGTCGATTTTCCACAGAAAGTATCTCGCCGACCCACTTTCCGAATGTAGGGGAATTCTTACGAATATCCACCGCCACATCGAACACCTCTCCCTGGACCACCCTCACCAACTTGCCTTGCGCCTTAGGCGGCAATTGGTAATGTAATCCGCGCAATACTCCTTTTTGAGATTTGGAGTGGTTGTCTTGAACAAAATTGACACTTAATCCTGTCAGCTCCTGAAAAACTTTTTGGTTGAAGCTTTCAAAGAAAAAACCACGTTCGTCACCGAATACTTTTGGTGAAAATAAAACGACATCGGGTATAGCAAGTCTAGTTGCTTGCATTAAAACACCTGCTTATTCAATAGGCCCAGTAAATACTGGCCGTAGCCATTTTTCGCCAATGGTTTGGCCAATTTTTCGATTTGCTCATCGCCAACCCAGCCGCTACGCCAGGCGATTTCCTCCGGACAGGCGATTTTCAAACCCTGCCGGGTTTCGATGGTTTCGATGAAATTGCTGGCCTCGATCAAACTGGCATGAGTACCCGTATCCAACCAGGCATAGCCGCGACCCATGATTTCGACGCTAAGCTGATTTAGGTCCAGATACATTTTATTGACGTCGGTAATCTCCAACTCGCCGCGCGGCGACGGCTGTAAATTGGCGGCTATATCGACGACTTGATTGTCGTAAAAGTACAAACCGGTAACTGCATAATTACTTTTTGGCTGCGTCGGTTTTTCCTCTAGCGAAGTTGCCCTACCCTGAGCATCAAAGCTGACGACACCGTAGCGCTCCGGGTCATTGACATGATAGGCAAAAACCGTTGCCCCTGAGGATTGATCGGTCGCGCGTTCCAATTGAACGTGTAAATCGTGGCCGTAAAAAATGTTGTCACCCAATACCAATGCACTGGGTTGCGCGCCGACAAAATCCCTACCGATGATAAAAGCTTGCGCCAACCCGTCGGGACTGGGTTGTACGGCATATTGCAGATTAATCCCCCAATCGCTGCCGTCACCCAATAAATGCTGAAACAAAGGGGTGTCTTGCGGCGTGGAAATGATCAAAATATCGCGAATCCCCGCCAACATTAGCGTGCTGAGCGGGTAATAAATCATAGGCTTGTCGTAAATCGGCAGCAGTTGTTTGGAAACCGCTTTCGTTACCGGATACAGCCGGGTGCCGGATCCTCCGGCCAGGATGATGCCTTTGCGCTGGTTCATAGTCACTTTCCGTACAGTTCAGACAACATTCGCTCGACACCCTTTTGCCAAGCCGGCAGTTGTAAATCAAACACGCTTTGCAACTTTTCGGTGTTCATACGTGAGTTTAATGGCCGCTGCGCCGGCGTTTGGTAAACGCTGGTGGGAATTGCCGTAACCGATTGTTTGTCGGTTTTCAGCGCCAGTCCGGCTTGACGGGCATAGTCAAGCACCAAATGTGCGTAGTCGTACCAACTGGTTTCGCCGCTAGCGGTTAGATGATAAACACCAGCCACTTCAGGTGTTTTCAAGGCATGACGAATGGCGTGGGCACTCACATCCGCCAGCAATTCGGCGCCGGTTGGCGTACCGATTTGATCGTTAATCACCGATAGCTGTTGCCGTTCTTGCGCCAGGCGCAGCATAGTTTTGGCAAAGTTATTACCTCTGGCTGCATAAACCCAACTGGTCCGAAAAATCAAATGCCGGCAATCGCTGGCCTGAATGGCTCGTTCCCCAGCCAATTTGCTTTGCCCATAGACATTCAACGGCCCAACCTGATCATCTTCCCGCCAGGGTTTATCACCGCTGCCGTCGAATACGTAATCCGTCGAATAGTGCAGCAACCACGCATCGATACGTTTGGCTTCTGCCGCCAAAACTCCCGGCACCACCGCATTGATCGTATTCGCCAAGTCGCTTTCCGACTCGGCCTTATCCACTGCGGTATAGGCAGCAGCATTGACGATGACATCGGGACGCAGCGCGCGAACCGTTTCGGCAATCCCGTTGGGGTTGCTTAAATCGCCGCAATAATGTTGGTCGAATCTGTCAAGCGCAAGCAATTCGCCCAAAGGCGCCAAACTGCGTTGCAACTCCCAACCCAGCTGGCCATTTTTACCGAACAATAAAACTTTCATTCACTCAACCATGCAAAGCATTGATCACGCAGTGCGCCCTGCATAGTTTTTATCGAGCCAGGACTGGTAGTCACCGGACAACACATTGCTAACCCAGGCTTGGTTATCCAAATACCACTGCACGGTTTTGCGAATGCCGGTCTCAAAGGTTTCCGCCGGTTTCCAGCCTAGCTCCCGTTCCAGCTTGCCGGCATCGATGGCATAACGTCTGTCGTGCCCAGGCCGGTCGGTGACATAGGTAATCTGTTCGGCATAGGATTTGCCGTCGCTACGCGGCTGCAGCTCATCCAGAATACTGCATAGCGTGTTGACTACATCCAGATTGGCTTTTTCGTTCCAACCGCCGACGTTATAAACCTCGCCAAGCTTGCCGGCTTCCAGCACCCGGCGAATCGCGCTGCAATGATCCTTCACAAACAGCCAATCGCGTATCTGTTGACCGTCGCCGTATATCGGCAAAGCTTTGCCGGACAAGGCGTTCTGAATGCACAGCGGGATGAGTTTTTCCGGGAAATGATAAGGACCGTAATTGTTGGAGCAATTGGTAGTCAATACAGGCAAACCGTAAGTATGGTGATAAGCACGCACCAAATGATCGCTGGCGGCTTTACTGGCTGAATAAGGACTATTGGGTTGATACTGGTGGGTTTCAGCGAACGGCGCATCGGTCTTTTCCAAAGAACCGTACACCTCGTCGGTAGACACGTGCAGTAAACGAAAAGCCTGCTTGGCCGGCTGTTCCAAGTTGTTCCAGTATTGCCGTACCGCTTCCAACAAACGGAAACTGCCGACGATATTGGTTTGAATAAAATCTTCCGGTCCGTGGATGGAACGATCAACATGTGATTCGGCAGCAAAATTGATCACGGCCCGAATCCGGTACTTTTGCAGTAAACTCAGCAGCAAATCGTAATCCGCAATGTCACCTTGAACAAATACATGCCTGTCATCGTCATGTAGAGAAGCCAAATTCTGTAAGTTACCCGCATAGGTCAATTTATCCAAATTGACGAGCAATTCGTCGCTTTGCGCCAACCAATCCAATACAAAATTGCTGCCGATAAACCCGGCCCCACCGGTGACTAAAATACTCATTTTTAAAGTTTTCTTATTTTTTCTAACCGTCTGCCCGACGAAAAACGCTATTATTACCGGGGCCATTGTACCTTAGTACCATCCTTCAGTGTCTAATGATTCTGCAATCCTTAAGGCAAAAAAAGTTTAAACCTCGCCCCACCCAAACGACTTTCGTTGTCGATCCGCACAAATCCGTTTTTCCCGGCATTTTTGTGCAGGCCGGCCATTACCGACACAAAATACAAACCCAGGCCGGTATTTCCCGACACCCAGTCCAATTCGGCAGTATCGTTTAAGTCCGCGGTTAAAAAATGAGGCGGATAACCCGCACCGTCGTCTTCGATGGCGATGGTTAGATAGCCGTCCTTCTCAGTCACGGCAATCAATACGGTTTTGTGGGTATAGCGCAACGCATTATTCAAGACAGCTGCCAGCGCATTGCTGATGATGGCGTTATCGCAGTAGCACATCTCGTCATCGCCACAATCCACTTGTAGATCAATGTTGTGCAATCCAGCCAAGCGCGCCTGTTGATGAATCGCTTCATCGAGAATATCGATTACCGGGCATTCTTCAATATGCAAACTAAATTTTTGCGAATCGACCTTATACATCACCAGCAATTGCATCAGACTGTGATTAATACGAGCCGCTTCGAATTCCAACTGATTTAATTCGGCAGACGGGCCGTCTTGTTTGGCAGCAGTTTGCCTAACCAGCTCCAGCAAGGTACCCAGTGAGTTTTTTATATCGTGAACGGTTGACGCGAGAATAGTCGGAAACAAATCGTTGTTTTTAGGATGGGTTTGCATGGTTTTAAGCCTTGACCGCTTGAGACTGCCGCAATTTCGCATACTCCATTTGTAATATCCCCAGCTTATGTGGATCAACGCCAATTTGCTTGGCTTTAATAAATAAAGCTCTGATGCGCTGATTTTTTTCTTCGCAAAACTCATTAACCTTCAAATCATGAATCATGATCTTCAACATATTCACGATGATGGTTTTATTATCCGGCATAGTCAGAATGGCCTGTTCGAACAAATCCAATGCTTCGGAAAACTTACCCTGTTTATAAAGCGCCACCCCTTTGTTGTTAGTCGCAATCAAAGCCTGCTTGGTTTTTTGAATCAGAATTTCCGAGTGATTATCCATGCCAATGCCGCTTTGCATGCGGCGTAAATCGTTCAAAAATTGTTCGTCGTCGATATGTGCATGAATCAGATCGTAAAGTATTTCTTCGGCTTTATCGTGTTCATCGCTGAGGAAGCAGGTTTTCACTACCTCCAACTGCAAGTCCCTGGGCGCTTTATTACCCAAGCGGCTGCATATATCCACCGCTTTTAGCAACGCTTTCTGCGACAACTCGTCGTTACCCAGCGTTTTATACACATCCGCCTCCACAGTCGAGGCGCGTAATTCCGCCTCGGGATGATTGGCATATTCTTTGCGCATTTCCTCCAGCGTTTTTAATGCCTCGTCCGCGGCATTGGTTTTGGCATAAAGCTTGGCCAATCCGGCAAAATCACTGCAGGAACGATGCACGGAATGCTTGCCCAGCTTCACCACCGACTTATAGGCCTTCTCGGCGGTTTCCAGATTGCCGTTCCGGTCCGCCGCTTCGGCCAGTTTTTTTTGCCTGAGTATCGATTGCGGCGACAATTGCAAAGCCTGCTGCAACACACTTTCGACGTCGCTGTACTGATCCAATGCTTCGTAGGCCTTGCCCAGCCAGTCGTAACACTCCATCAACATCGGATTGTCAGCCACCAGACTCTGAAAACCGGCAATCGCTTGTTCGATGTTATTGTTTTGAAAATCGATCACGCCCAAACCCAATCGGGCCCAGGGCAGTTCTCTATGCTCCAGAACTTCATGATATATCTGCCTGGCCTTGTCGAAATCGCCGGCGGAAATCGCCAGCTCGGCACGCATTTTCAGCAAATGCAAATGCATTTTCTTGTCCCCGGACAGCAATAGTGCATCGCATAACTGAATGGCTTTAGACAAATCGCCAGCGGCCAACGCCTTGTCGACACTGGCCATAAATTCCTTGCGGGCAAAATTACGTGTCAGCCGACTCATTAGTTGCTGCGCGTTGAAGGGCTTGGTCAGATACTCATCGGGCTTGCTGTCCATAACCCCCAACACCGCACTGGTAGTCTGCTCGGCGCTGATCAATACAAACACGCAGCGATAATCGATTAAATTCCGGTGTCTGGCTTCCTCCAGCACCTGCTGCCCGTTCTTACCCACACCCAGGTTGTAATCGCACAACACAATATCGAAACTGCTTTTGCTCATGGCATGGATCGCGGCTATGCCATTATCCGCTTCGACAACAGTGACGGCTTGCAAGCTATAAAGCATGTCGCGCATCGCTTTCCGAAACACGGGATTGTCCTCGACAATAAGGATACTTTTGCCGGCTAAACTAAAACTCATGGCAGAAAGGCTAATAAAACGCTCAAGAAATCGGCTCCATAAAATCCACGTAGCGGGCGGACTTGAAAAATAAAATTATCATCCCCAACTCGCCCGAGTCCACTTTACAACCAAATGAGTATAGACATGACTGTTGAAGCAAACAAACAAACCCTTGGTTTTCAAACCGAAGTAAAACATTTGCTGCACTTGATGATTCACTCCTTGTATAGCAACAAGGAAATCTTTTTGCGCGAGCTGATCTCCAACGGTTCCGACGCCGCCGACAAATTGCGCTTCGAAGCCCTGGCCAATGACAGCTTGTACGAAGGCGATAGCGAACTGAAAATCCGCGTCGATTTCGACGAAGCCAAAAAGACCATCACCATTACCGATAACGGCATCGGTATGACGCGCGAAGAAGTGCAGGACCACATCGGCACCATTGCCAAATCCGGCACCAAAGCCTTCTTCGAAAGGCTGACCGGCGACCAAGCCAAAGATAGCGAACTGATCGGCCAATTCGGCGTGGGTTTTTATTCGTCGTTCATCGTCGCCGACAAAGTCACCTTAACCACCCGCAAAGCCGGCGCGCCAGCCAGCGAAGGCGTGCGCTGGGAATCCGACGGCCTGGGCGAGTACAGTATCGAATCGATCGACAAAGCCGGCCGCGGCACCGAAATCGTCTTGCATTTAAAAGAAGGCGAAGACGAATTTTTAAGCGCCTGGAAACTGCGTTCGATCATCAAAAAATACTCCGACCACATCTCCCTGCCGATCATCATGAGCAAGGAAATCCCGGCAGAGAAAGACGAGGAAGGTAACGAAACCGCGCCAGCCCGCGTCGAAGACGAAACCGTCAACAGCGCCTCGGCTCTCTGGACCAAGTCTAAAGAAGACATTACCGAAGAACAGTACAACGAGTTTTACAAACACGTCGGCCACGACTTCCAAGACCCATTGGCTCACGTCCACAGCAAAGTAGAAGGCACCAACGAATACACCTTGCTGCTGTACGTACCGGGCCGCGCGCCGTTCGATTTGTGGGACCGCGACGCCAAACACGGCGTCAAGCTGTACATCAAGAAAGTCTTCATCACCGACGACGCCGAGCAATTGATGCCGCGCTATCTGCGCTTCATCCGCGGCGTGATCGACACCGACAGCCTGCCGCTGAACGTCTCGCGGGAAATTCTGCAACAAAGCAAACAAATCAACACCATCAAAGGCGGTGCGGTTAAAAAGGTCTTGGGATTGTTGGAAGACCTGGCCGAAAACGACGCGGAGAAATACCAAAAATTCTGGGAGCAATTCGGTAACGTCATCAAAGAAGGCCCGATCGAAGACCACAAAAACAAGGACCGCGTTGCCGGCTTGTTGCGCTTCTCATCGACCCACACCGACGACAAAACCCAGAACGTCTCGCTGGCCGACTACGTCAGCCGGATGAAGGAAGGCCAGGAAAAAATCTACTTCATCACCGCCGACAGCTTCGCCGCCGCCAAAAGCAGCCCGCACCTGGAAGTGTTCCGTAAAAAAGGCATCGAGGTGCTATTGCTGACCGACCGCATCGACGAATGGCTGGTCTCCAGCCTGACCGAATTCGACGGCAAGCACATGCAATCCATCGCCAAAGGCGAGCTGGACCTGGATAAATTCGACACCGAAGAAGAGAAAAAACATCAGGAAGAAGTCAGCAAGGACTTCGAATCGGTGGTCAAACAACTCAAAGAGGTACTGACCGACAAAGTCAGCGAAGTCAAAATCAGCCACCGTCTGACCGACTCCCCGGCTTGCCTGGTCACCGGCGCTTACGACATGAGCCTGCACATGGAGCGGATCATGAAGGAAGCCGGCCAAGCCGGCGGCATGTTCGGCATGGGCGGCAACAGCAAGCCGATCTTCGAAATCAACCCGGACCACGCCATCGTCCAAGCCCTGAAAAACGAGCAGGACGACGCGCGGTTCGCCGACATCAGCCATATATTGTTCGACCAGGCCATCCTCAGCGAAGGCGGCCAGTTGGACGATCCGGCAGCGTTTGTGCATAAGTTGAACGGATTGTTGCAGGGGTTGTTGAAGTAAGTTGTTTGATTGTAGAAAGGCCGGGAAACCGGCCTTTTTTGTGGTTGTCGCGCTAAAGTGGTCAGTATATCCGTTAACTTTTGCCGACAGACAGATCCTTTTAATTGCTTATAGTCGTCTGAACCTTCCATGTCTAACAGCATTCCCAACTCAGTCATTGGCGCCGTGTCATCAGTCATCGCGGCGCACTATTACAGCCATTCGAAATTGAACGCCCTGTTCTTAGAATGCGGTGCACCCGGTGATGCACCAGAAGGCAACTGCGAGACCAAGTGCACAGCTTGGCTTAAAAGATGCAACAATGATCCAGCTATAGATGCACTCTCCGTGCTAGGACAGGTAATTCAGAGGTTCATGGACCTAGAACCCTCGGATTTGCAGCCGAACATCGCCGAAGGCCAGAACCGCATTCGGGAGAGCCTTTCAAAGAATCAACTTACCTATCAGATCAACGGCTATGTGACTTTAGCCGGAGCGTGCATCACTGCAAAGACTCTATCCGACTACCTAAAGCAAGGTGACTTTGCGTCTATTGAGGCAGAATTTGCGCGCGCGATCACTCAGCTTGAGCGAGATCCTCAAGCTGCAATAACCGCTGCAAGCTCAATCGTGGAAGCGCTCTGTAAAACGTACATTGACACCTTTGCACTCGATATGCCTACCGTCCAATCTATTTCACCGCTCTGGAAGACCGTTCAGACTCATTTGGGGTTGAACATTGACCCAACTCTGAGAGACGATCAGAAGAAGATTCTTCAAGGCGTAGCTTCAATAATAGATGGCGTCGGCGCCTATCGAACGCACATTGGTTCAGCACATGGGCGCGGGGTCGCGCCGCCCAAGATTAAAGTAGCCGAGGCACGCTTGGCAGTTAACGCAGCACATACTGTCGTCACATTCGTAATGGAACGCTGGCACGCAGGCGCATAACCCCTTGAGCGGGACGGGTTTTCCTCGTTCCCACGCGCCGCGTGGTAATGCAGGGCTTGGCCGCGCTGCGGCACAAATTCACCGCAGCGCGGTACATCTGAGTTCCCACGTGACACGTGGGAACTAGCAAGTAGTAAGTAGCCTCGATGCAATCGAGGATTCGAAGGCCAATCCCCTACCGTTTGTCGACGTTGCCCTGATGATCTGATGGCCAATTTTCCCAATTTCCGTCGTGGGCTTGATAACCGGATGGTCGTCGCCCTCGATTCCGCTGGCGCTCCATCGAGGCTACACTTGACTCGTGTCAAATTGATTTTCCTCGTTCCCACGCGCCGCGTGGTAATGCAGGCTTGGCCGCGCTGCGGCACAAATACACCGCGGCGCGGTACATCTGAGTTCCCACGTGACACGTGGGAACTAGAGCAATTTAGCCTACTTAACGATAAATTCCGGAGTGGAGTCTCTCCCGTATGCCGCGCCGAGCACCGGAGCTTTCGGCGGGATCAGCCCGAAGGGGTGCGGCAGGGATGCCGCACGTTGACGAAGGGGCAGTAAGCCCCTTTCGTCAACCCCCGGCGAAAGCTTCGGCGTGCAGGATCAAAGCGGCATCCGGGTGGCCTTTTCTTTGGACACTTTCTTTTGGCCAAACAAAAGAAAGTGTCGCGGTTGTCGGTCCGCGAACCGACATTAAATCAATCCGTCGCGCCAGCGACATAAATCACACAAGGCTACCGAATAAAAACACAATCCCCTATAATCGAACTTACTCAAAATTAACCACCCCAACCATGCCAAGCCCCTTCCAGCGTATCGGTATCATCGGCAAATGCGGCGATCCCGGTATTGCCGTGACGCTGAACGAACTTTTCCGTTACCTAAAAACCCGTGGTCACGACATTGTCGTAGACAGCCAAAGCGCGGAGTTAATAGCCGGTGAAAATATAAATGGCGTGCATATCGAGCGCCTGCCGGAATTGTGCGACTTGATTATCGCCGTGGGCGGCGACGGCACATTTCTGGCCGCGGCCCGCGCCGCCGCCGATTTTGAAACACCGCTGCTGGGCGTTAACCTGGGCAGGCTGGGCTTTTTGGTGGATATTTCGCCGGAACAGTTGTCCACCCGCCTGGATAAGATTTTGGCCGGGGAATTCAAGACCGAGCAGCGCCAATTACTTAGTACTCATATCATCCGCGATCACGAAATCATCCACCAGCAAACGGCCGTCAATGAGGTGGTGGTACACCGCTGGGTGACGCCGAGCATGATAGAGATCGTCACCAGCATCGACGGCGTGTATCTGAATACCCAGCGCTCGGACGGCCTGATCGTCGCCACGCCGACCGGCTCTACCGCTTACTCGCTATCGGCGGGCGGCCCGATTCTGCATCCCGCTTTGAACGCGCTGGTGTTGGTGCCATTGAACCCGCATACCTTGTCTAATCGGCCCATCGTCATCGACGACAACGTGGTCATCGAAATCCGCTTCAGCCAGACCAAACAGATCAATGCGCTGGTGACTTGTGACCACATGGAGATTCCGGACGTGCGGATCAACGACAAAATCGTCATCAAAAAAGCCGCCAAACCGATTAAAATTTTGCATCCCGCGGATCACGATTTTTTCCATACCCTAAGAAGCAAACTCAACTGGAGCGGCTACCCCGCCTAAGGCCATGCTGTTAAACCTGAATATTATCGACCTAGCCGTTGTCGACGCGCTGGACTTGGACTTGGACCCCGGCATGTCGGTATTGACCGGCGAAACCGGCGCCGGCAAATCGATTTTATTGACCGCGTTGGGCCTGGCCTTGGGCGACCGCGCCGATTCCGGCTACGTGCGGCCGGGCAGCAAGCGCGCCGAAGTCAATATCGAATTTGATCTATCCAAGGCACCTTTGGTCAAACAATGGCTGATCGATAACGAACTGGACGACGACGGCCAATGCATGATCCGCCGCACCATCAGCGACGACGGCCGTTCCAAGGCTTATATCAACAACCGCCCGGTCAATCTGCAAACCCTGCAAGGCCTGAGCCGGCAATTGGTGGAAATCCACGGCCAACACGCCCATTTGACCTTGCTGGACAGCGAAGAACAGCGCCGGCTGCTGGACGGTTTTGCCGGCAATCAAGCCTTGCTGGACGATCTGAATACCTGTTACCAAAACTGGAAACAGGCGCATAAGCAACTGCAGCAATTATTAAAAGCCGGCAGCGACCAAGCCGAGCGCGAGGAATTGCTGCGTTATCAACTCGACGAGTTGCAGCAACTGGATTTGGAAAATTTCGATTACCAAGCCCTGGCCGACGAACATCACAAGCTGGCCAACCTCGGCAAAATTCTCGGCGTCGGCCAACAACAGCTGGATGTTTTGTACGACAACGATCAACAATCGGTGGCCGACATGCTGGGCCATGTGATTCATGCCATCAACGAACTGGCCCAATATGCCGGCGAACTGAACGGCGTTGCCGAGTTATTGAGCGATGCCGAGATTCAGATCGGCGAAGCCACCCAGCAATTGCGCCGTTTTCTGGAAAACCAGGAAGCCGATCCGCAACAACTAACTTGGCTGGAAAACCAGATCGGCGTGATTCAATCGCTGAGCCGCAAGCATAAAATCCAGCCGGAAGAATTGCCGGAATTGGCCGCGCGCTTTGCCACGGAACTGGATAACCTCAGCCACAGCAGCGAGCGCATTGAAAGCTTGAATACCGATTGCGAGCGGCTGTTAAGCCAATACCGCAAATTGGCCGGAGAATTGTCCACCAGCCGCCGCCAAGCCGGCACGGAGTTGCAGCAACGCATTTCCGACGCCATCAAGGAACTGGGCATGCCGCACGGCGAGTTCCTCGTCAATCTCCGCACGCCGGAAGACGCAGAACCGCAACGCAACGGCGTCGACAGCATCGAGTTTTTAGTGAGCACCAACCCCGGTTTGCCGGCCAAGCCGCTGGCAAAAGTGGCGTCCGGCGGCGAATTGTCGCGGATTAGTTTGGCGATCCAGGTCACCACCAGCACCGACAAGACTACGCCGACGATGATCTTCGATGAAGTCGATTCCGGCATCGGCGGAGGCATCGCTGAGATCGTCGGCCAAAAGCTCCGGCGTTTGAGCAAGAACCGGCAGGTCTTATGCGTCACCCACTTGCCGCAAGTTGCCTCGCAAGCGCATCAGCATTTATTCGTCGCGAAGAATCAAAAAGCGGCGGTAACATCGTCCACGGTTCGCCGCCTCAGCGAAGACGAACGAGTCAACGAAGTGGCCCGCATGCTGGGCGGCGTAACGATTACCGAAAACACCTTGGCGCATGCGCGGGAGATGCTGGTATCGGGCGGCTTGGCGTCCGATTAACGGCCCCTCACTTCCACGACAAACTCAATACTCCAACCATCACCAACGCCGCCCCGCCTATCTGCGCGGGCGTCAATTCTTCACCCAACACATAACTGGCCATAAACAAGGTTGCCACCGGCCCCAGCGAGCCGATCAACGAGGTGTGACTGGAACCTATCATCTTGATCGCTGCCGACAGCATGAACACTGGCAGCACCGTCGAGAAAATCGCCATCAGCAAGCTCAATTGATATACCCGCATCGGCAGCAGCAAAGCCTGCGGCGGATGGGTGAGTAAAAATTGCGTCAGCGTCGCCGCGCAAGCCACCAGCATCGCGTAAGCGGTAAAGCGTGAAGCACCGATGCGGGCCACCGTTTCGCCGGTGCCGATCAGATAAGCCGAGTAAGTCAAGGTGCTAGCAAACACGAAGCCGGCTCCCAGCAACAGATGTTCAGACTGAATATTGATTTCGTCGAAAAACACCACGCCGATGCCGGCGTAACTGAGCACCAGCGCCACGACTTCCTTGCGGCCAAACGGTTTGCCCAACAGCAACGCCGACAGCACGACGACCATGGTCGGATACAGGAACAGAATCAAGCGCTCCAGCCCGGCAGAGATATATTGCAAGCCGACAAAATCAAACAAACTGGACAGGTAATAACCCAGAAAGCCCAATATCAAGAGAGCCAGATAATCTCGCCGGTTTAATGGCCTAAGATCCTTTTGGCCGGCATGCCGCCACGCAACGATTAAAAAAAACGGCGCGGAAAACAGCATGCGTAAGGCCAATAGCGTCAATGCATCCACCGGCTGGTAATACGCCAGTTTGACCAAAATGGCTTTGCCGGAAAAACCGATAGCCGCCAGGGTGGCCAGGGCAAAGCCGAATAAACGGTTGCGGTTGAATGCTGTGGTGGATTTAGTCGTTGCCATTAGGCCTCCTGAGTGATGCGGGCCTTAGGCGAGTGTCGAAGCAACTGCGGCAAGACCCGCGGTTGCTTGATTGTTTAGAAAAACGCAAACACCACGGCGGTAGGCAATGCCCACAGCCATAGGTGTCTGTTTTTTGTATCGATAGGATTACTCATGCACGAACTATATAAGCGGGCTGATGCCGCTGTCAATCGCTGCTGAACACGACTATCGCTTGAACTGACTCACCAACTCATTCAATTGCGCGGCCAATTTCACCAATTCGTTACTAGCGGCATTGGTTTGCGCGGCATCCTGCGCGGTGCGTTCGGTCAGTTGGCCGATATTGGCAATACTTTGCCCCACGTGCTGCGCAACGCGGCTTTGATTATCGGCCGCTTGCGACATCCGCGAGTTCAATTCGCGGATCTGCGTCACCCGCTCGGCAATCGCGCTTAGACCCTGGTCGGCGCTTTGCACTTGTTCACGGCGCTGCTCAGCGCTGTTTTTGGCATTGTTCATCACCGTGACCGCGTCTTTGGCTTCGCGTTGCAATTGATCGATGATGCTTTGAATTTCCTCGGTTGCTTTATGCGAACGTGTAGCCAAGGTGCGGACTTCATCGGCCACCACCGCAAACCCGCGCCCCTGCTCGCCGGCTCTGGCGGCTTCGATGGCTGCATTCAAGGCCAACAGATTGGTTTGCTCGGCCAGGCCTTTGATCACATCCAACACCGCACCGACACCGTTACTTTTTTGATCCAGACGTTTGATCACTTCAGCGGCTCTGTCGATTTCATTCACCAGTTCGTTGATACCGTTGATGGCATTTTTGGTCGTCGCAGCGCCTTGCGCGGCCTCCTGATCGGCTTCCACGGAAGCTTGCGCCGCACCGGTCGCCCCGCCGCGCACGTCTTGCACAGAGTTCTCCAGTTCGTGTATCGCTTGAATCACCGTCTCGGTTTCGCTGCGTTGTTGCGTGGCCGCTTGCGAAGTTTGTCGGGCCACACCGGATATTTGGTTGGTTGCGGACGCCAATTGCTGACTGACCGAAGACACCTGCCCCAAACTACCGGCAAAATTTGCCAACATGGTATTAAACGACTCGCTGACCTGGCCGATTTCGTCGCCGGAATCGACTTGCAATCGTTGCCGTAAATCCGACTGTCCGGCAATGGCGTTAACCGTGTCGCGCATCGCCACTAATGGATTAACCACAATCTTGCGCATCAGCATATTGACCAGCAAGAGGCCGCCGGCAAACATCACCAAGGAGATAGCCGAAGCAATCACCAAATCGCGATTAATCTGCGCATCGAGATTTGCCAGTGAAAAACTCACCCGCACCGCTCCCAACACTGTCCCCTCGCTCACCGTGTGACAAGTGAGACAGTTGGTGCCGCGAAAATTGGCGCTAGCCTTAACCGGCTCCAGCACGGTGATCAGGCGTCCGTTTTTGTCGTTACCCGGTTGAATGATGCTTTCACCGGCCAGCGCGCGATCATCCAAATTATCAACGGGTCTTTGCTCGGATTTACCGGGACCGTAAAAATCGGTAATTTGCTTGCCACGAATTAACCGCACTTCCGTGACATTGGTATGCGAAAGGGCTTTATCGCGCAATACTTCACCCTGCGCCATCGCGCCGGTCAGCATTAGGGTATTCACGCCGTCGAAATAACTATTGGCAATATCCCGAGCTTTATCTGTCGCCAGCGTTTGTATCATGTCTTTTTGCCGTTCCGCCATAAATAGCGTGCTGACAAACATCAGCAACAAAAATACACTGGCTATGCTTAGCAATATTTTGGATTGGATTGTGGAGTTCTTGTTCATGAGATCAGCCAATGTATTGGAATGTGTGGTTATACACCTTGGGTTGTCGGCAGCTCCTGGAAAATCTATATGTAATCCTAAGCTTACCCTTGTAATCCATGCATCAAGCATAGAACAAATCCTTGCCACACGGGCCATATATAGCAATCAGAGTAACAAGCGGTTATCCTGAATAGTGACGCCGCTCACGAATACGACTACTTTTGCAAATTGGCGCGTAACCCAGCGCATTTGCCGCTTCACGCAGAAGATCTGGCCGTGACCTGAAAAGCTTGCTTGATAACCCAAATAACCCACCGTTTGCCCAGCCTTGGAGAGTTGCCGTGGACGATTTTTTCGGTTTTATCGCTTTTGTCCTGATTTTGGTGCCCATCGTAATAATCGCGATGTTGACCGTTTTAATGGGCCGCCAAAAACGTAACCAGGATGACATTAATCAGACCCTGCGGAAGATAGAAGCGGCACTACGCGAGGACCGCAAACTGCTGCGTGAGCTGGCAAACGCGCAAGTAGTGCCTACTCACGAAACACCGCCGCAACCCGCTTTATTCGAAGTGCAAACACCGGCAACGGAACAGGTGCTATTCGATATTACCCCCAGCCAACTCCCTACCGAACTGGTGCCACCGGAACCCCCAACGACGCCGGAACCGATTGCGGAGCCAGCCCAGGAAAATCCCTGGAGTCAAAACACCTGGCAACCCGCCGAACCCAGCCGTTTCGAACTGGCGGCGCAGAAAGTCCTCAAAGAAATCTGGAACTGGATCATCGTCGGCGAAGGTCACCGCCCGGAAGGCGTGGCGATGGAATATGCGGTCGCCAGCAACTGGCTGCTGCGTATCGGCGTGTTGATTTTGGTGACCGGTATCGGCTTTTTCCTGAAATATTCCATCGACAACGGCCTGCTTGGCGAACAGGCGCGAGTAGCCTTATCAGTGCTGGCCGGTGTCGGCATGATTGTCGGCGGCGTGCGTTTGGTCGGCGGCACCTACCATCTGTTCAGCCAGGGTTTGCTGGGCGGCGGCATTGCAGTGTTGTATTTCAGCGTATTTGCCGCGCACAGTTTTTACCATCTGCTGGACGTCTACCCGACTTTTGCGTTGATGATTTTGGTGACCGCCTGCGCGGCGTTTTTAGCGATCAAGCTGGACTCGATGCTCGTCGCCATCTTCGCAATCATCGGCGGCTACTGTACGCCCATCATGCTCTCCACCGGTCAGGTCAATTTTCCCGGACTGTTTAGTTACATGTTGCTGTTGGGTACCGGCATCCTGGCGATCAACTGGTACAAGCAATGGCATTTATTAAATTTCCTGAGCTTTTTCTTTAATTACCTGTTGTTCTTCGGCTCGATGCAAAACTATCAGGTCGAGTATTTCTGGCAGGTCTTGCCGTTCTTGACCGGCTTTTTTGTGCTGTATTCTACAACGGTGTTTTTGTTCTGCCTGGTCAATCAAACCAAATCGACCCTACTGGATTTAATCGGCCTGATCGTCAATGCCGCCATCTTCTTCGGCACCGCCTACCATCTGATCGACGACGCCTACGGGCAAATCTGGACCGCCTTGCTGACCGTGGCATTGGCGGCGTTTTATGTCGGCCATGTCTATTATTGCCTCGCGCGGAAGGTGGTGGATAAGGAACTATTGATCAGCTTCATTGGCTTGGCGGCATTTTTTGTGACCATCACCCTACCCTTGCTGCTGTCCAATCAATGGATTACCGTCAGCTGGTCGTTGCAAGCCTTGGTAATGCTGTGGATGGCGGGCAAATTGCGCAGCGCGTTTTTACAACAAGTGGCATATCTACTGTATGCGTTGGTGCTGGTGCGTTTTTGTTTCATCGACTTGCCCGGCCAATACGGCATGCAAATGGATAGCCAGCAATCATTCGGCGCCTTCTTGCTGGGCTTGCTGGAACGGGTAATCAGCTTCGGCATACCCATCCTGTCGCTGGCCTTGGCCTACACGCTGATCGAAAAACCGGCACCGGCTTCACCACTAGCCTGCGATGCCGGCAACGATGTGCCGCTGTGGCTGAAAGACAATCTGCTGTTGCAAATCATCCTGCTGGTCGGCGGCGGATTGTTGTTTGTGGTACTGCAACTGGAGTTGTTCCGCAGTTTTGCCTATCTGTATCCACCCTTGCAATTGCCGGTATTGACGTTGGTCTGGCTGGCCATGTGCTGGCTATTGTTGACCCGTTACGTGGCCGGTACGGGCGATTGGCTGCTACAAGCGCTTCGGCTGTTCCTGATCGGCGTGTTCCTGAAGATGCTGTTGTTCGATCTGCCGTCCTGGGACTTGACGCTGGGGCATATCGGCGTCGGCGACAGCGTCTGGACCTTGCGCTACGGCGGCGGCTATTCCTTCGAACTGGCATTGATGCGTTTGCTGGATTTCGCGGCGACCATAGCCTTTTTGCTGTTCGCCTTACGCCGTCTGGCGGACTACGAAACCGACACCGGCAATATCCGCCAATGGCTGGGTGGCGCGGCGCTGGTCTTGTTATTTACCTTTTTAAGTCTGGAAATTAACTCACTCTTGTATCAATATGTGCCGGGTTTGCGTTCCGGCGGCGTATCAATCTTATGGTCGATATTTGCGTTGACACTGGTATTCAACGGCATCAAGCGGCAAATTGCCGGACTGCGCCTGGTCGGTCTGGCGCTGTTTGCCTTGGTGGCCTGGAAGGTGTTTTTCATCGACCTGGCCCGGTTGGAACAAATTTACCGGATCGTCGCCTTTATCGTGCTGGGCATGCTAGCGCTGGGCGGGGCGTTTTTTTACATGCGTTATCAACAAACTTTTATCGGCAATGCCGAAAACAAAACATGATCATGATCGCCAAATTTGCAGTGTTATGCTGCCTGTTTTTGACCCAGGCTTGGGCCAACGAAGCGCCGGCCTTCCGGTACAGCCGACCAGCACTGGCCCAAGATAACGGGCAACAAAGCCTGCTGGCCGTTCCGCTGGACAGCGCGGTGTATGCCAACACCGCCGCCGACTTTCGCGACTTGCGCCTGATCGATCAAAACGGCGTCGAAACGCCTTATTTGCTGCAAAAAATCGCCAGCCGGAAGACCGTCAGTAAGCGCGTGGCCAGCACCAGCAAGACCATCGATTTGCAAAAATTCGGCGACGAGGACGAAGGCTTCGTCGTGACCGTGCAACTGGACAAAAACGCCGCCAACGCCGACGGCCTAAGCCTAGTCACCAACCAACATGATTTCGAATACGCCTTGCAGATTCACGGTTCCAACGACGGCCAAAACTGGCAATTGCTGGTCGAGAGAGCGCAGATTTACGATTATTCGCGTTATATGACTGTTGGAAACCGCGACGTCGAGTTGCCGGCGAATAGCTACCGGCAATTTAAAATCGTCGTCGCCAAAGCCAGCCAAACCCGGGTGGCCGAGCTCTTGGAACTGACCCGCACCGTGCGCGGCGGCGAAGAATTGCAACGCCAGGAAACCACGCAACAGTTCAAAGAACCTCTACATGTCGAGCGTATCGAGCTCTGGCACAACGCCAGCGAAACGGTTGCCGACACCGATCAACAATTTGATTACCCGGCCGGTTTTAAAATCAAACTCGATGCCGAGCAAAAAGCTACTATCATCGACGTAGACACACTGCGGCAACCACTGAACGGCTTGAAGCTGCAAATCATGACTCCAAACTTCAGCCGCCAAGCCGAAGTGCAAATCCCGCTGACGCAAGGCTTGGAAACCCAAATGCGCACCATCGGCAGCGGCACCCTGGAAGCTCTGCATTATCAAGACATCAATCGCGAGCAAACCACCATCAGCTTTCCGGAACAACGGCAATCGCGCTACCGCATTGTGATTCGTGACCAGGACAACCCGGAACTGCATATCAACACCGTCGCCGGCACCGGTCTCGGCTACCAATTGCTGTTCTTGCCGCAAACCGGCCTGAGCTATCAAATCCAATACGGCGCCGAAGCCGCCGAGGCGCCGCACTATGACACCGCACCGATCCAGGAATTATTACGCCGCGGTTACCAGAGCAATCGAGCCGGATTGGGGCCGGAAGCCGAGGCCACAATCGGCGAACAACACTTCAATGTCGCTAAACTGCTGAACAGCTCTTGGTTTCTGGGCCTGGTCATTACCTTGATGGTGGTCGTGCTGGCGTGGAGTTTGTTTCGGGTCGGCAAGCGCGTTGCCAATCTGTCTGATTCAACTGAGCGGGAATGAAGTGCGCTGTGATACCCCAGCAAATAAAAAAATGGGCGGATAAGCCTAGCGTCATCCACCAATCAACATAAATTAAAGCAATGCCACAGTGTCGACACTTGGCATCGCTTCGCCCTACTCCCCTTTTACGCTAGCCGCGCGATGGAGGGTGTGGCGGCGCGACTTGGCCAGTATGCCCAGCAAACCGCCCAGGAACAGCCAAGCCGTAGTCGGCAGCGGCACGGCGGCGACCCGCAGACTGCCGTTGGTTGCCAAGTTGGAAAAGTCGAGTAGCTTGCGGTCTATGCCGGCGACGCTGATGCGGTCCGGGTTTAAACTGCCGCTGAAGTCGGCGAAGTCGAATAACTTGAAAACATCGCCGGCGACCGGCGTGAAGTTACCGCCGAACACCAAGGACAGGGTGCCGTTAAAATCAAAATGGCCGATATTCAGTAATTGATCGTATTGGCTGCCCGGCTGATTACCGAAGATTTCCATCGTCAGCACCGAACTGGCACCAAAGCGGAGGCTGCCGCCGTGGAAGTCGATGGCGGCCGGGCTGTTGCCGGGATTGTAGCCGCCGCGAAAAACAACGTTGCCGCCAAACCCACCGGCGCCGTTGACATCGTTCAGGAAAGTCAAGGTGCCCCTCGATCCAGTCACCAGACCGTTGTTGGTGAAGTCGCCCAGAATGCTGGCGCTACCGGTGTAGCTCAGAGTGTCACCGTCGCCCAAATCGATGCCGTTGATGCTGCCCAGTTCGCCGCCCTTGCCCAAACTGGTGGAGACGCCCAACTGGGCTTTATCTTTATCCAGCAACGTCACTTGATTTGAGCCGACATCAAGCTTGCCGCCAAATTCGAAACCTTGATTGGAATTGACGTTGCCCAGCACCAGTTTGCCGCTATTGGCGCGGATGGTGTTGGCCGCCGTGCCGCCGCTCACTGTCGTTGTCAGCGTGCCGTAACCGGACAAGGTGCCGATGTCGTTCATATCCAGATGGCTACCGTTATGGAAGACGATTAGTCCGCCGTTCACTGCCAGCGTGCCGGCCTTTAGCGAGCCGCCGTTTAGCCATAATAGACTGCCGCTGTTGACGTTCAGGCTGTTGGTCACCGCCAAGGTTTTGCCGCTGGTCAGGGTCGTGAACGGGCTAGAAATCTCACTACGGCCCAAGGTCACGCCGTCGGCACCGGTGACGCTCAAGGTGCCGGCGAGCCAGTTAAACTGCCCGCCAGGCCCAGGGCGAACGTCGTCTTGATTGACGACTTCGAGCGTGCCGCCGTTCAGATTCACGACGCCGGTGCTTAAAATGCGTAAGCGTCCGCCAACCGAAACTAGGCCCTGGTTTTCGATATTAAGCAGCCCCTTTCCACCCCGGCCGATCAACAGATCGCCTTGGTTGCGCCATTGCGAGCCGTCGCCGTTGACCATAACCTTGCCCAAGCCGCCGATGGCATTGCCGATGACCGCGCTTGCGCTTTCCACTTTTCCGCCATTTTCCACATTCAGCGTGCCGGTGCCTTGATTGCCTACCATTAGTCTATCCCGGACAGTCCATGTCGACCCTTGGCCTTTGATGCTTGCCACCCCCACACCGCCACTGGCATTGCCGATAGTGCCTCTGTCGCTTTTCACGCTGCCGCCGCTATCGACGACTAAGATGCCATCACCCTGATCGCCGACCAACAGCTCGCTTTTGTTAAGCCATTGGGCGCCCAAACCCTGCACGTTTACCCGGCCGATACTTTGCGATTTTGCGCCGACGTAACCGAACTGGTTGCTGACGGTGCCGCCAGGACCGACGAGTAACTCGCCTCTGCCGCCGCGCTCGTATCCAACCGACAAATTGCCGATGATCAGCATACTGGAGCCCGAGTCCTCGATTAAAACTTCGCCCTTGCCCTGATTGCCGATAATGGTAGATTGGCTTTCCATGCTCCCGCCCTTGACGATATTCAATTCGCCCGCACCTTGATCGCCGATAACGCTTTGGCCGCTTACGACCATGCCGCCGTTAGCGATTTTCAAACTACCTTGGCCAGGCGAACCAATAAACAGGCTCTGATTCGTCCACCGCGATCCGGCGCCGTCGATGGTGACTAAGCTGGGATGCATGGAGTTACCGCCACCTATGGTGCTTTTGCCGGAGTTCAACACACCGCCATTGGTCACGCTCAGCGTGCCTTCACCAAGATAGCCAATGTGCAGATCGTTACTATTGGTCCAACTCGATCCCAGGCCATCGATGGCCACTTGGGCACCGTTGCCGAGAGACGCCGTCTTACTGATCACCGAGCCGGAATCGAGGATATTCAGGATGGCTTTGCCGTGCGTGCCTACATTCAAGTTCCCGCTATTGGTCCATTTCGATCCCGAGCCTTGGACGGTCATTTCCGCCGTGCTTCCCTGGCCGGCGCCGATGACAGCCGAGACACTGTCCAGCGTACTCCTGCCTTTCACCAGCAATTGTGCTTGTCCGGTTTCGCCGAGCATCAATGGGTTATCGCCGGCGGAAACCCTGGCGTAGCGTAGCAAGGTCAGGGAATGGTCGCGCAAACCGGCGAGTTGATTCACTTGCAAAAAACCGCCGGGGATATTGCCGCCATCCCATATCTGATCGGTGCCGATGATGATCGGCATATTGATGGTTTGCAGATTGCGGCTGGCGTTGACGATATTGCCGATGCTGAAGATGAGATTGCCGTTTAGGGTAAACGCCCTGGCGTCGGCCGCAAAGGTCATGCCCTTGATGGCCAGGCCTTCCGGACCGTCGTTAAGCGGCGTCAACCGGGTGTGGCCTTTGAAGACCAAGTTATCGTAATGTTTCGGCAGCAATAATGGGTCGTTGTTTAGCCAGTTGGTATTGGGATGAAGGAAATCGTTGTTCGAGAAAAACCAACTGTCGCTGTCGCCGCTGCCGTCCCAAACCAACTCAGAGGCAAGGACGGGGGAGGTCAAAAGGCTATTGGCTAGGATGCCGGCCAAGGCCAGCGCTAATGGGTGGGCTTTGAAACAAGGGCGGGACATGGTGCTGCTCCTGAGTAAACGTAAAAAGTATGGTCTCGGAGGCGGTTAGTCGCTAACCGATGTCCGATGGTTGGCGTTTACTGGTCATTTCTTGTGCCAATTGCCGCGTGTTTGCGGCTATTGCCCTGTAAGCGATTGTTTTAAGGTTGTTTTGGTCTTGTCGTTTAAGGCAATTCAGGTTGGCGGCAATGAGCCAGCGGGCGGAAGCGGCGACGATATGTCGTTCGAGTGACGAAATATCGTTGATTGCCGGGCCGATCAGCCCGGTACGCAAGGCCTAGCTTTTCGCTTTGGTCAACATACTCGTGTTTGAATGGTAAGTGGTGCTTACACCACTGCTGGCGTTGCCGAGACGTGGTTTCCAAACTCCCGTTTGCAAACCAGAAAAAGCAGGATTTCAGACTGTTAAAAATCTTTTCCAACGCACCTTATTCAGCCATCAACCCGGCGATTTGGGCTTTGGCGTTACATTGGCCGATGGCCTCGGCTATCTGAGACGGCGTGAGTTTATGTTTAACGGCAACCGTTCCATACCAATCGAATGCTTGATATTCCTTTTGCGCAAATGTGGCGATCTGGCATTTTTTAGCGGGCGAGTTGGCAAACGGCATTGGGCTATCGGCCGGCAAGGGTTCCATGCCTTCCGAGCTAGGTGCGTAAATCAAAAAATCGCCGTTCATCGCCAGGACTGCGCGGTATTGCTGGGCGGTGGTGAAATACAAATCACCGACCGCAATATCAGCTTCTGTTAGCCACAGATTTTTGTTTTTCTTAGTCTTTTTCATGGGGTGATTCATTTAAACAGGTATGGGGATTTTCAAGTATCGGGATTAGCGCGCAGTTTGGCCAGAATAAAATCGGTGTGCGAGACGCCAAGCAGGTCGGCAATCTTCCGCACCAGATACTCCTCTTGCGGGTCGATAGTGCCGTCGGCATAAGCGATTTGCCAGAGGGATTTAACAAACTTTATCTTTTCCTCAGGACCAAGGCATTGGTTGATTGTTGAGGTAAATTCGTAATAATCAACCGCCTGCTGACGCTTGTGTTGCGCCTTGGCCATCAAGGCCTCAGCCTGTTCGGTGGAGAGCGAAAAGCACTTTTGCACCAAGGACAGGATTTTGGTCCGTTCGACATCTTGACAGACATCGTCCATGGTCATCATTTCGGTCATTAAGGCAGTCAAAGCCTCTTGAAGCTTTGCTTCCGCAGCCTCCGGTGACGGTAAGGACAGGTGTTTTTCAAAAAACAGTTTAATTTGCTCGAGCATATTGGGTTTGGCATACATTGCAGATAATTAAAGAACCCGTTAATCCTATTACACGGCCCCTATTTCCGAAGATTGTCATTCCGCCCAGGATCGCCATAATCCAAATGCCATCGCGTGGTTAAGGCAGCAATAAGAAACCGGCAATAAAGTGAAATCTCCCAAGCTAACCAGCCTAAGCGTAATGAACACTCAAACCGCCAAAATCGACAATCACAAAGCCAAGTTGCCGAAAAAGCTTTATATCGCAACCGATGGCTCGTTGAAGTCATGCGTTACCGGGCCATTGCTGGAGCTGCCTATCGATTTTCAGGCGTGGCCGCCAATGGACACCAGCAACATCGTTTTGTTTGTCAGCAAAGCCGCGTAGAAGGCTGGTGAAAAACTCACGAATATTTCCCCTTACCCACGGTAACCTTGATTTTTTTGCGCTGAAATTGACCACGAAGTCGAGTTTCAGCGGTTATGCCCCCTGTTTGGAGAGCTTTTTATTCGCCTGAAGCCGTCTTTGAGCGGTTTTCAGGCGTACTCCACTCCGGTTTCGGCGTGAACCCAAAATGAGTTTACCGCGCCTCCGATAACCGGTAAAGCCGACGCTAAGCTTGGGCAATAGCATGCGCCGATATTTCAAACGTCGCTTAACAGCGGCCGGCTTAATGTTTGGTACCACCAACCGGCCGCTTCACCTTTATTTGCGGTGCGCATTGCCAGCCACACCGGTTCCGGCGGACGCGCTTCCTCAACCTGCAATTCCATCAGCGATCCGGTTTCCAGCTCTTGGGCGATTAATCGGCGCGGTAAAAAGCCAAAGCCCAATCCGGCCCGTTGAAATTGGATTTTGGTGTCTATATTCGGCACCGTAATGCGTTTTTGCCCGGACAATAAACCTACTGTTTTTGCCGGCAGCGACCGGGCGCTGTCGGCGACGGCGATAACGGTATGTCTATGCAGCATGTCGGTTTTAATTGGCTGATCCGCTGCAGCCAACGGGTGGACGGGCGCGACGCAAAATGCAAAATCCACGGTATCGATCTGCCTGACTTGATAGCCGCTCCAATTCGGACAATCGCCGACGGCTATGACGATATCAGCCCGTTCCTCACGTAATGCCTCCCATACCCCGCTCATCACTTCCGTGGTGAAGCGAATGCGGGTTCCGCATTCCAGGGTATTAAACTCATGCAAATCGTTAATAAACACCCTGCTGGGTATCAGCGAATCAAACACCAGGGTCAGTTCGGCTTCATATCCGGAAGCGATTTTATATAACCGAGATTCGAGGTCGCCAAAGGCGTGCAATAACAAACGCCCTTCGTTTAACAAGGCATTTCCGGCCGGAGTTAGCGAAAGCTTGGGGCCATTGCGTTCGAATAACTTCAGATTCAATTGTTCTTCCAATTTGCCGACGGCATAGGAAATGGTGGAGGGTACGCGATGCAGCAGTTCCGCCGCGCCCGACATCGATCCGGTGCGGTCGATCGCATCGATAATTTGAATAGCTTCCAGCGATAACTTCATTAGAACTCCAAAACCACTTTCGAAAAAATCGAATATTAAAA
>Ga0160183_101607_pt1 | contig 28888 bp, 20 predicted proteins | sample met14sb_FD_108562 | JGI IMG/M metagenome (GOLD analysis project Ga0160183, IMG submission 108562) | Synthetic bacterial communities of pure cultures from sediment of Lake Washington, USA, under high oxygen condition - MT... | ecosystem: Engineered > Modeled > Simulated communities (microbial... >...
CGCAGCGTGGGTGTTGCTGTATTTATTGCACTTGGCCAGATACTCCAGCACCTGACCATGTACCGGTTGCAAACCGATTGCTGCGTATTTTTTGCGTTCTTCCGAACGTAGCAAGGCGCTGATCCGCTCGATCAGCTTGAATGTGTCTAGTTCATGCATTGGACCGATTCTACCACAGGCCGGCCAATTCCAAGCGTGGCGGCTGCCGGACGCAACTATCCGGCCACCGTCGCCAAAAAAAGCTACAGTCGATCCATGTTGTCGCTCCAGGACAAATTATCGTTTACGAAAAAACGATAGCCCGGCTGTGGGCCCGTAACCTTGTTCAGCACATACAGACTACGGCCGACGCCGCGACGGCGGTAGCCTTTTTTCTCTTTGCTTACCAACTGGTCGCGCCAGGTGCCGAAGTTGATGTAGGTAAAGTTTCGGCTTGGTGCGCCGTCCGCGGTGTGCTTGATATCCGCTTCGGTTTGCAGCGGGATATGGGTATGGCCTTCGCCGTGCAGCCGAAATCCTTGTTGCAGGAATAAATCCTGAAATGTCGGAAACACCTGCAAATTTTTGAAACTGGCACCGTCTTCTCGATACACCGAACTGGGTCCCAGCAAGTCAAGCAGTGTTTGTACTTGGTCATAAAGCCATAACACGCCGCGTACCAAGTGCAATTGCACCCGGAACATATGCAACGGGCCGGTGACCATCAGCCACACCCTGGCAACGCGAAACGCCAAGCGCCGCCAAGCCGGAGAGCTGCTCAGCGTGTAATCCCAACTCAGCCACAGGCACAGGGTTTCGTATAACTCGTTCTCGATAATGTCCCGCAGTTCGTTGCCGGTTTTTTTGTCACGGGTTTCTTGCAGAATCCGGGCAATTGCCGCCGAGGTGGGCCGGTACAAATCCAATTCGTCCAGAATGCGTTTGATACGGCTAACGTTGGCTTGCGAGTCGTCCAGACCAGTAAGCTTGAGTTTGCAACGGTAGATAAACGTGGACAGCGCACCGGCCGCAACCGTATCGCCGAAACAGGCCGCGATGAACGGCGCGTAATGGAGTTGCTGCCAAACCTTAGCCCGCCAACCGTCCCCTGTACTCCAGCCCGGTAAGTTGTTGCCCGGCGTAAATGCCAAGCTGTTTTCCCGATCCCGCCATTGGCCGTGAGTAATAAATACCCGCAACTCGGCATCTCCCCAATAAAACGGCAGCCACGGTACGCTGTTTCGGTCGGCAAAATGTTGTTCGTCATCGAAATACATCTTGCCGACCCACTGCCGATACTCGGCTGACAAATTAGCCAGCTTAGGCCCCAAGCACTCGTCGTAATACATCCGCAGGGTGACCGGATCGGTGAAAATTTCCTTATCGTGATTGCCCAGTAAGGTGATGACTTCCAGATGGGTATTTTTCAGGTCGTCAGGAAGCCGTTTTAGATGATTGAAAAAACCGTCCGCGTTGTTGGCGTGCAAGCTCACAATCTCGGCCATGATTTCACGCAGGCATAAGACAAATTCCGGTTTGTCGCGCTCCCACGGATAGACACCGTGCTTGGCCCACACCGCGCTTCGAATCATATCCACGACGTCGCCGTCCAGGATCAGCGTCAATTCGTCGACTTGCTGAGTTTTGCAAGTACTGGCGATGTCGGCGAAGAATTCGGCCCAAACAATTTCCTCGCTGCTTTGATTGCCGACCGTGTTATCGGTGAAATGCAGGTCGCTGATGCTGATGCACAGCCGGTTCAACCCGGCGGTTGGTCGGGTTTTGGTCGGTTGCAGCGTATCCAGCGTTAGTTGTAAATCTTCTTGGGTACTTGTCATAGCTGCATTCCTCAATTGCGATATTTATTCAAAAATTCCACGAAACGCGGAAAGATGTCCTGCGCGGCATTTTTGCCCATGATCACGTCCGCATGCCCGTAATCCGGAATCACCGCCAGTTCATGGCGGCCGGGCACGATTTGCTCCAGACGTTGGTGGCAGACGATATTGGAGTTGCGGAACAAGGCATTGTCCTGGCCGGCGACGAATAGGCACGGCGTGTCAATTTCGGCGGCATGTTGGAAATAATTGTCCGGCAAGCTGCGGTAACGCGGTTCGTTGGGCTGATATTTCACGGCGGTGTTATTAGCATTGACCATTTTCAACACATGCCGGTAGTAATTGACGCTACAGCCGCCAAACAAATCACCGCAGCGGCGATGAGTCACATCCTGCAGATTTTCGTGTTTGTACAACACAGGAAAGCCCCAGCCCCACATGAAACTGAGCATATGACATTCCGGCGAGTCGCATTCGTGATGAAACGCCGAAATGGCCGTCGCCAGCAATTTACCCGCCCCCCAACCCGGTTCGCGCCGCCAATAAGGGTTCAGATAATCCACGCCCAAAATGTAATCGGCGGCCAGCGGGCCCAGATACAGCTTGATCTTGGCCGGCAGCGGCACGCACGGCGTCAGCGCCACGCCGTTGGCGATCAGGCTGCGCACGCCGGTCACCGCTTTGCCGAACAAGCCCATGGTAAACGCCAGCGCCCCAAAGCAGTGGCTGATGACATGAATGCGGGCGGAAGGACCGACCGCCGCGCGCACGGTGGCGATGGCCGCCGGCATGTCGTATAGCGCCAGATCGTCAACATTGAAGTTGTGTCTATGCAGGTTATAGGAATAGCGGTTACTGATCCGACCGTCCAAAGTCCAGACGTCGCCAAAACCATGATCCAACAGATAACTGGTCAGGTTGTAATGTTCCGGCATGATGAACATATCGCTGGCGGCGGTCAGGCCCGGCACCAGCACTACCACATCGTCGCTAGCCGCGCGCTTGAAGCGCAATAAGCTCAGGCCCAGCCGGTCGGCGGTCGTGAACTGATGGGTGCTGACCTCCGCATCCTTGACGCCTTCCAAGGTATACAGTGGGATTTCCCGCTCGAAGCTGCCCATCTTTGGCAACATGGATGGTTTGTAGACTTCCCACAACGCGCCTAAAAAGAAGCCGCCGAAGCGTTCGATGGCATGCAGACGGTCTTTCAAGGTATCGCCGCTGGCTTTGATCGTCGTCAGCTGTTTGGCAAAGTCCATCACTTCGATATACAACAAGCCGGTGGCGTAAACCTTGGCTTTGGCTTCCTTGTCGGCTTCCACATGGCCCTTGAATAAGTTAGTGAACAAGGTGGTGGTGTCGGCCCATAAGTCCGGGCCGACGTTGTTTTGAATCTGTTTGCGACCGCTCAAGGTCATGGCCTGACCATTGGCATCGGTAAAAAACAGCCGGTAGAGCATTTGTTTGCGGTCGGCGTCGGCGCTGTCGACGAACAGATTGAACACGCCTTTATCGACGTTACGCCGGCCACCGATCAAATCGCCTTCGACATAGCCGATGGCCGCCGATTGGTGAGCTTCGGACTCCAAAAAGGTATCCAGGTCGTCGCTCTGGATGGTCAGATGAAACATGAAGTAATGGTTATCTTCCTTGCCTTGCTGGTAACCGTCCTCAAAAGCGGTTTGGCCCAGGCTGAGATAGCCTTTCATTTCTTCGGTGAATTCGAACGAGGTTTTGCTGTTAGTTGTCATGTCAGTAGTCCTGTGAATTGGGTTTACACGCCCAGGCTGGCATCGGGTTTGATGCCGGTGATGCCTTCCGCAATCCATTCCGCGGTCGCGGAAATGGTCGCTACCGGATTGGCACCGACTGCGCTCGGCAAGATCGAGCCGTCCACCACATACAAGCCCTGATAACCGAAGGCTTGGCCGCGCTGCTCGGGATGGCCGCTGACCACGCCTTTGTCCGGCGAGTCGGCCAGGATGCAGCCGCCTAAAGGATGCACGGTCACGTTATGACGGATCGGTAAGTCCCAGGTCGGCAACGGGAAAAACCAGTCGGATTTGACAAATTTTTTGAAGCGTTCGCCAGTCGCGAGAATTGCTTGATACAAGCTCATGCTGGTATCTTGCGGCCAATCCAGATCAATGTGTCCGGTCTTGTTCAAGGTCAGCGTGCCGTCGCCATGATCCAGGCCCATGCACAACATCACCACGGATTTGGAAGATAAATCGTCCTTTAATATTTCGTGTAGCGAGAACCCCAACGTGCCGTTCCAGACGCCGTTGCTCACGTATTTCTTCAGCCACTCGATTAACGCTTTCACGGCGCGAATCAGTTTGCGTAAAGTGCTGGTCGGGAAAACGCCTTCGATATACCAGGCCAGTGAAGCCGGATAAGAAGCGTCTTCCAGCACGAAGGCTTGCTGTCTGTTGAAGCGGTCGAACAGGTTGTAATCGGTGTATTGGGTGATTACCGGGCCGTAGTTGGGGTCGGCGTCTTTTTTGCCTTCAATCGCGAACGATAAAAAGTCGCCGTTGCCGGAGAACCAGCGTCCCAGTTGCTCGCTAAGTTTGGGCAGGCTGTGATGCACATCGCGGCAGCGCAGCAATAGCTCGTTGCTGCCGAAGGTGCCTGCCGACACCACGACGCGGCGGGTTTTCAGGCTTTCCAGTTTTCCCGTGGCAAAGTTTTGAAATTCAACCCGATAACCGAATTCGCCGCTGGCGGAGCTGTCGTCGTCACCATGCTGATTGAGCGGGATGATATTTTCGGCTTGGCAGTCGGTAAATACCTGGCCGCCATGCTGGTGTTGGCCGGCGTGAATGTAGTTCAGATCCAGCGTGTTTTTCGAGTGAGTGTTACAGCCGATATCGCATTCTCCGCAATAGGTACACGAGGTTTGCGTGGCGCCGTAACGGTTTTTTTCCTGCAAACCGATGGGGATTGGCGAATCCGAAGCGTTATAGTTGTAATCGTTACCAAAGAACACGCAGATGTCGGCCAGCTTGCTGCTGCGGTTTTCGTGGGCGGCAAACTCTTGAAACAGTTCGGTGCGGACGATTTTTCTGCGGTCGTCAGTTTGCCAGGATGGCACCGGGCGAGCGCCCAATACTTGTTTGGCAACTTGATAATACGGGGCCAGGGTGGCTTTATCCAGACCGGTCGGCCAGCCCTGCTCGAAGACCTGTTCGGGCGGTTCGAGGAAGACGTTGGCGTAAATCAACGAGCCGCCGCCCAGGCCCGCCGAAATCACTGCATCCATTTTTTTGTAATTGCGGACGTCAAACAAGCCGCGCAGATTTTTGTTTTGAATGTGGCGTGGTCGGTCTATCGCCTCGCCTTCCACGCTCCAAAAACTGTCGGAAATTTGTTTGGGCGAGCGGGCGAAAGAGCCCATTGGATAATGCCTGCCGCGTTCCAACAGCAAGACTTTGGAACCCCACTTCTGCGCGAGCCGGCAAAAGCTGATGGAACCGCCGAAACCGCTACCGATGACTATCGCTTCGTAATCGAAGTGCTGACTAGCCATTTACACCTCCTCAAGAATGATTTTTTATTATTATTGGCTCATTGTCCTGCTATCGGATGTTGAAGAAAAACGGTGTTGCCGGGTAAAGGCTATTGCTAAAACCCTGTACAGAACAATGTCTTACGGCAGCATGCGTAGACGCTGCCTGGGCAGTATAGCCTAGTTTTTGCCGTGATTCGATTAATGCGAGACGCGCTGCAGACAGAGCCGAGCAAGCCGTTAAACATTCCGTGCTTCAGGGGTAGGCAGGCTATACTGAAGGCCTCTTTTAGCGATAGGTGAGGAGCCGTTATGAAGAAAATATCCGTCAAAAATCCGGTGGTGGAGATCGACGGCGATGAAATGACCCGCATCATCTGGCATTTCATTAAAGACAAATTGATTCTGCCTTACCTAGATCTGCAAATCGATTATTACGACTTAGGTATCGAGCAGCGCGATGCTACCGACGACCAAGTCACCATCGATGCGGCCCACGCCATTCAAAAGCACGGCGTTGGCATCAAATGCGCAACCATCACCCCGGACGAAGCGCGGGTGGCAGAGTTTGGATTGAAAAAAATGTACAAATCACCGAACGGCACCATTCGCAACATCCTGGACGGCACCGTGTTCCGCGAACCGATCATTTGCAAAAACGTGCCGCGCTTGGTGCCGAATTGGACCCAGCCGATCTGCATCGGCCGGCATGCGTTTGGCGACCAGTACCGAGCCACCGATTTCGTCACCAAAGGCAAAGGCAAGCTAAAAATCAGCTTCATGCCGGACGGCGGCGGCCCGGAGCAAAGCTTTGAGGTCTATCATTTCGAAGGCGACGGCGTCGCGTTGGCGATGTACAACACCGACGAGTCCATCGCTGGTTTCGCTCGCAGCTGTTTCAATGTGGCCTTGGATCGAGGCTGGCCGCTGTATCTTTCCACCAAAAACACCATCCTGAAAAAATACGATGGCCGCTTCAAAGACATCTTCGAAGAAATCTACCAAGCGGAATACAAAGCCTTATACGAAGCCAAAGGCATTGTCTACGAACATAAACTGATCGACGACATGGTGGCTTCAGCCTTGAAATGGAACGGCGCCTTCGTTTGGGCCTGCAAAAACTACGATGGCGATGTGCAATCCGACACGGTGGCCCAAGGTTTTGGTTCACTGGGTTTGATGACCTCCACCTTAGTCACGCCAGATGGCAAAACCATGGAAGCCGAAGCAGCTCACGGCACCGTTACCCGCCATTACCGCATGCATCAACAGGGTAAGAAGACCTCGACCAATCCGATTGCCTCGATTTTTGCCTGGACGCGCGGTTTGGCGTTTCGCGGCAAACTGGACGGCAACGCCGAGTTGATCAACTTCTGCGAAACCTTGGAAAAGGTCTGTGTCGATACCGTCGAGGCCGGGCAAATGACCAAGGATTTGGCCTTGTGTATCTACGGCGATGATTTAAACGACTCGCATTATTTAACGACCGAGGATTTTCTGGAAGCTTTGCGAGCCAATCTGGAACGCAGCCTTTCGGCGTCATGAGGCTTTTGCCGTTCGCTGGGTTTTAGTTGCAATCCCAGCGAACTTTTAAGTTGCTTACTCGCTCACAGAACACTGAGAAATCATTGCTACAATCCAGGCTAAGTTAATCACTCAGCCCATAGGTACACAAACATCATGCGCTTATTATTGGTAGAAGATGACGCCATCCTTGGTGATGGTTTAAAAGCCGGCTTGACGCTGGAAGGTTATGCGGTGGATTGGTTAATCGACGGCGCGCAGGCCGACGAGGCGCTGAAGTTGAACCACTATGATCTGGTGGTGTTGGACTTGAACTTGCCGCGCATGGACGGAATGAGCGTGTTGAAGAACCTGCGCCGGCGCAAGGACAGCACCCCGGTTTTGGTCTTAACCGCCCGCGAAGGCGTCGCCGAACGGGTGGCCGGTCTGGACAATGGCGCCGACGACTTTGTCACCAAACCGTTCGACCTAGCGGAAATTTGCGCGCGCTTACGCGCATTGGCCCGCCGCCACGATGGTCATAGCCTGCCAGTGATCGAACATAAAGGCGTTACCATCGATCCCGCCGCGCACCAGGTGTATTTCAACGGCAAGCCGGTTGATCTGGCGCAAAAAGAATTTGAAGTGCTGAGTTACCTAATGGGACATATCGGCCAGGTTATTTCCCGGGCTCGTCTGGAAGAGTCGCTCTACGCCTGGGGCTCGGAAGTGGAAAGCAATGCGGTGGAAGTACATATTCACCATCTGCGTAAAAAACTGGATAGCAACCTGATTCGGACCATCCGCGGGGTCGGTTACATCATCGACGAGAACTGATGGTCAAACATTTTCGTCTGGCGCCACGCTCCCTGAAAAAGCAGCTGCTGCTGTCGCTCCTAACCTCGCTGTTGTTGGTTTGGGGCGTTACCGCCTACTTCAGTTACAAACAAACCCGCGACGAAGTCACCGAACTATTCAACGCTGAATTAGCTCAATCGGCACGGGTGGTACACGCCTTTGTCGAGAATATGGTCCGGCAACGTGCACTGACCAAACTCTGGGAGCGCGACAAAGCTCCAGAACTGTTCGACACGCCCATCCTCGGCCACAAATACGAACGCAAAATTGCCTTTCAATTACGCTCAGTGAAAGAGGGGCTGGTGTTGCGCTCGGAAAGCGCGCCGGAATTTGCCTTATCCTTGACGCGAAACGGCTACAGCGAAACCATGCTGTATGGTCAGCTTTGGCATGTATTTAGCCTGAGTACCGAAAACGGCAATTATGTGATTCATGTCGGTCAGCGCGACGATATTCGCCGGGAATTGGTGGAAGGCATCGCCGGCCAGCAAGTGATTGGTTTTTTGATCGCATTGCCGATATTGGGCATGATGATCTGGTGGATCGTCAGCCGCACCTTGTCGCCGGTCAACCAGGTCAAGGAGCAATTGGCCAGCCGGGCAGCCGGCTTTCTGCAACCGCTGTCGGTGGATAATCTGCCGGACGAAGTATTACCGGTGGTCACGCAAATCAACAGCTTGTTTGCGATGCTGGAACAGGCTTTTGCCAACGAGCGCAATTTTACCTCCGACGCTTCCCACGAACTGCGCACGCCCTTGGCTGGTCTGTTGACGCAAATTCAAGTGGCGCAAAAAACCACCGATACACAGATGCGCGATCAGGCTTTGCAAAAAGCCCAGCAAGCGGTATCGCGGATGACGCATACGGTGCAACAATTGCTGACTTTGTCGCGAGTGCAGCATCAGCAGGCCGGGATTGCCAAGCAGTCCGTTGATGTTAACCAGGCCTTGATAGAGGTGATTTCCGATCTGGATCACGCCGCCCGCGATAAGCGTATCGATATTGAATTGCAAGGAGAGCCGGCTCTAGTGATCGTCGCCAATCCTCAGTTATTTCAAGTGTTGTTACGCAACTTGATCGATAACGCCATTAAATATTCTCCGATTGAAGGGCATATCAAAGTAGCTTGTCGCCGCGAAAACAAGCGCTTGCAGCTGACTGTGGACGACAGCGGCCCCGGTGTTGCCGACGACGATTATCAGCGCATCACGCAGCGCTTTTACCGTTGCGTGGAAACCGCCAATAGCGTTGAAGGCAGCGGCTTGGGTTTGTCCATCGTGCAGCGGATTGTGGCGTTACATGCGGCGGATATTGATTTTGCCAAGTCGGAGCTGGGTGGTTTGCAAGCACGGTTACACATGGATTTGGCCGGTTCTGCGCCTGTGAAATAGAGGCAAATTTATTCGAATCAACTGACGCCCAAGAATATGCTTGCAGCAAGACGAATGCAGTTTTGAAGAGCCAGCAGATTATCTTGCGGTCTCGTAAGTCGGGTTAGCTCGATAGCGCGTAACCCGACATTTCAACTAATGCCTAATCGGTTGCTTTTAAACTTGTCTACGACAGCGGCTTAACGAGAACACACCGACTACGCTGCCAAATAACCAAATTGCAGCCGGCAACGGTACTGCGGCCGGTTGCAAAAATCCGCGAATCTCGCCGCCGGGAAATAACGAAGTATGAATGTTGAGATAGGCTTTGCCCGCCTCCGCGCCAACTAGTAGCGCATTCAGGGCACTGCTGACGGTACCGCCGTTATTGGTGATGAATGTCGCGTTATAGCTGCTGGCAAGGCTAAGATCGAATGTTTGGTCCATACTGCCGGATGTTACGCCCAAAGGAAATCCAACAAAGCTTGGCGTTTGACTAGCGACCCCGGCAGTCGCCGCGCCCGCAACGGAAGTGCAGCAATGAATGTGAGCGGCTGTGGTATTGCCCTGCAACCCACTGAAAGAAAAATTAACCCGCATGGTGACCAAGTCCAGATCGAAAGTGACTGTACCGCTGCCAAAACCTAAAGAGCTATTGGGCGGCGCTTCGTTTGGCCCGGATAAAACGACGGCATAACTAAGTTCGTGAGCTGCCACGCCAATACTGGTTAAACTTGCCGATAGTAACGCTAGTAACAACATAATGCTTTTCATGTAAATCTCCCTAAATACCAATGCAAAATTAAAAGATTTTGTGTCAAAAAAACGTCTGCCAAATATCTCAGCCCGCTACCTTCCCCCGACAAGGCGATGGGATTGTCACTTGCTTTAATAGGTACGGTCAATCATACAATTTTTAAGTTTTTCAATGGCTAGCCATTAAACCAAGTGGGCTGGCGGCAATGCCGGGATAGGGCGATTTGGCCTTCAAACGGCGGACCGAAATTTGATCGACGCGGCTGCTATCCATTGGACTCCTGCATTGCTCGAAGTTGCGGGTGTTTCCCGGTTCTGATTTGCGCGCCAATATGATCTAATCATCGCCTTTTTTGTCAGAGAGGCGTCATACCCATGCCGAACTTGAAGGCTATATACTTGAGCGTTGCCGTGCTCACCAGCTTGGCGTCGTTTGGTTGTGGCGAGCAAAAACTTGTTACGGCGAAGCTGGCTTTAGATCAAAGTGTTCTCAGTCCTATCGACGCCAAAACGCTAGGTTTACAAAATTTGGTCAGTTTCGATGTGTATGTCGACAGGCAGACCGTGCATGCCGCCTTCGTCGCGACACCAACCGGCAGTAAGCAACCTTATATAGGCTATCTGCATTCCGAAGACGGCGGATTGCATTGGTCGCAGCCCAGCGCTTTGAGTCCGCAATTTAACCAGCCCGTAGAGGCGAAAGTCGGTAACGATATACAAATTGCTGCCGCCGGCGACAAATTGCTAATCGTCTGGCAAACTACCGGCGAATTGCCGGGCATGGGGCCGTTATTTGCGATTTATTCCAATGACGCCGGCAAAACTTGGCAGCAAGGTGTCAAGCCGACCGGCAGCGATGCGGATCAGTCCCATCATGAATTGCTGGCAGATCAGGAAGGTCGTTTTCATGCTGTCTGGTTGGATGATAGGGACGAAAACGGTTATCAGGGGGTGCGGTATGCGCGCAGTAGCTATGTCGGTAAGAGTTGGGAATTGGCACAGACTATCGACGATTCCAGTTGCTCGTGCTGTTGGAACCGCATGATTCTGGGTGCAGACGGTAAATTGAATACGTTGTATCGGGATATGAAGCCGCGCGACATGGCGCTGGCGCAAAGCGCCGATGGCGGCGCCAGCTGGCAACGGCTGAGCACCGTGGGTGAGTTCAACTGGATTTTCGACGGTTGTCCGCATAACGGTGGCGGCCTGGCTGTGGCCGGCGATGGTTCCTTGCATAGCCTGGTGTGGACCGGCGCGGAAAATCAGGTGGGGCTGTATCATATGCAGTCCGCCGATGGCGGCAAAAGCTGGGCGCCACCGCAACGCTTAGGCGAGGCCGGCGCGTTTCATGCGGACATCGCGTTCGGCGCCGGGCGCTTAGTCGCGGTGTGGGATGCACTGGGGCCGGAAGGCTCTAAAGTGTTTGTCTCGGAATCCGTCGATAATGGCGAACATTGGTCGGCAAGTAAGTTGCTATCATCCGCCGGCGCTTCGGCGACCTTCCCGCGCATCGTCGCCACGCCGACGGGCTTGTTGGCAATGTGGTTAGAGCAAACGCCCACCGGCAAGCAATGGTCGGCGGCGGTTTTACAATGATTTTTATACTTTAAGAGGTGGTCATGCCCAAGTTAGACATAACAAAAATAATAAAACCCGGCTTGTTGGCGCTCGCGTTATTCAGCCCGGTCTCAGTATTTGCGCACGCGATTCTAGTGAAATCGCAACCCGCCAAGGACGAGACCGTCACCGAATCGCCCAAGCAAATCGACCTGTGGTTTAACGACGCAGTCCGCAGCGAATACAAAGCCCTGGCCGTCATCGACAGCACCGGCAAGCGGGTGGATAACCACGACGTCGCGCAAAGTCTGACCAATGGTGCCAATATCTACGCCACTGTGCCAACACTGGCGCCGGGCACCTACACTATTCGCTACCGCGTGGTTTCCGAGGACACTCACATAGTCACCGGTAAATTCGAATTTACCGTCAAACCCTAGTCTGCATTCTTCCATCGGTTTATTTCTATGAATATTCAGCGACTTCCCGTCTTTTTTATCGCCGGGCTCGTGGCCTGCGTGGTTTTACTCAGCGGTTGCGACAAACTTGGCTTCGGTACCAAACAATCTAATGCACTGGGCAATCGTCCGGATTTGGATTGCATCATCGCCAACGATTTTTACGCGGTGCACTTCAGCGCTTATCTGCAGCCGGATAAAAACGATAAAAATCCTGATCCTAAAGCTGCTTTTGTGCCGTTTTGTCAGAAAATCCCCAGAGCCGGCAAGATGTTTTTCACCGCCGATTTGATCGACCGCGATATTCGCGCCACGCCGATTGGCATTAAATTGGTGGAAGTGGAAAAAACCGGCCAGAAAGCGCCGGATGATGTGCGCGAAATCCGCACAGTCGCCGAAATCCCGTCCAAACTTTATCCGAAAGGCGCGGTAGAAGCGCAAGCCGATGTGGATAAAACCGGCGATTATGTGCTGTATCTGTTGATCGGCGAAGCGATGGAAGACGATGATAAATTCCGCATTGCGCTGGAAGTGGGTGTCGATCCCCAGGGCGCCGATTTACCACTAGTGGCAATAGGTGGCGTGGTGGCCTTGGTGCTGCTGGTGCTGGGATTTTTGGTTTACCTGCACAAACGTAGAAAAGCCGCGCAAATCAATGGTAATGGGGAACAGCCCTAATGACGAGCGGATGGAAAATGCTTAGGCTGTTTGCCTGCTGGCAATGCCTGCTGCTGGTTTGTTTGCTGCTGCCATCGGGCTGGGCAGCGGCGCACGCCCCTGGCCTTAGCTCAATCGATGTGACTGTCAAATCCGACCAAGTTATCGCTAAATTGACCTTTGCCCTGCAAGACATCGAAGCCTTTGCGCCGATGGACAGCGACCTGGATGCGGAAGTCAGCGCCGCGGAGCGCGAAGCGGCCAAGCCGGACATCGCCAAAATGCTGGCTGCGCAGTTGCGGGTTAATATTGATAGCGTTGATGTGCAAGCCGTGGCGCCGGGGGCTGTCGTTTACGACGAACAGAACAACGCCCATGTCGAATTTATTTTTCAATCTGTGCCGCACCAACAGTTACAGGTGCAATCCAAGTTATTGGCCTGGCTACCTGACGGGCATCAGCAGTATGTCACGGTGCGCGACGCCGCCGGTAAAACGCTAAGCGAGAAAATGCTAAGCAGGGCCGACGACCAGTTGCAATGGGCATTGTCTCCTGCCGATCAATCCGTGGCGCAAAACGATTCCCGATTTTCCGCGTTTGCCGATTTTTTGAAGCTGGGCATCGAGCACATCCTCACCGGTTACGACCACCTGTTATTCCTGTTTGCCTTGCTGGCAGTCACGCATAGTTTCTGGCCGGCGATCAAGATCGTCACCTTCTTTACCATCGCCCATTCCATCACCTTGGCGTGTGCAGGGCTGAACATCATTGAGCTACCCAGCAGCTTCGTCGAACCGGTGATTGCGTTGACCATTATTTACGTGGCAGTGGAAAACATCATGCGCGGCGACCACCCCAAGGGCCGGCAATGGCTGACCTTCGGCTTTGGCTTGATCCATGGCTTTGGCTTTGCCAGTGTGCTGCGGGAAATGAATATTTCCAGCGGCGACACCGGCATCTTATTGCCCTTGCTGTCGTTTAACCTAGGCATAGAAACCGGCCAAATCGCGGTGGCATCGGTGGTGTTGCCTATCATCTGGTGGCTAAACAACAAGCCTGCATTTGCCGAGAAATTCTTGAAAGGTTGTTCGGCCATGGTAGCCTTGATGGGGGCCTATTGGCTGTTGGAGCGGACGGTTTTGTAAACCGCCCTTGAGGGGGGGGGCCTAGCATCAGAAGAGGCAAACACCGAGTTGCCCCAGAATTTTAGCGATTCCGGGACGTCTTGAATAGCCAAGACCATTGACGTCTGCAAAGACGCCTGCGCCCTCAACTGTGACAGCGCAGGCAACGGGTTTCGCATTGCGCTACCCATCCTCGAAATTTGCCATCCCAGTCCCTTAGGCCGGGTAGCGCAACGCGAAATCCATCAATCAGGCCCTCGTTTTTCGTTAAATTGTAAACAATCCCGATCTAAAGCTGTGTTTATTCGCTATTTGCAATAGAATACAAACCATCCCCTTCTCAACAGCTAGCTCTCCGGAGAATTTGACATGACTGATAAAAAAGTGACGTTAAAACAGGAAGACCAAGACCGCGTAATCGAATTACCGGTCACACCCGGCACCATGGGTCCGTCCGTCATCGATATTCGGTCTTTATACGCACAGACCGGCCATTTTACTTACGACCCCGGCTTTACCTCCACCGCCAGCTGTACGTCAAAAATCACCTTCATCGACGGCGACGCCGGCGTACTGTTGTATCGGGGCTATCCCATCGAACAACTGGCGGAAAAATGCGATTTTCTGGAAGTCTGTTATCTGCTGCTGAACGGCGACCTGCCCAACGGCTCGGAAATGAAAGGCTTCGTCACTACCATTAGCCAGCATGTGATGGTGCACGAACAGCTGATCAAATTTTACAGCGGCTTCCGCCGTGACGCACACCCGATGGCGGTATTGGTGGGTGTAGTCGGCGCACTGTCGGCGTTCTATCACGAAGTAATGGACATCAACTGCAAGGAAGACCGGTACATCTCCGCCATCCGCCTTATCGCAAAAATGCCGACCATGGTGGCAATGTGCTACAAATACAGCATCGGCATGCCGTTTATCTATCCCAAACGCAAACTGGGCTATGCGGAAAACTTTATGCGCATGATGCACGGCGACCCTGGCGAAGATTATCTGGCCAATCCGGTGTTGGTCAGAGCGTTGGATAGAATCCTGATCCTGCATGCCGACCACGAACAAAACGCATCTACCTCCACCGTGCGACTGGCCGGATCCAGCGGCGCCAACCCTTACGCTTGCGTCGCGGCCGGTATTGCCTGCCTGTGGGGCGCGGCACACGGCGGCGCCAACGAGGCGGTGTTGAACATGCTGGAAGAAATCGGCGATGTGTCGAAAATCGGCGAATATGTCGCCAGAGCCAAGGATAAAAACGATCCGTTCCGCTTGATGGGTTTTGGTCACCGGGTTTACAAAAACTACGACCCGCGCGCCAAACTGATGCGGCAAACCTGCCACGAAGTGTTGGACGAATTGAATCTGAACGACGACCGCCTGTTCAAACTGGCGATGGAACTGGAGCGCATTGCCCTGGAAGACCCATACTTCGTCGAGAAAAAAACTCTACCCCAACGTGGATTTCTATTCCGGCATCGTCCTCCGCGCTCTAGGCATCCCGACCGAAATGTTCACCGCCATCTTTGCTTTGGCCCGCTCGGTGGGCTGGATCGCGCAATGGGACGAAATGATCTCCGATCCCGAATTGAAAATCGGCCGCCCGCGCCAGTTGTATAAAGGTGTGACGACTAGGGACGTGAAATCGATTTCTAATCGGTGATAAAATAAATAGTTAAGTCCCCTATCCTTCTGGACAACTGCACATAACTTAAAGACGGGCAGCCCCTTCTCCCTCAGTACCCACTGGGCATAAAGGAGAAGGCTGGGATGAGGGGATCAATAAAGTTCTTTGCCTTATTTATTCTCCTCACCCCAACCCTCTCCAGCAGGAGAGGGGGCTTAACTTAACGGTATTAACTCTAGCTCTCTCCCTTAGTAAGGGGGATTTTTGGGACGTTATTTAGCGCATTGGTTGATGACCTTTAAGAAGCAACCGCCGAACGCTTCAACACTCTAATCTGCAAAAAATCCCAGGCAAAACGTAGTAGAAACACCGGGTTGGTGGAAAAATAACGTTTAACCAGCCGCCTATCCTTAGCCATCCGATAGCACCATTCCAAACCGCTTTTTTGCATCCACAGCGGCGCCCGCTTGATGTGTCCGGAGTGAAAATCAAAAGCCGCGCCCACCCCCAATTGCACCGGCACATGCACTCTGTCCAGATGCGCCGCAATCCATTTTTCCTGCTTGGGCGCGCCTAAGCCCACCCAGAGAAAATCCGGCCTGGCGGCGTTGATCAAATCGACCAATTGTTGATCTTCTTCTGTGGACAAGGGCCGAAACGGCGGAGAATGCCAGCCCACAAGCTCTGCTTGCGGATAACGCTTGCAGATGTTGGCGACCAAATCCGCCAAGACCTCGTCTTTACCGCCGAGAAAAAAAATGCCGCCAGCCCAACTGCTGCCCGTGATCCAGGCATTTCAACATCAAGTCCGGCCCGCAAACTCGGGTTTTAATCGGCGCTTGATGCACCAGCTTGGCGTACCAAACCAAAGGCAGCCCATCCATGGTGGATAAGGCTTTGTTGGAAATATCGCGCAACTCATGATCGGTGAGACAGGCCACGGTGGTATGCACATTGGCGATACAGACCTGATGGGCTTGGCCGCTGGCGATCCACTCCTGAAACAGTTGTAACGTAAGCTCGTAATCCAGAATAGGGAAGCGTATTCCGAAAATATCTACTGACTTGATTGCTTGCATTCCGTGCTCCATCGGGCGGTTAATTGAAAAGTGATGTTTTTAATTTTGTCACCCCTAGCATCGCTATATTTGCCTCCGGAGTCAATTCAGAGCAGACCAATTCGACTAAATAAAGGGATACCAATCAAGCGTGCTCGCATTCCCGCCTGCGTGCAATACCGTTAAGTTAAGGATAACCAGCTCCTTCTCCCTCAGCACCCGGGGTATAAAGGAGAACGCTGGGATAAGTATTCTCCTCACCCCTATCCTCTACAGTAGGATAGGGGGGCTTAACTTAACGATATTGACCAACCCTATGGTTTAGCCCAGTAGATACGCGAGAACTTCCGATAGCTATAGGGAACCTCTAAAAATCCCCTCTCCCTATGGGAGAGGGCTAGGGTGAGGGGGTAAATAATGATTTTAACCCCCTCATCCCAACTTTCTCCTTTGTGCCCTGCTGATAAGAGATTTTTAAATTTTTAGCAGTCTCCTATAAGTTTAAGGAGCGCTGCCATAGCTAAAGCGTTCAGAAAACCAGCGCGGTCAAGGTGCACAATTAACCACCAGCTCATCACTATATTGACCAACCTCGGCGTCCTTCAAGATATAAACCGCTGTATAGCGGCGCAGTTCCGGCTTGCCGGCAACCAGTAAAGGCCGGTTATCGATATAAGGCGGTATCGTATCCCTGGCTAAAAACACAAACTCCGCCTCCCCCTCGCGCTGACAATAGATATTGATACCGTCGCTCTTGGATTTAACAAAATTGAGAACCACCACGCCGCCCGTTTGATCTACACCGGTCAAAACCGGTTTAGCGTCGTTAAGCTTGGTGGTATCTTCCGAGCCTATAATGCCGAGCAAATTACCCAAAGCATCGGAATAAGCCGGATGCGCCTTGATGCGTCTGACTAGGGCTCTCACTCGGCTTTCGATATTATTGCGACTGGCAGTTTTAGCCGCCGTGGCATGCCTTGCTGCCGCAGAAGCGGCATTTACTTCGCTGATCTTGGTATGTAACTCCTGATTATCGCTATCGACACTAGCAATATCCTCGGCGGATAAACCAAATTCCGCCTGACGCGCGGCGAGATTGACCTTAAAACGATCATGCCAAATCAATAAATCGCTATCAGGGTGCGGAAAATAATCGGATTTAGCCATTTTGAATTCTCCATATTGTTATCAGAGGGATACCTCAAAAAATTAAGAAACCGCCTTCTCACTCTAGGGGGATGTCGTAAAAAACCGAAATAGCCCCTTCTCCCCCAGTACCCGCGGGGGATAAAGGAGAAGGTTAGGGTGAGGGTATTAAAGCACTAGTTTATTGCCTTCTCACCCTAGCCCGCGCCGTTATGCCCAGTGGGAGCGGGAGGAAACGGGATTTTTAGACGCTTAAAAAACGCAATACCGCACAGACATCGGCGCGGCAGACTTCACCGTAGAGCTAACCAAAATCGACGGCGAAACTCTAACGGCTTAATTAATTCTATATACATTATAAGAAGCTCTACAAGCCTTTGCTGGTGCGGCTAAATGTCGCGTCCGCACTCATGACTAGCTCATGGTTGCCGACAAACCAATGGGCGGCAACCATAGAAAGTTCATCGGCACCCACAAAACACCTGGAGGTACCCACAGAAGGCTCAGCGGTGCCAACAACGCTCCTGGCGGTACCCCCAGACGCTTCATCGGTACCGACAATGCCTCCGGCGTTGCCAATCAAGGCCTGTAGCGTGCCTCCTAGCCCTCTGTGAATACTCCCAAATCGTCCAGATCAGACCAGAAAGCAGGCTTCGGTACACCATTAAGATTTAATTAAAATAAAAAAATGGCTTGGTTATCAAGCCATTATGTTTTAGGCTGTACCTAGCCTCCAATATCATCCGCTTAAAATTCGACACACTTGGCCAGGCTGGAACAGTTAGCTTGATGCACGCATCAACAACACCACACTCGCCAAACCTGACGAATTTACTCATTGGTCGCACATAGCTATAGGGAACCTTTAAAAATTAAAAAATCTCCTTCTCCCCCCGGGAGAAGGTTGGGATGAGGGAATTAAATATGAAATATGTTCATCCCTCACCCTCTCATTTATGCCATGCGGTTACGTAGGAAAAGGGATTTTTAGAGGCTACCCATATAAGCTTGGATGGGCACATAAAAAGCCATTATCGACACATGCAATCGAGATAGGCTGTTACCAACACATTTCAACAGCATGTCAGAACGGTGCGCTTTAGTTCAGATGCTAGCCAAGCGCACCAATTTGGCTCGTCAAAATTTATTAGACCCTGACTGCGGTTGAAAAAGCGGTATTCGTGAGGTTACGTATTTCGTTATTGAAAAGAGCTGCTAGTATTGATTCCGTGTTGGCGATGCAGACTGAATGGAATGGCCCGCAGTTGACCCAATTCTGAAACAATTTCAAAGTATCTTCGTAACCAAGGACCGGAACACTACCCCTCAAATATTAACTGAATTAGCTGACTGTATTCCGTGGTCTGTCAGGCTATTGGAGCATGAGTTAATAAAAGGAGAAAACTATGTTTATTAAACTTGTCATAACTCTAACCTTCGCGACGTTCTGCTCGGCAGCGGCGGCAAAGGATTTCTACGTGTCACCCTCGGGAAGTGACAGCCTAAATGGCCTGTCCCCTAGCGTCAATTTTTGGACGAAAACCGGTCCATTCAAAACCCTAACTCGCGCCCGAAACGCGATTCGGCAATTAAAAGCGGCGGGGAAATTTAATGAAGCGATTACGGTTCATGTTGGCAAGGGAACTTATCAACTCCAATCTTCGCTGGACTTTGATGACAAAGATTCTGGTGAACCAGGTAAGGAAATTATATGGACCGGAGAAAAAGGTGCCAGCATTATTTCCGGTGGCATAACTCTTAAAAATTGCCAACCAATTAGCGGCACTAATCAACATAGAATTTTAAGCTGCCCTATTAGCGCCGATCTCGTCACCGGTATTAAAGGTGAAATCAATGAGCGAATTTCCGGTAATCCACCTGCATTTGAACTTTTTATAGACGGACGTAGAATGCATTTAGCTCGATGGCCGGATAACGATTGGGCACATATAAAATTGCCTCTAAATTTCAAAACTCAATTCAATGTAGTTGAAAAAATACCACAGTTTTTTGGCGACTTAAGTGACGCTCAAATTCATACCTATGCAGGCAATGACACTTTCGACGAATACCTCGGTGTATCGAATATCGACCAGAGCAACAACAAAATCATTTTATCTAGCGAAACGCATGATAACTTGGCAAGTGGCCGCCGGTTTTATTTGCAAAATATCGAAACAGCATTGGACACTCCCGAAGAATGGTTTTTCGATAAAACCAATAACCAAATTTTACTAATACCTCCGGCTGGAACAAAATTAAACAACATTGTTATTTCATCTGCAACTAACCTTTTGAGAGTCAAAGACCTTAGTAACATTAGATTAAGTAACTTAACCTTCCAGTACAGCACTAGCAATGCTATCAATATAAATAGGTCCGACAAATTAATGCTGAATAACCTTGATATAAACAACGTTGCAGGCCAAGCAATACGCTGCCTAACATGTACTAATGTCACGATCCATAACAGCAATATTCATGATGTAGGCCAAGGTGGGATTTTAATGCTAGGAGGGGACAGACCAACGCTTGACCCTTCAGGTAATATTGTCGATAACAATAACATACTTAACTATGACTCTATACTATTCAATAATTCTCCCGCCATATCTATTAGAGGAACGGCCTCTACCGTATCTCATAATATAATAAAAAATGGTAATGGGAATGCGATTATCCTTAACGGAAACGACCATCTGATTGAAAAAAACGATATTTCTCAGATCTGTCAGCAATCGAGCGATTGCGGTGCAATCTATTCAGGTAGAGATTGGACATATCGAGGAAACATCATTCGTTATAACAGCATTCATGATTTTTCTGGCTATCAGTTATATACCGCCACTTTCAATATATCAAAAAATATTATTCAATACGTAAAGGATGGAGCTCGTGGCATTTATCTTGACGATGGCGTCAGCGGCTTCACTGTGTATGGAAATATTTTAGAAAATGCCGGCCAGATGAGCATTCAGATTGGTGGTGGACGTGACAACCGCATTGAAAACAACATTATTAAAACCAACAAATACGCCATTTTAACTGATTATCGCAGCCAACATTATAATTGGTCCATAAACAGACAAACTTTAACATCCATGCCAATTAGCGATACCGTCTGGCAGGTTAAATATCCCGAGCTGAGATTGCCTATGCACAATGACACGTGGCCAGAAGGTAATACCATACGGCAAAATATCATAATCTCTACCAGTTCTAACGGTCAATCCATACGTTATTGGATGCCTAAGGAAACAAATAACATAAGTAATAATCTGGTGTGGCGAGAAAACGGCAACATTAGAGTAGATTACAATGTACTGGATACCGGCGCAGAGAAAGGAGGGAGTCTCTGGGAAGACTGGTTAAGCCAAGGAGTTGAAAAGAATAGCCTGTTTGCCAATCCGTGTTTAACTATAACAGGCAATTCGATTAGTATTTCCTGCGAAAATTCTCCTATATATCAGATAGGCTTTAAGCCTATACCTACGGATATTGGCCCTGTTGAGTAAATTAAGAAATTTAACATATTAACGATTACCTTAAGCGCTCTATCAGAGCGCTTTTTCGGAATTATCATATGTGATATTTAATAGACTTTGCCAACAATACTCAAAACACCATCTATCACAAAATAACTCTAAAAATGCAATAGAATTTGACATTCTCGCCATATCACAAGCCCCATCGCGCGCCACTTAGAAACCAACTATTTTTATTTAAAAAAGATATTTTAAATACCCCCTATTGTAACGAGATACACTCCAGCAATCGTGCAGACAACTATTATATAATAAAGGCCATTCGACTATTTTTTATCACCCACAAGGCTTCTACTTAATTTCAACAAGCCACATAAATATAAATAATATTTTTTAAGACCTCAGACAACACAATATTTCATTTTCACCCATCACTTTTTCGAGCAATCTCAAATGAGAAATAAATCATTTTCTATTATTGCATTGATATGTTTTTCAACCACTTCAACGGCTCTCGACTACTACGTTGCCCCATCAGGAAATGATCAATCTAGCGGATTATCTCTAGACTCAACTTCTACTTCCGGCCCTTTTCAGACACTTTATCGAGCACAACAAGCCATTAGAGATTTGAAAAAAAATGGTCAGTTTAATGAGTCGGTAACAGTCCACGTTCAACCCGGCAAATATACGCTACAAAGACCATTAGAGTTTGATATACGTGACTCTGGCTTCGCTGACCTCGAAATTCGTTGGCAAGGCGAAAATGGACCCACAGTGATTAGTGGCGGCATATCTTTACAAAGCTGCACTGAGGGAGATAATAAAATCTGGAATTGCCCAACTACTAACTTAGCGTTAGATGATATTAAATACTCTGATACAAACCGTAAAAAAGGCAGCATTCCAGGATTTGAGTTGTTTGTAAACCAACATAGACTGCAACTTGCTCGTTGGCCAGACTCTGGCTGGGCACATATCAAAGCACCACTGGATGAGAAAAAAAAATTCAGCAGTTTTGAGAAACTACCCCTCCTACAAAGTGACTTTAGTCGAGTCCAGGCACATATCTTTGCAAGTAACGACTGGTATGATCAATATTTACCAGTATTAGCAATTGATCAAAATCGCAACGAAATAACCTTATCGGCCGACACGACCTTTCCATTAGCCAGTGGTCGACGATTTTACCTGCAAAACATCCTGTCCGAATTGAACAGTAGTGGCGAATGGTTTTATGACAAACCAAACGCAAGGATATTATTCATTCCACCCGATCAAGTTATTCCTGAAAATATTATAGCCTCTTCATTACAAAAGCTTTTATCGCTTAAGGCGGCAAAAAATATTAGCTTTCACAACCTAATATTTCGGCACAGCACGGAAACAGCTATCAGCATATATAATTCAAGCGACATAACTCTCAACAAACTTGAAGTTCATAATGTCGGCGCCAGAGCAATAGAAGCGGTAGACAGCAACAATATTACTATTTCTAATAGCAAAATCTACGATACTGGTGAAGGAGGTATTCTATTAATAGGTGGAAACAGAAAAACCTTACAATCGTCTAATAACCTAGCAATTAATAACCATATCCATCATTTTGGCACCACTATTTTTACTTACTCTCCGGCAATTCGACTGGGAGGTGCAGGTGGCAGTGCCAAACATAATACGGTCGAATATGCGGCTGGTACCGGCATCATTCTTGACGGCAACGATCATTTACTCGAAAAAAATGAAGTAAGTCATGTCTGCGAACAGTCATCGGATTGCGGTGCCATTTACATGGGTAAAGATTGGACTCAACGCGGCAATATCATTCGTTATAATAGTATCCATGATATCTTAGGTTACGGCCTGGAAAGCGTCGACCTCTCCAAAAATTTTTTCAAATATACTGCGCATGGCGCCAGAGGTGTTTATCTAGATGATGCCATCAGCGGCTTTACAATAACCGGCAATATCTTCAACAATGCAGGTGAAATGGCGATCCAACTGGGGGGTGGTCGCGACAATAATATTGAAAACAATCTATTCAATACCGAACAATATGCAATATTGGTTGATAATCGCTGGCCAACTTACAATTGGGAAGAAAACAAAAAACGCTTAAAAGCGGTGCCTTACCAAAGTCAGATTTGGCGTAACAAATACCCGGAACTCGCACAACCAATGGCTCACGAAAACTGGCCTGAAGGCAATAAAATCAGACGTAATGTAATTATCTCCAATAAACGCGGAGGAACAACCCTGAGGTATTGGCTACCGGAACAAAGCAACACACTGTCCGACAATCTCGTATGGAATACCACAGGGCAATTCAATGTCGACTACGATGTACTTGACCGCTTGAAAAAGCGAGCAGGCGCGCCTTGGCAGGATTGGGTTGGTGAAGGCATAGAACACGACAGCATCAATGTTGACCCATGCGTCACTATCGCTGGAAACAGCGCTACATTCTGCGCACAATCACCAGTCAAACAAATAGGATTTCAGATGATCCCGTCAGATATTGGATTAATCAAATAGCATGCCGATTTAAGTTCAGACAACATAGCATCCTCTGCTTACACTAGGTTGTAGAAAACGCTTTTAGGCCATTGCCGCCAGGTAAATGGCCTTCAACTGATTATAGTTGATCTCTGGTGTATACTTTTCCAAATAAGTCGCTCGAGCATTGTTGCCCATCCGCATACATTCATCAGGATGATTGATTAACCATCGCGCCTTTTCGGCAAGTTCGTGCGCATTGCCGGGTTCAAACAGCAATCCAGTTACACCATCCTCGACAATTTCCGCCATGCCGCCTAGCCTGGAAGCCAGCACAGGCAATCCGCGTGAGAACGCTTCTACTAAAACCATAGGAAAACCTTCATACCATTCTGAAGGCATTACCAAAAATTTGGCTTCCCTCATTAGCGCATCAACATCTTCCGCAGACTGAAACCCCAAGTACTTGACTGCGTTTATCCCACCAAGCTGATTGGCGAGCTCCCCGCTCCCAGCAATTCTTAACGGAACAGCTCCATTCAATTGCCGCCAAGATTCAATCAAGGTCTTAATGCCTTTCTCAAGGCTAACCCTCCCTACAAATAATGCATATGCTTGAGCTTGATTTTTACGAATGACAGCCTTGACTTCAGTGACAAAATTGGGTTTAACGCTGATTTTATCCGCAGGAAAACCGGCCTCGATAAATTTGTCTCTCGCAAAATTAGTCAACGCCACAAACCAATTCACCTTATGCTGCCAAGTACCTTGTTTTCGGTGTTTATCTACCATATGCGCAACGACCAGGCTGCCTAATTTCGAGCCACGATAACACCCATAAAGCACTGCCTGGTACGGTGAACCGCTCACACATTGCTCGCAAATGCGTCCATCACGCATAAGCAAAGCGCCTGGGCAGATCAACCGGTAGTTATGCAGTGTTTGTACTACTGGAACGCCTTCGTCAATACAAGCGTCGTATATGGACGGGCTAAGTTGCGGGAAAAAATTATGAGCATGAACCACGTCAGGCTTAAAACCACCTAATAAATCACGAGCACTCTCCCGGCTGGCAACAGAATAACTGGTAGTTAGTGCTGTTTTGATTTTCCCCGTCAAACTCAAGGTCAAGTCTTTATTATTGACACTCCAAAACATTACTTCATGCCCTTGCTCAATCAGCAATTTATGCTCATTGGCAACAACACCATCCTCTCCGCCAGCATGTTGGTAATGATTATGAGCGATTAGAATTTTCATAAAATAATCAAGATTAACTACAAAAAAGGGGGAAGCACTTAGATTGACAAGATCATCACAAATGAGCTGGCGAATTCAAAAGCGGAGATTATGCGCTAAATGCTTTCCAGAAATGCCGTCAATTTTCTTGCGGCGAAATCGCTAGCATATTCTTTGATAAACCGATTTCTAGCTGCTGAACCAGTTACCAACATCCATTCCCGATTTCCCAGAGCCGTTGCAACTATTCGGGCGGCAGCATGGGCATCATTTAGCGGTATCGCTAATCCTCCCACTTCATCGCCCAATATTTCTAAAACACCGCCAACTGGAGCAGCAAAAACTGGACGCCCCCTCGCCATAGACTCGATTAATGTAATCGGTAAATTTTCAATCGTAGCAACATGAATGCAGGCTCTATGCAACGCAATTTGTTGCGCGGCGTTATTAACAAATCCCACAAACCGCACCAAGTCCTCAACTTTTAATGCACGCGCTTTTGCCTCCAACATCACTCTATCTGGACCGTCTCCCACTATTGTCAGGGTCAGAGGTTGTCCCATCTCTCGTAATGCACAAACAATTTCCAAAAGGTATTGTTGATTCTTACGTGTTTCCAGCGTACCAATACTTATTAGATCGGCAACGGCTTCACATTCATCTGGTAAGCCAGGGTCAGGCAAAAAGTTGGGAACCACAACAGAAGGCACTTTCTCAATCTCGGGGATGCGATTAATAAGCTCACCCTTAATAAATTGGGAAACGAAAACCAAGCCATCGACTCGCGGTAATACGCTAGCTTCAAATCGCTGAATAGATCGATAAAGGTAGCCATCTTTTGCAATCAAGCCTTTGCCCACCCACTCATCTGCTTGAGAAATATTAAAATGGGTAACCATCACCACACGCTGACATTCAGATACTCTCGCACTTAGTGCCGCCTCGGCGGATATTGGGCATTGAGCATAGATGACGCAATCCTTTCCGGATTGCAAATATGATCGCAAGGTGTGCTTTAAAAAATGCGCATGCCAATAGCGATACCACCACACACTGAACGCCCCAATCAATAGCTTTCTTACCGCAAATACTGGGTAAACCTGCCAAAGTGGCGCGTTGTATGGAGTAATTAATTCGCTTGGCTGATTTCTTAAATCCAGGTAATCCAAGTAAGCGCGAAAATGCGTCTGCACCCCTGTATCACCTTTCGGGCGCATAATTGTGGCTATCAAGATCGCTCTAGTCATAGTCAAATTAATCCTTATTGCTCAAAATATGCCTGCATTATTGCATTGGTAATACCTAGGGCCGAATTATCGAAGTTATACTCAGCGACTCTAAGTCGACAGTTTTCAGAAAAACACGCATACAAAGTTTGATCGCTGAGCAAAGTAACGGCCGCTTGAGCCCATTGCTCTATGTTCAACTCCCTGATAAAACCATTTTCTCTATCGACAACCAACTCTCCTGCTACACCAGCATTTGGCGAAACAATCACTGGCAATCCGGAAGCACAGGCTTCGTTGGCAACCACACCCCACGGATCCCATTCGGAAGGAAATAGAAAAATCTTGGCGTCTGCATACAGTTTGGGAAGTTCCGCTTGAGTTGCATATCCCAAAAAACGACAATCAACGTATTCGGAAATATTGTCGGCATAGGCGCGCAACTCAGCCTCCATCTCTCCACTACCCACGAAATCAATGGACGCCCTTCGACCCAGCCGAATCGCCGTTTCACGCGCCACTTCAAGAGCAAATATTGGGCGCTTATGTGCGACAAATCGCCCGCAATAAATAAAGTCTTTAGGTTCTGCTGATGAGGTATAAGAAAAACGCTCGTTGTCCGCACAGAGACAAGATTTATAGATACGATTTTCGATTACTCCGTAATTCCTGAACAAGGACTTGCTGCCATCGCAAGCACCGATAAATGCGCTACTAAACTTAAAAACAATACGACGTACTAAACGGTGTATCCAAGAAAGCGACTGCTCTGATTTTGCGGTGCCATCCGTCATGACTATATGAGGGACTCCGTGAGCAATAGCCCAAGCAAAAGAAAACAAAAAGGTCGGAATATAACCCGTAGTTATTACAACATCGGGCCGTAATTGATTGAGTAAGGGCCAGACTCTCAAATCACTATGCATAAATCGCCGCTCCATGGCTCGATAGCGGCCCGTCAAAAAATACGAGACAAAGCCATAATCAGAAGTATTAAGTACAGTATCAATATGAGGAGGCGCACAAAAGATAAGCGCAAGACTTATACCTTCTGCCTGAGCAACTTTACGCCACACGGGAACTCGATAAGGCGCCGGAACATTCGTGACAATGACCGCATTGATCTCCGTTTTCATCAGTATTGTTCCATAATTAAATAAAGGCTTTTATCAACTTCAATTGGTTAAAGTTTCTGAAAATGAATCCATTGCGAATCTCCGCACTTATTTTCTGACACAGCCTTAAAAAGAATACTCATTCTTCCCAACGCATAAACCACTGCACAAACGATACGCAAAAGTTTGCGAAACCTTTCAGAGCGTATCCGCTCAATCAGATTGGCTATAGAAGAAGAATCCTGACTGCACTTTAAATACCGATAGGCAACTTGTTGTTTGAGCGTATCCATCGTATTCATCGGTTCGCCCTGATACTCCAAAACAGTCCAACCGAACGCCGTCCCAATTTTTTCAAAAACTTGCCGATTCCAGCGGCTTATATGGTTAGGAGGCATATCGAGCAAACAGCCATTGATTTCATTGAATTCAATCTGTTCATTATTCGGAACAGTCACAAAAAGATGTGAGTTATTTCTACTTATACGGCTAAGGGTAATGAAAAGCTCCTCAAGACGATCCATGTGCTCTAATACTTGAAACATGCAAATGACATCAAATAGCTTATCAGGCTCGGAAGGATGCAATTCTCTAATGTCTACACTCAGACATTCGATTCCGTATTCTAAAATACGATTTCGTCCATATTCGGAAAACTCCAAACATAGGACATCATCTTTGGCAATGACGTTGGGTGAAAGCCTTCTAACAAAAGCGCCATCCCCCGCACCAATTTCAAGAAGCCTAAGAGGACGTTCCTCATTGTTAGAAGAAACTATAGAAATAGCATCTGCCGTTTTTTGATATTCCCATTTCCATTTTGGGTAACCCGAACGTTCATACGCGAGAGCATAAAAAGTAAAGTCGCCCCCTACGAATGGATACGCAAAAATAAATCCGCAGGTTTTACATTCAACATAATCACAAGTGCATTGTCGCCATAAATCGGCAATATGATTAGTAAGTTTTAAATTGCGAATAGGGTCAACTTCTTTCAGCACAAAGTGCTGAGCCGCCTCTGCAGCGGTTACGGTATAAAGAAGCTCCCCTTCCCTAAATCCACAAACCGGGCAATAGATAGCATTTATTTTGGTTCTCGCGTATACCTGCGTAGCGCTAAAAGCATGATAGTTTCTGTTTCTCATAATTAATAAACCGATAGTTTAAGAAAAACTGCGCTAGAAATTAATACATCAAAGATTTAACCAAATAACTGCTACTTCAAAACAACACCAAACTCCGCAAGCATACTAATAAGCAATCCGAAAAACTATCTCGCCACCCTTCCTATTTCCCGCATATTTCCAACATATAAACCACTTGATTTAGCAATTAATGACTACCAAAACATTTTCGGAGCACTTCCGCTCTCGAATTAGCGAATTAACAAATAACAGTTATCCAACTAGAAATCAGAATTAAAAATTAAAGTTCTAACCAAGATTTCCATAGGTCTATTAAGAAGCGAAAACAACCTTTTAACTTTTGTGAATAACTACAGCGGGCCGCGATATTAATGCACTCAGAAGCTTCAACAGATTTCTTTCTACTAAACTATAAAAACAACAACTGATAAACACGGCGCATACAAACAAAAAAGCTGCACCGCCAAAACTACTAAAAATTGCTACATGATTTAGCTTAACAACAAATTTTAATAAGATTGACAATACAGTTCCATGCAACAAGTAGAGCGAATAGGAAGCATCACCCAAGTAAACGAGTACTTTAGGAACTGAAGTAGGAATATGAAGCGCCCCAAATATAAGAATTGCAGCTGGCAATCCAAACAAATAGACCCTCGCCATTTCGCCAGCAAAGACCGTTGAATCTGATAATCTAAAATAATAAAAAGATGACCATGCTAATGTAAATAAAAAAA